>Ga0315280_10000012_pt1 | contig 363270 bp, 359 predicted proteins | sample YL17G06_40_MG_FD_203697 | JGI IMG/M metagenome (GOLD analysis project Ga0315280, IMG submission 203697) | Sediment microbial communities from Yellowstone Lake, YNP, Wyoming, USA - YL17G06_40 | ecosystem: Environmental > Aquatic > Freshwater > Lake > Sediment | place: USA: Wyoming | collected... | reverse complement strand
TCTCTCCGACCAAGCAAGTGAGCAAAGATATAGAGCTAGTCAGTTCAGGAACAGCGAAGTTCAAGGAAGGCCTCGTGAGAATAATACTCAGGACCGCCGACGTGTCCGAAACAGGATCAATGACTGAACATCACCCCGACCAGGTCCCTGGCACAACAGACTACCGGAAGGTCACGAAGGAGTTCGCTGAGAACCTAATGAATGAAGTTGTGGAGTACATTTCTGACTTTGTGAAGAAATTCGAAACGTTTGAGGTTCCTCCCATAAACGTCTCGAAGGACGCAGCTTTGAGGGCCCTGAAGAAATAATCGACTGAGAAAAGTACGCGTTCCAGTTTCCCTCAGATCTCCTCTTTTCCGACAGGCGCCTTCTTGACTTGGGTCTGTAATGTGAGTTGCATGGTCTTTTAGCTTGAATCGTTCTGATACTGGCTCAAAATGATTTCACATGAGCCATATTGTGTCAGAATCGGGAAGGGTCATTGACGGAACTGGAAAGGCTCCTGCCCAAGGATACAGTGTGATCATCAAGGATGGGAAGATAGAGAAGGGTGGAAGAACAGAGGGAAGCTTCCCAACTGGTGCGAAGCGAATAAGCATGTCAGGGTTGACCGTCATGCCGGGTCTAGTAGATTTGCATCTCCACTTGTCCCATTCGGATGCGCCGACACGCACGCGCTAACCAAACGCGTCACATACGTAATGAAAGAAGGCGCCACATTCCTCAGAACCTAAAACCCAAGGAAAACGGAGAGAACACACTACACGCACATTCAGGCACCAGACCACAACTAGTGTGATCTGACCCAAAATCCAAATGCTAGCACTAGAGGCCTGCCATGAGTTGGATTTCGGAAGATCGTCACATACATTGGATTGCATTTGACAATACCCCGACAAGATGTCACGCGCTACCAACCAGATTCTTCACATTTATCTGCGTCATCACTGAGTTCGAGTAGGCATATGCGGTTTCAGGAGAGATGGTAACAATGCGAGTCAAGAAAATCATCGCGACCGATGGACTGGGCGGTTTCTGGAACGATGATAACGAAGCTATCAAGAGAGGTGCCGAGCCTGATGGATTCACCTACAAGGGCAAACCAGTCACACCCGGATTCACGGCGATCAGGCAACCCTCAAAGGCCGTAAGTGTCATTCTCGTCTTGGATAGCGGCGAATTAGCTCATGGTGACTGCGTGTGGGTGCAGTACGGCGGCAAGAGAGCCGGCAGAGAGATGCTCGCTTCTTCAGATCAGGTCGTTCCGCTTGTTCACCGTATTGTTGAGCCTTGGTTGATCAAACGCGACTTAAACAGTTTCAGATCACTCATGAATGAGATGCAGCGTGACCTGGATCTCCCAAGAGCAGTCAAGTATGGTGTGAGTCAGGCAGTTCTCGACGCGATTGCAAAGAGCAAACGAAAGACGATGGCCGAGGTTCTAGCTGAGGAGTACGGAACAACGATAGAGAACAAGCCTTTCGCATTCTTCACGCAGTGTGGAGATGAGTACCATTATTCAGTTGACAAGATGATTCTACGAAGGATCCCAGTTTTCCCTCACGGGCTCATTGATAATGCTGCACGCTTCCGAAAGGCATTGGATTACGTTAAGTGGGCTAGACAGAGAATCAGAGAATTGGTTCCAGATGAGACATACAAACCAATACTGCACTACGATTTCTATGGAAATATGGGCTTGGCCTTTGGAAATGACATGGAGAAAGTGATCGACTATCTGCGCCAGCTTGAAGATGTCGCTAAACCATTCAAACTGCAAGTCGAAGATCCATTCCACATGTCCTCAAAGGCTGAGCAGATGGAGGCAATGAGCAAGCTCAGAAGAAGGATCAAGGAAGAAGGCTTGGCTTTGAAACTTGTAGCAGATGAATGGGTTCCTACACTTGAAGACAAGATTGACTTCATAAAGGCTGAAGCAGCCGACATCTACCAGATCAAGCCTCCTGACCTCGGAAGTGTTGACAAGAGCGTCGAAGCTGTTCTCTACTGCAAGTCTAAGGGACTTGGTGCATATCTTGGGGGCAGCTCCGCCGAGACAGCAAGATCCGCAGAGGTCTCAGTACATATCGCATTAGCGACGAGGCCTGATCAAGTCTTGGCAAAGCCAGGTATGGGCGTAGACGAAGGAGTCTCCATCATGTACAACGAGATGCAGAGAGCACTGGCATTGATATTCGGGTCTTCTAGCAGGCAAACCTGCAGAAAACATTTGACACATGATGCTCGGTAAACCTTCTCTCTAAACCATTGAGCGATATGAAAACTCGCGAGACATGACGCTAATGCAGCTCGCCGAGAAATGGTAATTCTGCATCAAGAGCAAGATGGGAGGCTTAAGAGGCGACAAGCGGTGCCGGATCTTGAAACACGCTCTTCGGATGACGACAAAAGACATATCTTTTGACCATAATCTGTCAGCGCAGTAGGGAACACCTGTGGTTCGACTCTATGAATTCCAAGGAAAGCAATTATTGAGGGAGGCTGGCGTCAGGGTTCCTCGAGGAGAGGTGGCCTCGACCAAGGAAGAGGCGAAAGCCATAGCTGAGAAGATCGGCGGGCCAGTGGTTATCAAGGCGCAGACATGGGCAACTGGGCGCTCCAAGGCTGGAGGAATCAAGTTTGCAGAGAACCCTGATGAAGCTGAAGCGAGATCACAAGAGCTTCTCAAAACCTCACTAAAGGGACACACAATAGAAAAAGTCTTGGTAGAGGAGAGGATTGATATTGATATGGAATTCTACGCCGGGGTCATAGCTGAGAGTTCGTACAAAGTCAAAGGACCGATCATGATATTTAGTAGCAAAGGCGGCGTCGATATAGAAGAGGTAGCTAGAAAGTCACCCGAAAATCTTGCTCGCGTCACAGTCGACTACTTAGAAGGCGTAGACAGCTCTAGCATGGAATCCCTCGTATCGAAGGCACTCGTTCCCCAATCTCTCGTTAGGCCGCTAGGCGAGCTACTCAACAATCTGTATAGACTTTTTGTCAAGTATGAGGCCCGATCTTGGGAACTGAACCCAATAATCTGCTCAAAGAACGGCGAGATCTATGCTGCAGACTGCAGAGTCACAATAGATGACAATGCGGTCTTTCGCCATCCCGAGTTCGCGACAGATGTTCCGCGTGACATGGAGAGGCCGCCTACTGATCTGGAGAAGATAGCATGGAAAATTGAAGAAGGAGACTATCGCGGGACAGGTTACTTCACTGAGATGACTACCGGCCGAAGTGAAGGATGCATAGCTTTCCATGGGATCGGAGGCGGCGGAGCGATGCTTGCTGCAGATGCGTTGATACGCAACGGACTCAACATCGCAAACTACGCGGATACGAGTGGAGATCCAACGGCGGCCAAAGTCTACAGGGTGATAAAGACGGTGCTCGCTCAGCCGAACGTAGAGGGCTACATACTAATGGGATCAGCTCTGGCCAGTCAAGAGCAGTGGCATCACGCCCATGCGCTCGTCAAAGCCTTGAGGGAAGAGGCTCAAGAGAGGCCGGGATTTCCTGTTCTCATTCTTCTTGCAGGAAACAAGGAAAGTGAATCTCACGAGATAATAAAGGAAGGACTCAGAGACGTACAACTTCGATGGGAGCTTTACGGTCGGGACTACATCTACGAGACAGATTTCATAGCCCAGCGAATGAAGGCATTGGTGGAGGAATATCGCGCTGACAAGAGAAGGAAAGCAGGGGACTAGTTCATGAAAAAACCCAGAATCTTGGAGTTTGAATTCAGAACGGGAAGAGTCACAATAGACTATGACAAGTGTATAGCGCCAACCTGCGGCTTCGCTTGTGTTAAAGCTGACAGATTCTACGGCAGAAACATATTGAAGATCCTAGACCAGAAACCCGTGTTGGCTGTGACGCCTGAGGAAGCGAGAAGGCTCTGCAACGAGTGTCTGGGCTGCGAGATTCATTGTCAGTTGCATGCAACCAGCGCAATACACATTGAGCTACCATTAGCTGGTCTGAAAGAATACAAGATCAGATCTGCAAGAAGCCGCGGGGTTGAGTGAACTGGCGATAATTCTTGATGAGAAGACGACCGTTCTAGTCCAAGGCATATCAGGCCGAACAGGGTCATTCGCGACGAGATACATGGTCGCATACGGTACAAAGCTTGTGGCAGGGGTGACTCCTGGCCGAGAAGGGGAAAAAGTATGGGATGTCCCAGTCTATAACACAATCAGCAGCGCGTTGAAAAAACATGGACCGATTGACGTAACAATAACCTTCGTGCCTGCCCCGTCTCTGAAAGGTGCCGTAATAGAAGCATTGAATGAAGGAATAGAAAACATAATTATGCCAGTCGAACGCGTTCCGCTCCATGATGTTCTAGAGATCATAGCACAGGCCAAACGAGCAAACGCGATGCTTCTAGGTCCGGGCTCAATGGGAGTGATAAGCCCCGGAAAGGCTGTAGCTGGATGGATAGGAGGTGCCGAGGAAGTGGCCAAAGACGCCTTTCGACCCGGCAATGTCGGAGTCATCTCACGAAGCGGAGGACAGACGGCCACGGTATGCTGGAATGTCTGCAGAGAGAACCTGGGGATCAGTACCGCTGTACACATAGGTACTGAGTCCATCTTAGGTTCGACGGCCGCCGAGATCCTTCCGCTCTTCGAGAAGGATGAAGAAACTCACGGAGTTGCGATGTTTGGAGAGATTGGAGGTGTCATGGAAGAAGAGGTTGCTGAGATCATAAAGGAGAGGAAGTACACCAAGCCACTAATAATCTACATCGCTGGACGTTCGCTTCCTTCAGGAATCAGATTCTCTCACGCCAGTGCAATCATTGACGGGGGAAGAGGCAGCGTCGAAAGCAAAGTAAAGGCTCTCAAAGAGGCCGGAGCTCATGTTGTAGATACTCCTGGGCAAATTGGTCCAACAGTCAAGAAGGTCCTCAGCAGGTGAGTAGGCAGATGAGAGTTCTCAGGTCTATGCTGTTCGTGCCTGGCAACAACTGGCGAATGATTGAAAGGGCCAAGAAGGAGAATGAGGACGCGGTAATTCTTGACATTGAAGATGCAGTTCCGATTGGAGAGAAGGAAACGGCCAGGTGGTTCATCAAAGATGCAATTCCCATGTTTTCCGCAGCCTCCATAGATACTTTCGTTAGAGTAAACAGCCCGGCTACGGGCCTAATATCTGACGACCTGCATTTCGCCGTTCAGCAAGATCTGACCGGTATAGTCCTTCCCAAGAGCGAAAGCCGAGCAGACATCGTGCGGTTGGATAGGATCATTCGAAAAGAGGAGAGGATAAAGCGTATCAAACCTAGAAGTGTAGCTATTCTGCCCCTTATTGAAACAGCCAGAGGCGTCCTAAACGCGCAGGACATAGCTGAAGCCAGCAAGCGCGTGGTGGCTCTTGCATTCGGCGCCGCAGACTACATGCGAGACCTAGGAAGAAGCTACATCGCCATGTCTGAGACGGAGACCGAGATCCTTTATGCACGGTCCCGCTTGGCGCTGGCTTCACGAGTCGCAGGGATTCCTGCGGTAGACACACCTTTCTTCGGTCTTACAATAGATGAAAAAGGCCTTGTGAGACAAGCTATGCTCGCAGCACAACTTGGATTCAAAGGGAAGCTCGTCATTCATCCGGGTCATGTTGATCCTGTGAACCAAGTATTCACACCATCAAAGGAAGACGTAGAACAATCCAAGAAAATCATGGAAGCCTACGAAGAAGCAGCGAAGAGAGGCCTTGGCGCAGCTTCTCTCGAAGGAAGAATGATTGACTATGCGACATATGAGATGGCAAAGGAACAGCTACTGTTTGTTGAAGCCATAGAAAACAGAAGAAAGAATAGAGGATGAGGTTTTTGTTCTAACACTGCGCCATTCGTGCATGGCCACAAGGTCTTCCTAACGGAATATCATACTGACGTTGCAGAGAACAAAACGACCCCCTGAGGAGAATCTGCGTTAGAACAGGCCACATTCACCCTTGGTGAGTCTGGGAAGCTAATTTCTACACCAGGCTCAGCCTGGTCGCAAAACATGAGGCAAACGACTATTAATCGGTAACACTGGACAGTCCTGATAACTGCAACTGGGGGTCTTTCTACGCCCATATCGGACAAGACAATTGCACGCGTTGCCTACGAACTAATTCGCAAGGCCGCGATAACATTACCCACAGACATAAAGAAAGCATTACAGGAAGCATATGAGAGAGAAACGAGTGAGGTCAGTAAAGCCCAAATCAAAACTGTTTTAGAGAACATATCGATTGCGGAGAAATATGAGCTATCGGTCTGTCAAGATACCGGAGTACCCCTGTTCTATGTTAGATTAGGTCCCGCGGTTCGCATCGAAGGAGATGTGCACAAGGCGCTGTCTGAAGCAACTAGAAAGGCGACTAAGGAGATTCCACTTCGCGAAAATGTTATTCATCCGCTGACCGGGGAAAACTCTGGAACCAACACGGGATGGGGGATGCCCTACATACACTTCGAGATGGAGCCAGAGCTTGACTACTTAGAGATCACTTTCATACCGAAAGGCTACGGATCGGAAGCAAAAACAACTCTGGTCTACATTGCGACGAGCGAGCCAGTTATTGAGGGCATAGAGAAATGTGTGTTAGACAACGTGAGGTTTGCAATGGGTGAGCCGTGCCCTCCATACATAGTTGGCGTAGGTCTAGGAGGTACTGCGGATATCGCCACATGGCTGTCGAAGAAAGCATACCTCAGGCCATTAGGTACACATCATCCTGATCCCAATGTGGCTGCTTTAGAGAGTAGGTTATTGGACGCCGTCAACAAAACTGGAATAGGAGCGATGGCTATGGGAGGTAACACCACCGCTCTCGCTGTTCACATCGAAATCTTCGGAACTCATAGCGCGGCAGTTCCAGTGGCTCTTTCCTTCCAATGCTGGGCCGCACGTCAATCAACGGCCAGGATATACGATGACGGTCGAACGGAATATGTTACGTCACATAAGTGAGCAAAATGGTTGAAAGAGAACTTCGCCTGCCACTATCGGAAAAAGACGTGAGAGCGCTCACAATCGGCGAAATAGTATATGTGTCTGGTACTGTTCACACTATGCGAGACAGAGGATATGCGCGCACGCTACAGCTGGTGGAAGAGAAGAAACAATTGCCTTTTGACGTCCGCCATGGAGCAATTTGGCACGCCGGCCCAATAGTGAGAAAGGAGAACAGCGGGTGGGAGGCGGTTTCGGTCGGTTCGACATCGAGTTCACGGTTCACCAAGGCTGGATCTGACGTGATAAGGAAGCTGGGCGTGCGTGTCATAATCGGTAAGGGAACGATGGGTCCAGAGGCGGTAGAGGCAATGAAGGCACATGGAGCCAGCTACCTTGTTACGACGGGTGGCGCAGCCTCCTACTACGCGCAGCAGACAAAAGAAGTAATGGCAGTTCATTGGCTGGATCTTGGCATGCCGGCGGCAATTTGGGTGTTCAAGGTTGAAAGACTAGGCCCACTGGTGGTTGGAATAGACTCTCAGGGCCGAAGCCTATACGAAGACTTAGAAAAGGATGTAGACAAGAGGATGTTAAACATCTACAGTAACCTTGGAATAGATCCCACACGCAACTTTGTTTGGTGGCCAAAGCGCATACCCGGGCTGCAAACTAAATAGACAGATATTTCTATCAGAGGCTACCGTGAAGAGGGCAACACTGGAAAACACGAGCCAAATTCCCATATGGGTTTTTTGGGCAACTTCTCAAGATACCTATAGATGTCTCCAGAGACATGGCCTTCAAGGCTCTAACGTAACAATCGTCGTAACGCACATCCTGTGACAGGAGGCTGGGTTGTGTTCTTTCACTTTTTCTGGTTGGCAACAAATCGCGTGTGTTACTTGACAACCGATCCCAAAACAAGTTCGACAGGTTCCTATTGCATAAGAAAAAAGGGAAAAGGGATTTCACAAAGTTGCCGCGTGCGCTATGCGAGATCCAAGCAGAACATCCGTTCAATCGGGACTGCCACAAACGCAGCCTGCAGACCTGCAAGAACCGCTGGTTTGCCCGAACTTATCTTTGGTATCTCCTTCTCGGCGAGGTTGAAGTCGTGGTAATAGGTGGTCCAGTATGCATGGTAGTTCTTAACGTAGCTTCTGTATGTCTCGTATTCGGTTGCATGCCACAAAGGCAGCATGACCACATCTCGAGCGACTTCGGTCTGCAATTCGTCGAATATTTCCTTTCGTTGCGGCGGATCCTGTCCTGTCTCTGACCAGAGTCGTCTTTCCTCAAAGAGCAGTTTTTCTACTGTTTCGTTCTTGTATCCGTACCAGCTTTCCGCTCTTCCGCCAGTTGCTTGCAGCATAGCAAACAATTGGGTATCTGGATCTGGATAGTCAAATTTCCATCCGATGAGTGCCAATGGCATTACCTTACCTTCGTTGCGGTAGCTCGAAAACGCGCCCCACTCAGCGAACTTCAGTTGAGCTTTGATTCCGATTTTTGCCAGTTGTGATTGAAAGATCGTCGCGGTGTTTACCTCGTCTTCGGCAACGTCATACCTAGTTGTATACCATAGCTCAGTTTCGAACCCGTTCGGATAACCTGCTTCCGCGAGCAATTGTTTGGCTTTAGCCGGGTCATAGGGGTACATTTGGTGGAAGATAGGGTTGTAGTATTTCATCCAGTCCTGAACCAGGCTGTATGCGGGACTAGATAAGCCACGTTGAGTTTTTGTTAGACATTCAGACGGGTCTATGCCATAGGCCAGAGCTCTTCTCACAAGAATATTGTCGAACGGCTTGAACTTTCTGTTGATCATGAACTGTCTAGTATATCCTGAAGGCCTCAGCTCAACAACAACGTCCGGGTTCTTCTGCAGAGCAAGGACGTCCTGCTTTGTTAGATCCTTTAGAGCTATGTCTATCTCTCCTTTTTCCAGCGCCATCCTCATGCTCGCGGGATCCGCAAAGAATCTGACGATAAGTGTCTTGACTTTTGATGCTCCCCAAGGGTAGTCTGGCCAGGCGGTAAATACTGCTCGTTCTCCCGTGACCCACTCTTTCCACTGATATCTGCCATTTCCAACAATCTTGATCCCATCCTTTCCTGCCTTCTCGACAGAGGTGGGGCTGTATATCACGCCGTAGTCTTCACCTTGGTCCATCCACGCAAACAACTCTGGCATGAAAGAAGTCTTCATGAAAATGTTCAAAGTGTAATCATCGACTACAACAAGCTCTTGATGCGCTTCGTGATAAGTGACCTTCCTAGGCTCAACCTTCGGTGCCCTGTCCCATGAAAACTTCACTGCTTGAGCATTGACAACTGTCCCATCTTGGAACTTCAATCCCTGTCTAATCTTGAGTTCGAGATAGTACCTGCCTTCTGCTGTCTGCTTCATCTTCCAGCTCTCAGCGATACGTGGGACGCTTACCCCGGCCTTGTCTCGCTCTATGCTCCAAAGCCAGTCACATGTTATTGCCGATGCGATTTCATCAAATCCCGTATGCCCTATGCTGGGATCCGGATTTTCGAAGAACTGCGTTGTACCCACTATCAAAGTCTGCTGCCATTGCCTCCACTTCTCCTGTTCAAGCCGTGCTTTCTCAGATTCGGTGTAGAACTGGTATCCTGCAATCGAGGCGACAACTACGATTACCACAATAGCCAACGCTAAGTATTTCTTATTCATGAGATTTTCCCCGACCAAACAAGACCACCAGATCTATTTAAGACTAACCACGGAGACAACAGGAAACAGCACCACGAGCCAATGTTCAAACAACAGATTTGTTTCCCTCAGGAGCGCGCGTCGATACGAGCCTTAGCTCTCCAAAAAACGTTTGATGAAGATGCTCCTGAAATGAGAATTGGGTTGGGGTTCATCAAGATTCGATTGGATGAAAATGTCGTCAAATGAAATCATGAACTGCCACGCGGTCGATAATCAGATAGCGCACTAAGTGCATGCGCCTCAAGCAGAGGTTCTAAAGCGAGCGCCACGGGTCAAGCGTCAAAGTGACATGCAACAGAATGTTCTTTTGATATTTCTCTCAACTCGGGTTCTTCTCTGCTGCAGATGCCCTTGGCAAAGATGCATCTTGGATGAAAACGACAACCGGAAAACGTGTCAGTAGGGCGAGCTAGTGTTTCTTCCATAGACACAACCGGGTTTCTGTCACGCGGATCTGGGACAGGAACTGCAGAGATCAGTGCTTTGGCGTACGGGTGCACTGGACCGCCGATCACAGAGTTAGTCGGTCCCTTTTCAACGATCTTTCCCATGTACATGACAGCAACTTGGTCGCATACGTATCTTGCAATCGCCAAATCATGCGTTATGAAAAGGCAAGTCAGATTGTATTTCTCCCTTAACCGCAGAAACAAGTTGAGGATGCCTATTCTTATTGAAACATCAACCATAGAAACTGGTTCATCTGCTACGATAAACTCCGGATCAAGCAACAAAGGTCTGACAACAAGAATACGTTGCCTTTGTCCTCCGCTGAGTTCATGAGGATATTTCCCCAGAAATGTTCCTGGAGGTGTCAACTCCACCATTTCCAGCGCTTCCTCCACTTTATTCGCCAATTCATCTTCACTGACGATACCATACAGCTTCAAAGGCTCAGCGAGGATTTCTTGCACAGTCTTTCTAGGAGGGAGATACTCATACGGATCCTGGAATATTATCTGCATCTTCCGACGAAGCTGACGAAGTTCATTTTTGTCTGTTATGGAAAGCACGTTACGTCCTCTGAAGTAGACCTCACCTCCAGAAGGGGGCACAAGGCGGAGAACCAACCTGGCAGTAGTTGTTTTCCCAGATCCGCTCTCGCCAACTAGTCCCAGAGTTTCGCCTTTCCGAACATCAAACGAGACGCCGTCCACGGCCTTGACGTAGTGGGTTTTTCGAAGTATTGTATCCTTGATTGAACTTCTTATTTGAAACCATTTCTTCAGATCTCTGACTGTCAGCAGAATGTCCTTCTCCGTTTTGTCTCACCTCAACACTCACTACTTGTCGGCATTTTCCGCTCATAGCAGATGGCAGGCCGCGAAGTGGTTTGTTCCGACCTCTCTGAACTCAGGGTCCTTCCTGTTGCAGATTTCTTTAGCGAATCTACATCTGGGGTGAAAGCGACAGCCGGACGGTGGGTCAATCAGATCAGGTGGGCTTCCCTTTATGGCTTTCAACTCTCTTTTTGCACCTTTGATACTCGGGAATGCGTTGATTAGCTCTATCGTGTAGGGATGTGCTGGACTATCGAAGATTGACAGAACTTCACCGGATTCTACGACCTTTCCTGCGTACATGATTGCTACGTCGTGGCAGGTTTGTGCTATTACTGACAGATCGTGAGTTATGAGAATCATTGACAGGCCGGTCTTGGTTTGGAGATCCTTAATGAGATTCATGATACCCGCGGCCACGATAACGTCAAGGGCTGTGGTGGGTTCGTCTGCGATAATGATTTCTGGGTTGCATGCCATGGCCATAGCTATCATTATTCTTTGTTTCATCCCTCCGCTGAGTTCGAATGGGTAGTTGTTGACTCTTGCAGGACCGATGCCTACAGATCCTAAGAGACTGGATGCTTTCTCAAGGGCGTCCCTCTTGTCTAGTCCTTCGTGCACTATTATCGGTTCGGCGATTTGGTTTCCGACCGTGATAAGTGGATTGAGTGCGTTCATTGCTCCTTGGAAGATCAGGGATATCCTTTGCCACCGAATGTCTTTTCGGATTTGTTCGTCGCTCAACCGAAGGATATCTCTCCCTTCTAAGAGTATCTCACCCTTGACAATCCTGCCGGGAGGTCGGATCAGACGCATTACTGAGTAAGCCATCGTAGACTTGCCGCTCCCAGATTCTCCCGCAACACCCAAGACACGCCCAGAATTCAGATGCAAATCCACGCCATCAACAGCTTTGACGGTGCCTTGTTTCATGAAGAAATAGGTCGTCAGATCTTGAATACGTAGCAGAGCCATCATTATCTTCCTTTTTCGATTCAGAGTCTTCTAATCTGAGGATTCAACACAGCGTCAAGGCCTTCGCTAAGGAGGTTGAATCCAAGCACAGCCAAGAATATCAGCAGTCCAGGGAATACTGTCAGCCACCACATTCCATCCATTATGTACATTCGTCCCGCTGCCAAATCTGTTCCCCATTCCGGGTTTGGAGGAGGTATGCCTAGTCCTAGGAAACCTAGCCCGGATGTGATTAGAATAGCCTGTGCAGCTCCTAGCGAGATCAATACAAACAATGACGATAGGTAGAAGGGCGCGATGTGATTTGCAATTATGTAGCGACCTGAGGCACCTATGGCTCTTTCGGCCTCAATGAATCCGCTCTCTTTGATCGTTAGAGTGATACTTCTTATTACTCTGTAGAAGGTTGGAATCATCACTATCGTCACCGCAAGAGATGAGGTACCAATGCCCGGACCCATAACTGCCGCTATTAACACTGCAAGAACGAACGAGGGAAATATGTATACGGCGTCCATGCCGACCATCAATATTCTGTCAAGAGATCTTCCGAAGTATCCCGAAAATGCGCCGAGATATGTACCTATCAACATAGACATGGAGACTGCGATGAAGGAGACTGATACAGACCATTTTGTTCCTGAGATGATCCTGCTGAACACGTCTCTACCGAGCATATCCGTTCCCATCAGATATTCCGATGAAGGAGGAAGCAGAATCTCTCCAACCATCTGCTGCGGACCGTAGGGAGCAAGACTCTCTCCAAAGAAGACTAGAGCGATCAAGCCAACACAGATGATAGTGCCAGCAATTGTTATTATCTGAGCCGATACAGGAGCCATCCCAAATCGTCTAAACGCCGGTGCGAGTCTCAAGTCTCGACCACTTGTTGCGAATCAATACTTCACGCGTGGATCCAAGAATCTGTATCCAATGTCAATGATAGTATTCACAGCCACAACTATCAGCGTGTAAACCACCACGATTCCTTGTATCATCGAGAAATCTCGACTGCTGATTGCTCTGTACATCAGCCTTCCCAATCCTGGAAGAGAAAATACAGTTTCCGTCAACATTGATCCACCTAGTAGGCCGGCGAAATTCATGCCGATAACGGTAATTGTCGGCAGCAACGCGTTACGAAGTGCATGCCTGTAGACCACGGTGCTTTCTGCCAGGCCTTTGGCTCTTGCAGTTACGATGTAGTCTTCAGTAAGTGCTTCGATCATGCCGGCCCTACTGATTCTGCTTATCATGGGCAGTAGGTATATTCCCATAGTCATACCGGGCAGCACTAAGTGGGCTAGCGCGTCGAACATTACTGCGAAATTCAGCGTCAAAAGACTGTCTAACACATAGAGGCCGGTGATCTTTGGAATATCAGCAGTCGAAGCAATTCGTCCTGCAACGGGCAGCATTCCAAGGCGCACACTGACAGCCAACTGCAAAAGTATTCCTGTCACATAGATTGGGAAGGAGTAACAGCCGAGGGAAAATGCTCGAAGGAAATGGTCTATCATTTTTTCCCTGTTCAAGGCAGCCAGTACGCCCAGAGGCAAACCAATAGCTACTCCGAATATCAGCCCAACTATGGTCAGCTCTATCGTGGTTGGAAAAGCAGCACTGATTTCACGAATCACTGGAAGACGCGAATTCAGTGAAGTTCCAAAATTCAAATGCAACAAATCGTACATGTAGCTGAGGTATTGAATGTACAAAGGCCTGTCAAAACCGAGATCGTGCCTTATCGCTTGGATCTGCTCTTCAGTAGCGACGTCACCTACCATCATTCTGATGGGATCTCCCGGCAAAATGTGTGTGACAACGAACACTGTACTGGCCAATAGCAATATCGTCGGGATGGACAGCAGCAGTCTAATTGCTATGTATGAGCTTCTTCGCACGTCTTCTCCCTCTAGGCCAGGTTGAAGACCTCTTCGTAAACGTAACTTATAATGTTCTTATGATCTTGCCTAGGTGGGTGACCCAGTCGCCAGGCTGAACTATTGGGTATGCCCACATCAAACATGTTATGCCGTCAAACGGCGCCTTCACGCACTCGATCTCGTCTCCGAAGAATGGAGTCAGAATCCTCACAAGGGGATCGCCCTTGCTTACTTTCTCTCCTGGCCTTACCTGTGGAATTTGCAGACCCCCATTCTGGCATCTGATCTCGGTCGTTTCTACAAGAATCTGACTCTTCGGCCTCTCAAGTTCTCCCTCTATCATACCGAGATATTTCATTGCGTTTCTGATTCCCCTAACAAACAGATCTACGTTGTGCTTGCGTCTATCAGCGCGTTCGCATTGTCCTCCAAGCTCAGGTGTTATTGACGGGATTCCTTTCCTTGCTGCTGCGAGACGAGCTCCTCCCTCAAAAGAACTTGGTCGCCTATTCACAATCCCCAGTCCAAATGCTTCTGCCAAATTCATAGACCTGTGGATTAGGTCTTCCGGGAGCCCTTGGTCGGCCGAGAAGTTGACAAATGGCTCAATAAATTCAAAGTTTCCTCCTCCGTGTAGTGAGATGTAGAAATCAGCGCGAGAGATGATTTCATTGAAGTGTTTGAAGGCAATTCTCTGGCTGATATGCCCGTCTTCGCTTCCAGGAAAGATTCTGTTTATGTCGTAGCGATCATAATCCAAAGGGTTGGCGCGTAGTCCTGCTTCAAATGCTGGAACGTTTACAACTGGGACAGCCATGAGTGTCCCTTTCAACTCGGTTGGATCTAGCGTCTTTGCCAATTCTAGGATAGCTTCAGCGCCTTCGTACTCATCACCATGAATGCAGCCATCAACACACAGCTTCGGCCCGCCGCTAGCTCCGTTGACAATAATGATCGGAATTCCGATCATTGAACCGTTTGGACTGCGGCCTATCTTTATCCATCCAAAGGTCTTGGATCCGTTCTCGGCAGAAATATCTTCAATGCTGAATTTCATCTCAGTCACGACTTATGTTTATGACATTTCTAGGAGCACGTCAAAAGCGCGCGCCATCCCGATGGGTTCCTTTGGTTGAATCAGCGTCAAGTTGACTTCTGCCTTGAACGTTTCCACCATCGTGTTCACCGTGATTGTTTTTCATAGATCCAAACGGTCTTCTTTTATTAATTACGGTCAATGTGCCTCTCTATACTGTCACTCTGAGCCTTCCTACGCCACATGCATATCATCTAGCGCGCTACTTTCTTGCACAACTGGGAAGCACGTAGTCCTCTGGCACCATTCATGACCGACCGCGGACCCAACCTAGAACATGATGCTGGCTCCTCAAGAAAACACAGATTATTACTCCATAACAGTCCAGCACACGCGGTCCGACTCAGCTATTTCCAAAGGTCTCTTGCGACGTAGTCTAGGCCAAACTTCTTCAATGTCTCAGGAAGAGGTTTGCCGTCGCTGTCCCACCCCATGCCAGTGTAGTATCGGTCCAACATTTTGTCCCAGACACTCGCGAGACTCTTTCCTTTACCCTCTCCCGAATCAGGCACCGAGCCATACCTCGTTGAAGGCCTGTCCAGACTCCTTCCAGCCATCCCATGTTTCATGTTGAAGGCTCGCAGAAGATGCACAACCCTTTGTCCCACTCGATATCCTTCCTCCCAAGAGAAATCCCAACCTGTGACTGCGCTTAGTGCTTGGCTCAGAAGATCCACGTTCATCCTAGTGTTGAATCGACACGTGACTAAGGAGTCCTCAAACATCATGGCCCCCTTGTCGTGAAGGTTGGTCGCAACAATGTCCTCCCAGTTGGGGTACGACCCCAGTGCGATTGGACCACCCCAGGTTTCCAAGGTGCCAGTATTCGATACACAGGTGTCGAACTGTTCTGTCGTTCTGTTGCGGTGGTCGTGGCCCCGCGGGGTGTTTCCTTTCAAGGTGTGAACAGCGAGGTTCGATGCTTCGCCACCGAGGCTCCTTGCAGCTCGCATCACTCCTTCGCCAAGGATCTTGCCAATGCCTTCTCGATTGGCGATCAGATTGAGAAGTAGTCTTGCACTCTCAGCATTTCCCCACGAAAGGTCGAGACCATTCGCCTTATCTCTGGTCAAGATGCCTTTCTCGTAGCATTCCATTGCAAATCCTATCACCCAACCTGCCTCGTTGCTGTCCACGCCCAAACGGTCCACTTCTTTACTGAGCATCATTGTGGAGGTAACGTCTTCCTGGCCTATAGCGGGAGCCCAAGCTGCGAACTGCTCGTACTCTGGTTCCTCAACAACTTCGCCAGCATACGATCCTTCGGTTATTTTCATAACGTCACAATGGTGTATTTGGCACGCCCAACATGGATCGCGTCGGATTGAGAATTTCTCCCGAATGTACTGTGCGCTGAACTTCTCCCATTTGTCCTTGTCAATCACCCATGTGCTCGTAGTATAGTTCTTGACGGGAATCATGTTTCTCTGTGCATTTCCTTGTATGCCCTTGAGGGTTCCATATTCGTAGGTATCCTTCGTCTGACTCTTCACATTCTCGATCAGTTCTTTGGCCACTGCCAAAACCTTCTCAGGGGCGTGTACTTCTATCTGTCTCTTCCCACGGGTGATGGCGATCGCCTTCAGTTTCTTCGATCCCATGACGGCACCAAGGCCGTTGTGGGATGCTGAATGTCCATGATCGAGAAAGAGTCCTGCGAACTTCACCATGTTCTCCCCGGCCGGTCCTATTGAGGCTACGGTCATTTCGTGCCCTCGTTTGCGGTGCTCGTGTTTCAGGAGGTCTACCGTTTCGTATGTATCCATACCTTTGAGCCAGTTGGCGTTCCTGAGCTCAACCGACTCTGAATCGATACTAAGGTATTGAAGCTCTTCAGAAGCTCCTTGCACGATTATCCCGTTCAAGCCGGAGAGCCTTAGGTATGCTCCGAAGTAGCCATTCGCTTGGCTACATCCTGATCCGTTTGTTAGCGGTCCTTTCGACACGATGGAGACAGACCCTGAGCCGCCTATCGCTGTAGCGTTTAGAGGGCCTGCTGCGAATATGAGTCTGTTTTGTGGATCAGACCACTCAATTCCCGGAGGAACTTCGTCGTAGAGGAACTTTGCTCCTAATCCCGTTCCGCCTACGAAATTTCTCAGCACGTTCTCTCCAATAGTGAAGCGTTCCGTCTTCCCTTTGTTCAAGTCGACTCTCAGAATTTCTCCAGCATAATCTCCGGCCATTGTGAGCTCCCCTGATGAGACATCCGTACCAGATTATATCAAGGTGCCGTAGACTATTGGATGAGGTGAGGTTGAATGAAGGTCTCTGAAGAAGGTATCAGAAGAAGACTTGCTTGGCAAGCCAACGACGAGAAAGATATTGAGAAGGCCAGAGATTACTTCATGAAACTCACGAGACAAGGCTGGCTTGCTGCAAGGCACAACGGGGAGTACAAACGAATTCTGACTTTCGTGCCGGAGTACGGGGAAATATGGTTCATCCCCCTAGCCGAAGGCGGCTAGCAACTGAAAACAACTGACGCGCTATTCCAACACTGTCTGAATCACACGATGCACAGCGCATAATAGTACATTTCACAGAACACGATAGCGCGCATGTATATCCTACCACTAGTATCAATGGAACTCCTTGTGTGTAGTTCTATTTGGCCTTTGACTGTTAGGGCGCCGCGGCATTATGCCGAGATCGATGACTAATCGGAAAGGCCGCCACGAGACAGCACGCATGTCAGAAAAATGTTGTCAGGGCAACGGGCCTTTCCTCGTGACGTAGATCACGTTGTCTTCTACCCTAACTCTGAGACGGTACTTAGCCCTCTCGCTCTGCTCGATCTATATGCGCGTGCGAAGTTAGCAGCATCTTTCGTTGATTCACAGCAGAGCGCGCGCCGTCGTAGTTAGTAGTTTTGTGTGTGTGCGCACCATAGAATACACACATAATTTTGTTCCTAAGAACGACGCGCGCGTTAGTGCATAGTTTTCTTGTCCGGTCAAGCATGTCATCGTCACGTGGAACAGGAAAACATCGATTCTCTTGTTTTCGATATCACGAAAGAGATGGTTAGTGTTGACGCGTGCTGTGACCGGCCAAGCTATGGAACGATTCTGCCTGCAGAATGCACGATTGAGATGCTTCCAGTTCTTCTTGGGACAGACAACTGCATTTGTCCCCGGAAGTGTCCAACCGATGCCTCACGAATGACAACTGTGTCGTTCTTGGCGATGGATTCTATCTGATGATTCCACAGAGGCAGTCGTATTTTTCCTGTGCCGTCCGAGAGGGTTGCTGAACATACGGCAAGAGGTGTGCCGTCTCTTGACTGCACGGCTCTGACCTGTGACTTATCTATGACTTTGGCTCTAAGATTCACGTGTTTCAGACCGATTCGAAGGTCAGCGATGCGCCCCTCCTTGCCGCTATCATTTGCTATAGGATGTCGATCACGTGCGCGCTGATCTCTCAGTAATCGGGTCAGTTCTGGAGGTACTTCGCGGAGCCTTGCCAAGGAATCCTTCGAAACAGCAGTCTGTGCCACTGCTCGGTCGTTCTTTGAGAACATGAAAGAGAAGGAATGTTCCTCAAGTTCACGGGATTCTATCGATATAGGACCACACGTCGACTTCTTGTTCCTGCTGGCCTTCACCAAGGAGTCGTGAAGAGCGATAGGCTCCAAATCATACTTTCTTGCAAGCATTAGAAGATAGATGAAATTTCGATCCGAGCCACGCTCGTCTGCGAGGCTACGCAAGCTCCTTATGGCTGTCGACATGCCAGTTCTCGCTCTCAAGGTCATTGGGTTCTCATAAATCGACCGCTTCGGCTTGGATTCCTGTAACCTGAACGGTGAGTAGGTCTCGAGTATTGATGAGCCCTTCTTCCAAACGGGCGTCGAGCCCCATCACTGGGCCCGTTCAACCTCTCCGTCCTTGTGGTAAATGTACTCGAGCTAGGACTGAAGTTAAGACGCTCAATCCGATGACCTGCCATGGATTGTATTACCCGAAAATCAGCCCACTGCTCCCCCGATACGATCGTCACCGCTGCCCCTGTCTTACCCGCCCGTCCGGTTCGACCAATTCTATGGAAATAAGTATACGGATCTTGAGGAACATCGTAATTGATGATGTGCGTAACTCCATCAATGTCCAAACCTCGCCCGGCCAAATCAGTGGCAACCAGTATACGGCTCCGACCGCTTCGAAACGCTTTCATTGCTTCATCTCGTTGATTCTGAGAGAGATCACCATTTAACGCTGTGACATGTTCCTTCCTTCTCCAGAGCGACTGGCTCAGCCAAAACGTGCTACGTTTGGTTCGGCAAAACACTATAACGCGTTGCACCTTCGAATCCTGTAATACCCTGAGAAGCCCATCAAGTTTTCTCCCATCGTCTACCTCGAGGAAGTACTGGCTGATCTCTTTGACATTGGGATCCTCTGGATCAACTAGGATTTCGCGGGGGTTCTTCATGTGCCTGCGGGCAAGTTTCCGTACCTCCTCCGGCATCATCGCTGAAAAGAACGCGATTTGGCACTTTCTTCCGATTCGCGCCAGAACATAGTCAACATCTTCTATGAAGCCCATGTCGAGCATCCTGTCAGCCTCATCCAATACAGTGCACTGGACTTTTTCGAGACGAATCGACCCACGTTCAAGATGGTCAATCAGCCGGCCAGGTGTTCCAACTATGATCTGCGGACAATCCTCCAACGCCTCAATTTGAGCGTTGATTGATTGACCGCCGTAGATTGCCAAAGCACGTTTACGTGTGAACTTGCCGTACGAGTTTATGTCGTTGGCTACCTGCACTGCAAGTTCTCTTGTCGGAACGAGTACTAGTGCTTGAATGTTCAGATTCTTTTCGTCAACGATCTCAAGGATCGGTAAGCCGAAAGCAGCTGTCTTTCCTGTTCCGGTGTGCGCCTGACCAATGACATCCCTCCCGCTCCACAGAAGTGGAATAATAGCTTCTTGAATCGGAAACTGTCTCTCGAACCCAAGTTCCTTGATAGCGTTCAATATCTCTGGGCTTAGGCCCAGCTCTTCGAAACTACTCATAGATTCTTTCTTCACCTTTCGATCATATCGCAGGTCTGCAATGAAGGCCGAAAATCTGATCCGCCTTTTCTGTTAGGCCTCGAGCCGTAGGAGGCCAGAACTCGACTTTGTATTGAGACTTGCGACCTCAGTCAGTTGCAACAAGAAGAAGAACATGCGGGTAATCGTTCAGTTCAAACGACTCTCGGCTCTCGTTCTCGGAACTAACTTGGCGCTTCTTGGTCACGGCTCTATATAAGGATAGGAAGGCGCGTGCGCAAATAAACGCGCGCTGACTGGCAACCTCTTCAATCCTAACATCTTCTGGGGTCTCACCATAGCTGGCGTCAACATTGGCAGTCTAATTCTTATCGGCATATGTGCTTGGGGCGTGTTGCAGGAGAACCTGACGTTCTACCTCGCCAACCGCATCCAACCGCGTGATTGGGAACACCGGAAAGTGGGAGTCATCGGCTGGATGATGTGCATTCTGTACCAGCTTGGCGCCATTCTCCTGGCCAGAAGAAACCCAGTTGCACCTTACGGTACGACGAGCGCCTATCTCTTTCTCCTAGTCTTTGAGATTGTGTTTCCAGTTGCGTTCATCCTTACTCTGAGAAGGTTCCGACAGGAGAAAGCCCCTGCATTTGTGGCCTTGCCCATCATGGATTTTCTTTCGTTCGTCTCCGTTCTGCTGTTTCTCATGTTCGGCACGTTCTTTTCGCGCGGTCCGACCATTGTCACTTCGGGGGTGCTGAATCTTGGCGCAGTTGTGGCTGAAATGGTCTGGACGATATTTGCTTCCATCGTCTTCTTCCTGTACCGCGTAGGGCGAAGACAGGAGATCGTAGTCTAGATCGTGGCAGGAGTTCACACAGATCGCGTGCGTCTCCATCGTATGAATGAAGGATTCATAACTCCCTTATCTGGACCAGGATCACATCAGCATATCGAGTGAAGCAATTGTCTTCCAGTCGTGCTAAGCTCCTTGGATTGCTGATCATAGCAGCAGTCGTCGTGAGCGGAGCGGGATTATACTGTGCCATCTACGTGAGGACTGAGCCGAAAACCATCATCATTACGAGGACTGGGACAGTTGAGAAGACGGTTAGGAACATAGTGCTCGTTGGTTGGGACGGTACCCAGCGAAACCATCTCAAAGAAATGATCTCCCGCGGAGAAGTACCCAATCTCGTGGCTCTGGCCAGTGAAGGCGGACTGGTCGACATAGATGTTACTACGGGAGCGACAGACACGAAGGCTGGCTGGACCCAGATCTTGACAGGCTACTCGCCAGAGAAAACAGGAGTGTTCAGTAACAGTAGATATCAGCCGATCCCTGAGGGTTATACAGTCTTTGAGCGACTGGAGACATTCTTCGGCCCGGAGAACATTGTGACCGTCGCCATCATTGGCAAGAAAGGACATGTGGACAACGATCCCCCAGCAAAGATCCCGTTCGACCAGTGGGCAAAGACTGAAGCAAGGCAAGGCAGGAAAGTGCCTACGCCCAAGGCTGGCCTTAAGGTGAATGATGGCGGTCAGATAGTCGAGGAGAACGGCGTCTTCTATGTGGCGTTCCCCGGAAAACCATACTTCAACGCCTCAAAGCACATGGACCTGTTCCTCAACGGCCTCGGAGAGAACGAAAAGGTAGGCACGACCGCGATTCAGAACCTCGAGAAGTACAAAGACAAAAGGTTCTTCTTCTTCATCCACTTCGCCCAGCCAGATCACGTAGGTCACGCGTACGGTGAAAATTCACGGCAGTACACCGACGGGATAAAGTCGGATGACGAATGGACAGGCAAGATCGTAGCCAAGCTAAAGGAACTCGGCCTGTATGACAAAACACTCGTGTACATAACAGCCGATCACGGGTTCGATGAAGGCAAGACTACGCATTCAAACGCCCCATACGTATTCGTCGCAACCGATGACCCAAAGATAAACCGGAACGGTGACCGAGCTGACATCACTCCCACGATTCTCAAGAGGTTCGGCCTCGACCTATCCAAAATTGAACCACCTCTGGACGGCACACCGCTAGACGAACCAGCGTATGTGAGAGTCACGCGTCTTGGATCTTCGGCCGCAATCTTCTCCTGCTGGGTTGTTTCGGTTAGCATGCACGACTTGAAGAAGCCAACGTGCGCATATACTAATTCCCATAGTTCAAATAGCCCGTAGCCCTAACAAAGTTGGGGGATCTTTGTTGCCGGTCTCAATGGGCGAAACTAGAGCCGCCTACGATGAACTGCAAAAGGGACTTCCCAAAATAGAGAAAAAGTGCGCAAGGGCGCGTTACTTTCGACGTCTATCTAAGAAGCCTGGCGTAACTTTAGAGGACGAGACTTACGGCTATCGATTCTTTCTCTTCGCCACAGAAATCCTAGGGAGCAGACTTGTCACACGCATCGTTGATTATGCAGGCGAGCGCGGTTTCGAACCGATATTCGTAGGATGGTTGTCTCGTGTCTGCGCAGATAAAGACGCACGAAGGAGCACCGCACTGGCATTAGCTAGAATTTGCGAAAAAAGTCAGAACTTGAAGTGGAGAGACGACTTGGCGTCCCACATTCGCGAAATCGCCCTAGCGCCAAAGGAGACACGTGAGACAATAGACTACCGTTTTCCAAACAGCTCCTATAGTCCAACGGAGACAACAGACTACCATCTCCCAAACATACCCCTGTTCAAAGAAACAGGAACGAAAGGCAGTATTCCCTTTGCGGAACTCGCGGACTGGAACGAAATCAAGAAAGCCCTAGAAGCAATGTAATGGGCGGGAATCCGCGCGGAAGCTATCGGGCACTTACCTTGCGCCGATTCAAGCATCCGAAGACTTGGATGACCGGCCGATGTTCGTCGAGCGGCCGAACTGTCCTAGGATTCTCTTGATTTTGCGCCTATTCAGTGCTTCCCCAGTTTTTCGATGGGTTTTGGTAGATTTTCGGCGTCTTCGCCGCGAAACCTTTGCGCGACCCGTATCTGAGCCTTCCGAGCGTTGGCCTTTTCTCAATGTTCTCTCTTTCTATTTTTGGGGGGTTCTCGTAAATTTCCGGGTTCTAGTATATCTCCTGCGTCTTCGTTGTGGACTCTTCGCGCGGCCCGTATCTCGGCTTTTGCTTTTTCTCAATGCTTTTTCCCAGCCAAGAGATACGTGGCCGCCTCGCTTATACTTTCATGTTTTCTGTTGTGCGGATTTTGTTGGCGCGCTACGTGGGTTGTTATCTACTGGGTAAGGGAACCCATGTAGTCTATGCAGTCTAGCCGCATCATTGTCTTGCCGTTGTGAACGATTCTCTGCATTGCTCTGAGCAGAAAACGTATCCTTTGAATAGAATGGGTTTCTCGATCTTCTTGCCGCAGTTAGAACAATACTTCATATTATCCTTGTTTGCTACTTCGCTCAACGATATACACACTGACTCCTTTTCTCCCTGTAGCCTATATACCTTGATTCGGTCGCATGTCTGAGTTCTCATCAATCTAAGAGAGTTGCGTGATTCTTCAGCTAAGCGGCGCTGTTGAGCTAATAGAGAGAGCGGTGGTTGTGGTTCTAGTGACATTGCTGCCAGCTGTCTCATCTAAATACTCGATGCGCCTAGAGTAAGCAACGACTACAGGTGGTCTCCTTGACTTATTACTGCCCCAAATGCAGAACGCAGTTCTCTGAATACCAGACGTCATGCCCGTACTGCGGCGTCAGGCTGAGAAGGTCAACATTAGTCAGTGGTCAACATTGGTCTAGAGAAACAGACAGGCAGACGGAAGTTCCGGGTGGTGGCCCGCGAGAGCGCTAAACAGCGTTTAGCATCTGCGCGTGCGTGCAGAGCTCAACATGACAAGAAACCAAGAACCAGTAACCATATGCTGCTGACACGATAAGACACCTGCATTCGCTGAACATAAGAAGTTCTTCTCCTCTAGACTAGATTCATTGAGTGGTATGTGGATTTGACTAGATCTGAATGGTAGAAGAAACGGAGGAGAATGGCAAGCAGGATGGGAAAAAAAGAGTGGCAGAGTGAGGAAAGCAAACCCTGATAGAGGTCGAGCAAAGAGTCAGACTACGTCAAAGGGCGCCGAACTCAATAAGAGCGCGCTATCGTCTTGCAACTCAAATGCTGTTGCGTTTGGAACAACTTGTTCCGTGATGTTTCAGTTGCTCACTCGACTTGAAAATGGATCCACAATGTGCGCAGCGATAAGCTTCACTCAATCACGCCTCATCTCCAATCATTGCCTTAGCTAACACCATTAGCGTGCGCTCGACTCCTCTTCCCACTGAATCGAAAACCTTTCACTTTTGATAAGCTGTGAGGGCCCTTTGATCTCACCTAAACACAGATCTTTAAGTATAGGCTAGAAGTGGGTTCGATGAAACTCGCTGATCAACATGGTGACATCATCAGATCTGCTATGCGGATTCGAGGAACTGTCGGTGAAGCTACGGCGGTCAGTAAAGCTTGACCACCTCCTTGCTTTAACTGACCATAACGGGCTGCTCCAGCACGCAAGGTTCTCCGTTCCAGCCAGACGGGAAGGCTACACGGTCGACGACAACGCCCGGGCGCTAGTGTTTGCAGTGAAGACGGATCGCTTAGTACCCAATCCAAACATACTCGAGCTACAACGCAAATTCATCAGTTTCTTACTCCTAATGCAGGAGGAAGACGGCCGGTTCCATAACTTCATGGATTTCTCGCAGAGGATCATCGATGAACTCATGGTTGGAGATCACTTAGGCCGCGCGATCTGGGCGGCAGGCGCAGCGATCAATTCCAACATGTCAAGTGGAATGAAAGCATCGGCACGACTCATTTTTGATCGTGCATTGCCGTGGGCTAGAGCGTCAACATCGCCACGAACAAGAGCCTACGCCTGCCTGGGTCTCCATGAGCGGCTCTACGCTGAGCCCGATGACAGTAATTTGAGAGTAAATCTCAAATTAATGGCCGACAGCCTCGTTGCATTGTATAACACTAGCCGAGCTTCGGATTGGGAGTGGTTCGAGAACATACTAACCTACGACAACCCGCGGCTAAGCCAAGCATTACTCGCTGCATATCTGTCTCTAGGCGAACAGACATACCTTGCTGTGGCTGAGACAACTCTTCGATTCTTAAAGGAAACCGAGACGATCAATGAAACTCACGTGCCTATAGGAAACCGAGGATGGTATGTTAGGAGAGAGACCAGAGCTCTTTACGATCAACAGCCCATTGAGCCTGGCGCGATGATCGAGGCCGCCACCATTGCCTACAAACTGAATCGATCTAAGCTATACGAAGAGATATTGCGACAGGCTTTAGGATGGTTTTTCGGTCTCAACACCAAATCTGTTGAGCTCTATGATGATTCAACGGGGGCGTGTTACGACGGCTTAACTCCAAAGGGTCTAAACGAGAACCAAGGCGCGGAATCCACCCTTGCTTTCCTCTTGGCGGCGGAAGCATTCGTCAACGGCTTTGCACAAGATTAGCCGACTAATGGTTGTGATTTCTTCAGTTCATCGAGGAATTCGTCGAGGGGGGCTCCAGCGACGCAACAAACTTTGTCAGCGCCACCGTAATATACCATGAGCTTTCCGTTTCGGATAATGGCTCCGTCCGGGAAAACCACATTTTGGACAACGCCATGCTTCTCGAATTCCATCTCCGGTTCAAGAATAGGTTCCTTGGTGCGTGCCAAAACCTTCGACGGGTTATCCAAATCAAGAAGAAATGCTCCCGTTCGGTAGATGCGTTCGACGCTCACGCCATGGTAGATCACGAGCCATCCAAGATCCGTTTTGATTGGAGGTGGCCCGACCCCAACTTTTCTTCTCTCCCATGGGAGAGAAGAGCGGATAACTTCATAGTCATCTAGATGCTTCACATACCCGTTCCAATAATTCTCCGAATCAGTAAGTGACTCAAAATCGTCAAAGTAGGCAATCTGCACTTTAGACTTGAGCCGGTGGAGCATTGCTATTCTTCCATTGATTCTTTCTGGGAAAATGACGCAGTTCTTGTCGTTGTGGTCTGGACCTATCAATCCATGCTTTTCAAAATTCTGGAAGTCTTTCGTTGAAGCTAGAGCTATGCGAGGGCCTCGCCGCGAGTAGGCGGTGTAAGTTATGTAGAAAGTCCCTCCGAAATTGGTTATTCGGGGGTCCTCGCAACCAAACTCTTCCCACTCAGCTGACGGTATGAGAACTGGGTCTGAAGAACGGAAATCTATCTCGGTGCCGTTTAGTGTTCGCGCATACCCCAAACGTGAGATCTTGTTGGTGTCGGCTGCACGGTACAGTAGATGTACTGCTCCTCCATCGATTGCTGCACCAGGATTGAATGTGCCCCCAACTTCCCAATCTCGACCCTGCCTCGAAGTAATGATCGGATTTCCCTCAAATCTAACAAGCTTCAGCAATCTTAGACCGACCTGAAAGGGGTCGATACGTACTGGATCTATTTAGCAATTATCTTGTGAACATAAGATACGCGCGCTAGCCCAAATAGACCCTTGACATCAATCAAAGATCTCAGAGCCCAAGTGCATGGTAGAACAGGTTGACGTACTTCATGGCGACGTTTGGCCATATCATAGCTCTGCTATATTCGTAGGCCATTCTGCCGGATCTTTGGCGAATCTGGTCGTCCTTGAGCAGTGCTCTTATGCATTCAGCGATTGAGTTCGGATCCCTGAACTCACATTCCATAGCGGCGCCTTTGGATATCACGTCTTCAGCTTGAAGGAAAGGGGTGGTAACAATGGCTTTGCCTGCGCTCAAAGCGTACGAAAGTGTTCCACTGCTGATCTGTTCCCGATTGGGGTAGGGAAGGATGTAGATATCCGTTGCTTGAAGGTACCTTATTAACTCGTTTTCAGTTAAGAATCGATTTACGAATCTGACGTTTTTCTCCAACCCAAAAGAGTCGACAAGGTTGAGCAGGAGTTGTCGATACGTTTCTCCTTCGCGTTTCCTGACCTCTGGATGCGTCTCTCCGATTATCAAATACAGAATTTCTGGGCACTCTTTTACCACTTGCGGCAGTGCCGTTATTATATATTCTATTCCCTTTCCACTGCTCAGCAGACCAAAAGTGGATAGCACGACTCGATCTTGCAACGCCAAGGTTCCTTTCGTCATTGCAGTTCCAATGTGAGGTACGTTTGGACATCCGTGAGGAATGTGTCTGATCTTATCCGCGAAGCTCCCGTAGAGTTGCTCCAGTATTTGTATGCCAATCCTTGCCATTACAACAGCGAAACTACTATGCTGAAGAATTCGTTCCAGAACTCTTCTTGCGTCAGGTGGCGGCTCTTGTAGGACTGTGTGCAGTGTGGTGACAACCGGCTTTTCAAGTTTTTCTAGGAACGTAATGACATACTCGCCCCATTCTCCCCCAAATATCCCATATTCATGTTGAAGATTCACAATATCTATATCAGAACTGTTGATGTACTCAGCAGCCTTTTCGTAGGATTCAATTTCATCCGCATCGATCTGAAACCTCACTGCAATTCCGTAATCATAGTGCGCACCTCTATCGTTGATTGCAACAACGGTCGGTGACTTCACAGCTCGCGCACAAAACGTGGATGTAGCATCGACGAGATGTTGGGTGTATATAGCTATCCCACATTCGCGTGGCGGGTAAGTACTTACATAGGCGACTCTTATCTTGTGGGCTTCATAATCCTCCGGGGTGGTGCCGTGAGCTTTCATCACATAGTGAGCATGAACGATCTCAAGCAGTCTTCTTTCTGTAGTAAGGCCAACTAAGGCACCCTTTCTTGTAACAATCAGTCTTCTGATGTTATGCTTATGCAGCGCTTCCAACGCATCTGCTATTGTTCGTTCAGCTTCGATCGTTACAAGAGGTTTAGACATTACATCTTTAACAAGCGTTAGCTCAAGATTTTTGCCAGGCTTGATGACTCTTTGCAGTATGTCTTTCTCAGTGATTATCCCCACGGGTTGGTTGTTCTCAACAGCCACTATAGATCCAACGTTTTCCTTTGCCATCAAATCCATTACGGTGGAGATTGCATCTAGAGAAGAAACTGTGGGCGGTGCAGGTCTCATATTTGTCTCTAAAAGTAAGCCGAGAACCTCATCTACGAATGAGCCTGTTTCACCCATCTTTCTCATCTAGATTCTATGAAATATCAGCTATTTATTCCTGAAAGTAAAGTGATCGGCAACAGCCAGCTCTGGGCAGTACCAAGTTTTCGTCGGATTGATGCCGCCAAAGCCAACAGCCATAGCGCAGACACAAATCACCAGCGCGTTGAGTCCAACTGTGGTGCATGCCAGACTACCGCGCGCTAGATAAGCGTCTTCTGTTTGTCTTGGACAATTAGGGTTGAGACCCTAATTCCAATCAGTCTGATCTTCTTGTGAGATCCAAGAAAAGGTTCCGCCAGTTCATAGGCGACTTGTTTCAGCTGGTCAGGCATGGCCGCTAGGCGCGGTATTGTTCTGGAACGAGTGTGAGTCTCAAAATCCTGATAGCGGATTTTCAACGTCAGAGTCTTGAAGTTGAAGCCATTCTCCTTGCAGTCTCTGACGACTCGCTCAAGCAGGTCGTCGATCTTGGTGAGTATGAGTCTCTTGTCAGAAGTGTCCTCCTCAAATGTGTGTTCTCGGCTGAATGATTTCGGAAGCCGTTCCTCAACCAGCTCCGACCTATCTACACCTTGAGCCATCTGATGAAACGAAATGCCAGAAACCCCGAATTCTTCCCTCAACCTAGCAACATCGTATGAGGCTAACTCCCCCATTGTTCTCACACCCATCTCATTCAGCTTGGCATTGGTCTTTACGCCGATCCCTTGTAGCTTATGTACGGGCAACGGGGCCAGGAAACTCTCCACATCTTTCTCTATAACCACGGTCAACCCGTTGGGTTTCTGGTGGTCGCTTGCGATCTTAGCCACAAGCTTGTTTGGACCCATCCCTATGGAGCACGTCAACTTCTCCTTCTCGAGAATGTCTGCCTTGATGGCTTCAGCCAGTTTTCGAGCTTCTTCAAAATCTCTTGCTGTTTTGCTTAGGTCTAGGAAAGCCTCGTCGATGCTCACTTGTTCAAACTTGTCTCCGTAGCTTCTCAGAACCCGCATGATGTTGGAAGAGACTTTTTCATACAGTTCAAGATTCACCGGTAGAAATACAGCGTTTTTGTTCAGTCTCCATGCTTTTGATATTGGCATGCCGGAACGTATGCCGAATTGTCTCGCTTCATAGTTGCATGTGCTTACTACGCCCCGTCCCTTTCCCCCTTTAGGATCAGCGCCGACGACAACTGGTTTCCCTTTGCATTCAGGATGCTCTCTTTCCTCCACAGCGGCATAGAAAGCATCCAAATCCACATGGATTATGATTCTTGGAGACACGACAGCCCCACAGAACTCACACTTCAGACCCTATAGACCTTTCACCATGCGCGCGCGAACCACGACGATCATGTTGGGGGAAGAATCCCCTGGAACCCCTCTTTCTCAAAATAAAGTGAAGCAAGCGAAAACTAGTAACACAGATCTGACCGGGTCTCCTAGATTTCAGATAGGAGTCTTGGCAGTTCTTCAAGTGAGGTGATGGTTCGGGTTGGTTTCTCCTGTGGCGATGAGGGCTCCGCTCGGTGACGGTAATTCCACTTTAGGAGTATGGTCTGCATTCCTGCTCTGTTTCCGCCTAGGATGTCTGTGTCGAGTCTATTGCCGACCATGGCGGCTTCCTCGGGCCTGACTCCAAGTGTTCTCAAGGCTGTGAAGAATATTCTCTCGTCTGGTTTTCCGAAGCCAAGGTCAACCGAAGTGACCACCACATCGAAGTACTTCTCTATGTTGATTCTCCGCATGGCTAAGCGTACGTGTTCCTCGCGAGACGTAACGGTGTTTGTGACCACGCCCAACTTGTATCCTCTTGTCTTCAACTCTGCTAAGACTTCGTCGAGATGAGGAAGCTTCTGTAGAGTGGCTTCCCAGAGATGACCTCCGACGATGGTTTCTTCAACGATCATCGTGTCGCCGAGATCAAAGAGAACCGCTTTGAGCAATGTAGACACACTTCACCCAAACCCAGCTCTGCGCGCGCTGGTACGGTAGAATTCTTTGAACTATAGCGCGCGCCTAATAGTCAATTGGTGGATTCGTTCTTGAAGGCTTCCTTGCAGAATTTTCTGCAGGGACAGAACTCCCAAGGTTTGGAATCTTCGTGTGTTTTCATTGTCGGCACTTTTGGTGACTCTTCCTCTTTCTCACCGCTCGTCGTGCTCCCCATCCGGGCCATCATAGGAGGCATTCCACCTTCTCGTCCGAACATCTGTGACATCATGGTCGGCATCATCGTAGTCATTAATTCCAGTCTATCTTGGCTAGTCATTCCCTCAAACATCTTATCCATCATCTTGGGCATCATTGTCGCTAGCATTTCCTTCTTCTCGTCTTGGGTCGTAGTCGCGAAGAACTTATCCATCATCTTGTCTATCATGCTCTGCTTCTCATCCTTGCTCATGTTTCTGATATTTCGATCCATGAACCACTCTCTGATTCCCAATGTCGATACCTCACTATTCCTTCGCGTCATCCTCGAACATCGATCTCACCATCCTTCTCATCCTGGGCATCATTCTCATACGCATCATCCCGCCCATTGGCATGAAACTCTGAACGGCTTCCATATCGCTCCACTCAAGCCTGAATCTCTTCACGGCGTCTCGGACGATATCAGTGATGTTAGCATACTCGCCGTGCTCAATCAACTGCTGCATGAACTCATAGTCCTTCCGAGGAAAACGAATAGTGGCCCTGTACTCGATCCCGGCCTCTGTCGGGGCTGAATTCTTGCTCTCTGATTTGTCCTCTTCCGTCATCCCATGTCATCGAGAGGTATACATTCAGCATTGTATTTAATCCTTCTGCCCGCGGATGGCATACACATGGATTCAAAATCCTCAGTTCAATTTCGTTGGGCCGCACCATTGTAGCCAAACACACAAAAACACCAACTGCAACGATTCAAATTCTGTGGACGCGCGCTAGGACTGATAGCAGTCACTGAGGCGACTGGATCAACAGTCAGGCAACCGATCTTATCGCCAGCATACTCGGTGAAGTAGACGAGGCTACCGGTAACAGATATCCCCATTGGATATGAGTTGTTTGTGGGTATGATCCATTCATTGAACACGCCTGTAGACCAATTCAAACGACCAATCTTATTGCAGGCATATTCGGTGAAGTAGATCACATTACCGGAAACGAAGAGGCCATGTGGATATGACTGGTTTGTGGGTACAGTCCACTCAGTGAACACACCGGTTGCAGTATCCACACATCCAATCTTGTTGCCATCAAACTCGGTGAAGTAGACCGAGCCATCGGAAACAAAGATGCCCAACGGAGATGAGTCTACTGTGGGTAAGGCCCATTCGGTTATGGTTGAAGCCTCGATTTGCATGTGAGAGGTTAGAATCGAGAAGGCGACCGCTGAAAGCAGCAGGACGGGACCGACGTACCTAAGCATACGAGTCGACAAGAACCCACCCATTCGCGATAGACCAACATCTGTCAAACGCACATGTTGCTACGTTGACGCGATCTATATGATGTTCTTCAACCAATCTGACAATTCTTGTTCTTGAAGAAACTACGCTTTGCTACCTCTACGCCCGCGCCTGCGAAGTGGACGTCAAGCCGCTTTTCAGATCTGAGAAGCAGCCGTAAGCCCTAGTGCGCGCTACATATCCTAGCGGAGTCAGCTCAGCTCTGATTGACGGACCGCAGATTGAATCGAGGAAACGGCCTCGCGCAGTTGTCTCTTCTCTTCTTCACCCAGCTCCAGTTCAAACGCGCGCCGGTTAGGATCCTAACTGAACAAGTACGGATGATACTATTCTCATCGCAGAAATAAGAATCGTGTCGCGAATAGAAGAGCGACCAATGCACCCACAAGGAGTGCGAGACCAAGAACGATCATTATCTTCTTCCCAGTTTCTGGTGGCGCTTCTACTTGTTTGCCCCATTTGTCTCTATTGATCAGACCAATTATCGTGTATCCTAGCCCCATCACAGAGAAGAACAGCCCCATGAAGAAAGGTTCTTCCCCATGCAATAGCCAAGGCAACAGTGAAAGAACAAGACCAGATGCGACCCAAACAACTCCCATCACAAAGTAGTTGCGATAATCTATACGTCTTGGCTCTTTCCTTCTGCGAACAATGGCAACCATCAGAATGACTAGCACGACTATGCCTACGAGTATCCACGGGATGCTATTCATAGAATGCCCAGTTCAATTCCCTCAGGTTAAGTCTTGTTGTTCATGGAAAGGCGCACCAAGGGTAGACACACAGACAAGTTTACTGACGAACGCGCGTGGGGCACTCACTAAGCTGAAGGGGCTTGTTTTGACTTGACTTGATAGGCAGGTTCCTTTTTCTTAGGTTTCCTTATCTGTCTAAATTTACCCGTTTTTCCACCTCCGTCAGCGCGCGCTTCGTCTTTGAGCAATATTGTTCGATTGTTGCTGAATAATGTAACGATTCATTGTTTCTCTAGTATTTAGCGCGCGAACTGCATGAGGATGACCTAAATATGACGAACCCATACAACAGACGTACAAGAGCTCAGCACACATGGTGGAAATTAGCCAAGAGACCAAAACACTATCCAAACTCAATCTTGACAGACCCCAAGATTTCAGGTTCCATATCGCGTACGAAGTATATTCTCAGGCTTGGGAAGACAACACCTCGGAATCCGTCAGGGTCAGGCTGAACGAGCTAGTATCCTCTCTCGGAAATAATGAGAATGACTATTCAGCCTTCTACGGCCAGATAAGGAAATACAGAAAAGATTCGACCCCCTTCACGTCTGGGAATACAAGGATTGGAACCCAGAGAAAAAGAGCATGGCAAGAGAGTGATGCCAAGGATAGAAGAAATCGTCGTTACAGATAAGGAGATTCTAGCGCCAATAACGCTCCGATTACCGAACCAGAGAAATTCGCTGTTAGCGGTCCTCAATTAGCCTTTTCGCTAATCTTGAGTCAGCTTTGAGATAACTTCCCTTGGTGCGCACACACACCAAAACTAACGAATACGACAGAAGCAGACTATGAATAAGAAATGATACAAAAAAAAGGAGGCTAAGCTACCTTACAACTAAGGATTGGTCTTTCTAGTATCTTCTATGCTTCTGGTAGCACTCCCTGCAGTAGACTGGCTTCCCTTCGGTCGGCTTGAACGGAACTTCACATTCCTTACCGCAATCGGCGCAAGTGGCCTTATGCATCTCTCTTGGGCCGCCAAATCCTCGCCTTTCGAAACCCATTTTTCTCTTCACTCCCTTTCTAGCTAGTTATACACCGGATCTTACTAAGTAGGAATCCACTGTATACTGGCGCCACGTTGATACACACCAGGAATTAAAGTGTTCTGTTTGAGCTGGCGCGCGGCGGAAAGATTGTCCACCAGAGATAAGTTCTGTCAGAAGAAAGTGGCGCTATTCATGTTGACTAGTTTAGGAAAGAGGCGCGCGCGCTATTCTTCCTCCAACAATTGTCGTCGTTCGTCGTGAGTGTTCTGAGAGAGAGTATCACCTGGTGCGGCCGTCGTAATCCGAACTGTTGAGAAGCAGCGCGCTCTATTCTTCCCAATAGTAGATATGATCGCAGCAGTCGTCTCCCTGCATCAGTGTTTTCATACGTTTCAAGCCTATTCTCGGGTTCTGAGCCTTCGCGGACGCAAAGTCTGGTTGACAACATATGACATAGCCCAAGTCTGCGGCGTTCATGTCTCTGAAGGTCTTAGCCCACAAGCACTCAGTTACATTGAACATGATTCTATCTCGTGTTTCCCCCGGATACGTAACGGTCATGGAGTGGGAACAGAATGGAGACCTGTGCGTTTGCTTGACGAACGCTTTGAATTCCTCAAAATCCTTAACCGATCTTTTCCTAGCTGCAGCACATGTGTATTCTTCGCTTGCCTTTCGGATTGTTTCGAAAGCCTTCTCTCGGCCCAAAACACGCTCCAACTCTTTCGCCAGAAAAGGCATCGCACCAAACCTCATCTGAAAACACTGCTCATAAGTCAAATCTACCTTCTCCCGAAACTTGCATGAAACCTCTGTGCTCATGTATCCCGACCCGCCGACCCATGCACTAGTCCCACCAGTATATACACACTATGGCGCACGTGACACGATGGCGAGCGTTACGTCACGCATTTTTCGCCATGAAAGAAAAACAATTATCGTCATCGTTCGTCGCTACAAAATTGTGTCTGTGTGCGCACCAGCTGATCTACGCACACAATCTTCTAGTTCTCTGACGACCTTGGGAAAGAATCCCCAGACCCCTTCTTTCTCTAACTACTGAAACCTAAATATAGGATGTTGTGCGCACACACAATTCTACCTTCTCTCCCAACGACGCATGCTGGGGCCCGCACGCTATCGCATGCTTATATGCTCAGAATGCTATTGTATGGTTGGAAAATCCTCTGTGCATTCCGTGGGTCAACCCCACGAAGTGTGTAGTCTTTTTCCTTCGAAGTTGGAGAATGAGGCAATCTGCATTGAGTGTACTATCTAGGAACAATGGGCGTGGATGGGAAAAGCCACGCCACAGCAACATGCGATCTAAACCGAAACCAAAGCCGCCTTCGTATTGGCGGAACGATCAGAGAGCATGGTACAAGAGGTTCGATCAACGCGGAAGACAGCTTCATCCGGTCTTGGCTCGTGAACGGGCGCGATAATGGTGTTAGCTACGGCAATGATTGGGGTGAGGCGTGATTGAGTGAAGCTTATCGTTGCGCACATTGTGGAGCCGTGTTCAAATCGAATGAGCAACTGAAACATCACGGAACAAGCTGTTTCAAACGCAACACTATTTGGACTTCAAGGCGATAGCACGCGCTTCTCTTCTTTGTCTCTATTGTCTACCTTCTGCGTGACGGGGGTATAACGAATCTCTATCTTGCTGTAGCGAGCGCTAGATGCTTCAAAGCGGCTTCGATTCTTGCCAGCGTTGTTTGAAGGCGTCAGAGAAGATGCGGATTAGACCGGAGTTGCTCGTGTAGTGAGGGAAATAGTGGACAGGTTTCGGTTCATCTTTCTTGGTTACCCAGATCAAGAAGACGAGTTCAGCGTTGTCTCGTAGAGTTCCTCTAATAGGGTACCATTCAGACGGAGCAAGCCTCACTTCTATCCCAAGTGTCTTCAAATCCTTCAGAATCTTAGCTGAGTCCTCATCGGGCGCCATCATCAGAACCTTTGCATTGACTCCTCTCTCAAGTGCCCCATACAGTGCCTGCCTCACTCTGGGGTACCAGCCAAAGGTCTCAGCGAAGATGGTGATCGTTTCCTTCGCGTTCTCGATCACTTTTGCTGTTTGCAGTTCCATCTCCTTGAGGTCGCTGAGGGGATCCATAAGTTCTCCAGATCTAATTCCTGCAGTCTTCTCCCAATATATCGGCTCAAGTCTGCTGCGTATCTCCCCAACAGTCTGCTCAACATTCCCCAGGTGTGCTTCCTTCTTTCTACGTTCTTCTTCGAGAATCATCGCGAGCGAAACTCTGGGCGGTATCACCACCAGCTCATTTCTGGAGACACTTACCATTCCCTTGTCTACAAGTGACCCTATCGCTTCTTCAGCTCTGTCCTGCGGAAGGCCGGAACCAGTCAGAACCGCATCGATGGTTTCCCTCACCCTCTTGTTCAGCAGACTGAGATAGACTTGACTTTCATCCCCAGAGAAACCAATAGACTTCAGAAGCTCTTGAGTTTCTTCCACCAATCTCTTCGACCAACATACATCCAGAAGCACATGTGATAAAAGGATTAGCGCACGCTAGAAAACTTCAATTCCCTCAAACCCAAAACTGCGCCAAACAGAAAAGTGTGAACCTTTGAAGTCTCGAAGCGCGCCTCTCTTCTTTCTACATTGACTTGGCGAAGCAGACCAGGCCTCCAAGTTGGCTGAGACGAAGTCCTGCTCCAGTCTCAGCGTTGATGATTGTCGTCTTGATGCCTTTGTTCTTTGAGATCTGCAGAAGCCTTAGGATTCTTCCTCTGACCTTGGTATCCGCCAAGTACTTGTCGGTTAGAACAATATGCTCTGGTCTGAGGTTGCTTTGATCTTGTCGGCCATCAACGAAGTCCTCTATCTCCTCAAGCGAGTAGAACACAGTCGTGCCAGTATCGGAGTCAAGAGTCTTCTCCAAAGCTGCGGCAATATTCTCGGCATCACGAGACGTCGTCTCACCTATTGCGTCGCGGAACTCTTTGGTCCTCACCAGCTCGTGGACCTCATGAAGCTGACTCGCAGACCAGATCAATTCTCCAAAGGTCGCAGCATTAGGGCCTTCTCGAACAAGCCACACGTGATGCTTTCGGATGTGGTCAAGGACATTCTTGGCGTAGTCTGTTCTTGCGGGTGCAGCAATCACTATGCTTTTGATCCCCTCCTTTATGATAGGCCTCAACGCGTTCACAATTGACTCGTGAAAATCGTACAGCTCCCCTTTTTCTGCTTCTCCTCCCCGTTCCACGATGCCATCCAGCTTCACCACCTCGCTGAACACACGCCACAGAACCGCTCTTCTCTCTTCAAGCCCAACCAGAACAGCTACAGGATATCCGCGCCTATAACGGTGTTTTCTCTTAGCCAAATATCAGTGCTCCTTCATTTCCTGTGCGCAACAAACCTGCAGCCATCGACGTAATCTGAGAAATGCCTGTATTTCATCTTGTGCAGCGCGCGCCAGCATATGAGACGAATTTCGATAGTTCACCTTGATCGATCGAAACCGCACTCTCCTTTTTTCCTTAAATAATGCCAAGACCCTATCTTCTGTTGCCGAGTGATAGCTCGTGAGCGAAGAGTTTGAGAGGATTTCACCGAGTGAACTGACGGGCAACTTTGTGCGTTTCGTTCAAACGCCAACTCCGAATGACAGGCGCCTTGTCGCAATGCTGAAGGATGGAAGTAAACGGCTCGTTAAGTGCGAGACATGCGGAAGCACGGAATACATGAATGTTGAAGAGTTCAAGAATCCGCAAGGTGCCGATGCGTATCGAATGCGCGAGGCCGACAAACATTATGTCAGATGCCACAACCCTAAGTGTAGTGGACATGGGAGTGGACTTTTCGTTACTGCTGTCACCGAAGATCGTCAACTGCTCGGTCGGTTCAGGAATCGCTTTCGACTCCTCTGATGCTTCTCCGTTGCTCGTGCATAGCGCGCGCCAAATCTCCGATCAGTGTTGCTAAGGTGAAAAGCGAATGAAATATGTGGATTGGGATGAATACATAACACTGCTCAAGAAACTGCTTGAGGAGATCAGAGCCCACAGTTTCGATGGCATCGTAGGAATAGGCAGAGGAGGCAGCATTATCGCAGCGTATTTGGGATCGAAAGCAGGGATACCGACGTTCACCCCCGTCTTTGTGAGACATGTCAAGGAGGGCGACCAAGTGAGACTCGTGACCCCTGAGTCTGATGTTGGATCTCTGAAAGGGAGACTGCTGATAGTAGATGACTCATTGATTCATGGCACAGCGATGAGATTCGTTCTGGGGTTGCTACCCAAGAACACTTCGACGAAAACCTTGGCCATGTATTGTCGAAAAGGCTCAGAGTTCAAACCCGACTTTGTGGGATCGTACGTTGATGAATCAGAGGAAGAGATCGTCTTTCCAGACGACCCCCCTTAGACACTACCCACACACGCAGCATACAGGACCAAGAATAATGCGTCGGCATGGTATATGGATCGAATTCTGGTAGTTCATTTATGTTGATTTGGACCCATGCACGTGCCTAGAACCTTGGGTAGCGCGCGTGTATCAACTGCGTTTGTTACGTGCATGTAAACTAGCATATTCTGCCTTTGAAATTCCGTAGTAGGCACAGATCATGCCCCAGTATTCGGCGTTTTTTAGGTATCTCATTCCGATTTTTTCCATGACTCTGCGTGATGCAATGTTCTCTGGCTTCGTAAGGGCTATGATTCTGTCTAACTTCAGGGTTTCAAAACCGCGTGCGAGCGCTGCTTTGGTTGCCTCGGTAGCATACCCTCTTCTCCACCAATTTCTTCCGAGAACAAAATCCACTTCAACCTCTGAAGGTTCAGTGATCAGATTGAGTCCACAACGACCAAGAAGAACTCCTTTTTCCTTGTCCGTTACTGCCCATATTCCAAAACCATGCTTATCCCAATGTCTCAAAATACTGTCTAAGGATCTTCTAGCCTCTTCGTGAGTGTAGCCGTCTCCTTTGGGAAACCATTTGCCGACCTCGTGATCACCCATAATTCTTGCGTAGGCATCTAAATCCTCTTTGCTGAATCGTCTAAGATAGAGTCTATCGGTTCTGATTTCTTTGTGATTATTACTTTCTACCATACCAAGACTCCTCAAAGAAGCACGCGCTTGTCTAGCCTGCTCTGACTAATGCGCATGCTGTCGAATGAGTTTTCTCAGGTTCTGAGTTGTTGTTAGGCCGACGTGCTCGGTCGATAAGCCTTTGAGTTCTGCGATCTTCTTGGCGACGGTCAGTACTCCTTCAGGGTTTTGAGAGTCAGTCTCCGTCAGCAACCAAGACAATGGAATCTGCTTCACTGTCTCCTTGAGTGCCTCGTTGTCTTGCGATGATATCGAGCGTAGGCCTATGGAGAGATAGATACCCATGTCCACGCATCTCTTGGCGTAAGTGGAATCTTTGGAGAACCCGTGAATGGCTACGCCTGTCGCGACACTGCCTTCCTCTTCCAGTATGTCCAAAACTTCTTGTCCAGGAGTCCTATCGTGTACGATCACGGGGAGACCGGACTTCTTTGCAATGTTGAGCTGCTCGCGAAATGCGTTCCGCTGAATCTCTTTGTCCGCAAACTCGTTCACGAACTTGCCTTCACTGCTCATTCGCCCAACATAGTCCAGTCCGATCTCGCTTACGGCAACGACCTGTGGATGCCGTACCAGCTCCCTGAGCCTCTCCAGTACTTCATCACTGTATCTGCCGGCATTCCACGGATGTAAGCCGACGCATGCCTTGATGACCGGGTGCTCGCGCGCATTCTGAATCGCAAGTTTCGAGGATTCTGGATCTCCCCCTGCATTTAGCACAAGTTCAATACCTGACTTCTGAGCCTGAGCAATTGCTCTTCCGAGAGCGTCTTGATTTAGTCTCGTTAAGTGACAGTGTGTTTCTGAGAACAACTCACTCGCCCAACTCTTCTCATACCACCTGTGGATAAAGTGTTTTCCTCTGACTCTGGACCGCAAGTTCGGGCGCGCTTTTACATCATATCGCAAAACGTTTGTATCCCTATGAGACCGCTTGTATGATTGAAGCTCAAAGGTGGTTGCTGTGGCTAAAGCTCTCGTGCTCTATCACTCGCAGGAGTATGGAAACACAAAGTTGATGGCGGATGCTATCGCTGAAGGATTGAAAGAATTAGGATGCGAAGTAACAGCATTCAACACGAATGAAGGACGATTTGACATTACTACTTTTCCGGAATTTGACTGTGTCGCATTCGGTTCACCCGACTATTTCAGCTACATCGCAGGCGGGCTGAAAACCTTCATGGACGATCACTATATACAATCGACTGTAAAGAAAAAGGAAGGATACACAGGCAAACCGTATGCTCTTTTCTACTCCCACGGGGGAGGAGGAAAGGTGAAATCCGTGATGAAGGAACTGTTCAAGAGAGTAGGTACACAAGTAGGGGAGCCAGTGGAGTCATATGGAAAACCAAACCAACAGACTCTTGAGAAATGTAGAGAACTTGGAAGACAACTAGGCAGAACCGTGGTCCCTAAGCGATGACTAACTCACTGCACTAGCGTTGTACGCGCTAGATTCGAATTCTGACAGTTCATTCTTGATGCTGTTGAAACGCGCGCTATCGTAGTGAGAGAAGGGAGGGCGGAAGAACCAATACGCCGACTAGAACTGCGAGACCAAGAACGATCATAATAAGCTGGTTTCTGCAATAATCGCTTTCCTGTCGTGCGTGCGATAATATCCTGTGAAGCTTTTACGTTTCTCGTCATTCATGAGAAGGAAGATGCTATTCGAAGCCATGAGGATTGTTGACTACGACAAAATAGCATGGGAATACTCGCGGCATCGTCAGATACATTCTGAAGTCCTGCGGGGTCTGATCACGAATGGCAAAGTCGAAGCTGTTTCTAAGGTTCTCGAGGTAGGCTGTGGCACAGGAAACTACATTACCGCCTTGGAAGGGGTTGTGGGTTGCTCGTGCTGGGGGATTGATCCCTCGGAGCAGATGCTGGCCAAGGCTAGAAAGCAATCAAGCCGCATAAGTTTTCAGTTCGGTAGAGCAGAGGAACTCAGTCTCCCTGATCACTTCTTTGACTTGGTGTTCTCAGTGGATGTGATTCATCACGTCGAAGAACCAGTCGGCTATTTTCTGGAGGCTTACCGAGTACTCAAACGAAACGGAAAGGTTTGTACCGTCACGGATTCCGAGTGGATCATTCGCCATCGCCAACCTCTCGCAGTCTACTTTCCCGAGACTGTCGAGGCGGATTTGGAGAGGTATCCCTCTGTAGCTGAGCTTCGACAAGTCATGGAACAGGTCGGCTTCGACAGAATGGGCGAGGAGACGGTGGAATCCAGCTACGAACTCAGAGATATTCAGGCATATAGAGACAAAGCGTTTTCCTGCCTTCATCTGATTCCCGAAGAGGTTTTTCAGAGAGGAATTGAGCGAATGGAGCGAGACTTGTGTGCAGGACCGATTCACTGCGTGTCTCGCTACTTGCTTCTCTGGGGGAGAAAATAGACCCCACACGGAACATTGCATCATGTCAAATGAGTTGATTCTGATAGCTCATTTATCTACACAATAGGACGCGTTGGCGCGCGCTTATCTCGAGACGAATTTGCTTCCCTCTATGAAGAACCTGAGTTTCCTGTGAAGGTCTCTCTTAACGCCGATTCTATTGGAGGTTCCGATCTCGAACTTCATCTTGTTGTCAAGAATCAGTATTTCTCCTTCTTCCACAGTCAGATCAGATTCATTCAGACTCTTATCAATTCCAAAAGCCTCAGTCAACCTGCCCGGTCCACTCGTTAACCAGAATATGTCTTTGACCTTTCTATTCCTCTCCATGATCTCCAATCCTCTGATCGGTTCGACGGCGCGTATTAGAACCGCGCCTATTCTGTCAGGTTCATGTGCGACCACATTGAACATCCAATACTTGTGAACATTGTAGATGAAGATCCTCCCAGGCTCACCCCACATTGATCTATTGTATGTCTTTAGGCCGCGGTAAGCTCGGGAAGCCGGATCTTCCAAGCCAAAATACGCTTCCGTTTCAACCAGAACCCCCTCCAAAACTGCTTCAGGCAGCCTTCTGATCAACCTCTTGCCAAGCAAATCCCTAGCAACAACTTCCGGATCCCTCTCGTAGAATTCTCCAGTTAGAACTTTCATAGCCAGTAACCGCGCGCTAGAACAGTCTATTCGCCTTCCCCTATTCGTGTTGCGATTGACGCAAGCATTAAGAGAGGAGGAGTATGAAACGAAAGCATGCGTGCGTGACCTCTTTTGACGTGTTATATGTTATTTTAGGCATCTGCAGCAGATCTTCAGGAGAGTTGGAATTGAGCTCACAGAGGAGAATAGAGCGGAAATCGACAAGGTGATTCATCGCATTGTTGCCGTAAAGTACAAGAATTGCCCAGCCGCTTGGAGAGGAATGACAAGTGAAAAAGAAAAGGATGAAGCCAGATTCATTTTTGATCTGAAAAAAGCGCTAGCGCGCTCCCACTAGCTCCTAAGATAGTCTTGCACAAATTCGTCTGCGGAATTCTAGATGAGTTCTTTGGCAGTCCCCACTTGGACGAGCTGTCCGTCCCGCATTATGGCGATGCGGTCTGCCATCGCAAAGGCGTCGGCCAGATTATGAGTCACATACATAGTGGTGGCCCCCAGACCCGTATGCCATCGCTTGATCTATTGCCGCACCTTAACGCGGCTAGGCGGGTCTAGGTTGGTGATAGGTTCATCCATGAGGAATAACTTTGGAGATGTGGTCATCGCATGCACCATTCTTTGGTTTGAACGCCAAGCCTAGAAAAGACTGGACATGTCGCGCGCCATATTCTCTCCGATTTTTCGCAGCGCGCTCAGACTAGCTTGGGTATGATGATTTGTGCCTTTTCTGGAAGATCGACTCTACCAATAGTGAATAATGGGCCATCCAGTCTCCTGACGTTATCGTCTCTGCGAACGAAGTCTTCTACTGTGCTCAGTGCGTCAAATGTGGATGACATCCCGGGGAGTCTGTAGTGCATCGGAACGGTGATTCTCGGCTTGACGGACTCCATGACCTTTCGCGCTTGTTCTGGGCCTACGGTATAGAAGCCTCCGACTGGAAGAAAGAGAACATCCACCGACCCTAGCTCACGTATCTGCGATGAAGATAGCAGATGTCCTAGGTCTCCCAGATGACAGAAGGCGACGCCGTCCAGGCATACGACGTAGACAGAGTTCTTTCCTCTCTTGCTACCTTGAGCGTCATCGTGAGATGTGGCTATGCCTTTGATCGATACGTTGTTGATTTGTCTTGCTCCTGTGAATCCTTCTAGAACGATGCTCTTCTCATGTTTGACAGCTCCCGCATTATTGTGGTCCGAGTGACTATGGGAGCAGAGTATTATGTCGGCCTTGGCTTTTGGTTCCGGAAGACCAGTACCATTGAAGGGATCAAAAACCAAGCTCTTCTCGCCTCTCAGCATGAAGCATGCGTGTCCAAGCCAAGCAACATCAACCATCAACCATCACCAAAAGACGAATACTGACACCATGTGTATACTTGTCCTTTAGATGTATCGGCCATCGCTGTCGCTTACTCCTATCGTGCCCCCCTAAGTAGCAATAGCTAGTACGTTAGCGCGTGCGTGCACGCACGACAAGTTACTTTGCTGATTTGAATATGTGGTCTAGCATCTGGTGTTGCACAAACTCAGGCCAGTTCCATGCACCTTTCTGAGTCAATTCGCGCGCGTCCGCGGCATGAAACGTACTGTCGTTTGTCTGCAGTAAATATGTGCATGATCGCTCAGGCGTCGTGACGGCCGCTAACATATTCTTTAGGGAGGTTAAGCGTGTGTTTTGTTCCTTCACCGACTCACCTGGAAGAACGCCAATGAAATCCGTGTTCCTAGGCCTAGGTCTCGCAAGTCTCTGTGCAAACGCTGGGCAACTGGCCTCGAGCACCTTCCTTGCCCTGTACGCGCAGAAGCTCGGGGTAGGTATGAGTGAGATAGGCCTCCTCCTAGCATCGTACTGGCTAGTTCTGACCATAATGACTATCATTTTCGGAAGACTCGCGGATGTAGGCGAGTTACGAAAAGTGTTGATAGTTTCGGGTCTTGCAGGATCCGCGGTGGTCTATTGGTTGCTAGGCATCAGCAGAACGTACTTCCAGCTCCTCCTCTTATGGGGCCCTCTTCTTGGAGTGACAGATGCTGCGCATAAGCCAGCTTCAGCTGCAGTAATAGCTGAGATTACGCCGCCGCAGATCCTTGGAAGAAACGTAGGATTCTACAATGCCTTCACATCTGCAGGACTGGCTTTCGGCGCGATAATTGGAGGAAAGATCGCAGACCTTCTAGGACTATCATTCATCTTCACAGCAGCCTCACTCCTACTCATTGTCGGAACTGCATCTTCTCTGGTTGTACTGAAGCACAAGGCCAGAAACGTCGATCGTAACGTTGCAGAAGAGAAAACCGTGAAAGGCTCAGGCGGATTCAATGTAAGATATCTCCTGGCAAGCGGAATGCTTCTCTTGTGTGTGGACGTCTTCCTGAGGAATTGCGGGTTCAGAGGCGTATCGTCTTTCCTCGCAGTCTACCTCACCCAACTGGGTGCTGAGAACACGTTGATAGGATTACTCAACGCAATCAACTTCCTTTCTCAAATCGCGTTCATGCCTTTGATGGGATCGATCTCGGACAGGATTGGGAGAAAGCGCGTCCTCTCAATAGGAATGTTGGCAACGTTCCTTGCCACATTCTTCTTGTCAACTGTATGGAATCCGCTTGATACAATACCCATACAGATAGCGATCGGCTTCTCGTGGGCCTCCATAACAGTTGCGAGCAATGCTTTTGCGGCGGAGGTGGCGCCATCCGGAAGACTCGGTGAAGCGATGGGAATGGTCTTGACATCAATGAGTCTTGGCGGAGTGGTTGGACCTTTGGTGGCGGGAACTGCCTCTGAATGGTTCGATCTCAGAATGACATTCAGAATTCTAGCACTGTTCCCACTTCTGAGCTTTCTCCTATCGATAAGATTTCGCCCCAGACCTATCAAGCACTCTATCGGCGGCACGCGCTAGAGAAACCCAGCACGACACAGATGTGTGTTCTATTCCTTTTGCAGCACGACATCACTTGCGTTGAGCTTCGCAGCTATTGGGGAAGGTTTTTCTATTCGCGCAATGGCCATTCGAAGATGTCCTTGTCTATCGTCGTCCCTTCATCGGTCGACAATGAGGTGTAGTGCATGTTAGTCGATCTAGTCATCCGTGGGGGAACAGCCGTTACAGTAGGCAACATGGGCATCGCTGATATCGGTGTGAGCAACGGCAAGATTGTTCAGATCGGTGGCGATCTGCAAGGTCACCGCGAGATTGATGCACGAGGCAAGTATGTCCTTCCCGGCGGCATTGACGTACATGTACATCTGTCATCACCGCGGACGCCAGGACCGGGAGTCGAAACGTGGGTAGATGACTTCCAAAGCGGCTCAAACGCCGCAATTGTTGGCGGTATCACGACCCTTGGCAACATGACCTTTCAGCGACAAGACGAGACATTGCGTGACGCTTTGAAACGTGACCTTGCCGCTGCTGAACGCGACGCAGGTATTGACTACATCCTTCACCCTGTTCTGACCGATCCATCGGCCGAAGCACTGGCATAAATCCCTGAGCTTGCATCGGAGGGACACACGAGCTTGAAGATTTATCTAGTGAGAGACAACTTCGATGCGCGCGTAGACGACTATACACGTGCCATGCAACTCGCCGCGCAGAGCGGCTCACTGACATTGGCTCACTGTGAAGACGGGGGACTGATTCGTTCCATCTACCGAGATCTAGTTGCTCGGGGCATGGCTGCGCCTCGCTATTGGCCCGACGCACGCCCCGACTACACTGAGTCAGTTGCGACTGAACGCGCCATTGGTATGGCACGCGCGACAAAAGCACCAATCTACGTCGTGCATCTATCCTCGGCAGCAGCATTGGCCAGTTGTTCTCGCGCACGTGCTGAGGGATTGCCTGTTTATGTGGAGACGCGCCCACTCTACCTGTACCTTACACGTGAAGTGTTCGATCAACCCGACAGCGCAAAGTATGTCGGTGCACCACCGCTCCGCGAGCAAAAAGATCTACGCGCGCTGTGGAACGGGCTACATAGTGGAGCGATTCAATGCGTCTGCTCAGATCACGCACCTTGGACTCTGCGTCAGAAACTCGATCCGGCACTCGACGTCAGAACTGCGCGACAAGGTGTGGCCGATCTGGAGACGCTCATGCCGATGTTGTTCTCCGAGGGAGTACGGAAGGGCCGAATCTCGTTAAGCCGTTTCGTTGAGCTCACAAGCACCAACGCTGCCAAACTCTTCGGCATGTACCCGCAGAAAGGGACTATCGCAGTGGGTTCCGATGCGGACATTATCGTATGGGATAGAGACGCACACCGTACTATTGACGGAGCTTCAATGCAATCGAAGGCAAGGTATTCGGTCTACGATGGATGGGAAGTGATAGGTTGGCCCCTGTATACCATCAGTCGTGGCGAAGTCATCTTCGATGATGGTAAGATCACTGCCCGACGCGGCCGCGGACAATGGGTGCGTCGCGGCAAGACGATGATACTCTAGCTAAGGGATTGCCTCTGGTCTTCAGGAACCTTAGATTCTCTAGTGCGAGTTTAACGAAAGCGCCGTAGCCAGGTGCCTTCGTCTTCTTGGAATCGTGACAATCGCTGCCAGCAATGAAACCGAGGAAGTGACCGTGAATGCTGTTGTAAGGTTCATCGTATATGAGACACTTGAAGCTAGGAACGGCCCTATGGCGTTTCCAATTGTTCTTGCCGAATTCAATATTCCCAAAGTAACTCCTTTATTCGCTTCTTCTTCTCCTGCCTCACCGAGAAGACGAGACGGGGCAGCCGAATGGAGAAAGCACTGCGCTATTCTCAGGGTAGCAAAGATCATGGCCTGACGGAAGAATCCTTGCAGGAAGACTGCTCCTGAAGCAGCGGCAAGCAGAAGGGGGATGGCTCTTCGTTTGAAGAATCTTGTTGTCACTGGTACAGAGACAGCGTATGATAGGCTGCTTACTGCGAGTATCATACCAGTATATTGAACCAACGCGTCTCCCGCTAACCCTGCTTCACTTAGATACAGCGGGAGTATCGGAGTGACGAAATTGTACGCCGCTTGCACAGAGAGGAGAGCAATGAAGTCTCGGCTTAATCCTTTGAGGCTTCTCCAATCAATCTTTGAGCGCACCTTTGCTAGTCCTCTCTTCTCTTCGAAGCGAGCCCAAACTACAAACGGAATAGCGGCCAAAATCATCAATCCGCTAATCAAGAAACAAGATCTAAAGCCCAGCGCAGTTGCCATGACCACTCCTATTGCCGGCCCAAGAAGGGATCCTGCCGTCATAATGGACTGCTGGTATCCCAAAACCTGTGGCAGACGATCCGCTTCCACGGATGAAGCAATAATGATTATGACAATTGTGCCAGTTCCTGTTATGATACCTTCAACCAGTCTCAAAGCCACTATTTGGTAGGCGCTTGTTGAAAAAGAAACCAGAATCAGAATCATAGCGTTCCCCAGCATTACTCGGAGTAGCATTTTCTTCCCTCCAATCCTGTCCGTGAGCCAACCCCATACCGGCGACATGATAGCAAGTGCTGAGTTTGAGAGAAGTTGGGCTGTCCCGGCCCACATCACGGCCTCGGCCAGGCTGCCCACTCCCAGCTCGCCGTATATGAACAGAGTCAGGAATGCCATGGAGAAACTCCATGAAAAAGAGGTAACGCATTGGACCGCGCAGGCCACTATGATTTGTCTTCTGGTTCTGGAGCTACTCACAAACTTCCGCCTGAATCCAAGCAACAGTTTGCTCAGTCAGGTGGAAGAGCACGATATATGTCTTGACTCACGCAACCGCGCTACAGATATCAGAAAACTCAGCGCGGGCCGACCCCCTACGGCAACCTTTGAGACTACCAGCGCGCACATTGTCGTTCGTATCTTCCCAACGTTCTTAAGGATCAAAGAACCACGCGAAGAGATCACATGGCTCCGTAAGACTGGAAGGGATTGAAGACGGCTCGTTTTCCTTTGATAACATCAATCACCCCGACAATTTGCCGTCTAATGGAAGTAGAGCTGCCAAAGCACGCTTCATCAGATGTTCTTGGTTCAGTGATCTCTGCTGCCCAGAGAGTGCTCAATGATAGCAGAGTCGAAAGATTCCTCGTGTATGCTCCTGACGCTATTGGTCTGTGCTTGTATCAGGACTATCGGGATTTCTTTCAGCCTGTCCTTAGGTGGGCACCTGTTGAAGTGAGGCTGCTCTCAATGACGCCGACCAAGACACCAGTTTGTTTTGCGTCAATGTTCACCGGGGCTCTTCCCGAAACTCATGGAATCACAAGACCGATTAGACCCGTTCTGACTTGCGACACTCTCTTTGATGCTTTGACTCGATCGGGTAGGAGAGTCGCGATTGTGGCTGTGAAGGGTTCAAGCATTGACCTCATTTTTCGCGGTCGACCCCTTGACTATTTCTCAGAAAGCTATGACGATGCAGTCACCGGTAGAGTCCTGAAGCTCATTGAATCCAACCGTCACGAGTTCATTCTCGCCTATCATCAAGAATACGATGATGTCATGCACGAGACAAAACCACGAAGCCCTGAAGCCCTAGCCGCCTTGAAACATCACATCAAGAGCTTCGATACTCTAGCGCAAGCGGTCGAGGCCTACTGGCAATGCCATAGCCGTGCAATTCTGTTTGCACCGGACCACGGCACACATTTAGACCCTTCCACAGGCAGAGGAACGCATGGTGAAGCCATTTCCGATGACTTAGAAGTGGTGCACTTTTTTGGATTTCACCGATCGAAAGGCACGCACTCGTGAAGCCGTCAGTTGGATGAGGGATGATATCACCCCTACCTGCTGAGGGTACCAAGTGCTACATGTGCTCATGAATGAAGAGACTTCGGATTAGAAGAGAGAATCCGATAGCTATTTCTCTGAACAAAATGCACAGTCTAGAGCGGATAATGTTGGGAGTTGGCGGTATGATTTCGATAGTTGCCACCGGGGATTCTCTCGCTACTATGAGATTGTCGGTTTACGACGAAGAACCCTACCGCTCGATGCTGCAGATCATAAGATCAGGCGATGTGTCATTCACTAATCTTGAGATGCTCCTGGGGAATTTTGAGTCAGCTCCGGCTGCGGAAAGTGGAGGAACGTACGTCATGGGCGAACCCTTCATGGCTGAGGAGTTGAAATGGATGGGCTTCAACCTGTACTCAAGAGCAAACAATCACTCGATGGATTTCGGAGAAGGGGGACTCTTCTCAACTACGCGCATTCTCGATCGATTGGGGCTGGTTCACGCCGGAGTTGGCGAGAACTTGGCAAGGGCCAGAAGCCCAGTCTATTTGGAGACCAAGAATGGCAGAGTCGCTATAGTCTCCATGTCCTCCTCGTTTGCATCATTCGGAAGGGCAGGCGAGGCACGAGGAGATCTTATCGGAAGGCCGGGACTGAATCCTCTCCGCTACCAAGCGAAATTGGTGATTCCACACAAAGCCATGGGTCAGATGAAGCAGGTGTTCAAGGAGGCCGGTGTCCCGTTCCGCAAAGAGAAAGGTGGAGTGATCTCGGTGATGAATCTGCGGTTCGCTGGTGGCACGAAACCCGAGATCGTTACCACTCCCAATGAGGCCGATCTCAACGGGATCGTAGCCTCGATCAAGGATGCGAAGCGACAATCTGACTATGTGTTTGTGAGCCTTCACGTGCATGAACAGCGCGGATCGGATAGGGAACGCCCGGCTGAGTTCGTAGAAATCTTCTGCAGAAAGTGTCTGGATGCTGGTGCAAGCGCGATTATCGGCCACGGGCCTCACTTGCTTAGAGGAATTGAGATCTACAAGAAGAAACCCATCATGTACAGTCTTGGCAACTTCATCTTCATGAACGAAACTGTGCGCTTTCAGCCGTCAGAAAACTACGACAAATTCGGATTGGGGTGGAATGCAACGCCAGCTGACTTCTATGACACAAGAGCAAGAAAGGGAAAGAAAGCAGAAGGTGGACACAAGTGGTTCACGTATGACCCCCTCTACTGGGAAAGTGTGATTGCAAAGATGACCTTTGAGGACGGCGCCATCAGAGAACTACAACTATGTCCTCTCACTTTGGGATTTGAGAAAGCCAGATCCCAAAGGGGAAGACCCATGCTGGCAGAAGGAAAGCATGCCAAGGCAATCCTAGAAAGACTACGGAAACTGTCTCTCCCATATGGAACCAAGATGAGTATCGTTGACAACGTAGGAAAGGTGGCTCTCGGATAGTCTCAAAGAAACGGAACTCGAAATTCAAGACATGAGAGATCCTTCGTCCATCATAGCCAGTGAGAAATCACGCTCAACAAGAATCGAGTGAAAAAAGACTAAGTAACGGCCTGATTCTTTGCAGGGTCGAAAGAGGGTATAGGAACTACTTGGTGAACTTGGTCATCTTAGTTCCGCATTGAGGACATATCGCTCTCAGCATCGGCCGTCCTTTCACCGTCATCTCTCTCTTCACGTTCTTGTCGTCAACAGTGACTTTCTTCTTGCATTTTACGCAATACATATCCGTCATGATTGTGTTCTCCTTGAACCCCGCTACGCATTTGACTGTTGATAAAACCTTTTCCATTTATGAATGAGAAACCTGTAAGAGATTAGCAATTTCTTGACAAGTTCGTGATATTTACTAGTTTTTTCTACTTTTCTCTTCGTAGAATCTCTCGTGCAACAATTACTCCAGAGGCAGATGCCTGCACCAAACCTCTGGTCACTCCAGCACCATCACCGATCGCGAAAAGATTCTTGATTCGAGTTTCAAGATTCTCAGTCAATTCAAGGCGCGACGAGTAGAACTTCACTTCGACTCCATACAGGAGAGTATGCTTTGAACAGATTCCTGGCACCACGAGATCCAATGCGTGAAGCATCTCCCTTATGTCAGATAGGTATCGGTACGGAAGAACGAAACTTAGGTCTCCCGGAGTTGCCGATTTCAACGTAGGTTGAACAAGGTTTCTTTCGATTCTGTCTCGCGTTGATCGTCGTCCTGCTTCCAGATCGCCCAGTCTCTGAACGATTATTCCGCCGCTGAGAAGGTTTGCAAGTCTCGCAAGATATTTCCCATATGCGATTGGTTCTTTGAACGGTTCAGTGAAAGAGGTACTCACCAGAACTGCGAAGTTTGAGTTCTGAGTTCTCATCTCAGAATAGCTTTGACCGTTCACGGTAACTACGCCGTTGTAGGACTCTGTTATGACTTCGCCGAATGGATTGAAGCAGAATGTTCTGACTCTGTCGTCAAATGATTTCGAGAAATAGATGAACTTTGGTTCGTAGAGGATCTTGGTCAGTTGCTCGGTGACCGCGGCAGGAATCTCGACTCGGACACCCACGTCCACCGGGTTGTTCAGCGTTTTCAAACCTAGCGTCTGAGCTTCCGACGTAAGCCATTCTGCGCCAACTCTGCCAGGCGCCACGATCACATATTCCGACGAGATTTTCTCACCAGAAGACGTCTCAACTCCGACTGCCCGTCCCTGATCAGTGAGAAGCGTCTTGACTTCTGCATCAGTTCTTACCTCAACAGATCCTTGCAGAGACTTTTTCATCTCTCTGAGAACCTGTCCGCACTTCTCTGTTCCAAGATGTCGCAATCTCCCAGGAATGAGCTTCAGCCCAGCTAGCGACGCCTTGTGTTCAATCTCCTCAATATGGTCAGTGTCCACGCCGTACAGCTGCGTAGGAGCCCCAAATCTCAGGTATGTCTGATCCACATAGTCGATGTCCTCTACCAGTCTTCTGGTCCCCACGTATTCACTCAACCACCCTCCAACGTCAGGGGAAAGAGTCAGCTTTCCATCACTGAAAGCTCCGGCGCCTCCCCAGCCGCTCAATAGAGAGCAGGGATTGCAGTTGACGCATCCGAGACCTCTGCTGGCGGGACATTTGCGCTTGGTGATGTCGGGGCCCTTGTCAAGCATCAGCACAGATAGGTTAGGAACCTTAGTTAGCTCAAGAGCAGAGAATATGCCTGCTGGTCCACAACCGACAATGACTACGTCGTAGGGCAAGGCGTGACCACGAAACCCCAAGAAAGCGGATTGAAACCTCATATAAATGCTTGGGTTTTCTTGTAACCCTGAATATGCACCCTCTGGGCTGCTCGACGTGCGCGAGCCATCTCAAGAAAAACGGCTAACTTCAAGCAGGCCGAGGAGGCTCTGGTCGAGCGCGCTCTCGCTTGCGTAGTTGCAGACTGTTTTGAGTAGCGCGCATTCAAACCTTGAAAACAAGACATGTGATCTACTACGTAACCCAAAGGGTCTGAAAAATGTTCGAGGAACTTGCTTCCAAGATTGACAATAGCTTCACTATCAGACTGCTGCAGGAAATGATCAGTATCCCGTCAGTCGTGGGTGAAGAAGGTGCGTTGGCGGAATATCTGCGAGTGGAGCTAGACGCGCTGGGATTCAAATCCAAACTGGACGAAGTTGAGCCCAAGAGATTCAACGTCTATGGGCGCATGCGCGGAGAAAAGCCCGGCCGAAGATTGATGTTCAATGGCCACACGGATACCGTCCCAGTCTGCGAAGGATGGGTCACAGATCCATTCAAACCAGTACGAAAAGAAGGACTCCTATATGGTCTTGGATCCTGCGACATGAAAGGGGGAATTGCCTGTGCCTTGACTGCGCTTAAGGCATTCGTCGACTCTGGCCTCAGCTTCAAGGAAGAGCTCCTGTTCTCGGGTGTCATAGATGAAGAGGCCTTCTCGAAGGGGGCAAGGGCGATGCTACGGTCAGAGTACGGCAACTGTGATGCTATTGTGCTCTGTGAACCTTACTCTGGCGACGAAGCCAAACCAATCCCACTCGGAATAACCGGTAAGGTTCTCTACGATGTGACGGTCGAAGGGCGTGCAGCCCACGGCTTCACGCCCAACCTAGACATAAACGCCGTCGAGGATGCGGCACGAATCATCACATCCCTAGAAAGGCTGAATATGAGAAGGCATCCCATGTTTGGTCAGGGCAATATTTCCACACTGAAGATCGAAGGAGGATACGAAGTCTATTCAGTCGTTGTTCCTGACCGTTGCAGATTCGAAGTCAACAGACTACTTGTGCCCGGTGAATCAGCTCAAAGCGCTGTAGAAGATCTCGAAGCTCTCGTGAAGTCACTGGACTTGAGAGCAGACGTTGAGGTCCGGACAAAACCTCCTCAGTATGAGCCATTTGTTTTGAACAAAGACGAGCTCATCATGAAGATCTTTGACGAAGTCTACGGAGAGGTGTGTGGCGTCGATCCTCATTATGGCTATGCCTCAGGCATAACTGATGCAAATGTCTTCTCAGGAGAAACTGGAATACCTTGCCTTCACCTTGGCCCGAAGCGAGGTGATCCCCACAAACCAAACGAGTACGTCTCACTGGACTGGCTACCACTGGTGACAAAAATGTATGCTCTTATCGCTGCACGATTCCTCGGCCAAGATTGATCATAAGCTTGGGAAGGGGCAGGGTCATATCGGAATATCCATCCCTTCTCTCGCAAGACGAAAACCGTTCTTCTCTAACTCTGAACGAAGACGGCCGTCTCGATCCAGGATTGGATTTGTGTGATTCATGTGAGTGAAGACTATCCGATTCTCAAGTCCCTTGAACCGTTCCAATGTCTCCACTATTGGAGGATGAGGAATCGTTTCGTATGATCGACCTGATACTTCCTGCCGGGACCAAAAGCAACCGTCCAAGACCGAGATGTCACTACTTCTTACGCAACGGTCGATAGTTTCTGTGTAGTGGTCAAAATCTGGGGCATAGAACAGAGTTCTGTAGGATCTGATCGAGAAGGATAATGTGTCGGCGTCTCCATTTCTGTGAGGAACCTCTATAGGCGTGATGTTGAGGCCTTCGTCAAACAGGATTGTTTTGCTTTTCTCAAGTTCTTTGATGCGGATTTCGTCTCTTTCTATGAGGTAGCTGAATGGCTTGTTCGATTTCAAGAAATGCTTCATCGCAGAGGTGCAATAGACGGGTGTTGCTTTGGTGGAAGCGACTTCCTTGCCAAAGAACATCAAACCTGAGTAGTGTCCAATGTGTGCATGGGAGAGAAGAACGGAGTCAGGAAGTAGTCTCTTGTCGCTTGGAAAGAGGTCTCTGACAAGGTCCAATTGCTGGGGAAGACTTGGGGTCGCGTCAATCAGGAGAAGTCTTCCGCTTCTCCCGACGATTGCCAAAGACGCAGGAAAACGAGCATGTGCCGTGTCCATTCTAGCCCATTGGCATCGTTCACAAAGGCAGCCGACTTGAGGAACTCCACCATCTTGAGCTGATCCAAGAATTCGGGCAATCACCTTGTTCATTGAACCACACCCAGGCCCCCTACATGCTTGTCAGATCTTTGAAGTCACCTGAAACTACGTCTTGCCAATGGCGCGCGCTAGATCCGGGTTTCGACGGCACTAGATCAAAAGCCTTTTCACACAATCGAACCGTCTACGCCTGAACCTCAGGATTACCCTGAGCAACCCTCCGTCTCAGAAAGACAGATGAACTGGCAGCTCAACAAGAAACGAAAGAATGTAACACACTAAGGCTGTTGAACAGTGGTTCTGAGATTCAAATATCCCGACGAATGGAGTTGCGAATGCGGACGGAGGCATCGAGTACCATTACGAGAGGTTGTCGTCGAAGAGAACGCGCTACTGAGGGCAGCTGAGATCATAGACCGACTTCACTTGGGAAGAAACTGCCTCATTGTGGAGGATCATGCCACTAGGATCATTGCTGGAGATCAAGTTAGAGGAGCCCTCACAGATGCAGGCTATTCTGTGAGCGAAGCAATTATCGAAAGAGCAGACATGGCAAGTGTGGAAAGAACCTGCCAACAGTTGCGAGGATATGATTTCTCGATGGCTGTCGGAGGAGGAACTCCTATCGATGTGGCAAAGCTTGCAACACATAGAAGTCATGTCCCGTTTGTTTCTGTTCCAACGGCGCTATCACATGACGGCATAGCCTCGCCCATTGCATCAATCGCGCAGAACCGCGCCAAGACTTCTCTGCTTGCTCACCCACCAATCGCGGTCATAGCTGACCCGCAGATCCTCGTCAAGGCTCCGAACAGAATGATTGCAGCTGGATACGGAGACTTAGTGTCGAAGGCTACGTCAGTAAAGGACTGGGAGCTCGGCAGAGATGAGAAAGGCGAGTACTACTGCAAACGAGCCGCGACGCTCGCATTTCAGGCCATGGCTGACGTTGTTAGAGCAACGAAGGCACCTTGGAGCAAGGAAGGAGCAAGGGAACTTCTTGAGGCACTACTGAACTGCGGCGCATCAATGATCCTTGCAGCTTCGTCAAGGCCTTGCTCAGGGGCGGAACATCTTTTCTCTCACTTCCTAGATGCGCACGCGGAAAGGCCAGCGATGCACGGAGAACAATGTGGGCTCGGAACGATACTCATGGCGAAGCATCACGAGGACCATAACCCGAACTGGTGGAAAGAGCCTGAATTTCAATGGCAAAACATCAAACGAATACTCAGGAACATTGAACCGGAGCTCAGCCTTAGAGAAATCGGTATCGATGAGAACGTTGCTGCTCGAGCTCTTCTTGAGGCCGCAAATCTCAGACCTGACAGGTACACGATTCTGCACAAGAGGCCCTTGACCAAGGCTGAGGCCATATTCTTGCTTGAGCAAACGTCAATCGCATAGCTCAACAAATGACAAAAGATGTGGCCGTAGCCAATTGTGTATATTCACTAGCGGAGGCCACCCAGTCTCTTCCGTCAGACAAGGTGAAGCGTTCACGAAGGACATTTCTACACCCGTGATCTATTAGCTACGAGTGAAACCGGTTGATTATCGTTGCCTCGGACGTCCATCTCGGATATGAGCATGCTGACAAGCCATCATTCATGAGTTTTCTCAATGAAATCGGAGGCACTCTTGGACAGACAGATCATCTGATCCTCCTGGGAGACATCTTCGACTTCTGGAGAAGAAACAATGTCTCTGTCTCTTGGAGAACGAAGATGTCATTGAGAAGCTTGAGAGCTTCTCCACCAGGATACACTACATTCCCGGAAACCACGACTTCACATTCGCACGACTCAACCCTATGGGAACAGTACCCTTCAACATTGAGAAAACGCTCAAGCTACAAGATGCAGGAAGAACATTCACGTTCATACATGGGTATCAGCTTGAAGTTCTCACGAATTTTGAGCCGCTCACAATTGAAGAATATGAGGATCTGTGCTTCTCTCTATGTCAGAGAACCGGTGACTTCCTAGGCGACCTTCTGTCCTTCCTCTGGGACAGCATTCACCTTTCCTTCAAAAGAGGGGACAAGAGAAGGGATATGGTTCAGGCGGTTGGAGATGTTCCAGAGAGACGAAGAGATATGCACAAGATTGATCGACTTGCAAGGTCACCGGCCAAAGACATCTTTCTCGGCCTGGGCAAGACCGATAGGCTCGTCTTTGGCCATACTCATCGTCCATTTCTTGAGAAGTTGGTGGCCAATGCTGGCTGTTGGGTTCTTGACGCCTCAATGAAGAACACGTACCTCAAGATAGAGAATGGGGAAATGAATCTCCTTCAGTATGATCCCAAGTGAATCGAGCGCGAAATAACTTGGAAAGAATCCGGGAAGTAGAGGCAGTAATCTTCGATTTGGATGAAACTCTCATAGACTCGCAACAAGGCTTGAAGGCAGCCCATATAGAGGTTGCAGACCATCTGCAGAAGTTTCTTGATGAGCATCATGTGACTGTGGAGCGGAACACCTTGGAGGAGACCATCAAACACGTAGATGATGAGATGAATCGAATCGTCAAGTACAACCGCGATCTCTGGTGGCAAAAGGTTGTTGACACGCTCTGCCCCGGGAAGCGTTTTCCTCCGCGCTATGCCGAGAAAATCACTGCAGAATATTGGAAGGCCTATGATGATGCAAGCGTTCCATACCCTGATACTATGAGCACGATTGAATATCTCAAGCGAAAAGACTACAAGCTAGGCATAATCACTGACGACGACGGGATCGTCGGACGCAAACGTCAAAAAATCCTGAACCTCAGTTTCAAAGATTTCTTCGACGCGATTGTTGTGTCGGGGGACGAAGTCACGGAAAGGAAACCTAGCCCGGTTCCATTTCTCATGGTCGCAGACAAACTTGGAACTTCACCGCGTCGATGTGTCATGGTGGGAGACAAGCCATTTGCGGATATTGAAGGGGGAAAGAATGCAGGGATGATCACCATTCTTGTTGTACGAAGACGGTGGGACGCCTCAGTTGAAGCAGACTACGAAATAACAACTCTATCCGAACTCAGAACACTACTATAGACATACGACGCTGAATGGTCAACTGCAATTGTGACTGGGAGAGACAAAGGGTCGAGGTAATGGTAGGAAGAAGCAGACAGTGACTTGGACAAAGAGTCCTAAGCTTTCGAGTGATTATGCCCTCGGCCCAAAGAGATCACCGCTGCACCAGCAGCGATAATTGCGCATGTTTGAAGTGTTATTCTGAAACCGTAAAGAAACTCTTGCACGGAAACATTCAGCGGTCCTCTCCCAACAAGTGGAACACCACTTGAAAGGTTACTAGCCAGAATGAATGTCACAAGTACGAGGCTTAGCGATTGCCCTAGAAAACGCATAGTTGAAAGCGTTCCAGATCCCACGCCCAAGGCTTCCTTCGAAACTGAACCCATCACCGCACTCGTGTTTGGTGAACTGAACAGACCATATCCTGCTCCCAGGACAACAAGGATGAGGACTATGGTTTGCAGTGCCGTGTCTTTCGTGACACCAGAAAGAACCAGCATGGCACCAGCCATTACCGCCAGTCCGATTGACGCAAGGAGTCTAGGCTGTATCCTATCTGAAAGGTGGCCGCTGATAGGAGACACTATCGCCACCAGAAGTGGTTGAGATAGCATCACTAGTCCAGCTTGATGTGATTCAAGCATCAGAACCGTCTGCAGGTACAGAGAGAGTAAGAACCCTATCCCGTATGATGCGAGATAGTTCAAGAAAGCCGTCGCATTGGAAAAAGTGAACATCTTGTTTTCGGTGAAGAGCCTCAGGTCGATGATAGGTTGAGATGAAGACTTTTTTTCTATGAATATGAAAAGTAAGAACGAGAGAATTGCAAGCAACATCAAAGCGAATACGTGTACTCGCGAAAGGATCCCCGTCTGGCCTAACGTAACTGATGCCAAGAGCGAGGAGAGTGAAATGGTCAAAGTGAGGCCCCAGGGACATCGAACGAAGCTTCCTCATTGACACGTGGTATCTCGTGAGTCTTGAAATAGCATATTGAGGCTGTAACTAGGCCGATCGGTATGTTTACGTAGAAAACTGACCTCCAGCCAAAATGAGATATTAGAAGCTTTCCGAACACGGGGCCAGCTGACAGCCCAGCATAAGTAGCTCCCGTCACTATCCCTACGACTTTCCCACGTTCCGAGGACGGAAAGACCGAGGTGAGAAACGCAACGGCGTTTCCGGACATCATCGATGCACCCATACCCTGGATTAATCGCGCGACGATTAGCTGGTATATAGAACCTGACAAACCTGACAGGACTGAAGAGAAAGTGAAGACAACAACTCCGATGACGAAAAGGAGCTTTCTGCCTTTCATATCTCCAAGTCTGCCGAAAACAAGTAGGAAAACAGTCAACGAAAGGAGATATGCAGCAGAAATCCATGAGAGCAGAATCAGTCCTCCTCCAAGATCAGATCCAATTGATGGAATCGCCAGAGTCGCCGCGTTGCTGTCAAAAGGAGTCATGAACGATCCGACAGTCGTGACTAGGAGAACTAGCTGCTTGTTGCTCTCATCTCCATGCGTAGACTTGTTCATAGAAATCCAATTCTGGCAAATTGTACCGTTGGAATCATGTTACAGTACTTGACGCTAAAAGATGAGGAATCCGAAGAAAAGAGGATTCCTTTGGGGTTCTATTGCTCGCATACGCCTGTGAATCGCAGCTTGCTGACTTTGACTGGGGGAACCGTGGCTTGTGTCTGTCTCTCTTGATCTTTTCCGATCATCTGTGTTCCTTTGTAGACATCCAGGAAGCTGTCTGTGAATCTGAAGTTCCGGATTGGTTTTGTGATCTCACCGTTCTCAATGAGAAAAGTCCCGTCTCTTGTGAGTCCAGTTAAGATCATTCTGGGTTGATTTACCGTTCTAACATAGTGGAACCTCGAAACGTATACTCCGCGTCTGGTTTCTTTGATCATCTCTTCCTCTGAAACCTGCCCCGGCGCCAAAACCATGTTTATCAGATCTGGGCCTGGTCCAAAGGCCTCGTAGAACGGAACTTGGGCATGTCCTGTGCTAGCTTTGCCTTCCTTTCCTGACGTGTATGAGTCATAGCATATGCTCTTCTCATCGACATAGCCATCTTTCACCAGTGTCAAAGCCTGCCTAGGAACTCCTTCACCGTCGACCGGGGATACGTATAGCGTTGTCATGTCTCTGGCATCGTCTTTCAGATTGAACTTCTCATGGAAGACCTGCTTGCCCAAGTTGTACTTGACGAACGATGTTCCATCTTGGAACCATGTGCCGAGGAAGCCGCTGCTCACATAGGAGAGCGAAAGAGCGACGGCGTCGGGAGCCAATAATGCCTCATATTCCCCAGGCTCCAAGCGGATCGGCTGGACACTCTTCACAGATGTGTCAGCTGCTTTCTCAGCAACCTTGTCAACATCGATCTCCTTCATGTCCCGTGCGAACGCAGAGTAGTAGCCATACCCCTCCGAGCCCTCTTTCTCAGATATCACAGTCACAGTCATCTGGGCGAGAGAGATCTCTGCTTTCGCATCTACGCCCAGGCTGTTCGACACGGCGAAGCGAGCAGACCCAGTCATATATGCGCCTGCAACTGCCTTGACAAAGCTAGCTTTGTCGTGTGCGACCTGGATCGCACGTTTCGCATTGTCCGCTCTAAGATTCGGGTCACAATCTGCAGTCTTCTTGTTGAAAGTTCCTTTCAGAGGGGAGTATTTCCTTGGTTCTGGGAAGCTTTTGAAAAGCTCGTTAGGCGGTGAAACCTTGGCTATCTTGATCGCATCACTGACCACGCTCTCGATGGATGCCGGATCGAATGCGCCTATCAAGGCGTCCCCGATCTTTTTCTTCAGAACAAGACGAACCCTTAGCCCATCTCGATATGTTGCTACGTTTTGGTGGATCTGGGAGTTAGCAAATCTGGTGAGATCCTCAACGAATGTGAACGCCGTTGCATGCACCTGATCAGCACCTTTCTTTGTTGCAAGTCTTGTGGCTTTTCTCGCTATTTCCGACAGAGTTTGAAGAGTCAACTCATTTCCCTCCTATGCTATGCCAACACGTACGTTTCGGAACCTAGCTGTGGGAACCCCGTGTCCAACATACATCACCTGTGGAGGAACACCTTTGCCGCATGTTGGGGTACCGTGCATGTACCAGTCGTCGTTTGACACCGCGTCGCAGCTTCCCCAGAATTGGTGTGTTATTCCTGTGTACGTAGCCTGTTTGATCATTTTCTCTTTGCTTCCATTCTTGATCAACCATGCAGCCTCAGTCCCAAATTGGAAGTTGAGCCGCCTATCATCAATACTCCAAGATTTGTTCGTCAACATTAGTATGCCATCCTGAGTGTCCCTGATGAGTTCATCAGCTTTCCAATCCCCGGGCAGGAGGTTTATGTTTGTCATACGAACGATCGGCATCGCAAGCGGTGAGTCAGCACGCATTCCCCCGCTACTCCCTTCCGATAGATTCAGGAAAGCAGCAGTCTCGCGCGAGCTTTGATAGTTGACGAAGACACCTTCTTTGATCAGAGGCACGTTCTTCGCTGGAACACCTTCGTCGTCATAGGCAAATGTTCCAAGACCACCCGGAGCCGTAGCATCAGCAGAGATGTTTATCTTGGGTGAACCATATCGGAACGACCCGAGCTTGTCAGTAGTCAGAAAGCTTGTCCCTGCGTAGTCCGCCTCTGTCCCCAGAGCCCGGTCAAGCTCAGTCGGATGTCCACAGCTCTCATGAACCTGCAGCGCCAGCTGATCTCCTGCTGTGAGCAGTGTAGTTGTGGTTGATGGACACTTTTCAGCCGAGAGCAGCTGAATTGCTTCCTTCGCAACCTCACGTGCATGGCCTGCCAAATCCAGTGATTCGAAGAATTCGTACCCTCCAGTGTTGAAGTTGCCTCTGAACGAAGCGGGATAAGATCGAACCTGCACGTCGGCGCTTCTTATGGCTGTAGCGGATACACCTCCACCGCACCACACAATCGTTTGGTCTATTCTAGCTCCCTCACTGCTCAGCAACAGCTTTCGCTCTTTATGGGCACGGAAGAAACCTGACGAGGTTTTGATCAACTCTGTCGATTCCGCTGCTGCCGTTCGTTCAGCACTCTTCAACGCATCGAGTTTTTCCTCAATAGAGATCTTGAAAGGATCCTTCTTGAGTGGCGTAGAGTACTTCGCCTTCTTCGCTAGCGCTGGGCTCAGCTTCACATCAGTCTTCTTCGCTCTCGCGCTAGCCAGAGCGACCTTGAACGCTTTTTTCGCCGTTTCAACTGCGGAAGCACGCTTCAAGACCGTTGTTCCTGCGAATCCCCATGCACCCTTGGCTATTGCTCTGACACCGATTCCCGCAGTAACCCCTTTCCGTATCTCTTCTGGAACTCCCTTCTTCACATGAAGACTCTCAGCCTCAATCGCAACATATCGCACATCTGCATACGAAGCTCCCAGTTTTTGAACGGTTCGTAGAGCCAACTTTGCAAGATCTTCACTCATAACCAGTATCTCCAAATTCCAGAAACACCTCGAAGGTTTAAATAACTTACGTGAAAGCGCGTGTCGAGCCTCATCCACGAGAAGAGAAGATGCATGACGTGCGCACTAAATGACATAGGAACCTAGGTATGCCTATATCTTCCATTGTCAGGACCTATGTTGAAGTTACATAATAGAGGAAGGGGGTCTACTTGGAAAGAACCTCACCGCCGTTCACTAGAAGAATCACAATAGTCTTCCTGCTCGTGGTTTTCCTTCTCGTATCTTTCTATGGACTCTATGTTTGGCTTGACTGGAGAATCTTGCAGACCATGTACCAGAAGAAGGCTGGGATCGACTGGTTTGACACTGTCTTCTATCACAACTACACATTCATTGTCGCTGCGTTACTGTCGCTTATCGTTTTGAACCCTAGGCCGGGGCGGAGTGACCTCTGGGAAGCATATGGTGCTGCTCAGTCAATGCTGGGTGGTTTGACTGGATTTCGCGAACATGTTGTACTGCCAACCTTTGGGCTTGGAAAAGTTGGGTGGGCTTTCTGGCAGTTTCTGAAATGGGTTCTGGCTTTCCTCTACATCATGCCGAATAATGGGCTTCCCATCTTTGGGAATCTGACGATTGCTGCTTCAATGGCTGCCAAGGGTGTGGGGGATTGGACCAAGCTGTTTCGTGTTCTTCTGCTTCCCATTATGCCAGCCTCAGGGCCTGAGTTGATTGCTCTTACACCCACAATGGAAGTTCAATACAGATTGTTCTTCTATGTTGCGTCCGCAGTAGCCATCGTGATTGCCCTGAGGATGCTTCTGAAGTTCATCAGAGATTTCGCGACTGTCAGAAGGGAATCTTGGCTGCGAGACATCTTCCTAGGCTTCGCTTTCATCGTCCTGATCGTTCTCTTTGAGGCTCCGTACTGGAGGATGGATGTGAGGACGCCGTACGAATATGCGATTGCGGCTGCTCTCGTCATATGTTTTCTTTTTGTTGGGGTCGCCTTTCAGGTGAGAGGCGTTGGCACAACACTAGCACTGGCTCGTCGAAGAAGGCTACTGGTGACTGTGTTGGGGGTATTGCTGCTTGTGACCTTACTCGGAAATGCCCTGATAGTGACAGGGTTCACGGTGAACTGGAACAACAATTGGATTGAGTATGAATGGCGGCCGTTGACTGAGAAGCAGATAGCGGTGACCAGGTGGGCCGCTGGAATTGACCCCTTCAAGTATCAGTCGCTCTCCGCGATTCCCTCAGGCAATGCGAGTCGGACTCTATCGGTGGTTAGGCAATGGGATCAGGAAGCTGCGATAACAAAGATGAAGAACCAGATCGGAGTCAACTGGATGAAGCTTGCAGATTCCGACGTAATCTACTACGGCGGCCGAGAATACTGGGTGGCACCAACCACAGTCCTCTATCCAAGCTCTGATTGGATCAGCCGACGGTTGATCTATACTCATGCTTCAAAGGTGATCTGTCTAGATAGCCACAATGGTGAGTACGTGCCTGTAAGAAATGTCTTCGGTCTCAAAGCAGAACCGCCAATATACTACGGAGAAGGTTTCAGGGAGACAGTCTACGTCCAAGTCAAAGGCTTCAAAGAAGTTGAAGAGATATCTTACTCGAAAGATGCAGACTACGCATTGTCTGGATGGCAGAGGATGCTATGGTTCCTAGCCGAGGGACAACTCGGCTTCGCTTTTTCCCCTCCTCAAGACGAGATCAAGATGCTGTACAAGAGAGACATCCTAACCAGAGTCCAAAGCATTCTGATCTACGGGCTTACGGCGGATGAAGATGTCTACCTGGTTAGCGATGGACAAAGCATCTACTACGCTGCACAGGTCCTCATAGACTACCCACTCCAGTCAGGTTTCTCGGCAAGTACCTATCAGCGGCTCTTCGGGTACGTTCTTGTCAACGTAGAGGACGGGCGATTACAGGGATATGTGGTTGCAAAATCGGATGGTTTTCTGGTGGATTTCTACAAGGACTACTATCCCAATTGGACATCTCCTCCCTTTTGGCTGGTACCTCAACTAAGATATTCTGAGCAGCTGCTTGGCATGCACGACTACTCAGGACAACTTGACATTGACTTCAAGTTCCATGTTACTGACCCTTTTGTTTGGCGCGCCGGTTCCGCATTCTTCGAGAGGCCACCTGCCACCTTGGTTCACTACATATTGCTCTTGTCCGATGAAGATGTGCGGTTCGTAGGCATCCAACTTGTGGAATTCAGGGCCTCTGCTGGGAAGAACCTCGCTGGCCTGTATGTCGCTTATGGCGGCCCAGGGCTTGGCGAAGTAGTTCTATATGGAGTTGGAAATGTGACGATGACTCAACTTATCGGCCCGTCAGCGGCACTCCAGGCATTGGAAACGGACGATTACGTGCGAACCCAGCTGACTCTGCTGACAAACAGGAGACTTGGCAATATTCTTCTGTATTCCATTGCAGGAAAACTGTACTATTTCATTCCGGTTTACATAGTTACACAAGAAACCACAGCGGTCATAACGAAGATGGCCTTCGTTGTCGCCATAGATGCCTTGACAGGCGCGAAAGTTGCAACAGGATCAGACGCTGCTCAGGCATACTATGCCTTGGTTGGAGGAAAACCTCCTGTCGTAACAGGCTATGAAAACAGATTGACGAACATCAGAACTTATCTTGAGGCAAAGAAACTTGCGCCTATCAACGTGACCAAGATAACGGCAAACGCCGAAATAGAAGTGGGCAAGACCACCTATCTTGACGAAACTCAGTGGCAACAGACCACTCGGGCCATCGACAGTTTCCTAAAGGAATACGTATCAAAGACAGGAGCGACAGAGGTCTATACTTGGAGCCAAGATCCAAACAGCATGAATCTCGGCGTACTGGCCTTCCAAGGAGGCATAGTCAGACTCTACTACATGACAATTCGTGTAAGGTGAGGGTTTTGAGCCAAGAAGAGTTTAACCTCTGGCTGAAATCGAGCTACAGCGGCGCCTTCTACATTGCTGGCCACAAGTTCGAGAAAACAGATACGGATGATATCAGAGTGGACAGCGGACTTTTCAAGCGGGACGAGGCTGCGCAACTGTATCAACTCCTCGCATCCAGGAACCCGATAACCCAGATCAACGCTCTACTAGCCATCTTGGAGCGCAACGGAATGCTATTGTGGATACTTCTAGGCGTGTCCTTCATCTTGTTGCTGCTTGTCATAATTCGCGTTAGACGATAGGAAACAGCCTCAGGAGCTGCAACCTACGTCAAACATGATCTTCCTCGCCTCCCTCCTCTTGAACTGGTCAGAGATAGTTCGCCTCCTCGGCCTCAGGGAAAGAGAGAAGGGGGTCGGAGATGGTTCGGTGGAAGGTCACAAGTATACTCTGGTGCAAAGAGGCGACGAAGTCTACATGGTCCTTCCAGATTACCCCCGCGAGAAATGCGAGAGCATCGTGAAGAAGCTTCTCCAGAAACTGAAGCCTGATGCGGAAATCAAGATAAGCTCGATCGGATATACCTCAAGCCACTGCAACTACTGCCTCGCCCCATTTTCACTGACATACAGATGCCATAGATGCGGAGGATGGTACTGCGCAGAGCATCGACTTCCAGAAAAACACAACTGCCCGGACGAAGGAAGAGGATCCGTCGCCAAACGCACACAGCGAAAAGAGACAAGCAGAAAAGAGCAAAACAAGGAAAAGAAAGAAGAGATCATCGCCGTAAGGCTTCCGTGCGCCTAGAAGACAAGGCAGAAAGGCGCGCGGAATGAGCCACGATCAGGAGTCAGAGGAATCCTTCGCCGACGCTATAGGAACTCAATACCCCTATTCCTGCACAACTCTTACGTGAATGGAGCCGTCTTTACCTATGGCTACCTCTGCATCATCGCCGTACTGATACTTTCGTTCCATCTTTTCCCATTCTTGAACCGTGAGAAAGAGGACCAACCTGTTGCTATACGCCTTGCCCTGAACCATCATCTTCGAGATCTGAGAAACAATCGGTATGACCGCAGAAAGTTCCTCAGGTGCCTCCCTTGGCATCTGAAAAACATTAGGAGGGCGCTGTGCCTCAACTGAGAACTCAACGCAGACATATTCGTTTCCAGAGGGATCGTAATGCGGATGAACCGCTGTGATTCTGCAGGAAAACGCTACCCCACTCATACGTAGTCAACTCTCGCATCGATAGCGGATCGGACATATATACACAATGTGTCCAGAAGAGCAATGAATGCTCGCGATCATGGCCAATACATCGTAGTTGAGCGATCAGTCTTCTAGTTCATTTCTCGTGCGAAAAAGCTGAGGTTCGACTCATGACGATCCACTCCCCGAGCGGATCTCTCCATGCACTTATTCGTTTGAACCCCGCACTGGAATAGAGACGAACTGCACTCTGATTCCATGGCCGTACGTCTAAGACCGCGTCTCTTTTCGGATATCTGGCCAACGCTTCACGCATGAGGACCCTCCCGATTCCTTTTCCTCGAAAATCCCTCTTCACAGCAATGCATCCTATGCCAACTTGACATCGACTCCAATCCATATTCCTCACCTTCTGCAAAACGTAAATGAAGAAAGAGGACCTCACAGCCGATAGTAGCGCTGGCAATGTGGACATCAATTGGAGAAATCCGGCGCGTGCTGTCGGTATGGATCCAAGAATTACAACCACGAAGCCCACGACTCTATTGTTCACTTCAGCTACGATCGTGTCTCCGGCAAGATAACGGAAGAGTGCTTGGAAGAAGCACTTGCAGAATTTCCTGAAAAAGAAGGTCAACTCCTGTTCGAATCCTTCTCGATAGATTCCCAGTAGGATGCTCACATCTGCACGTCGGTATGGCCGCACACAAATAGTCTCTGGCATCATTAGGCATTCTTCAACAATGCTGCGATATAGGAATCGTGTTCATGGAGCTCACACGCGAATTGCATGATTTGACATAGGAGGAAAGGAGCTGTGCGAGCCTTCTATGTACAATCAGAATGTATCGTGGTATGTGTCGCTTGACGAAAGAGAGAGCAGTGGCTTTTTCAAATGGGGCCTCGATCTAGTTACCGGAAGTGCTGTAGGTGTTGGCGTTGTTTGATGATGAAGGATACTTGATTGATTCAAGAACTTGGAACGAAAGGATTGCTTCTGAAATCGCGGAGAAACAGTTGGATATGAAGCTTACAGAAGCGCACTGGACATGCATTCGCTATGTGAGAACGTACTATGAAAAGTGGTCATCATTGCCTATGGTTAAGACTGTTCGAGACGAAGCAAAATTGACGACAGACGAGTTTGAACGTCTCTTCAAGAGAGGTGAGAGTAGCGCTCGGGGAGTCCTGTGTAAGATAAGTGGACTGCCGAGGAATCTCTGTATCGCTGCAGGTTGCTAGAGGCGATCGATAACATGACAGAGAGAATAGTGTTTTTGTTCGGTTGGGGCCCAGAAGAGGTGGGAAGAACATCTTCACTGCTGTATCTAGCGGAGACAGCCTCAAGCATTGGTCTAGATGTCAGAGTCTTCCTGTACGCGGAAGGAGTTGTCTTGGCTCGAACAGGGAGCGCCGAGAAGATGGATCCAGATATCGGAGAGAGGTTCAAACAACTCATGAGGAATGAGAGAGTGCGGTTCTATGCGTGCTCTGAGGCACTGCACAAAAGGGGAATAGAGGAAAAAGATCTGGTTCCATCAATCTCAATGATGGGGTATCCAGCTTTCTTGGACATGGCAATGGAAGCGAAGAGTGTAATAACAGTTTGAACCAAATCTTCAAGCAAAGCATACCAGATAGAAAATGAGGTCTTAGTCATGATCAAGCGAAGAGTAGAACAAGCCGAAGGATACGATGTGAAGGAAGCCTATGGAAGTGACGCTGAAGGCGTGACGATTCGATGGATCTCAGAAAAACGAACTGGTGGCGACGAATACTTGCACAACTTTGCACTTCGACACTTCAACATCAAACCGAAGGGGAACATGGCTCCTCACAAGCACCCGTGGGAGCAGGAGATAATCGTAACGAAAGGCAAGGCTCAAGTTGTAACTGAGAAGGAAACTGTTGCCGCAGATCAAGGAGACATATTCTACTTCGCAGCGAACGAACTTCACGGGTTTCGAAACGAATTTGATTCCGATTTTGAATTCTACTGTGTCATAGGATGTGTTGGCAAAGGCGAGAACTGCATCGGATTGTAAAGCTCTGTTTCATATGAAAGCAAAGGTGTCAGCCATCCCCCCTAGATTTTTCAAGCTCTATTAGAAAAACAGTGAGACTATGAAGCGTGAGCGTAACACACCCTATTTTCTTACCGGGCGCTCCTCTTTCTTCAGCTCACTCAGAATCATTCGTTGTCTTTCAGTCAGGTTAGTGGGGGTCCTAACGATGATCTTCACCAGCTGATCCCCTCTGCCCCGCCCCCGATACTCTGGAAGTCCCTTTCCCCTTAACCGAAATACTGTTCCGGTTTGGGTTCCCCCGGGAATACGTAGGCTGGCACGACTGCTCAATGTGGGTATTTCGATTTCTGCACCCAGAGAAGCCTCTGCGAACCCAATCAGTATCTCACAGTAGATGTCACTTCCATCTCTCTCGAAAATGCTGTGAGGTTTCACCATGATATACACGAAGAGATCGCCAGTCGATATTCCTGAACCTCCTGAGTCTCCTTCGCCAGCCAATCTTAGCGCTGTCCCACTTTCAACGCCAGGTGGAATTTTCAAGGTGATTTTGCGTGTATGTTCGACAATTCCTGTTCCTCGACATTTCTGGCAGGGAGATTCTATGATGACTCCCCTTCCCTGACATCGGTCACATGTTTCAATTCTGACAAATCGAGCGAATCCTGCTTCTTGTACATGCTGGACCTGCCCCCTACCCTGACAACGTGAACAGGTCTTAGGCGTGGTGCCCTTTCTCGCTCCACTTCCATTGCACACATCACACTTCTCTCTTCGGGGCACTGTGATCTCTTTCGTCGCCCCTGTGGCTACTTCTTCGAGTGGAATCTCAAGATCGTACCTAAGGTCAGAACCTCGTCCAGGTCTTTCTTCTCCCCAACCTCTTCCACGACCAAAGAACATATCGAAGATGCTACCGAATCCTCCGAAGCCAAACCCTAGGTCACGGAAGATGGATTCAAAGTCGGTTGTTCTGAATATGTCTTCATAGGTGTATCTCTGATCGATTCCGGCGTGGCCGAGCTGATCGTACTGCTGTCTTTTTTCGTCGTCAGAGAGAACAGCGTATGCTTCGGAGATCTCTTTGAACTTCTCCTCAGCGTCAGGAGACTTGTTTCTATCAGGATGGTATTGAAGTGCGAGCTTTCTGTAAGCGTCCTTCACCTGCTCTTTAGTCGCATCTCTGGAGAGGCCGAGGATCTCATAGTAGTCTCTCTTTTCCATCTGTGACCGGACCATTCATCTTTGACATCAAAACTACGGCTTCTTCTCTTCATCAACAACCTTGTAGTCTGCATCCACTACTTTGTCAGGCTGCTTCTCAGGTCCAGGTGGAGGAGTCTGCTGCTGTTGCTGTGCCTGTTGTTGGCTAACCTGTTGATATACTGTTGCCCCAATCTGTTGAAGCATCTTCGCCAGCTCGTCGGTCTTCACCTTTATCTTAGGCACGTCTTTTCCGCTGAGGGCTTCTTTCAGCTCAGCGATTCCTTTGTCAATTTTCTCAACGTTGTCTTTGCCTATTTTCTCCTTCAGATCTGTCTTGGTCTTCTCAGCAGTGTAGATCATTGAGTCGGCATTGTTACGTGTTTCTGCTTCCTCACGTTTCTTCTTGTCCTGCTCTGCGAACTGTTCAGCCTCTTTGACCATTCGTTCCTTCTCTGATTCCGACAGCTTGGTTGAAGCAGTGATTGTGATCTTCTGTTGGTTCCCTGTTCCCAAGTCTTTGGCGGCGACATTGAGGATCCCATCCGCATTGATGTCAAAGGTGACCTCTATTTGCGGCACTCCTCGTGGTGCCGGAGGTATACCTGTGAGATTGAACATGCCCAATGAAACATTGTCCGCAGCCATTGGCCTCTCGCCTTGAAGTACATGAACCGTGACTGTGGTCTGGAAGTCTGCTGCTGTTGAGAAGACTTGGCTCTTTCTTGTCGGTACAGTAGTATTTCGCTCTATGAGCTTAGTGAGGATCCCTCCAAGGGTCTCCACACCGAGCGAAAGAGGTGTGACGTCTAAAAGAAGAAGATCCTTCACTTCTCCCGTCATTACACCGGCTTGAATCGCAGCTCCAACCGCCACACATTCCATTGGATCCAATCCTCGTTCAGCAGGCTTACCCATGATGGATTCCACGAAGCTCCGGACTAGAGGCATCCTCGTCATGCCTCCTATCAGGATGATTTTGTCTATGTCGTTTGGTTGTAGAGAACTGCCCTTGGCGTCAGCCAACACCTGCGTGATCGGACCCCTAATACGGTCGACGATCGGGCGCGCCAATTCCTCAAGCTTTGCTCGGGTTAGAGTCAGGTGAAAATGCTTTGGCCCAGAAGTGTCCTGGGCAATAAACGGCATATCGATATCAGTTGTCACCATGACGGATAGTTCTATCTTCGCTCTCTCAGCTGCTTCCCTAAGGCGCGTCATGGCCATCTTGTCCCCGCTCAGGTCGATCCCGTTCCCTCTCCGAAACTCTTCAACCAGATACTCTGTCACAGCATTGTCAACATCGGCACCACCTGTCTTTGTATCTCCACTTGTTGAGAGAACTTCAAACGTGCTCTCTTTTGTCTCCTTTACGTAGCCCATTTCCATCAGAGTAACGTCATGAGTTCCTCCGCCGAAACTGAACACCATTACCTTCATTGTCTTGCCGAATGAGCCTAACCCATAGGCCAGACATGCTGCAGTAGGCTCGTTGACCAATCTAGGAACGCTGAACCCGGCTATTTCTGCGGCATCTTTGGTGGCTTGTCTTTGATTATCGTTGAAGTGGGCAGGAACGGTAATCACAGCTGTATCCACTTTATCTCCTAGGAAACTTTCGGCATCGCGTTTTATCTTCTGCAGAATAAATGCGGATATTTGCTGTGGGGTATACTCTTTTCCGAAGACCTGGACTTTGTAGTCGGTTCCCATTTTTCTTTTTATCTCAATGATCGTGCCTTCTGGGTTTGAGCTTGCTTGACGCTTGGCAGACTCGCCAACTAGCAAGGTACCATCTTTGGTGAAAGCAACAACAGATGGAAACATCTTGCCGGCCATCGTTGGTCCTTCAGCACTTGGAACCACAACTGGCCTACCAGCCTCCATCACTGCTGCAGCGGAATTAGTTGTTCCAAGATCTATTCCGATAACCTTGGCCAAGGCATACACCTCAACTGAGACTGTTCTATGCTATGCGAGTTACTCAAGGTAACGAGTGAGGTTTATAAACGTTACTTAGAGTAACAGTAGCACTCACGCAGCCGATCACTCATAACAGAACCGATGCGCCCGCGCAACTTGCACATCCCCTCACAAACTACTGACTAGCAGTCTTAGGAGAGCTCGTAGGCTGTTCAGAGCTAGGGTTTCGTGCAACCTCAACTATGCTCGGTCGGATGACTTTCTCACCGAACATGTAGCCTTTCCTCAACTCACGTACCACGGTGTTCTCTTCACTGTCTGAGGAGGAAACGAAACCAATCGCCTCGTGTTTTGCTGGATCGAATTTCTTTCCGACAGCATCGATGGGCGATAAGCCTCTTCTGAACAGTACGTTCTGAGCTGCCTTCAGTATCATCTCCAATCCCCCGACGATTGCTTCTTTGTTGTCCGAGTTCTTACCTGCGGCCAATGCGCGCTCAAGATCATCGAAGATTGGCAAGAGGTTGAGTGTGAGATCCGTTTCACCATACTTTGTTGCATCATCTATCTCTCGTTTACTGCGCTTCTGGAGATTTTCGAAGTCGGCCTGAAGATATTTGAGGCGAGTCACACACTCTTCGTTCTTCTTCTTCTCTTCCTCCAAAACCTTTCGAAGCAAGGTAACCTCAGAAACTGGAACGAAGGTCCTCTTGGCAGAGGCATCCTTCTTCCTATCGATAGGATGCTCATTAGGCTCTTGTTGAGGAGTATCCTGCGGAATCAATGTTCGATCATCACCCCTAAGCCCGCCTACATAATCAACCTATCTAACCTGACTATAATTGCTCGAGGAGCATCGGCGGCGCAATGTTTATTTTCTCTAAGCGTATGTCAGCCCCGTTGAAGGAGAAAAATCTGTTTGGCGTACTTAACAGGTCAACCTGTACTTATCCTGAAAGAGGGTACCTCTAGAAATAGAGGTAGAGATGCTCAGAGATCGAATATAGCGGCTGCGAAGATCATCGCGGAACTTGTCAAGAGCACGCTTGGTCCACGGGGCATGGACAAGATGCTCGTTGATACGCTAGGCGACGTGACTGTCACCAATGACGGTGCAACAATCCTTGATGAGATTGAAGTCCAGAACCCCGCGGCAAAGATGATGGTTGAGGTCGCGAAGGCGCAGGACAAGGAAGTGGGAGACGGAACAACCACCGCAGTCATACTGGCCGGAGAACTGCTAAGAAGAGCAGAAGAACTAACGCAGGACCAGATACATGCAACGACCATAGTCGCTGGCTACAGAAATGCAGCAGACAAAGCGCTTGAAATCCTAGACCAACTCGCGGTCACGGTGAACCTAGACGACAAGAACAGCTTGAGAAAGGCTGCATTTACATCTGTACGCAGTAAAGTAGTCGAGGGTGCTCGAGGGCATCTGGCGGATATCTCGATCGAAGCAATTGATCTAGTCAAAGAGAAAAGAGGCAACGCTTTCCTTGCAGACGTTGACAATATTGCACTCGTCAAGAAACAGGGAAAAGGCATCCTGGACACTCAACTCGTCAAAGGAGTGATTGTGGACAAGGAAGTTGTTCACCCTGGAATGCCCAAGTCCCTGAAGAATCCGAAGATCGCTCTTCTCGACTCTGCGCTGGAGATCGAGAAGACAGAGATGAGCGCTGAGATCAGGATATCTGATCCGACAAAGATGAAGCTCTTTCTGGACCAGGAGATTGAGATGATGAAAAACATGGTTAACAAGATCAAAGCGTCAGGAGCCAACGTCGTCCTCTGCCAGAAAGGCATAGACGACATGGTCCAACACTTCCTAGCCAAGGAAGGCATCATGGCTGTTCGAAGAATCAAACAGTCAGACATGGAGAAGCTTGCGAGAGCGACCGGCGGCAGAGTCATAACGAACCTAGATGATCTCAAGTCCCAAGATCTTGGCAGCGCAGGCTTGGTTGAAGAAAGGAAGTTTGGCGAGGACAAGATGGTCTTCATTGAGGGATGCAAGGATCCAAGAGCGGTTGGAATACTGATCAGAGGCGGACTGGAGAGACTGGTGGATGAGGTGGAAAGAGCCCTCAAAGACTCATTGCATGTGGTCGCGGACATAGTGAAGAAGAACAAGATAGTTGCGGGTGGAGGGTCAATCGAAATGGAAGTGTCGAAGAGATTGAAAGAACATGCTACAAAGGTTGGAGGAAGAGAACAACTGGCTGTAGAAGCGTTTGCTGAAGCAGTTGAAACCATACCAAAAATCCTAGCAGAGAACGCTGGCCTAGACCCCATCGACATAATGGTGGCCTTAAGATCCGCACATGAGAAACCTGATGGATTGTGGATGGGAGTCGATGTCGTCACCGGTAAGCCCGTTGATATGATGAAGCAGGGAGTAATAGAACCGGTTGTAGTGAAGGAACAAGCAATAAAATCAGCGGTTGAGGCAGCATCAATGATCTTAAGAGTTGACGACGTAATAGCCGCGGCGAAAACACCGCCCATGCCTCCGAGGGGACCGCCGGGCGAAGGAATGCCCCCGATGTAATGAGGTGATGAATGATGACTGAAGCAGTTCCCGCAACCATAGGTGGACAGCAAGTACTAATCCTGAGAGAAGGATCACAAAGAACCGTTGGCAGAGAAGCACAGAGATCAAACATCTCCGCGGCTAGAATAGTGGCAGACGTTGTACGGTCATCTCTAGGTCCGATGGGCATGGACAAGATGCTCGTCGAAAGCTTCGGCGACATCACCATCACAAACGACGGTGCAGTCATACTGAAAACAATGGACATTCAGCACCCAGTCGCAAAAATGATGGTTGAAGTAGCGAAAGCCCAAGACGATGAGGTAGGAGATGGAACGACAACTGCAGTTGTATTGGCTGGAGAACTCCTGACAAAGGCGGAGGAAATGATAGACAAGGAAATACACCCCACCGTCATCATAGACGGGTACCAAAAAGCCTCCGAAAAGGCGCTCGATCTAATCAAGCAGCTAGCAGTCAAAGTACAGCCGACGGACAAAGAGATGCTGAAGCATGTTGCAGTAGTTTCTCAGTCAGGAAAATCGCTACGAGAATACTCAGACCACATCGCGAATCTGTCGATAGACGCGGTTCTTCAAATAGCCGAGAAAACCGAAGAAGGTTTCAAGGCAGACGTCGACGACATCAAGATAGAGAAGAAAACTGGACAGTCGACAAATGATACCACACTCATCAAAGGCATAGTCCTAGACAAGGAAGTGGTCCACTCTGGCATGCCCAAGAGAGTGGAGAACGCCAAGATAGCATTGTTGAACTGCCCCTTGGAAGTCGAGAAGACCGAGTTCGACGCCAAGATAAACATAACAGAGCCAGAGCAAATGAAGATGTTCCTCGACGAAGAAGAGAAGATGCTGAAGGATATGGTCGAGAAAGTGGCCAAGGCTGGGGCAAATGTTCTCATATGCCAGAAAGGCATAGATGACATAGCCCAACACTTCCTGGCGAAAAAGGGCATTCTGACAGTTAGACGTGCTTCTGAGAAAGACATGGAGAAACTGGCGAAAGCTACCGGAGCGAAGCTTGCCACAAACCTTGACGATCTCTCCTCACAGCATCTTGGCTCGGCCCAACTCGTGGAAGAGAAGAAGATTGCCGACGATAAGATGACCTTCATCGAAGGCTGCAAGAACCCGAAAGCTGTAACGATTCTTATCAGAGGCGGAACAGAACGAATGATCGACGAAACCGAGAGATCCATCCACGATGCGCTTTGCGTAGTTAGAGATGTCGTCCGCGATCCGAGAGTAGTTGCTGGTGGAGGAGCGGTAGAAATCGATGTCGCTTTCAACTTGAGGCGTTGGGCGCAAGGCCTCTTAGGAAGAGAGCAATTGGCCGTGCTTGCCTTCGCTGAGGCCATGGAAGCAGTCACGATGGCTTTGGCTGAGAACGCAGGCCTTGACCCAATTGACATGCTGGCAGACCTTAGATCCCACCACGACAAGGGAGAGAAGTGGGCGGGCATAGACATATTCGAGGGAAAAGTCAGCGATCTCAGCAAGAAGAACATCTACGAGCCTGTTGTCGTCAAGGAGCAAGCGGTGAAGTCAGCGACAGAAGCAGCAACAATGATCCTGAAGATAGACGATGTCATAGCTGCGGGCAAGCCAAGTGGAGCACCTGGAGGACCTCCGAAACCTCCGGGCGGAGAAGAGGAATCTTCCTCTGAATTCGAGTAGGATCCAGAAGAGAACCTTCTAGACGATCCTACTATCTTCCCTTCTTTTCTTCAATCATTTCTTCCTCAGTAAGCAGATCTACGATAGTATTCTATACGACATGCAGACGAGGCCCTCCCAGTCAGACATGCACCTCTGATCAGTTTCGGCCAGGAACAAACAACCTATTGGAATCCTGATCGTAGGGGATAGAATCAAGCAGTGGAAATCTTTGACAAAAGCTGAGAAAGCTTAGAGAGTAAGCTGAGAACACCCAGAAGAGCTGGAAAGAAAAGGAAGTAATAGTATCGAACCGCTATCCAAGTTCTTCGAGCGCTTCGATGCTCAGTTTTTCCTTTTTTGCGAATCGCCTACTGTTCGATTTTGTATGAGCTTGTTATTCGAGCTCTTTCCTTGAGCGCAGCACTCACAGAACAGTACTTTTCCTCCGATAGCTGGATTGCCCTCTGGACTTTCTTCTCATCCAGGCTTGATCCTTTGAGAACATATTCAACATGTATCTGCTCGTAGTATCTCGGCGGTTCTGATCTTCTATGCCCGGTCACGTTTAGTGTTAGGCTGGTAAGTTTCTGACGTTGCTTCTTGAGGATCATTACAATGTCGATGCCTGTGCATCCTCCCAGAGCCATCAATAGAAGCTCCATTGGGGTGATGCCGGCAAGGCGATCTCCCGCGTCGGTTGCATCCATGACTGTGGAAACACCGTTCTCGTTCTCTGCAGTGAATTTTAGCTCGCCTGCCCATTCAACTCTAACCTTCACGGGCATCGAGTTCACCCATGTGTCAAGTCATTTCTTGCCAACGCAAGCAACGAGTTCTATCTCGACCTTTATGCCCGGAGCCATCGTTACGCCGACTGTTGAACGAGCGGGAGGATCTCTAGGGAAGAACTTGGTGTACTCTGCATTCATTCGTGAGAATTCATTCATATCAGCCATGAAGACCGTTGTCTTGACCGCATTGTCCAGAGAAGCCCCAGCTGCTTTCAGAATAGACTGTAGATTAAGCAGGACTTGTCTCGTTTGCTCTTCAATTGTTGTGCTCATCTCGCCAGTTGCCGGGTTCCGTCCAACTTGGCCCGCACAGAAAACATAGTCACCCGCCATTATTGCGGGACTATATGGTCCAGCAGGTTTGGGAAGCCCTTCACCTCTGACGACTATCTTTGCCATATCAACCACCTCTCGGCCAACTGATCAGTTCAAGAATATTAGATGTTGCGGTAAAGGAAAAGACTCCTTACGGCAGGCAGCTAGGAGACTGGATCCATAGCCACTACGGCAGTCTTTTGAGAGAAGAGACACGACAATCGACTGAGTGCAAAAAGAAATCTGCAGGTAGGGGACTATTCTCTCGTGAGCGGCTTTTTCCGTCTGGGAAAAAACCAGATATTTAGAAAACGCGTATCCACCTAGCCACCTGCAAGAGCTATCTAGGAAGCGACTAACTTTACATAGCGCGCATGCAATCTCTTGGCGCAGTGGGCACTTATGCTCCCCAAAATCCTTGAGAATCGAGATGGCGAACTACAAATCGACGGCGTATCAACTATCGAGTTGGCAAAAAAGTACGGAACCCCCTTGTACGTGATGAGTGAATCAGTCATCAGAGAAAAATACAGGAATATGTTCCATGCCATGTCCAGCAAATATCAAAAGATCAGGATTTTCTATGCAGCGAAGGCGAATACGAATCTATCTGTTTTGAGAATATTGAGGGACGAAGGTGCCTACGTAGACAGCGTAAGCCCTGGCGAGGTTTTCCTCGCTTTGAAATCTGGTTTCCCTTCGGAGAAGATTCTTTTTACAGGTACAAGCGTAACTGACGATGAACTCAGATTTCTGTTGAATTCTGGCGTCAAGATAAACATAGACTCAATCTCTCAGCTAAGGAGACTTCTGAAGATGGTCACGCCAGACTTCATATCCATTAGAGTGAACCCTGAGATAGGTGCCGGACATCACGAGCATGTCATAACCGCTGGAAAACAGTCAAAGTTCGGCTTGTGGGAGGACGATCTCCTGAAGGCTTACGAGATTGCTAGAGCACACGGCGTCAGACAATTCGGCCTACACATGCATATCGGTTCAGGTGTTCTGAACATTGAACCCTTCGCCTTGGCTGTTGAAAGGCTTTTGCAGATCGGCAAGAGAGTACATGATACTCTCAATATCTCCTTTGATCTTGTCGACATCGGCGGTGGCTTCGGCGTGCCGTATAGGCCGGAAGAGAAAGCTCTTGATATCGGTCTGTTCTCAGACAAAATCCTCGCTCTCATTAAGCAGAGACTGGAAGAGTATGGTCTAGGGGAACCAACACTAGGTTTCGAGCCCGGTCGTTACATCGTTGCCGAGGCAGGTATACTTCTCTCGGCTGTGAATACGATAAAAACGACACCTTTCAAGAAATACGCTGGTATCGACGCTGGGTTCAATACTCTAATCCGACCAGCCCTGTACGGTTCGTACCACCACATCGTGGTTGCGAACAAGATGAATGAAAACCCCTGTGAAGTCTACGATATAGCTGGCCCCCTCTGCGAATCTGGAGATATCCTGGGTCGAGACAGGAGATTGCCGGAGCTCCAAGAGGCGGACCTACTGGCAATCCTGAACGCAGGCGCATACGGATTCGCGATGAGTTCACAGTACAATTCAAGGCCAAGACCGGCGGAGATCCTTGTCAATAGAGGGAGAGATGCTTTGGTTCGAAACAGGGAGACCTTAGAAGACCTGTTGACCGGTCAGGAATTTGCTCCGTGGTTAAAATGAGATTCTGGAAGATGCACGGACTGGGAAACGACTACGTGGTCGTAGACAATAGAAAGGAAGAGATGCGTGAACATGAACTGCCGGGAATGGCAAAGACGCTCTGTGAGAGACATTTCTCCGTAGGAGCCGACGGCATGCTTCTCATCTACGACTCAGAGATAGCCGATGTAAAGATGAGAATCTTCAATGCCGATGGAAGTGAAGCAGAAATGTGTGGCAATGGAATCCGTTGTTTCGCGAAGTATTGCTATGAGAACGACATAGCGAAGAAGATTGAAATCAGCATAGAAACCTTGGCAGGTACAAAGAAAGTCTGGCTCAATATTGTCGATGGAGAGGTACAGAGCGTGAGGGTGGACATGGGGCCGCCGATCTATGACAAACAATTCGTTCCGATGCTGGGCGATGGAAAGTGCATAGACGAGGACCTGCAAGTAGGCGATAGGACTTTCAAGGTGACATGCCTTTCAGTGGGAAACCCGCACTGTGTAACATTCGTCGACAATGTGAAGAACTTCCCGGTGGAAGCGATAGGGCCCCAGATCGAAAATCACAAAATTTTTCCCAAAAGAACCAATGTAGAATTTGTTCAGGTATTGAATAGAAGGGAGTTGATAGTGCGAGTCTGGGAGAGAGGCGTAGGAGAAACTCTCGCCTGCGGCACGGGGGCATGTGCAAGCGCAGCCGCTGCCCATCTTCTTGGAAAGACTGATGCAAAAATAGTTGCTCACTTACCTGGTGGAGATCTAGAGATCGAGATCCCGAAAAGCATTCTAATGACAGGACCAGCTCAAAAGATATTTCATGGGATATTGTTCTAGGAGCGAGAAAGAAATGAGAATAGACTTCTCTGAGAGAATTAGTCGACTTCCGCCGTACCTATTCGCGGAGCTGGAGAGAATCATAGCTGAGAAGAAAAGGCAGGGCAAAGACATTATCTCTCTAAGCATAGGAGACCCGGATCTTCCACCGCCACCATCTGTACTGGAATCTTTCCGGAAAGAGGCAGCGAACCCGGCGAATCACAACTACTCCTTCAGTCAGGGTGAACCCGACTTCAGGGAAGCAGTGGCCAACTGGTACGAAAAAAGATTCAAGGTTAAGATAGATCCAAAGAGTGAGGTCATCGCCTTACTGGGATCAAAGGAAGGTATAGCAAACATAGCTAGAGCCTTTGTCAATGCTGGAGATCGTGTCTTAGTTCCAGATCCATCATACCCTGTTTATTCCAATGGAGGCGCGTTGTTGAATGACGGTGTACCATTGGTGATGCCTTTGCTGGAAGAGAACGGCTATAGACCAGATCTTGAGTCGCTGAACGATGCCAAGATGATGTTTCTCAACTACCCTAACAACCCCACAGGCGCAGTTGTGAATGAGAGCTTTTTGAAGAAGGTTATTGATATCGCAAGGGAGAAGAATATTATAGTATGCTATGACAACGCCTACTCAGAAATCGTGTTTGATGATTATAGGGCTCCTAGCATCCTCGAGATTGATGGTGCCATGGATGTGGCCGTCGAATTCCACTCGTGCTCAAAGACATTCAATATGACAGGAGATCGAATTGGATTTGCAGTTGGAAACAGAAAGCTCATAGAGGGATTGGTGAAAGTGAAGTCACAGATTGACTCGGGTCCACCGGTATACATACAGAAAGTCGCGAAGCAGGCTTTGGAAGGCTACGTTAATGGTGATCCGCCTGAACATCTCAAGACGGCCAATAGGACGTATAGGCAGAGACGCGACACATTGGTAGAAGGTCTGAAGAGCATCGGTCTGGAATGTGAGAAACCCAAGGGCACCTTCTATGTGTGGCCAAGATGCGAAGAGAAATCGATGGATCTCACGATGAAGCTACTAGATGTTGGCGTGGTGGTAACCCCGGGAATAGGATTCGGAAAATTCGGCGAGCACCACATCAGATTCGCATTGACCAGACCGAAAGAAGAAATCGAAGAAGCCTGCAAAAGAATCTCCAAAGTACTTAGGCGCTGATCGTTCACGGAATTGAAAATCTCCGGTTCCTTTGATTCCTCGAAATCGTAAGGGACTGCTGACCTCAGAGAGATATCCGAACCCAGAAAACTCCTTCATCCAAGCATAGCATGCCAGTAGAGATCAGATAGATGTTGACGCGGTTTTGGAGCCGGGGACAGGAATTGAACCTGTGTGATGCGGCTCTGCAGGCCGCTGCCTAACCATTCGGCCACCCCGGCTTCAACTTTGAGATTCTCTTTTTCCTCTATGAGCTCGTCTCCAGATGGTAGAACCAGATAGATCCTGTAGCACCATGCCAAGTCCTTCCAGTCTTTTGCGGACAAGGTCAGCATCGTCATACCTTTGCTCCGATCGCAGCTTGTCCCTCTGTTCAACGGCAAACTCAACGAGATCTTTGAATACTCCGACTTGCTCCTGTTCCAGCTCAGACGTTACCAAGTCACCGAACAATATTGCTCCAGCGGCCTTAAGGAAAACGTGAATCATGGATGCTGTGTCTCTGCTAATGCCCCCATGTGTGTCCAAGTGGCGTGATGTTTGTCGAGCTAGCTTCAGAATGGTGGATAATGCGAGAGGCGTGCTCAGATCTCGACTCATCGCTTCCTCGAACATTGATCTTGACTGACTCAACTGCATTAGCAATCGGTCTTCACCAGTCTGAGGAAACGGTTGACCTTTGACTGAGAAGTGTTGTATGGCGGCGCAGAGAGCACCTAGTTTGTCAGCATGCTTGGATGCCGTCTTGAAGACATCTTGGTCAAGACTCATGGTTTTCCTGTAGTGAGTCAAGAGAAGGAATACTCGAACAGAAAGGGCGCCATACTGTTCAACTGCATCTCGCACCGAAACGAACTCACCTGTAGATTTCGACATTTTTCGGCCATCGAGCACAAGATGCCTGACGTGTAACCAGTATCTTGCAAGAGGTTTGCCGCTCACTGCCTCACTTTGAGCTATCTCATTCTCATGATGAGGAAAAATGTGTTTCTCTCCTCCGCAATGTATGTCGAAGCTTTCGCCCAGATATTTCATCGCCATCGCGGAGCATTCAATGTGCCATCCGGGTCTACCGAGGCCCCAAGGACTATGCCAATAGAGTTCACCGGGCTTTGACTTCTTCCAGAGAACGAAGTCTCCAACTTCTTCCTTGCTGTACTCATCCTTACTCACCCGACCACTTGAGCCAGCCTCAAGTCGATCTCTGGCCACTCCAGAAAGGCTTCCATAGCTCTGAAATCTTGAGATTCGAAAATAGACTCCATCATCTCTCTCATACGCGAATCCTTTCTCGATCAATTTCTGAACTAGGTCTATCATTTCTTGGATATGCTGTGTTGCAAGAGGGTGGACGTTTGCAGGTGCAATTCCAAGTTTCAGTCGGTCTTCCAAGTACAATTGTGTGTAACGGTTGACATGTTGCTGGAAACTTACGTTCGATTCGTTGACTCGTCTGAGTATCTTGTCATCTATGCTTATGTCTGTCACATTTGAAACGTGAAAAACCTCGTAACCCAGGTGCTCCAAGTATCGTGTCAATACATCCCATATGACGTAGGCTCTAGCGTGGCCAAGATGCATCACGTCATTCACAGTCAAGCCGCACGTGTACATCCGAACTCGGTTCATGTCGATTGAGGCAAAAGGCTCCAAACGCTTTGTGATGCTGTTGAAGAGCAGGAGTTGAGACTCATTGCCCTCAGGTTTCGTAGATGTGGAACTTGGATACGATGTGCTAGGACTCATCGGCGAAGGAGAAGCAAACCAGCTCACCGTGCTTCATCTACGCGCACCGCATGTCAACATTGAGGGCGGAGATTTAAGTATGATGTCCTTTCTAGGCGACCGAAGAGAAGCTCCGAGCGTCATGAAGCTCAATGAGTACTCTAGATCTGAGGGAGATGGTTGGGTCAAGCTGATCGGATAGATGGTGTAATAGATTCCCACTGTCATCTAGACTTTGGAAGATTTGACAAAGACCGAGAAGAAGTCATTGAGCGGGCTAGAGCTGCTGGGGTTGAGATAATGATCAACTCCGGCGTTGACCATGATACTAATGAGAAGACCCTTGAACTGGCTCGCGGGCACGCATTCATCTACCCAACATTAGGATTGAGCCCGAGCTACGTTGGCAGGGCAGGCAAGAATGATCTCAAAGCGCTGTTTGATCAAATAAGACGACATGTGGGTGAGATCAAGGGTGTGGGTGAGGCGGGACTAGATTACTATCGTTGCACCGACCCTGCCATGAGGATAAGACAGGGCGAAGTCTTCCGACAAGCCATGGATCTTGCCTTAGAACTGAATCTGCCGCTGATCATACATGCAAGGAAGGCAGAGCAGGAAGCTTTCGAAATGGTCAGATCGCTTGACAAGGTGATCTTTCATTGCTTCGGTGGAAGCCTTGAGACGATGAGAGAGATAGTGGAACGCGGATTCTACATATCGTTGGCTACCACGGTGTGCTACTCAGACCACCACCGGACATTGGCAAAGCATGTGCCACTCGAATCTTTGTTGATCGAGACGGATTCTCCCTTCCTCTCACCAAGACGAGGAAGAAACGAGCCTTCGTATGTGCTGGACTTGGTGAGACAGATCGCAAGAATCAGAGAGGTGTCTCCTGTTCAGGTCACTGAGATCACCGCGAGAAACGCGAAAAAAGCATTTCGCCTGTAGAATCATAGCGCTCTCGCAGAGAGATGATCTCTTCCGATGAGGCTGTGCTCCAATCACGACCCTAAGAAAGAAACTAGCTCCTTTCTGTACGCGAATAGGGCTGGAGTTCCGCCGGTGTGGATGAAGACAACCGTTTCATCTTTTTCGAAGTAGCCTTGGTGAATCAGATCCATTAGGCCCCACATGGCCTTCCCTGTGTAGACAGGGTCGAGAAGGATTCCTTCAGTTCCTGCCACCGTCATGATTGCATCTACGACTTCCTTCTGAAGGATTCCATAGCCTTTTCCAGCGTACTGGTCGAGGAAATCCACATCTTTCAAGGAGACTGAGACACGGGAATCTATCAGTCTCGCACAGCCGTTCGCAATTTCCACAATCTTGCCAACTAGAGGGTCACGTGAAGCCCCATCACTGATCCCAAGGATTCGGCCTTGGAAGTTCAATGCCTTCGCTCCGAACAGAAGACCCCCTTGGGTTCCGCCGGAGCCGGAGGAGAAAACAACGTGGTCAACTTTCACGCTCATTTCTACGGCCTGAGAGATTATTTCCAGCATTGCGTTCGAGTATGCTATGGCGCCAACTGGGTTCGAGCCTCCAGAGGGTATGATGTATGGTTCTCTCCCGCCATCTCTCATTTCTTCCGCAATGTCTTGCATGATGGGCATGGTGTCTCTCATATCAGGCGCAACGATTCTGATCTCGGCGCCGAAGAGTTTGTCCAACAGCAAATTACCATCATATTCAGCTGAGGAATCGCCTCTGAGAACGAGTATTGGCCGCATCCCGTACCTCTTTGCGGCGGCTGCAGTGATCCTTGCATGATTCGATTGGACGCCCCCTGTCGTTATTATCGTGTCTGCTCCTTTCTGCATCGCGTCGGCGATAAGAAACTCTAGTTTCCGAGCCTTGTTTCCTCCAAGAGCGAAGCCGTTATTGTCATCTCTCTTGAACAGGATTCTTGGACCTCCCAGCATCTTGGTTAGCCGAGGAGTCTCCTCGAGAGGTGTGGGAAGTGTTGCCAGGCGGACTCTTGGAAGTCTTCCGATCTTCATCGATACTAGACACCGAGCCAAGCTTAGGAAGCGGCTGAGTTAAACCGTTTTCCCTTGGTGGCTCACTGACGCATGCTTAGGCAATCCGATGACGTTACTGATCTGAGTGTCTTAACTCCTGCAAAGAAAAGACGAAATATCGAACCAACATGTTTAAACTTCTGATATTTCCTCTGTGCGGCAGGGAAGCGATTTGAGCGCAGAACCAAACCAACCTCGAAGACTCTACAGATCCAACCAGAACAAGATCATTGCTGGAGTTTGCGGTGGAATCGCTGAATATCTGAACATGGATCCTACCCTGGTCCGCCTTGGTTTTGTATTGCTGGCATTCGCTGGCGGATCGGCAATCCTGCTGTACATAGTCTTGGCAATTATTGTACCCAGAGCCCCAACGGGAGCTTTACCTGCGATCGTACCTACGACCCAACTTAACGTGGGCGCATTGATTCTTCTTCTGATAGGCCTTGCATTGGTCGGGTTTGGAGCTTCTTCAGTTCTTGAGCAAGTGACTCCTGGGTTCTGGCCGTACTGGAATTTCTGGCCCCTCATCCAGATGTCTGGTAAGCTCTTTTGGGCAGGTTTGCTAGTAGCGGTCGGATTGGTTATAATCGCCTCAGCCCTAAAGAGAAGATAGCCTCCCAGGCGAACCCCGACCTTGACCGAACAGACTCACCCCCACCTTAGCCGAAACCTGAGGGCCGCCTCGTTCGGCCTATTCCTAGTCCTCGTGGGACTTTTCCTCATAATGTATCCGCTGGTTGAGGAGAGCCGAGCCTTCTTCACGGATTTGAAACTAACTCGGATCATTGACCATGTTTACTACCCAGCGCCCTCATCCGCTCATCCCCTCTTCTATCATATCGTTAGGAACTTCGCTATCACGTGGGGAGCATGGCTTGGGCTGCTCGTACTGATTGAGCTGGCCACTAGGGATCGCCCTAAGAGAGTGGCGCAAACAGCAGGTGACTGCGTCTTTTGGATTGGGGCTGCCTACCTGCTTGACAAAATCGCAGCTACATCATTGCCTTTCGGGTCATTCTTGGCATTGCTGGTCGTCATCATGGGGCTAGGTCTGATTATCCGCGCATTGATGCTAATGGGCCTAGAAGGGCTCTGGCGTTGATCACAGATATGCTGCGGTTGCGGCCCTAGATCCTATCGCTCGGCGATTTCTCCTAAATCTCGTCGCTATCTCTGATAGTTAGCCAATCTTGACAGAGGGTTCTACAGCTAGACCGTTGTGAAACGCTGCAAGGTTATGCAGCGGGGTTTCATCTCTTTCTCCATCACGTTCGGGCATCTCTCTTGCTTATACTGGGCGCAGCGAACCGTCATCCTAGGGGCGAAGAGAGTGGAACACATGATGAGATATTCCTCCGTCTGCGATCACAGATGGAAGTACATAGTCAACCAAGTTGAATTCCATCTTAAGAAATGCATTAGATGCGGCCAGACTGTCTCAGAAGACTAATCTTTGCTGACTTGTTGCACTAGCAGTTCTATATTCAATTCGTCAATGACGGGTAGCGCGCGCCTGGACAAGCATTTGTCGAAAAGTCTTCTATACTCTACGTATTTGATACTGCAACTGGCTGTTGTGTTGGAGGGTTGGATTTGCAGGACCGCAAGATCATGGACACGGAAAGCCTAGCCCCAAAGTCGTCCGGTGCATCGTCCGTTCTTCCTTCAAATGAGGAAAGCGTGTTCCCGCTTCTGCAGGCCTACGTTGCCTTAAGAAGGATTCTGGAGAACAGTGTCAACGAATAGAATCGCTTAATCAGAATGCGTTCAGCGAGTCTGCTTCTCGAACGACTTTAGAATCAATCCCCTTAGCTCTAGGACCAGTCTTCCAACAGGCTCGCCTTCTCGACTGCGCTGCAATCGCTTTCTCAGTTCTCTAATCCCGTAGACTCTATTTCCATCGGCATACCAATCAGGCAACGGCCAAGGCGCAAGGCTTAATCGAAATGACATGCAACTATGGCTACAGGTGCTTTGGGCCCGTCGTCTAGAGGACTATACGTCTAAAAGGTCTGGACAATCTGGTTTGGACGTCGCCCTCACAGCTTTACGCAAGGAAACGGCGAAGGTCCCCGGTTCGAATCCGGGCGGGCCCACTTAATTTTCTAAGTGAATCCTTATATAATTCAACCCACACTTCATGTTTTGAGCGCAATTGAAGGCCAAGTATCTCGACCTGTTGAAGGATGATGATGTTAGGCGGTGGTTTGAGAATCTTGGGGCTAAGTCTGAGCTTACTGCGACAGTCTGGCTGCGAGGTCTAGGTCTCTACTGCCAGCTGAATGAAACGACTCCGAAGGAGATACTCAAAGCGGCCAAGAGTAAGGCGTTCAGAGATGGCTTCACGGATTTCGTGCGTAGGCTTGAGAAAGAGGGCAAGGCCGGATCCTACATAGCCAGGTTCAAGAAGGTTCTCCATTCCTGGTTGGCCTACAACGGTGTCGCTGTCAGACTGAAGGTGAACATAGCTGGCGAGTATGACACACCGACCATAGCGGATGAGAGGATTCCAAGCAAGGAGGAACTCGACAAAATCATAAGGATGGCCACTCCTAGAGGCAGGGTCTCAATTTCCTTCATGGCCTTCTCAGGATTGAGACCTGAAAGCCTCGGCAGCTACACTGGCAACGACGGCCTGAAGCTCAGCGATCTGCCGGAGGCCGAGATAGGTGATAGTGAAGTGGAGTTCACCAAGATGCCCACCATGCTTATGGTAAGGAAGAGCCTGAGCAAGACGAGGAACCAGTACTTCAGTTTCATACCTGAGCAGGGAATAACCTACATCAGGGACTACTTAACTGAAAGAGTCAAGCGAGGAGAAAGACTGGCGAGGGACTCTCCGCTTCTTGGGTTTGACGCTCGTGGATTGAGGAAGAACAGATTCCTGAGAACAACCTTGGTGACCAGAGACATTAAAGAAGCAATTTTGAAAGCCGGATTCTCTTGGAGACCATACGTGCTCAGGGCCTACTTCGACACCAACATGGTGATAGCGGAATCGAAAGGCAAGATGTCGCACCCCTACCTACAGTTCATGATGGGACACAAAGGCGACATAGAAGCCCGATACTCAACAAACAAGGGCGTCTTACCATCCGACATGATAGAGGACATACGTCAGGCCTACATGAGATGCCAGGACCACCTTCAGACCACGAAATCGGAAGTAGGCGAGGAGCAGATCAAGCAGGCATTCAAGAAGCAGCTTCTAGCAGTTGCAGGTTTCAGCGAAGAAGAACTCGAAAAACATGATGTAGCCAACATGACTGATGAAGAACTTCACAACATAGTTAGACAACGCCTACTTGGCATCATGGCGAACAATGGATCTAGACAGAAAGTGGTCCCTTTACGCGACGTGGAAAAATACCTTGCAGATGGTTGGGAATACGTGGCTTCGATACCTAACGATAGAGCCATAATCAAAGTACCTTTCTAATGAGACAAGGTACAGGATCTGCCATGATCTCCTGAAGACAAGATAACCTTCACGAGTTCCATCGCAGTAGTCAGCGCGTACTTACTGGCTTTTCAGGGCTTCTAATCGCTTCTTCCTTTTTTCAAACCATTGAACGCGTTCTGAGTACATACCGGCAACTACAGTAACAGCCTCTGTAATCCAATGATAGATTTCCCAGTCTTTGGCCCAGATGGTGTCAAGTCTTGATGTGTTAGCTTCTTCTTTGTCAAAGAACGGTCGCTTAGTTCTGGTCGGCTGCACCCACATCACTTCAGGAACTGGAATGTTGAAGAAACCAAAGTACAAACCGTTTCTAACAACATCTTGCCAACTTGGCACTTTTCCCCTCATTCCTTCTACGAAGTCCCAGTCGCGTCCGAATGTATATGGAATCATGAGATGAAAAAATTCGATTTGCTGTTCATCAGGCCTGAACATCTTGGCGGGGTCGCCACGTTTGGGTAGCTGCGCCATAAATTGAGCCCATCTTTTCCAGTTGACGAATCTGCAGGAGGAGTTGAGGAACCATTCATCAGGGTCCCAGCCCATTTCTGCGAAGAACCGCCACTTTCCAAATATGAGAGGAAGATCCGACCCATATTTCTCAGCAAGTCCGTTTAGTTCGAGTAGGCGCTTCCTGTTGCTGGCCCTACTTACCTCACTATCATACTGAATTGCGCCTATCAAACCAAATAGTGTTGGATCGTAGTACTCCATTCTCATACCTACCCGTGACTTGCCTGTTTTCACGACCTTGATCAAGTCAAGTTCTTTCAACTGAGAAGCAATCTTGTAAAGCGTTGCATGATCTATTCGAGAGAAGTTAGGCGGCCTGAGTCCGTTCTCGATCCCGTACTTTGTGGCCGGACCAAACTTTGCCAAATACGTCAAGACTTCGGCATACCTGTCGAGCCAGTCACCCTGAGTAGACTCTTGAAGTAAGACGCCTTTTCGCACCACATATGTTGCCTCTAGATATGTTGCAATCAACCTATAGGTTGCTCACGGAATACATATAGACGTTTCGGCTCCTTCACTTCCTCAGCGAAACTGATACATGAAGGGGCAAGAACCGCATGTTCACTGTTAGGAAGAAACTTCACGACCAAGGCGGATCCTTGTTTGTTTTGCTACCCAAAATTTGGACAGATGCGAAAGGACTCAAACCACACGATATGGTTGAGATCGTATTGAATGACAGCCTGACAATCATGCCGTTGAAACTTGGCGAGGAGAACCATGACAGATGACATTCGGCGGCCTATCAACTTGAGACCGCTCAAGAAATGGGTTTCGCAGAAGCTGAATGATCGATCGATCTTGCGTACGATACTCCTTGAAGAAAAGGATGAGATTTCCGTGGCTGAATTCACAGCAAGACTGCCGGTGTATCTTGCACTTCTCAGACGTAGCGAGGAATGGTGATCGGAAACGGTAGGAAATTCATACAGATCAGAATCTTCCGGGAGTTTGCGAGCACCAGTTTCTAACTCTAACCGCGGAGAAGTAGGCGCGCGCGGCCTAGAACTAGACCTTTTGAAAGACGGCTCGGTGCGCGTCAGCAAGGATGGCTAATCGCATGACTGGTCAATCTCTCGAGACTATTACGCAACCTAAGGTTCCTTGGCTTGAAACAGGATCACCACAAGCCTACGGACCCATTGAAGAACTCTACTCTCGAGTAAGAGCTTTCTACATCGCACACCTGGACCTGCAGGAAGATACTCTCTTCGACGTCATGGCCGCCTGGACTTTTGCCACATATCGACAGGAAGAGCTGGACTTTGCCCCGTACCTGTTCTTTCTCGGCCCAGTCGCAAGCGGCAAAACCCGGGCTCTCGAGTGCTTGCATCAACTCAGCTACAGAGCGATTATGGCCACCAGCACCAGTTCGGCCGCTCTCTACCGAGCAATCCAAGCATGGCATCCGACTCTGCTCCTGGATGAAGCTCAAGTCTACTCAACGGAAGACCGCGCAGAGATCTTGGCGATTATTAACAATGGCTACAGGCGAGGCCAGTATGTTCTCCGTGTGGAACGATTAGGCAAGAACGGCCAGTTCGAATTGAACTGTTTCGATGTCTTTGGATGCAAAGCAGTCGCCGGAACCGAGGAACTGTTTCGATCATTGCAGTCTCGAACAATTGTCTTTCAGATGTCTAAAGCCACAAGGAAAGTCCGATTCTTTCTAGACACAGAAGAGGCCAAGACACTGAGAGCTCAGCTAGCCTACTATCGAGACAAGAACCAGGGCGATATCTTGTTCAACTATGGAGAATACGGAAGGCTGGACGATCTCGAGAAACTTGGCAACAGTCGACTGGGCGAACTTTTCTATCCCCTAATCTGGGTAGCGCCTACTGACGAAATTGGCGACAAGCTACTGAACTACGCTCGCAAAGTGGCCGGACACTTGGTAGACGAAGAACAAGCGAGCTCTGAAGGCCTCGTGTTCAAAGCCCTAACAGACATACTCAGCCAAGCAGAATCAGGCAAGCTGGCTATCCAGAGAGTTGTAGACCAGTTGAACGTAGACCTATCTGACACAGAGAAATGGAACAGTCGGTCAGTCGGCCGCATACTGAGCCGCCTAGGCTTCCGAAAGGTCCGCTTAACAGGCGGAAAGCGAGCAGTCGCCATCGACACGACCCTGATTGACAGGCTTCAGAAACGGTACATGGCATCCCCCGCAGAAACGTCACTAACGTCACTGTCACTCCAAATACAGGAAACCCCAATTCAAAGTGACATTAGTGACAATAGTGACGTTATTTCAGAGGTATCCCTTAGCCCAGAGACAGACGAACGCCAAACAGTCATAGACGCGTTGCAAGGCCGAGCTTGGCGACTGATCTTACCACTTCAGGACTACCTAACAGAAGTCCTCGGCAGAAAGGACCGGGCCGCCACATGGATCCAAAGACTGCGCGAAGAAGGTATTCTAGTTGAGGATCCTGAGGGCCTCTGGCGTCTAACCAACCCTATGCTTCAATTCTCCCAACTATCACCCACACCTCAAACCACTATATCACAGCCTCAACCAGTTTCTGTCGCTGGCACAAATCAGGGTGAAAGCTATGACTGAGATTGAGACGGCACCACAACCGCTACTTGTAACGGAGAGCTTCGACCCTGATAAGGAGCCGGGCCTATTCTTTCCGCCAGTGCGACAATAGAAGTGTCGGAAAATGTCGGAAAATGACAAAAAACCTGTCACAGTGACACCTAGACCCATGCGCCAACTAAAGGCCAAGCTACGACAATGTTCCACCGACAATAGAAGTGTCCTAAATGTCCGGTTTTGACGAAAAACCTGTCCGCCGGTCACTTCTACCCAAGCAACTGCGCCTGGAAGAAGTCAAGAAACTAGCCCTACAGAACAAGACCGAACAAGAGATCGCTGCAATACTCCACGTCAGCGAAAGGACGGTGCGCAGAGACCTAGCCAAGATCAAGGGTAGAACCATACAGGACGCCAAGGACACACCTGAGCTAATCTGGAGCGTCAAAGGCAGCTACGAGCAACGCCTAACCATCCTGAAGAAAGCTCACGACATACTTGACAGCCCGCCCATAATGACGAAGGACGGCAGGCAGGTAGATGACCGTTTTCTGAAGCTGCAGGCGATCAGAGTCATAGATGAGATAGCTGCCAGCCTGGACAAAATCTTCGGAGTAGATGATATAGACACTCGAAAGCAACTGGACAGGTTGAATGAGCAACTTGAGCATCTCGAAAGAATTGTTCAAGGTAGAGGAAAGATTAGCGAGCCTAAAGGAAGCAGTAGCGCAAAGCCAAGGCGCCCCCAACCATCTCCGCTGTGACTCCTCTCCACACATTCATGACTGCAAGGTAGCTTAGGATGCGCCACTCAACAACGTCCAGCAACATTCGCCGACCAGGAAGAGTAAGGAACATCTCCTCATTTATGCTGCAAGGAACCGAATGGAGACCCGGAGAGGGCCCGTGAAAGTATTCAGTTTGGATGCAGTCCACGCGCGCTTATGTGAAACACGGGACAAATGATAATAGCGCGCTATGTTGAAGCTGAATTGTTATGAAACGATTAGCTGTATTCATTTTGTTGCTCCAGATTCTTACAGCGGGATCTGTTGGAGTCTCTCGTTCTTTGCCTGATCTGGTGGCAGACACCCTAGAGATGTCGCCAGCTTATCCAAAGGAAGGAGATCGAGTTCATTTCTCAGCCCACATTGCTCTCTTCGGCCCAGATCCTCTATCCGACGTAAGGTGGGTTGCTGTGACAAAAGATCTTGGAACAGGGAACGCATATCAGCTCGCTTCAGATACGATTAGGCGAATCGATCCTAACACGTATTGGACAGTGCACGCCTACTGGGAGGCCAAGCAGGGAGACTGGGAAGTATGGTTTCATGTCGACCCAGACAGCAAGCTACAGGAATCAAATGAAGACAACAACGTCGTTGATAGGTTCTTTTCCGTTGCCAAAGATTTTCCGTCTTTTTTCGCTCCGAAGGTGGTGTCCCGGTTCGAGACCGCTCCGGGTTCCGCTGTATTCACGTTGGCGTTTGATCACAACGGATCCATGGTGGCATCAGGGACCATAAATCCATCGGAAGTCAGGCTGTTTTTCAGAAACGGAACCCTGCGATGGAAGTATTCGGTCGGAGGGTGGGCAGCGATGGACATTGCGATTTCGGCCGATGGACGATTCCTCGTTGTGGGAAATGGCCACGACAGTCTATTTCTGTTCTCGACAAATGGGACGATGCTCTGGAAGAAGCCGTATAGGTGGGTGAACAGTGTCGCGATTTCCGCGGACGGCAGCATGATTGCGCTTTCAGCAAGTGAACAGCGTTCGTCGGCGACTGGTGTTACCGAAAGCGTTCTCATGGTTCTGGGTCGGAACGGTTCGGAATTATGGTGGGCAGCGCCAGCGAGGCATATGGAAGGAGTTTCCCTGACTCCAAATGGAAACTATGTGGCCGTTCTGGGTGAAGACAGCTTCTCCCCTAAAGACGTGGGAGGACGACTTTTCCTCTACGATAGAAACGGGAGGATGTTGTGGTATCGTCGACTTGACGACTTCGACACATATGTTGGCGCTCGATTAAGTGCTCCCGCAATCGCGGAAGATGCAAAAGCAATAGCAGTGGCCGGGGAGGATGGAAGGCTCAGGACATTCGATCGAGATGGCAATCTGATCTGGACCAGGGAGTCAGGCGCGGCCATGGGCTCGTTTGGAGACAGAGTGGTTGTGATCTCCTCGGATGGGCGCTGCATTGCCGTTGGCTCCAATCCCCAGGGCGGATGGAGAATAGGTGGATCGAAGGTCCGGCTCTTCTCACTACACGGCGTTGAACAGACTAGCCTTGAAGCACCAGAACTGTCCAACTCTTGGCGGATTCTAGGTATTGGCATGTCTGCTGATGGAAGCTATGTCGCAGCCAGCCCGAATTCGGAGGTTGGCCCTTTCTTCTTTCTCTTCAGAATTCCAAATGCTGAACAGGCGGTTGGATTTGCGTCTCGTGCATTGAATCTGGGGCGAGGACTTGGAGTGAACCTGAGCAGCCTAGAGTCCGGATTCACTCTCGCACAGAACGCGTTTGCTGATGGATTCTTGGCCTCATCCTACGATACCGCTTTGAAGTTCTTTTCCACTGTCCATCCTCTACTCAGACTCCGCCTGGAAGAGATGCTAAAGGAGACAAAGGATCTGACCAAGCTGACTGACAGCAGACTTCATTCATTCGATAAGACTACGATAGAGGCGCGGTTGAAACATGTCGACTCCAGCTTGCAGACAGTAAAACAGGCCGTAGGAACAGCGGAAACCTCCATGCAAGAGAGTACACTTGCGTCCTACGAAATCGCTTTCAATAATCTAAGAACTGCCAAAGAGGATCTTCTAAACAATCTTTCAGAGCTGGAGAGAGTCTCCTCAATCCAGGCTTCAGAGAGACAGAATCTTCAGGCAACAATAGCTTCCATTGCCATCGTGATAGCGGTCGTGCTCCTTCTTGCTGTGACAGTTCATAGACATCAAAAGAAACGGCAACGAATAGCACCAAGAAAGTAGTCACCTCACTCGGCGCGCGCGGGGTTGTCCCGTTATTCGGTGACTTAACGCCGTTATGTGCATGTGATGGATGAGAAGCGGAGATAGGAGATGCTTCATTCCGACCCTCTAGAAGGCAGGTAGAACCAAAACTGGCTCTTTTGCCAAGATATACTGACGGGTCACCTGCGGCCACGACATCGGAAAACAGCATAAACACGCTAATTTCGGGACAGCCCTGCGCGCTAATTCTCCGCTGCAGGTTCAGGAAATTACTGCGTTCTATATGAAATGGCGGGCCCGCGGGAACGTGAACCGCTAGCGGAGAATTTCTCGGATTCGGGAATTTTCGGACAATTCTATGCACAAACCATCTTTCCTTCCTTGATAAGACTCAGAATGCCCAGTCGTTCTAGATACTCCTCAAGATCAAGATCATGTATTGCTCGCAGTTCCCTCGTTTCCCGCAATTCCCTGATTTCCCCCTCACACGTGAGGCTGCAAGTACTATGGTTGAGTGTGAGTGCGCTTCGCCTTATTAATAGAGCGCGAAGCGGACTATAGTGCGCGCGCTAGGCCCTCAACAACGAGACCCAAGTCTGTCGGTAATTAGCTCAACAAGCCATCCCCCGATCGTTCCAGCAACAGTTGACGGTAGCGATAGTATGGAGTTTTGAGTGATGTATTCGATGAGGTATTGAGAAGCCACTTGAGACAGCAGTGTTCTGGCACCTACGAGCGCAAACCAAGACAAGTATACAAAGAAGGGGATTAGAAGAATTGCTAGAATCAGCGAACCAACAAAAGAAGTGACATTCTCACCAACGAATCTTCGCAGTGCGATTGCAACAATCGTGGATATGATGCCTAGAATGAAGTTACTGACGACATCTCCACCAACCAAAAAGTTCAGTAACAGCAATATTAGACCAAGTCCAAAGAACACCACGCCCTTACTCAAGCTCAACAGAATCCGTTAGACTGGATACAGACAACATTCTTCTAAGGATTAGTGCGCGCGCATGTCTGTTGGACATGAAAGAATGGGATCAGGAAGCTAAAGCATGGATTCCTCAGAAACCTGAGAACCACGCCTATTCAGGCTACCATGTCACGCAACGCATGGCCCCTTGGATAATCACCCTGCCCCCGGAAGACCTGCGCAGCATAGACTCGAAACGGCTACGCTACTCGGAGCGACGGTTCCTGAATGAAGTGCTCGGCCTGTTCTACCGAGGCTTAGCCAAGCCGTTGCTTCCTGAAGACTTGCTCGAATGCACAAAGGAAGGACGCGAATTCACATTCGCCGCCGGGCTCAATCCCCCATTCGTTTCCTACGCAGGCATAGACTGGGGCGGAGGACAATTCGCCTACACCGTCATCTGGATAATGGCTATGGACGACTTGGACAGGTGGCGGCTGCTCTATGTGCATAAGTTCGCTGAGAAAGACCCCATGAAACAAGTGGAAATCATAGCTAACCTGATCAATACATTCAACGTGAAACAAGCAGTTGCGGACATAGGCTTCGGCGCTGTTCAGGTCTCGGAGCTTCAGAAACGGTTCGCCAGCCGCGTCTACGGATGCCAATACATCCGCCGCCCAGAACTACCCCTAGAGCTGAAGGATAAAGACGAATTCGGCCAACGCATAGCGCAAATGATCGTCTTAGCCGACCGCAGCTTCTGGATAGAAACCGCGATCGACAAGATCAAACGCCGAGATCCCGTAGGTCGCCCAAGCCCCATGCTCGTCCTCCCCTGGGCTAACCCGGCAGACGTGGAGTGGATCATCGACCAGTTCACCTGCATCGAGATGGAGGAACAGGAAACGGTCAGCGGCAAACGTTACCATCACTACACGCACCCTGAAGGCCAGCCCGACGACGCCCTACACGCCTTCGTGTACGCCTTGATCGCGTATCACTCGAGAAAGATGGGCTCCGAGCTTGGGATCGTGGATCTCTTTGGTTGAGCGAGTTCTGCTAGGACGCCTGCTGCGAGACGCGTGTTGTCACATCGTATGGGCCTTATCGGCGTTCACTGGATCGGCTCATCAATAGAGTATGCTTGCAAGTTCGATTACAGGTTTGATCGCTGCCCGCCCCCAAGTGTCTCTCCAGCAGACGATGATGTCGCATTTGTCTGCTTCGTCCATGTGCTCTCTCTCGAAGTTCCCGCTCTCGAACTCAACCTCGATTCTAGCCTCACGCCCACTCTGGTCGACCGCAACAATATCAGGATAGGTTTCCCTCACCGGCCTGGCCGGCCGGGCCGTAAGAACCCAATAGAAACTTCCTACCCCGACATAGGCGTACGAGACAAGAACGAGAGCAGAATCCGCGAATAGGTTGAAGGTGGTCACGAAGAGAACAATAGCCCCGATAGAGAGAATCAAGAGCCACCTTTTGCGAGTCCTTGCATCTTTGACAGGTTCATAATAAAAAACCGAAAGCAGTAGGCTCCAAAGTAGGCTTCTCGGTTCGAATACATTACCCATCGCCCAAAGAAAACTCGTAGGGTGCAGATACCAAGGAGTAGCCTGTCTCACCAACCACAACCAGTATTCAAAAGAACTGAAAAGAATTAGCCCTAAAGGAAGAAGCGCGCACGAAACAATAAACGCATTCTTGACTTTCCTGAAGATTTGATCATCGTAATCGCGCTCTACGACACTTACAAAGACCATCATTGACACGTTGATCATAAGGGACACGACAAAACCCTCAGCCACAGATAGCCCGAATCTTGCCGGAATTTCTATTCTCAAAGTGTAAAGAAAGGTTGAGATGAACACGAGAACCGGCACGTAAATAGCCATCCTACCTCTGAAGTTTCCCTCATCGTTTTCTCGTCGCTTCATGAGAAGTGTTGATCCTACTGCGAGGTTCGCTGCTAGTATCGGTGCAAAGAAGAGGAGTCGATAGGACCCCATTCTTTGGATCGCTATCTCACAATAGAAATCCAGAGTGTAAATTCCTTTCCCTGTATTGTATTCTGTAGCTACTGAGCTGCAAGCAGTATCCACCTGCCATCCAATGCTCTTCGGATAGGCAACGCTTGTCTTCACTCGGGGAACAAATCCCTCAGGAAAGTCCCAATTCTCTTTCTCGAGATATGAATAGAAACTGAGTTTGGTGCCATAGGTGTCGTAGGGAAACCTTTCCCCGACAGCATCTATTCCGATCACTCTTCGTTTCGTATTGGCTTGATAGCTGTACCCATCTCCGAACTTTCCAACATAAAGCAATGTTGTCTCATCCCGAGAAAGTGGTGAGTCGTATCTAATCCATATTCCATCTTGTTTTAGTAAGGATGTTTGTAGTCGCATCTGAATGGTGAAATTGATTTCTCTGGATTCCGGATCATACTTCAGAATATCGATGAACATCTCTAGATCTGGAAAACGACCTGCCTCTTGGAAGAACCTTACCAACGGACCAGACAGGAGATGATGAACGTGTATGGCAGATGAAAGAACCACCAATGCAATCATGGCCACAAAAACCCCTCGAGACGAGATTCTTCTTCCTAGAACAGATCCCATTCCCAGATCACACATTCGCTTTCATTCAGTACCTCCTTTCCTTCCTTTCTCTCCTGAAAAGTATTGCGAAGGCCGGCCGTAGCGCCTTGTTGTGGCCTTTTCTTGCGGCTATTCTTTCGTAGAATGTTTTGAACTTAAGGTCGTATAGTCTGGCGGTTTGAGCAGCCTGCCCCAGAATCCATCTGACTCTTGAGGAACCTCGTGTATGAGTTTTCTCCGGATTGGCGTGTTCTAGGCGCTAATCCAGCCCATGACACCAGTTTCTCCGGTGTCGCGAATCGTTTGATGTCGCCGATCTCTGAGAGCAAGGTCATTGCGCCGTAGTAGTCTCCCGTGAAAATCAAGAAAGCGAGACAATCTCCCGTACGTGCTCTAGACACAAGCGGGTCGGTCGTTGAGGCAGCACGCTATGCCCACGGGCGCCAAGCCCAAGACTACTAACGCTGCCCGGACCCAAGACCATGATATACTACTCGGCGTCCTGTTGGTGAAGCGCTAAGTGTCTTTTCTTTAGGAAATCTCCGAGGCATGGTGCAATCAGGGCGAGTAGGAATGAGTAGATGAGGTTTACGGTTAGATTGCGTGAAAAAACAAACAGCACGGCTTGAACGAGTGCCCATGTCCCAACTAGCATAATGAGATTCTGCCTGAATCTTGCTTTCTCTGTACTTAGCAACTCTCTGGGAACGGCTTCGTCCTCCGTTCGAAAGAGAACCGCCGCAGTGGCTACCCACGAGATGATGCTCACCAAAAGAAGGCCTACAGCTATAGCATATCCAGCGGTCGGCTCGTAGATTAGACGTATCTCCCAAGCATCACCAATGACAAGTGACCTGAGTTTTTCGAATACACTTGCATCAAGGGTAAGTGCTGTTGGCGAACTCGTTAGGAGGATTCGCGCGAGCTCACTTTCCGCCGTAAAGAGAAACAAGATCGGAGACAGCATCAAGAATGACAAAGAGATAATTGTCGTGGTATATGACTTAGCTTTGGCTATTCTGTTGAGCTTTATTCTGTTCAAGTATGCTAAACAGTCGGCCATGGCGAAGAGCAGTATAGCCACGTGAAGAGGAAGCAATGCCAACGAGAGTTGGAGTAAGCCTTTCACGATATGCGCTCTTGCAACGAAGTCGCCCTCAGTGAGAAGAAGATAATTTACGTAATCATGTTTCAACAAGAAGGGGGGATAAACATCCCCCTCGGCAAGTCTGATTGAAGGCGGCCACAATCCGACCCTGTAGAGAACCCCCCAAATCTCTAGAAACGGCACGACGAACAGCAGAAGGTTCAGATACAGAGCCCATTTGGTGACGCGACGATACTTTCTCCACGCGACACTCCCAACATCATGAGGTAGATACTCGAACAACTTTGCCAATAGAAATGTGGCATAGGCGGGAAGGCTGGACGCGGTAGCTGCAAGCAACAACAAGATACCAATAGACATAATTGTCAGACTGGGGAAGATGCTCACGTAATCATGGGGAGTCCTCACAACTGCGACATCTTGTAAGTCATAGGTGACATTGACGCTGCGAAACCCAGGGTTTTCTAAGACGACAAAGAACTCCAGATATTTGAGGTCAGGAAAATCATGATAATGCGGTTCGTAGGCGGACTGGTCGATAGAAATGCGAATACCCACATCTTTTACTCCATCCTTCTTCGTCAGACATGTTCCTACATTAAGCACTGTAGCGTTGATGGTCTTGACTTCCAAATGGTCTGCGATGCACATTCTCAAACCACTGAATTCGACGGAATCGCTAGGAGCCGTTCGAAGAACTACCAACAGGTGTCGGTCCTCGAGCAACGTTGGGGCAAGTTCGTGGTAGAACATTTGGGAAACCCATATCTCATTCATCATTCGCTTGTAGTCCTCGTTGGGTCCGTCGTAGTGAAAACCCAGAGCGATTGAATGATTCGAGGGCAACGTAACCGTCCCTATGTTCTCTGTAGTTAACCATTCGTCGCAGTTTGGGCACGTTGTTTGACTAACCAAACGCATCGAGGAGACGGCAAACAATAGAACGCCTAAGACAAGGATCGTAATTCGAATGAACTTAGTGAGTTTACTTCGAGGCATAGTAAACACTTTGACTGCGAGCAACATCAAGCTTTTGGGGACAGAACTAGAGATCTGGTGAAGGACGCACTATACTATCCTGTAGATTGCTTTGAGATTGTAGAGGAGAGAGCTGAGTGCTATTGCGAATCTGATGAGCGCGCGCGAGGCGTCGCGTTCAGCCAGGAGCTCCAGGCCTGGATCTATCATGCCTCAAGACTGGCGGATATCAGTGAGAACAAGGTGATCGTTCGTTTGCTTCAGATCGGAGTGGAAGATCTCCGTCCGTTTGATGATGCCGGCCTCAAGAGGATCCTCGCTCAGCCGTGGCACTTTGCGAGGAAAATTCCGGCTCTCTCGAGACAGATGAGGAAACGGGATTGGGGGCACCTGCATGCGGTCACGGCGACTAGGCTTACAATGGCGGAGAAGCAGACTCTACGAGAACTCGCAGAGAAGAGCAAGACCACGATGAGCCAGCTCCAGCGTCAAGTCCTCGAACGAATCCTGGCAAAAGAGGGATCACGGTGAGACAGGGCCTAGGCCTACCCTACCCTACTCCCAGGCCACTGCACACTACTACACTACTACTACCCAAAGCAGCTATCCAAAAGATAGCTAGCTATCTTTCAGCTAGCCGGTCAGGGGAAGCGCCATGAAGCAGAAGAACTTCAGGCTTCCACTGGTCCTGGCTGCAGACTTCGAGAGAGCCTGCACCATCATGGGTATGGAAGAGAAAGAAGCAGCTCGACAAGCAATAGAGGACTGGCTTCGAAAGAACAAGGACCAGGCATCTCTCGAGAACTACCTGAACCAGAGCCCCACTAGACCGGTGATCTTCCAGAATGTGACGCTGCAAAGGATTCATATCACAATCATCAAAGACGAACTCTCACGGCTCATCAAAATCCTCGGAACCTGCGAACCACAGGCAAAGATGGACTTTCTCAAAGAGATACAGAAGATCCTCCCCTCAGCGTTCACTCTCCTCGAGGAAACACGGGATCCGGAGCTCCAGGAACTCATCAAACAAGTCGAAACTGTAACGAAAACTGAGGCGCATCTGAAATGATGAAGTGGGCAATGTTGGCTAGCTACAAGTGTCCGATGTGCAACACTCCGGTTCGCACCGCGCCAGTTAGCCGAAGAGACCGGGAGAAGGGGGAGGACAATACTGCAGAGACCGGGTCTACTGCGCGATAGCTCTTAGACAGATCGATATTGCCGCTTCTCACTCTCCAGCAAAGTGGTAACTTAGAAAGAGATGAACACTCAATTGGAATCTAAGTCCTGTCAAACTATGTAGCGCCTTTCTCTACTACTTTTAGCCCCATTTACTTTTGCAACATTTGAGCGATCAACGACACTCGACTCTCGCAGAACCCGCTTCCTGAAGATCAGCGCATAACTGTGATGTATGTTTGATACGTAGGCGTACGGCATGCCATAAGGATACAGGTATTTTCTATTATGAGCGATTATTGTGATTCCTTCGAGCGCTAGTCCACACCCTCGAATGGCGTCGATCAGATCGAGATGAAAAGGATAGAACTGGTCACCATGCCTGAAATCTCCGGCGATCACGCATAGGTACCTACCTCTGCGTAGTACTTGCGCACAACCATGGAATATCTTTTGTAACTCCGACAAGAACAAGGGATAATCGGAGATTTCTCCGAGGTTCCCAGTAGAATGTCCGTAATGGGTTGGGAGACGATAACGCCTTCTGCTTGATTGGACCTTGTAATCACCGTCCTTCGAGAGAATACTCCAGTACGGTGGGCTTGTTACCACAAAATCTACGGACTCTCTGCTGAGCTCGTTCAACCTTATCCTTGAGTCGCCGCAGAGTATGCGGAATTGCAGTCCCTTTTTCGTTTCGAGAAATACATCTCGCGCCTTTGTGATTCTGCATTTTCTCACAGAGCCAGCAGTGGCCTTGATCAACCGCTTCTTTGACAGTGAAACCCAATGCGGGAACAATTCTATGCCAATTGCATTCCGAGAAGTATCATAACAGGCATTGCAGGTCGAACCAGATCCCAAAAACGGGTCTAATACAATTTCCTGTTTCTTGGTGAAGAACAGAATTAGTTTTCGGATATCCGACTCAGCGAACGTTGCGGGGTGTTGTCGCTTAAGTTCGTCCGCAGGTTGCGGACTGCTATATATCAAGGTTGGAAGCAGGGGGAGTTGGCCATTCTCATTGGCAGCGTGAATGTCCCGCTTCTTGTTGCCTTCGTGATGCCACGCAAACTCATGTGTACTCCACCATACGCTGCTTGTCAGCTTCAACCATTGCGAATTTGACAGATTGTTCAGTCGATTGGTGCGCTCTTTGCTCACAGGATATGACCTGTCATTGGAGCATCTCACAAAGGTAATAACAAAAATGCAAGCCTTGATTCAACGTGGGAAGGCAGAGATATTGACTTTTATCATGTCTAAGTGAAGGTTTTGCGAACGAGTACGTCATACAACCGATTAAGGTCTACGTCAAACCTCTTTTGCACTGCATCCCAATGTTTCAAGATCCTCAGTGAAACCAGGCAATTGATCAGGGCGTCCACTCGCCACGAGTCGTTTCTTTTCATCAATCCTGATGCTTTCAGGTTGTCCATCAACGTATCCATCAGTAGGGTTTGAGACGCTGCATAGAACAGGCCGCGCCTCAACTGATCCAATTCCCTCACCACTGCGACCCATCCAGCCCTTGTGAGAAGGAGCTTTGCGGAATAGTCGAGATATCTTTGCCTGTCGGTTTCGAGATACCGACAGAGCCTCTCCCCATCCAAGGTCAGATAGAACTCATCGTCTATGACTTCCAACGTTCGCATAAACCTGAGGATGTCTTTCGAGTATTTGGTCGAATTTGGCTCAGCTGAAGGTCTGCTCGTAATCTTTTTTAGAACAGTTGGTATTTCTCTGAGAATCTCAGCCTCACCAAGGCCTTGCACTCTGCTGAAATGCCTTGCTAGTCGCGCTATTTCCTCAATCTTGAGATCCCCCGCATAGATGATTCGCGAGACCTCTTGCTGCTTCAGATATGTGACAATATCAACCTGTTCCGAGAGACTTGTGCCTCCTGGATCGAAATGCACTGACACTTTCACCGTTTTGGGCGCCAGCGCTCTCTGGAGAAAACTACTTCTGCTGCTCATGTCAGGGCATCCACCTGTACGATTCCGGTGTGACCTAATAGCAGAAACTGGACTTGGTATATGCTAACTAGTCCCTTCTCGAACATTGATGCAAGCGTTTCCAAGTCTCTATATCTTATGAGGGAAATCGGATCATGCGTGCGCCTCAATGCTCGAGCAACTCCTTCCGAAATCCTGTCTGTATACGTCACAATGATGAGACGCTTGTACTGTCTCGCTCTTCTCCACTCTCGAAACTTGCTAGTATCGTTTCTGAACTTTGATAATTCGTAGTAGTCTTCGAGGGTTCCCTCTACGTGAGCCCTTTGGGATAAGTCCTTCTTTGGCGACGTCTCGACATCGGGCTTTCTGGGTCCTCCAAGCCTCACCGCCTCAAACTCAAGCTCACGTAGCCTCTCGGCAACCATTTGCTCGAAATAACCTTCTTCTGACAGGATTCTCACTGTAGGTAGGTACTGTGACCGTTCGTCATTGTTTACTCTGACATTCACTTCGCCTATCGGAAATTCGCCCAGTTTATCCGGTACAACTACCTCTTCGCTTATCGAACTCATCCCAATGTCATTCTTGCTTGTGATCTGATGTTCTGATGGGGTAAGACCAAATGCGGCATTGTAGTTGAGTGTAACTTGAATCCTTTTCCAGTTCCCCTTTGGATGTTCAACCAAAACGTTGAGTCTGATCCTTGTCTTTGGGATCGCGAAAAGACGTTCCTTCGGATCCGTCTTGATAATGACATCCATTCGCAAACCACAGCTTGGTTACTCTACAACAATCTTGGCATGTCTGAGCCACCGATCTGCGCCATCTTTTGTTATCGGCTTGTTCTCTCGGTCGGCCTCACGAAGAAGGATGCGAGCAAGTCGGATTATCATCCTCGGAACGCCCTGGGAAGTCTCGAAGATCATTTCCGCGCTGTCGTCGTCAAACGGATACAGCGGAGTCGATCTTTTTCGTTTGGTCGCAGATTCCAAGAACTTCTGAAGAAGAAGCTTGACCTCGGAGAAATCCAAAGGCCCCAGCTCAATTATGTTCTCACGCGGTATTCTCTCAAGAAATGCTATGACCTGCCCGTAAGCGCCGCGCACTCTTCCCTTATCGGCTCCGGCTGTTATCGCTGTCCATGTTTCCGGGCTGCAACCCATCATGGTTATTGCTGGAACAATGCTATCTGGCGACTCGCTGATCGTCCGATTGACTTGGTCAAACCATTGCTTTACCCATGTGATCACCTTCGTGTATGACTCACCTTGGGCGTAAGCCTGCTCCAGTTCGTCGATCAGAAGAACGAATGAGTCATACTGCAACTTCTTCAGAAACCGACACAGGTCCAGAAGTATCTTCGTGGGCTGTTCTTCCCCAGAGATCTTTCCGGATATCCCCAGTTCACTGGTTCTCTTGGAGGGAATTGCTGCGCCTCTCAGCCAGTTGAATATGACGCCTGTGTTTTCGTCATTCCAAAGCGAACGCACTGCGCCTCTGAAATCAGGTTCCTGAAGGCTTTGAAAGACAAGTTCAGGATCACGAGGAATCTCTTTGACAAGCGAACGAATGCCGTTGTCGCCAACGTCCTCTATTACGTTGTTGAACACATATGCCGGATACTTCGACGGAAAACGTTCTCTGGTGGCTGTAAAGTATGCGCCGAATATCTTTCTGTCTTTGAATGGTTTCAAACGGTTGCGAAAGCACGCACGGAGGCTCAGCAAGGTGAACGTCTTTCCCATTCCGTACGACCCTGTGATCGGGACAATAGCCGAGTTCTGCTGAGTCGCAGCTTCCTCCACGAGTCGGAAGATTCTCTGCATTTCGGATTGACGCCCAATCATCTCATGGTCGAATCTTCCCTCATCAAATGGATTTTTCAGAAGATGATGTTTTTCAGGCATCTTTTTCTCGCTCTCCTGCTATGTGAATAGTCGGGATCTAGAATTTATCTATTCGCGCTCTCTTTTGTAGATTGAGACGTAGTTGTAGTATCGTCCCTTTCTCTCTACGCCAATCCTTTCCCTCGGAAACGCAGCCTGAGAAAACAGGAGCTGATACTGCCCGATTCGGAGTGGAATAGTGGCTAGCCTTCTTGTGAAGTGGTCCTCTGACCAATTCAGTGATCGACTTACTGCAGACCGCAGCTCATCGATATCGACGAATGAGGACCCGGCCTTTGTCTTATCTGCGTATGCCCTGTAGAGACTCTTCACGAATTCCCTGTCACTCACATCGCCGTATGTCCTGTACTTCAGGAGCGTTTTGCAGCGGGCGTATCGGTCCTCATCGACCTCATAGGTCAGAGTCGGCTTCTTGAGATGCTCTTTCACCAACCCCAATTCTATCAGAAGATTCAAGTATTTTCTGAGATGCTCGTCTTTCCTAACTCGTACATCCGTCTGCTCAAGTTCTTGTTTGAGTGCTGCAATGCCCAGTGGTGATTTTTGAAGAAGGACGAGGACTTTCCAGTTGCGTTCATCAACTCCTATCACGACGCTACGCAAGGTGTCCTCAAAGCGTGGATCGCCTAAGCTTGCTGCCAGGCTCTGTCCGTAGTTAGTTAGCCGATAGTTGTCACGGGTTGAGACAAGTATTTCCAGACGATCGCACATAGGTTTCGCGAATTGATCTAGCCAAGTCCAGAGTAGATGTCGGTGAAGATCCTCTTTGGTCTTGAGCACTTCCCCCTCCTCAGTCTGCCAGCCATTGTCTGTTCTGCGTACAAACTTGGCTTCAAACCTCATACATAGCAACTCGCGCTGATATTTCTTAGCCAGTCCGGGGTTCTCGGACAACACATCCACCACGATTGGGATCAGATCCATAGCCCACTTTGCACCGTTGAGTAATGGGATCTCCTCGGTCACTTGCTCCGCCTCACGCGAGACAAACTACACCAAATACGTGGGCTTGTTTCCATAAACGTTTTTTCCTGCTTCTGCAAAGAACAAAGAACGCCGGGAAGCCATCCTTGGACTATGAGAAGATAGTGGGCGAATACGAACGACAGATGAAGGTCTACGAAGAGTTTGGAGAGACCGTCAAAGCGATTCTGAACAAGGCCATTGACCAATCAGACATGAAGATACATTCAATACAAGCGCGCGCGAAGTCACCTGAAAGCCTTCGGAGAAAACTTCTCCGGGCGGCGCCACCCTACACAGATCCACTCCGGCAAATCACGGATTTGTGTGGTGTTCGAATCATAACCTACTTTCCGACAGATGTTGACGCTGTTGCAGAAATAGTGGCTAACACATTCCTTGTTGACGAGGAGAATTCGGTTGACAAGAGAACGATCCTAGAGCCAACGCGCTTTGGTTATTCGTCCTTACACTATGTTGTGCAGTTGGATAGTGCTCGTAGGGAGCAAGTCGAGTATTCTCGTTTTTCAAATCTTAAGTGCGAAATCCAAATTCGGACTATTTTGCAGCATGCATGGGCCGAGATAGAACATGACTTTCAGTACAAGGCCGAGATCGACGTTCCCGTCGAGATTCGGCGACGATTTGCGGCTCTGAGCGGACTCTTGGAGATAGCTGACAAGGAGTTTGAATCCCTTCGCATAGAGGAGAACAGAATCAGAGAATCTGTGTCGGCCAGTGTAAGTGAAAAAAGGCTCAAGATAGCAGTCAACATGGTTTCTTTGCAGGAATACCTGAAAGACAAGGCAATTGGGGGACGTTCACTGGCGGATATAGCGGCAGACGAACTCTCAGATCTCATTGCTGAACTTCAAGCGATCGGAATCAAAGACTTAGAAGGCTTAGACTCAGCCCTCAGGAATTTCAACCTTGACATAGATAAGGTAGAGCAGCAACTGAGAAAGCGGACACACCTTGCAATTGACTTGCATCCTGTTGGTGCAATTCGCATTGCCTTGGCTAATGCTTTCCCCAGTGAATTCGAACGCGTGATGACGGCAAAACTTCAAAAGACAGAAGGGCGCGTCAAGGAGTTCAATTCAATTGTGACGACCGAGATACTCAAGATAGTGCGGTCAGAGAGACAAGGATAAGCCACGACAGAGAAGCACCACTTGTTGCAGAATTTGAACGACATATCGGAAAAGCAACTGTTACCTCGTCAAGCCTGTGGCCCCTTAGGCAACTCCCAGTGCTTTCTTCTCTGCGTCTGTCAGAAAGCTGAGTCGGGCCAGCTGCTCATGCACCGCCTGTCGAACCACCGCGCTTTCATCAGATCCTCTCGCATCCGCCACCTGCTTGATGAGATCCCGCACTCTCTTGGTGAATCTGACAGCTACAATTTCGGTGCGGCCGTTGTCAACTGTGGCCATACAACAGCACACATCAGAGTACTCTGATGCAACACAGATTTAATTGTTCTGCACGCGTGAACTGCAATCGTTCAGGCGGATGCATCCGGCCTGTCTTTCTCCGTCCCGCAAGGGGCTGGACCTCCATGGGAAACGCTCAATTCTGGAATGAAACCAAACAGCGACCTCCCCGAAAGCGGGAGATCCCAACGTGGTCTAGGTTCTGGATCGCAACCCTCACCAGAAGGAAACCCAGGAATCCCTCACATGAGAAACGTGACGAGCAATGGAAAACCGTGTTATCCGATCGGCAACTCGAGAGAATCAAACTCATGTCCAGTTCCTTCCACGGCCGGCTGAGATCAGTCTCCGACTAGACGCTGATTACTGAATCACCGCACGAGCTGGGTCTGGCCTTTTCTGCCCATTCTCTGGCTGAAAGGCAGAAGCATGTAACCGCGCGCTGCTGCGAGAAAGCGTTCAGAAGTGCCATGACCAGATTGGCACGGTTAGCAAAGGTCTACGCAGAAGAAACGCTTTCTCCTTTGCTAATTTGATGACGAGTGACAAACAGTCTGACAATCCACCATTGACAAAAGGTTTGGCAAGATTGACATCCAGTTTGGCAGAGTGACAAAAAGTATGACAATCGACAAATGTCAACGGAGTCTCCGCGGTCAGGTTTGTGGGTCAGGCTACACGCGCGGGGGGGTGTCCCGAAATTAGCGTACTTGTGCTGATTTCCGGTGCCGCGGCCGTAGGGCAACCGAGAGGTGCCCTTTGGGCAAAAGGGTCAATTTCGGTTCTATCGGTTCTCTGGAAGGTTGGAATGAAGCGTTCCCTACCTCCTCTCCCCGTCGCCACATGCACATAACGCTGTTAAACCGCAGAATAATGGGACAAGCCGGTGCGCTTTAATTGCATGGCACGTCCCAAGACTTCTTCCCCTCTCCGTTAGCGTGTGGTTGCTCTCTTTACGAGCTGCTTACTCAGCGTGGTCGTGGTGCTCGAACTGCCAGTCGGTGGTTGAGCTAGTTCGCGGGTTGATCTACTTTGTCTTGTCTTCAAGTATAGCGCCAATCCTAAACTACACATTGCAGTACCAACGCTGAAGCCGAAAGGCGCTTCCAGTCTAGACTCGCGTACATACAGCCAGCATTCTATCCAATATTCTGTCTCCTGGTACCCCTTCAGCTTAGCCACTATCAGAATATGTGTACCCGCCTCCTGGACTCGAGCTTCAAGCCTGCTCTCTGCACCGAGCCCAAATGCCACGAATCCAATGTTAGCCCAGCCCTCAGTCCCCCACCAGTCGAATTGGTCTTTGGTGGTCAAGCCAAGGAAAGCGGCAAAAACTCCGATGTAGCTCACACGGACAAGATCTCCCTTTTGCAGACTTCCAATCAAGTATGACCGCACTCGTATGTCGATTGAGACGAAATCAATCTGGCCCACTATCCTCCTTCCGTGTGGGTATATCCAAAGCGCGGTGGACAGTACCATGAGCACTAATCCTGTCACGATCACTAGACGCAGGATCGCATTCTGGGACTTCACATTGCGACCTTCTGATACATAGTATAGAGGGGGAAAGGTGCAAATCTTATTATGAGCATACGACTGATTGTGGTTCACCACTGTCGGGCCAGGCATCGCGCTCTAGGCGATTCACCGCGACCCTTGAACCTGACACTTAGGAATGATGGCCAATGCGTAACGCAAATGATCCAACATTAGGAAACGTAGTTGAGAACATAGGAGAATGGTTTAAACGACGGCTGCCTGATGCTCCGAGGGAAAGACTAGCCAGTCCTTGGGTCGTAAGCATATGTTCAGTAGGAAACTCCGAGAATGCGAATCGTCTTGACTCGGTGCTTAGCAACGTGGTATCTGCTCAATCATTCGCGTTATGCGTTATGGCTGAAGGTGACAGGCAGACCAGTCTTCTGATGGATTGTGACCAAAGAGTTCTTGAAGAACTGAGAAAGTTCAACCTCGTTCAAGTTCTGATTCCACAGGAACTAGGCCAGGGGAGAGTGCTTTGCGTAGTTAGAGTGCAGGACATCGATCCGAATCAGAAAGATCCTATTCGAGGCTTCATCCGCAATGGAGTAAGGATAGCTCTGATTTCATGGACTTCTGACCAAGTGGCGTATATTGTGGAAGGTCTTGAGGACAATGTGATTGATGCGATAAAAGAGCTGCGAACTACAAGACCCGACCTACAACTGTATGGTTTTGGCACCCCTCAGATCCCGATTCGGGATCTAAAGAGCATTGTCGGAATGATCTTCAACCGCGCCATCCAAGGCCGTATCACAGAAAGATTAGGTCTCGATATCCCTTATGTGACGCCACACTCTGAAAGAATCGTGCGATGGTTGTTCAAGTATGGGCATTTTGGTGCACCTAGAGGCACATTACGTGAAGGAGAGCCTCTGGAAGGGCACATGTTTCACGTGGAGTATCTCAAGCAGCATGAGCTTGCTTTCCTTATAAACTACGAATTGCGATGTCCCGAGTGCAGGAAGGACCTAGTCAGGAGAACGATTCTGGTTCCTCGAGAGAGCCAAACAGAGCGATATAGTATACTATACCTTCGAGAAGGAGAGCGAGCAACGCCTACTGTGACACCCGAAGAGATCGAAGATGCGCGCAGGCGCAAGTTGAAGCTATACTCGCAAACGATTCCAAAACCATTGCACAAGGATTGCGTGACGAAAACCGCTCGGACAGGATTTGCCAGATCGCGGATAGATGAACATGCGGATAAGGTCATACACGCGCTTGTGCATGCTAGACATGAGGCACTTGGACTCAGTACGGCCCAAGACTTAGATATGCAGGTCAGGATGTGGAACCTGATTCTCGGGAAAGGGGGCGTCAGGCCAGGCAGCTCTCTCGGAATCGATCCTGATATACCAGGCTAGTGCGTGACCGAGAGAGGAGTTCTCAAATCAACTGACTCAAACCGAATGCCGGACTTGCGCAGACTTGAGGTCAGTACTGCATTTCCTTCCTTGATCTCACGACATACTTCTGCTACCGATTTCCCGTTGGCGGTTACGCAAAACATTGACCATTGCCTTGATTCTCGGAATATCGGAAGCTTCCTGGTCGCGATGGCGACGTCGACGGCGAATTGCCGTAGCTTCATAAGCTTGGGCTCAGAGTCCGTTCTGACCAAGAGCGGATGGAACCCTCTGTATGAGTTTCCCACCTTCACTACAATTGTTCTTTGAGGTGGAGAATCGCGGCGGCTCACCCTTGTGGGTTCAAGCCCCAGCTGGTTCCTCAGCCATCCGAGCTGAGAAAACTTGGTCGCCGATCTGATGCCTGCTTCGCTATCAATCTGCCGATAGCTCCTACGTCTTCGTCCTCTTCTCACTTCACGTACCTCAGCTAATGGATTGTATCGGACATATTTGTAGAGTGACACGAGCGTATGCTCCATGTTCCTCTTATCTGAATGGGCAAACTACTGTTCTTGGGAGAGTAATATGGTTTATGTAATAGAAATTAGCCGGAAAAGATGCTCCCCTGACTTGCTAGGTTCGATTGGAGAAAGAGTCAAAGAGCTCCTAAAGGTAGTAGAGATACAGACATCTGACTCCACCCTCTTGGCCAAACTGCTTCTCCAGACTTCTGGCAATTCCAACTCTTCGTTGGCGAGAGTCGTTCAGGCTGTGGAAGAACATGGGGGACGGATCATTGCGCCGGTCTACTCAGGAGTTGTGTTCAAGGCACCGCTTCACGGAACCATCATCGAGTTGGCACGAAAGAGCGGGATGGAAATCATCGAGATAAAGATATCGGGAAGAGTGTTGTTTCTATACCTTGCTTCTGCTGATGAGAGAACCTTCCTGCACTTTCTAGAGGCCGCAAAGAGAGAAGGTTTCTCGATAGGCATAGCTGGCATCTATGACGAATTCTTGGAGCATTCTGACAGGACTGCATTGAGACGATACACAGCGAAGATCGTGTTCGAACACATTGGCATGGCTGCGCGTGAGAAGTGGACGTGACTGCAGATGTATCAAACATGGTTGCTGTTTGCTATCCTATCTCCTGCATTGTATGCTGTCAATAACCTTGTGGACAAGCATTTTCTTTCGAATCTCTCGGCCAATTCAAGAGCTTACCTTTTCATAATATTGTCTTGTCAGTTTGTGTATTCTGGGATCCTCGCCGCCATTCATCCCTTGTCGTTTTCACGTTCCCAAGTACTCGTTGGGCCTCTAGTCGGCTTTCTGCTATATCTTGGCCTTTGGACATATCTGAGTGCTCTTGCACAGGAACAAGCGTCTACTGTTGTGTCCATAACGCTCCTATGTCCTGTGGCCGTAGCGATCCTCGCAAGTTACCTGCTTCAGGAGATACTGATGACGAGGCAGTACCTTGGGATTGCTCTACTCGTGTTTGGTGCCACCCTTGTGACCTGGAGAAATACGCTAAGAACAGACCGAAGAAGCATATCCAATGCGATCAGTTTGCTTCTACTCTTCTCCGTCGTAGCTATCCTGGAAAAGTGGGCCCTGGGATCCTCAGACTACTATTCCTTCTACTTCCTGACGAATGCCGGAGCAATGTTGTCTGCATCCTTCTCCCTATGTTTGAATCCCGTAAGGAATAGTCTGGTAAACCTGCTGCATCAAATGAAGACACGAGGAGCTATTCCCGTTGTCGCTCTAAATGAATCAGCGAACTGCATGGCTCAACTCTGTCTGTTTGTTGCTCTGGCTCAAGGACCAGTGACCGCTGTCAATGCAATCAGTTCGTTTCAACTAGTGTTTGTTATCATCTATGCGGTTGCCTTGGGATTATTCCTTCCACAATTCAGAGAGGCTGTGAACAAGAAGGGTTTATTGCAGAAGATACTTGGAGCGTTCACAATGCTCTTTGGGGCCTATCTACTCGCATGACCTGCCAGAAGACATGTCCCACGCGCACGCTGACCCGCTAGCGAATGTGCGTCAACCAGAACTGAGCAAACCGTTATCCAAGGCAAAGGATTCACTTAATTTCTTAACTGCATACGGGCGGGCCCACCTAACTAGTGGTCGCACGCGGAATTGTTAAATCTCTTGACGGCGATCTATACTTGGGATATTAGGTATGGCGCAACCGCAATTTGAGATCTATAAAGACCAAGCCGGAAAATTCAGATGGAGATTGAGGGCTGCGAACGGAGAGGTAATAGCGTCTAGTGAAGCCTATGAAGTCAAGGCTGGATGCGAGAAAGGAATCGCGGCGGTCAAGAAAGACGCTCCAATAGCAGTGCTTCAAGATCTAACAAAGTAGATCAAGCTGTGACTCCGGTTTCGTCCAACACCTTCTTTTTTTCAGGGCGCGCGATTCACTATTTGGTGTCGAGATATGGCAACTGCTGATGCTAGAAGAGCGAAAAGACCTAAACTTCCAAAGAAACGACTTCTCAAGCTGAGAAGCGGCTAAGATCAGATGTCTTAGAAAGACAGAGGCACGTGCGCTCACGAACTAGAAGTCAACGCACGTTCCTTCCCATAGCAATGCGGTCATAGTGCAAGGAAGAAGGTTTGAATGAAACGGATTCACGTGTACGTCTCCGGTGCCGTTCAAGGGGTCTTTTTCAGACATCACACCAAAGAGCGAGCGCTGGAACTCGGTGTCACTGGTTGGGTAAGAAATCTCCCTGATGGCAGAGTTGAAGCTGTCTTCGAGGGTGAGGATGGCTCAGTGGACCGGATGATTGCCTTCTGTAAAGAAGGCCCTCCCAGCGCCCATGTCACAAAGGTTGAACTCAAAGGAGAAAGTTGGACTGGAGAGTTCAAAGACTTCGTCGTGAAGCGATAGCGTAAAAAGCAGAGTCATCACTAATACAGTTACCGTTGATTAGGTGGTCATATGGCAGAGGGCAAGACCCAGATAGGAAACGTAACCAATTTCTACTCCAAGATCAGCGTAGCTGTTGTACAGCTGACTGCCCCAGTGAATGTTGGAGACAAGATCCTGATCAAAGGTGATACAACCAACTTCGAGCAGATGATTGAGTCGATGCAGATCGAACACCAGAACATCCCAAGGGCGGAGGCAGGTCAGTCGATCGGGCTAAAGGTAAAGGATCGAGTGCGACCCGGCGACGTCGTCTACAAGTGACGAGAATACTTCAGATACGGAATCCCTCTCATTGTCGAACGATTTCCGAAATCCCTAAAGACCTGAAGAGCTACGAAAGGTTATTTCGTGTCCAATATCGTCAAATCGAATACTTCACTAAGACAAGAGGACTAGACCCACGAAAGAGCTTAAAGTCTGAAGGACTTGCTTTCCTACGGTGCTCCGGTGGTGTAGCCCGGTTAGCCACACAGGGCCGATAGCATAGCGGCCTTATTCGCTTTCGACGCGAAGGCCAATCGAGTCGCTGATCGCGGGAAACCTAGGAGTGACTTCCGGGTTCGCGAATTCGAATTGGCGACTAGCGCTACGAGAATCCCGCCCGGAGCACCATTTGGTGGGCCAGGACATCCTCATCAGAAGTATGTCTGAAAAGACCCAACTCCGGTTATCATCTGATTAGACGCGCGCCAACTATGATTCCGATGATTGGCCCGGTTGCCATGCCTGCTAGACATAGCATGAGCGCACCAAGGTCAATGTCTATGGGTGGAGTCCTAGAAAGTGGTACGGACGCCACAAGCCCGGCCGCTTTGAATATGAATCCAACCACTCCGAAGGGTACAGCTAATCCTACTTGCCTGGTATTGGGCAACAATTCAGAGTCTCAGTCGTTTTCGATCAGAAAGCATAGTACAGGTCACAGCTATTTGTGAGATTCTCTCTATCGCGCTCGCTAGTCGCTCTGCTTCCAAGTTTCGAGTGCAGATTCAAGCTCTCTGTGCGTCTCAGCGTATTCACTCAGCGACATACTCTGTAGAGTTGCGTCAACGGATTGGCGCATGGCCTTTGCTCCTGCTACTGTTCCGTCCGGGTGGCCGTGAATACCTCCACCAGCCTGGATAACGAAATCTTTTCCAAAGAAACTGATTAGCGCCGGAACGGACCCAGGATGTAATCCGCCAGAAGCAACTGGAAGAACAGGTTTCAAGTGCTCCACCTTCTCTCTCAAAGCCCTACAGTTCTCAGCCACTTCCTCTTTCGTCTCGAACATTTTGCCGACAACAGTGCCGACATGAAGCTGATCTACACCGAGTATTCTCGCAATTCGTGCTATTGTCTGCATTGAGACTCCATGCTTAGAGTTCTTAGTGACCGCAGCATGCCCCGCTCTGTGTGCGTGAATCACAAGATCAAACTCCTGATCACGCAACGTCTGTAGAGCGGCAAACCCGCACGTTAGGATGTCAACCATAACATATTCTCCACCATGTTTCACCACAAATTCTGCCCTTTTCAGCATCTCCCTTGTTTCGGCGGTGACGTTAACCATGTAGACCTTTTTTTCACCGGTCTCTGCTTCGGCCTTGTCCCTGCTCTCTAAGGTCGCCATCAGACGCTCTTCGAAAGGATTGAACCCTTGGCTACTCAAGTTCTCATCATCCTTGACTATGTCGCAGCCTCCAATCCAAGCCTCATAGGCGACTCTTGCGTGATCAGATGTCTTCAGTCCCAGCTTAGGTTTGATTATAGTCCCTACGAGAGGACGATCATAGACCTTCAAAAGCCTGCGGATTCCTTCCACACCATATCTGGGGCCTTTGAAGCTTCGAACGAGATCATTTGGTAGTTGAATATCGTTGAGCCTCAGATTCCTAAGAGCTCTCAGCCCGAAAACGTTTCCTGAAACGCTACTCAGTATGTTCGGCATGTTTCCCTTTTCGAAAAGCTCTACTGGATACGCTATTCTCACGTTGCTTCCTTCTATGCTAAAAACGTGTGCCGCCAGTTCCTCTACGTACGGTTTTGTTGTTGTGAGTTCGGTCCATGTCCCTATGGAGCTTTCAGCGGCAACTCCCCCGGCCGCTTCCTCTATGCTGATACCTTCAGGTTCAACGTAGAAGATGCAGACAACATCAGTTTCCTTAAGCCTGTATCTAAGATCTACAAAATCTACATATCTCAAAGCCAGAACTCTCTTGTTCAGATACTTACTTCGATCTTCTTAAATCGCTCGTGCGCAAGGCGGTCATCTCAGGCATTCGCAGAACGAGAAGAATACTTATCTTCGAACTGGGAAAACTTCCTCTCGACATTGTACGGTGAAGCGAGGACAAGAAGAGAATACTCCTGCATTTCGTGTGCGCCGTTGGGACATGGATGACAGTGACAGCCATTGCCAGAATTCTTGGTCCATTCATAGGGGGTGATCTAGCAGAAAACTGGCATCCAAAAGCGCCTTACTTGCCTGCTCTTCCTTTTGTTGCAGTTTTTGCATCTACTATTCAGACGATACTCATTGAGCCCAAACGACTTCCCGTGAATTCGAAACTACCCAACATCTAGGCCTGCCGTAGCGTAGATTCCCTTGATGCTTGGCAGATCTTCAGCGTTACCTTGAAACATTCGGAGGATTCTATGCTCGACTGTGAAACCGCGTTTTTCCACAATGCGGTGTGCATTGGAGTTTCCAGACGGGATTGTGATTCCAATCTTGTTGGATCTTAGTTGACTAAGCTGAGAAGCAAACAACTGCTCAGCGACCAAGGTTCGCGTCGGGTGGCAGACCCAGGGGCCAATCTCAGCGGAATTGTCAGAAAACATCTTTCCAGCAATGTACCCCGACATGTGAGCACCCTGAGACTTGAGCAGCAGATTGGGATATTCTTGGTGTAGAAGCTTCAGCAGTGACTCTCTATTGCCATGAAAATACTCGCGATCAAATTCAGTTACTTGTTTGAGATCCGTCACATGTTGGCTCACAGTTGTGGTGTTCGTTCCTCGACTTGATCCTTCAAGATGCTCGAATTCGCAATCCTGCCTGAATCCCATTCTCTCGTAGAAACCAACTGTATCTCTGTAGGAGTAGAGACCTACCGTCCTTATCCCGAAGTCATGGGTGTATTCGACTAGCCGATCGATGAGTGCAGCTCCGATTCCTTTTCCCCTTAAATCCTCTCGAACAACAAGGCTGCTTACCCATGCCAAACTTACGTAGGTGCATGCCACAACCCAACCCACTCTTGTCCCCATGTGTTCTGCAACAAAGCAACCCGAAGGAAATAGAGACCTTAGACGTGTTATGTCCATCAGATCGTAGTCCCAATTTTCCTGATTGGCCAACTCCACGGCAAATTCTAAATCTGTTTCCTTCATAGGACGTACAACGACACTCAAAATCCTTCTCTCTCATCGAGTAGACTAAGCGCACGCCTTGGAATGATTTCAACTTCACTCTTTCGCTATCATGACTTCAGTTGCCTTGATCACAGCTTCAACCTTGTCGCCTGGTTTTATCGATAGTTCTTCAACAGCTTCTTTCGTTATGACTGCGGTTATGACTATCGGTGTCTGAACCTCTATTTTCACTGTTGATGTGACTGGTCCTTTCTTGACGTTTCTCACGGTTCCTTTGAAGCGGTTTCTGGCGCTTATCTTCAACCCTACCGCCTCCCAACCTTCCCGATCTTCCACGACTCTTCCAACATAGTCTTTCAACCTCCAATAATCTCTCAACAACATCTTGGCTTCAGGTGTGAGCTCTGCCCCTCCACCTCCAGTTCTGCCCCCTCTCCTGGTCGACACAACGGGTTGGCCGATTGCTGCCTGTATCTCGGCAAGGCGGTCCCACGCATGCTTGTAAGACATTCCGGTCTCTCTTGCCGCTTTTGTGATTGAACCACAACTGCCAATAGCCCTTAGGAGAGAAGCTCCTCCTTCACCCAGAACGTCCTGTCCTCTCCTCTTCAGCCACACCTTGAAAGAGGGAGTCAGGCTCTCTCGTTTCTGAATCAACTGAATTCACGCCAATTATTCTAACTCATACTTATATAGAGAGCCGTTAGGTATAGCCGAACATGTCGCGTCGAATATGATGAATAAACTGAATAGAATTCTGATTGTCTTATCTGCCGTGGCACTGATTGCAGGAGCGTCCTTGGCATACATCTATGTGCAGCCTCCTCCTAAGCAACAACTCATCCTATCCACTACCACGAGCACGTTCGACACAGGTCTCCTTGACTATGTGATTCCGGTTTTCGAGAAGAAATACAACGTGCAAGTCAAGATTCTTTCGAAGGGGACTGGCGAATCTATTGAGATAGCAAAGAGAGGAGATGCCGACGTGGTTCTAGTCCATGCAAGAGAACTGGAAGAACCTTTTGTCAAGGAAGGCTATGGGGTGCACAGGGTCGGAGTCATGTACAATGACTACGTCATAATCGGCCCCAGGGACGACCCGGCCGGAATTAGAGGCTCAACCAATGCTTCCTTGGCTTTCCAGAAGATTGCCAACACAGGCGCAAAGGGCGCTGCTGTTTTCATCTCTCGCGCAGACAAATCCGGTACGAATACCAAGGAACTGAGCATCTGGACAAAGATCGGCATCAAACCATCAAACAGAACCTTCTCCTGGTATCTTGAAGCTGGAGCGGGGATGGGAACAGTTCTGCGCATGGCAAATGAGAAGAAAGCTTGCACCCTAACGGATAGGGCGACTTGGCTAGCTTTCAAAGATCAGTTAACGAACTTGGATGTTCTTGCCGAAAAGGACCCAGATTTGTTAAACCCCTATGCTGTGATCCCCGTCAACCCTCAGAAGTATCCGCAGCGAAACTACAAGATGGCACTTGCCTTGGCCAAGTTCCTGATCTCAGAGGAGGGACAGAGACTCATCGCAGATTACAAGAAAGGCGGTGAAACCCTGTTCTTCTCGATCGCGAGGAACTTCAGTAGAGCAAGTGAACTCGGTTTTCCAACCCAAGAGAAAGAAATCGCTTGGTATGATTCACAGAATCTCTAGCTACGATGACCTGTCTTCTTTCAATCAACATTTCAAAAGAGGAATCGAGGGATATGCAGGTCTTCCACCAACCTCTTTTTCAGGTCAGAAGCTCCATTTCCTAAGGGATGAGGAGCAGAGTTGAGTGCGATCCTTGAGGGCTTAGTCAAGGCCCTATGGCTATTGATATCTTTCAATCCAGAAGTATACAGCATCATACTATTGACACTGAGAGTCTCAGGTATTGCCATTGCCATTGGAGCCTTTCTCGGCATCCCAACGGGAGCAACAATTGCGTTAAGGGATTTTGCGGGAAAGCGCCTCCTGATAAGTATAGTGAACACATTGATGGGCCTTCCCCCTGTTGTAGTTGGTCTGCTGGTCTACTTGACACTATCAACATCAGGGCCTTTCGGGCCATTGCAGCTTCTCTATACACCGACGGCGATGATAATAGCCCAATCGATCATGGCTGTGCCTATTGTTGCTGGCGTGACCATTTCATCGATAGGCGCAGTGGACAAAATCATTCATGACAAGGCCGTGTCGCTCGGGGCAACAAGATCGCAGGTTACCATGACCATTCTGAAAGAGGCCAGACTCGGACTTCTGATGGCGATAATCGTAGCGTTCGGCGCTGCAATATCCGAAGTCGGCGCTGTCATGATTGTTGGGGGAAACATAAGATGGGCGACAAGAGTCTTAACGACAGCAATTGTGCTCGAAACAGAACTCGGTGAATTCAGTGTGGCTATGGCTCTGGGTATTATTCTCCTTCTGATGTCGTTCTTAGTCAATTGGGTGTTGACGCAGATGCAATGGAAAGGGATGAGAAGGTAAGATGCCAATAGTTGAGGCACGAAAGTTGACAAAGCAGTACCACGAGAAGATTGCTCTGAAGAGCATTAACATGGGAATTGATCGAGGGGATTTCCTCGCCGTTGTGGGGCCTAGTGGAAGCGGCAAAACTACATTCCTGCGACTGTTAGACCTTCTAGATGAACCGACAAAAGGTCAGATACTCTACGACGGCGTTGATACAGCCCAGCCTGAGAAAGAAAGATTGACTATTCGCCGGCATATTGGCATCGTTTTCCAACAAAGCGTCATGTTCAACACCTCCGTCTACGACAACGTTGCATATCCTCTTCGAATCAGAGGAGCGAATCGGGATCTCACTCAGAAAGTAGATGAAACCCTCGCGCTCGTAAGGCTAGAAGGTTTTGAGGAAAGAAGAGCGACAGCACTTTCAGGAGGCGAAATGCAGAGGGTTTCCTTAGCTCAGGCCCTGATTTTTGACCCAGAGCTATTGCTGTTGGACGAGCCCACCGCCAATCTCGACCCGAAGAACTCTGTCATAATCGAACAGATAGTCTCCAAGGTTAATCGGGAACACAAGGTGACTGTTGTCATGGCAACTCACAACATGCTTCAAGCGCAGAACTTGGCGTCTAAGGCAGCAGTGCTTCGTGAAGGAGAGCTTACTGAAATCGGAAGTGTCGAAGAAGTGTTCAGAAAGCCTTCGGATTTCCTCACAGATTTCGCGAAGCTCCAGAACGTCTATTCCGGGCAGGCCAGAGTAATTGAACCTGGTCTTGCTCTGATCGACATAGGAGGCAAAGTCACAATTGAGGTGACAACTCAGAAAGAAGGTAACGTGACTATGTTCATCAGACCTGAAGAGATCATCGTTTCAACCAGCCCTATTCGAAGTAGTGCGAGAAACATGTTGAAGGGAAAGGTGATCGAAGTCGTTGACCTGAATCGACAGGTTCAGATCAAGGTGGATACAGGAAAGGAGTTCACCGCTGTAATAACAAGAAGGTCATTTGAAGAAATGAAACTAAACCTCGGATCACAGGTGTACCTCAACTTCAAGGCGTCTTCAGTTCACGTTATTTGAGGTATGTCGGTCAATAGAAGTGAGAAGCAGTATGGAAACGCGGTGATAGACCGTCGCATGTCTGAGTGAACATATCTAGAGGGCACGCCACATGAAGCTTACCCCGCACCGACTAATCGAAGAAATGAGAAACGAGATAAGCGAAGGAAATCACGTCGAAACCACACTCAAGAAAGTAGCCAGGACCAAGAGAAGAGATCCTTTCAGAGTCCTAATTGCAACCATACTCTCTCAGAGAACGAGAGACGAGAATACTGACAGAGCCGCCACACAGCTTTTCGCCAAGTTTCCTTCGGCGGAAGCCTTGGCCAAGGCTCCCTTGAAAACCGTGGAACGACTAATCCGTCCAGCAGGCTTCTACCATGTCAAGGCGAGGAAGATCAGGGAAGTAGCGAAAGTCATTGCAGGGCGATACAAAGGAGAAGTACCGAGGGAATTGGGGAGCTTATTGGAGCTTCCGCTGGTTGGAAGGAAGACTGCGAACTGTGTTCTAGTCTACGGTTTCGGTGAACCTGCGATCCCTGTTGACACCCATGTCCACAGGATCTCAAACAGACTGGGGCTCGTCAATAGCAGAACGCCTGAACAGACAGAACGCCAGCTCTCTCAATACTTCAGGAAAGGGCAGTGGATAGAAGTAAATGAGATCATGGTTCGATTCGGTAAGAAGGTCTGCAGGCCGATTGGACCTAAATGCTCCACATGTCGACTACAAGACTATTGCGAATGGTGTGAGAAGGATAAGCAGATCAAACCGCATTGAACGAACGGCTATGCATCCGCTATCCAGACGGAATCTTCACGCCAACAGACTTTGCAAGCTTTTCTAGTTCTTCGTCACTCATCCATTCTGTCTTGAGATACTCGTAAATCTCGTCATCGCTCATACCGATTCTCCGCGCCTCCTTCACTGCGTGTTGATATGCTTCAATCTCTGTGGGCCTGTCAACGTACTCCCATCTATTCTCGAAAAGCTCCTTGCCTTCCAAGAACTGCTTCACATGGACCAATTCGTGGACTATGTCCAGATATAGATCTCGCTCATTCCCGTTTCTGAGATAGTGCGCGCTGATCAGCAAGTGTCCATCCTGGTCACTCACACCCATGTATCCTCGTCTTGCGGAATAGAACTCAACCTTCAGATTATTGAGAACCTTCTCAGTTTCGTCTCCAAAGATTTCTCGTACTGCTTCGACTTTCTCGAAACCCTTGAAGTGGCCAGTGAAACTATGCAGAGTGATCCTGACATCTCTGTTTATTTCGACACCGAACATGCGCAGGTGATGTATAATCCTGCGAAATAACCATTACGAGATGCGCTAGGATCAGTGGTTTCGCGCGCTTGAGACAGGCAAAATCACATTGTAAATGCCCATTCACACCAATAGTCCTTTGAATGTCTATCCGGCGGACACGTTCTGCAAGCAACATTGATCTGAGGATTAAGTTCCATCGCAAATGCCTTCAGATATTCATACCTTACCTCTTTGCACGGGAATTCAGGTAGTCCCTTCTCTAGTCTAGTCAACTGAGTTCTACATTGAACTACTCGAAAAACGCCTTTCTCCATGTTAACTTCCACTGTCTTGTGTTTCTGATCAAGTGACCAGCTTGTGAATTGAAGAGCGTTCATAACGTCCGCTACCAGAAAGGGAGATTTTCCCATATACTTCTTGATCTCATGTGCCTCTATTGCCCCCATCGTCTTCCAACACTGTCTATCGATCTGGACTGCACTATCTGTTCCAAACTTCTCCTCTATGCCTAAGAAGTAGAGACCGTCGACACGAAAGACGTTCCGCGTGTGCAACATGAGCAGGTCTATCAGCTTCTTCTTTGTCAGACTAGAAAGCAGTACGTGATCCTTGTCGGCGCTCAATCCTATTTCCTCTAATTCTTTCGTCCTTGTAGGTAGTCCTCTGACTGGAGATAAAGCGGATGTAAGATATGCCTGTAATCTTCCTTTGAACGAATACCTACGGAAATTCTAGGACTCGGTGCCCACGCATTCTCATGGGATAATCTCGCAGCTGTTGTACTTCGGGTACTGGAAGTCTTCCAGCGAGATTTGTTGCTTCGCTATGAGCTGTTGGATCGTGGGAACAGCATCTTTCAAAGCGCCTACCAATTCATGCACTGTGTTGCAGACAAGTTCGAAGCCTTCTTGCCCCCAGAGCTTCGTCACGTTCGCATAGAGACATCGCCCGCCACAAATTGAGCATATGGAACAGTCAGTGCATGGTCCAGACACATGTACCGCCCGTGACATCAGGTCTTCTGGGTTTGTCTGCTTGATATTGCCTAGGTAGAAGTCTCTCATCCCTGCCATCACAGGACATGGGGTGATGTTGCCATCTGTCTGAATATTGAACATCGTCCACCCCGCTCCGCATCTTAGTCTTGTGGGTTCATTCAGGAGTAGGGATTGCATAGTCCCGATCAACGGGTAGATTCTGAGGACTCTTCCGTGATCCTTCATTTCCTTGATCCAAATGCTAATGAGATTCCTAACTCTCGGGCTGTACTCAGTTCGTATCCATTCTGAGAATCCTTCTTTGTCGTAATCATTGTGCCAGAAGAGTGCATCAAGCTGCCAATGAACAGAGTTGAACACATCTTCGCAAAACAGGAGATGACAGACTTCCTGATCGATTCTTGTCTCCCTTCCTACAGTCATCCTCGCAATCGTCTCTCCAGCGAATCCTTTCTCGCGGAGTCGTTTGAGGTTTCGAATCACTTGGTTGTAAACACCTTTTCCTCGATAGTAGTCAGTCAAATCTTCGTTTCCATCCACGGACACCAAGATCGTATCCATCCTCTTGAAACATTCAGAACTCAGCTTGTGAAGCAAGATACCATTTGTCTGGATCATGAATTTGCTGACTCGCACCTTGTGCATGATGTCCTCTAGTAGGTCGGTCTTGAGAAGGGGTTCTCCCCCGTAGAAAACGATGGTTGGGTCAGGATCTCTTTCGCAGAATCTCTTCAGTTCTGCTATATCATATCTTATGGAACTGGGAACTGAGTAATCTATCTCAAGTCCTCCAAGATCTACTCCAATGTCTTTGCAGCACTTTTCATAGCAGTACTTGCAGCGAAGGTTGCATTCTGTGGTAAGGGTCACATAGTATTGCAAGTCACATTCATTCCCAAAGAGAGACTATGGATCTAGGTTGCCCGTAGCGAGATCAATCTCGGAGTCTGAAACGACTCCTCCTTTGGCAAGGTCATTAGGATCAAGTCGAAGTTCGATATAATGTTGAAAGTGACTTTCTTTCTCCTGAAAGACTTTTAAGCAGAAGCACTTCCACTGCGGGGCGTAATCCGAATCAAAGCAAGGCGGAATGAATAGTGTCGGCCACTAAGACCATCGAATCAATAATGAAAGAAGAAAGGACTTTTCCTCCGAGTGAGCAGTTCAAGAAGAAAGCGATAATCAAAGGAATGGATGAGTACAGAAAGATATACGAAGAGTCTATCAAGGATCCTGCTAAATGGTGGGAAAGTCACGCAGACGAGCTGGAATGGTTCAGCAAGGGATGGAAGAAAGCCTTCGAGTGGGATGTTGACGAGGCGAAATTCACATGGTTTAAGGGAGGAAAGCTCAACGCCTCCCACAACTGCCTTGACAGACACTTGAAGACCCCGCGAAAAAACAAAGCGGCGATCATCTGGCAAGGGGAACCCGAGAACGAGACCAGAACGCTTACTTATGACCAGCTTCACAAAGAAGTGTGCAAGTTCGCTAACGTCCTGAAAGCAAAAGGTGTGAGGAAGGGGGATAGAGTCGGTATCTATCTTCCCATGATCCCCGAACTCCCCATAGCGATGTTGGCATGTACCAGAATAGGCGCCATACACAATGTTGTCTTCGGTGGATTCAGCGTCGAATCACTCCGAGACCGACTGAACGATAGCGAATGCAAAATGCTGGTCACAGCTGATGCATTCTACAGACGCGGAAAAGTTGTCACCCTCAAGGCGAATGCCAACGCCGCCCTTGCAGAATCCCCGAGCGTTCAATCAGTAATTGTTGTCAAGAGACACGGCCAGGAAGTTCCAATGAAGACAGGCCGAGATTTCTGGTGGAACGAAGAAACAGGAAAGGCCTCAGAAAAGTGCGAACCTGAAGTCATGGACGCTGAAGATACCTTATTCATATTGTACACAAGCGGCAGCACTGGAAAGCCAAAGGGAGCCCTCCACACAACTGGGGGTTACATGCTTTACAATACTTTGACATTCAGGTGGATCTTTGACTACCATGACGAGGACATCTACTGGTGTACTGCTGACATCGGTTGGATAACAGGACACAGCTATATCGTCTATGGGCCGCTCTCGGCTGGAGCTACCACTCTGATGTTTGAGGGGGTCCCTGACTTTCCTGAGCCAGATCGATTTTGGCAAGTCGTGGAGAAGTTCAAAGTCAACATCTTCTACACGGCACCAACCGCCATTCGGGCCATGATGAAAAGTGGCACAGAGTGGCCAGCCAAGAGAAACCTCTCAAGTCTCCGTCTCCTTGGAACGGTGGGAGAACCGATCAACCCTGAAGCATGGATGTGGTATCACACTAACATAGGAAAGGGAAGATGCCCCATAGTTGATACATGGTGGCAAACAGAGACGGGAGGAATATTGATCACTCCGCTGCCAGGAGCACATACATTGAAGCCTGGTTCAGCTAGCAGACCCTTCCCCAGTATTGAACCAGCGATACTCCGAGACAATGGTTCTGTTGCCGCTCCTAACGAAGGGGGATACCTAGTCATCAAGAAGCCTTGGCCAGGCCTTATGCGAACAGTGTTCGGAGCTCATGAGAAATTCAAGGAGATCTATTGGTCCAGGTACAAAGGTGTCTACTTCACAGGTGATGGAGCCCGCGTCGATTCAGACGGAGACTACTGGTTGATGGGACGAGTAGACGACGTCATAAAGGTGTCTGGGCACAGAATGGGAACCGCTGAAGTTGAAAGCGCTCTGGTCAGTCACCTGAGCGTTGCCGAAGCCGCCGTGGTTCCAGTTCCACATGAAATCAAAGGTGAAGCAATCTATGCCTATGTGACCCTGAAAGAAGGAGTGCAACCTTCTGAATCCCTTTTGAAGGACCTGGCTCTGCACGTCCGTAAGACAATCGGCCCTATTGCAGTTCCAGAAAGGATACAGTTCGCCGAAGGCTTACCGAAGACAAGAAGTGGCAAGATCATGCGTAGAATTCTCAGGAAGATTGCCGCTGGAGAATTCGGTGAACTCGGAGACGTAACAACTCTAGCTGATCCAACCGTAGTTCAGAATCTGATTGAAGAACGAAAGAAACAAAACAATTGACAAAAACGCTTTGCAGAATGCAAGACTCAAGCATTCTGCGACTCCTTTCTTTTCTGAACAATGATCAGTGTACTGATTAGACAGGAGTCTTGCTATGCTTTGGGCGCCTCCACCAAGAACGCCAAAACAGCTGCAACAAAGCAGAGCAAAGAAGCTGGTATGAAAGCATAGAGGAAGCTTAGGCCATAGTCCTGAACCATTCCAGCAAGTATTGGGCCAACTATGCCGCCTACACCATAGGCAGTGAACATCAAACCATAGTTCGCACCCAGATTCTTGCTACCAAAGAAGTCTGCTGTGATTGGTGGAAAGAGTGCAAGGGTGCCACCGAAGTTGAAACCTATCAGCGCAGCCACCGTATAGAATAGATAGTCGTTCACAGTCGTGAAGAAGAACATCGCCGTCATTGTTCCCTGGAACAAGAACATTAGCAAGAGAGCTCTTCTGCTTCCGATCCTGTCAGATGCGGTCCCCCAAGCTATTCGTCCTATTCCGTTAAGTATTGGTAGGCAGATCGCAGCGCCTATGACCGCGAAGTCCCCGGCCTGCCTTACGGAAAAGCCGTGGCCTTGGAATCCATAGTTCAAATCTTTGGCGAAGTTTTGCACATTTCCTATGACCATCAGGCCAGCAAGGGCACCAGACATGAACATGGTCCACGCGACGTAAAATTGCCAACTCCTCAACATCTCGCCTGAAGTGAAATCTCTTCCACTGCTTCCCCGATCCTTCTTGCCCTTTGGTTCGGGAGGGACCCATCCTGCGGGCTTGTACCCTGCAGGAGGGTTCACCATGACCAAGGATCCGGCCACAATCAAAGCCAAGAAGATTATTCCATATACTATGAAGACCCAGTCTATGTTAGCTACTGCGTAGATTCCGTTCTTTGTTTGAATCATGCCTTGTATGCCCAGGACAGCAGGAGGGCTCGCAAGCATTATCCAAATGAAAGCGCCAAAACCGAATCCCGCTACCGCAAGCCCGGATAATAGACCTTTCTTGTCCGGAAACCATTTGACTCCCACGGCGATAGGCACGACATACGCGAAACCTATGCCAGCGCCTCCGACTATGCCAATTGTGAGGAGTTTTCCGACAAATGAGGCTCCAGTGAAGCCTGCGGCTATGTATCCCGCTCCAAGGAGTATCCCGCCAAGGGCGACGATCCTGGGGGCAATCTTCTGTTGAAGCCGTCCAGCAATGATCATAACGACTGCAAAGGTCGCGAGTCCTGCTGAGAATATTGCTTGTGTCTCGGTCTTCGTGAAATTGTATTGGCTAGGATTTGCCGCAGTGCCTTGGAGCGGTGCTGTAAAAGCTGACCATGCATATATGGCTCCAAGGGAAAGCTGTATCAGGATAGCGCCTGCGACCACGATCCATCGGTTCAAAGTCTTTTGTTCCAATCAAACATCCCAACCCTTGATCTTGATCAGGGAAATGTGCGATCGATTTGGCACGGACATAGGCCGTTCTGTTTATTATTCCTTCCCGAATTGTGAGATGAAATGCCGGAGTGGAAGATCTGCCTGCTTTCAGCAGCGATACAGAACAGGAACAAAGAAAAAGAGAAAAGTAAACTAGCTTCGGCTAGCGGTCAACCGATCTAGAATTTCCTATGCTTCTGGAAACACTCGTTGCAGTAGACCGGCCTACCTTCGGTCGGCTTGAACGGAACTTCACATTCCTTACCGCAATCGGCGCAAGTGGCCTTATGCATCTCTCTTGGGCCGCCAAATCCTCGCCTTTCGAAACCCATTCTTCTCTTCACTCCCTTTCTAGCTAGTTATACATCGGATCTTACTAGGAAGTAGGAATCCCTTGTATACTGCCGCTTGGGTTGCACACACCGACAATTAAGGCATTCGCTCCTACTCGAACAGGACTTAGTCTAACATTCAAGCGTCTTAGCTGTCGAGGCCGCGCTACCACGCCTGTTTTCGCAGAAATACAGTAGGTCATGTCGAAAAGGCGATCTCTTTTAACCTCTGTGAGCAGATTTTTCCCCATGCTTGCGAGGACGGAAGCGGTCAAACTACTGAGGAAACACCTGAAGAACAAGGAAGCACGAGAACACTCTATCACTGTTGCGAAAGTGATGGAGGAGTTTGCCATGAGGCTGAAAATGAACCCGGAAGAATGGCAACTTTGCGGCCTTCTTCACGATCTCGACCATGAAGAGGTTCAGGGAGACATGAGCAAGCATGGGCTAATGACAGCAGAATTACTTGAGGGACGCCTCTCAAGGGACTGTTTGCAAGCGATTAGGGCCCACGATCATAGAACGGGAGTACCTCCCCGAAGCATTATTGACAAAGCATTGATCGCATCAGATGCCGTAACCAGATTCCTCTCAGAACTGAGAGATCGAGAAGCAGACAAACTGCCGAGATTGAACCTAGAGATCTATCAAATAAGATTTGAGGAGAAACCGTTTCGAAAACTCAGATATTTGAAAGAACGAATCGAGATGTGCCGAGAGATAGGAGTTCCACTGGGTGACTTTCTAACCTTAGCCCAAGAAGCTTTTGAAAAGAAAGACACGACAAGCTAAGGTCCTATGAGGAAGACGTCACGTGAAGAATATCTTCGTGAATGGTTAGGCATAAGAAGCATGTTTTCCACGTTTGAGAGACGTTACAACCTGCTTGATTTTCTGTGCCGAGTTCTTGCTACAGACAAGCAATGCGTCGTCTGTCAAAGCCACTACTAAGTTCTCCACGTCGACCAACGTCACAAGTTTTCGTCCCGCTGACACAATGTTTCCACGGCTGTTAAATGACAGAATAGGCCCTGAAGAGACGTTCCCTCCTTTTCTGAGATGAGGTAGTTCGTCTAGAGAACTCCAAGAGCCAAGGTCATTCCATTTGAACTCTGCAGGGATCATGACGACATTCCTTGACTTCTCCATGACTGCGTAGTCGAGTGAAGCTTTCGGCATCTTTCTGAATACTCCCGCCAGTTTTGCTCGAAATCTTGATTCAGGAAGAGAAAGCAGAGGTTGGGCAAGCCTGAATATTCGTGTAGCATGACTGTGAATCTCCTCAATCATCACATCTGTCTTCGCAACGAATATTCCACTATTCCAGTAGTAGTTCCCTTGTTTGAGATACCGTTCTGCTGTCTTCAGATCAGGTTTCTCCCTGAAACTCAATACCTCATATGGCAACCGTTTCTCCTGTAAGGGATGATGACACTGGATGTATCCATACCCCGTTGATGGATAAGTCGGCGCGATGCCGATTATCACTATGCTGTCTGTTCTTTCGGCGAAGGATAGAGCTTTGGCTGCGGTCTTAACGAATCGTTCTGTGGGGCTGACATAGTGATCTGCAGGTAGGAAAATCACCGTTGCATCTGTAGCTCTCCTTTGTATCCATATACAACTGAGCATGATTGATGGTGCCGTATCTTTGCCAATAGGCTCCACAATGAGTTGGTCCTTTCCTAGGCTAGGAATCTGTTTTTGGATTAGAGATTCCAGTCCGGATCGGGTCGATACGTAGATGTGTTTCTGGTCTGTGATCCGTCTGGCTCTCTGATACGTATATTGTAGAAGGGAGCGATTCCCGTACAAAGTGAGAAGTTGCTTTGGATACGCATCTCGACTTGCAGGCCAGAATCTTTGGCCAAATCCTCCCGCCATTATAACAACGCAGCGCATCAAGCCTGTTCTCCGCTTTTTTGATCTATTGCAGGAAAGTGATCGTAGAGTGTCTTAGATATCTCCCTTATCGCTTTATCAGTTTCGAATGGATTCTTCAGCACGCTTCTGTGCCGATCAATTTCATGTATGAATCAGGGGGAAAGGGAAATATCGCAGGCGGACTAGGCTGGAGGCACACTAGTCACCCCCAATGAACGCAAGCTGAGAAGATGATGGACATGAGTATGGAACAACGACTGAAGCTTCAGGTGTTCCTGTGCGGCGCCGTGGTTATGGCTTTGGAACTTACGACGAGCAGAATTCTGGCACCATATTTTGGAAACAGTATCTTTGTCTGGGGCAGTCTAATAGGAGTAGTACTAACGGGAATGTCGGCAGGATACTACATCGGGGGTAGAGTTGCTGACAAGCGGCCTAATTTCGGAACCTTCTGCCTAGTAGTCCTGACCGCCGGCATCTTCGTCCTTCTAATCCCTCTGGTCACGCCCGTAGTCTTTGATCTTATCATTTCGCTCAACTTGGGGGAGAGAATTTCTCCTCTGATTGCCTCAGTTGCGATCCTAGCGATGCCGAGCTTTCTTCTGGGCATGGTCTCACCTTACGCGATAAGACTTGCTGCAAAGACTCTATCTGACCTAGGCAATCTGGCCGGGAAGTTGTATTCGCTCTCGACGGCGGGAAGTATCTTTGGCACCTTTGTCACTGCTTTCATCCTGATTCCCGAATTAGGAATAGTCAAGATCCTTCAACTTTCGGGCATTGTACTTGTCGGGCTTTCACTTCTCGGACTCAAAGGAAAGATTCGAGTGGCATTGGTATTGCTCTTGGTCATATCGGCGTTTCTGGCTCCACCTACCTCGATAAGTCCGAACGTGATGCTCTTCAAATTGAGCTTAAACGAGGTGATTCTTGAGAAGGAAACACTCTATCATCACATGGCAATCTTGGAAGGAATAGATCCTTTTCATGGTGGAAAGGTTCGAACGATGATTCTGGATGACCACCTTCACAGTGCCATGGATCTGAATGACCCGCAGAGAATCATCTACAACTATAACAACTACTTCCACGTAGGATTCGTCTTCAATCCCAACATCACTAATGTTCTGTTTATAGGAGGAGGAGGTTTCTCTGGACCAAAGAGATTCCTCGCCGACTACCCGCTTGTAAGCGTAGATGTTGTCGAAATAGATGAAGAAGTCATCAATGCAGCGAGACAATACTTTGACGTCAAGAATGATCCTCGCTTGAGAATATTCAACGAGGACGGGCGACTTTACCTAGTTGGATCGGAGAAGAAATATGACCTGATCGTGCTCGATGCTTATTCTCGAACCTATGTGCCGTTTCATCTGATGACTCTAGAATTCTTCAGAGAAATAAGCAAAGACCTGAACCAGAATGGAGTGATAGTCTCGAACATTATCGCTTCCTTGGCTGGGTCGTCCTCAGAGCTTCTCAAAGCAGAAGGGAATACAGTCAGGCAAGTCTTCAGCAATGTCTACATCTTTGAAGCGGGGATGCCGGTCGGGGAAAGCTCGAAAGACTACGGCATGACTGAGAATCTGGCGCTCGTAGCCACAAAAATGCCAAAGCGATACTCGAGAGAAGAACTTGCTACGATGGCCAGATCGAGTCCAATCATCAAGATTGCCAATTATCACGAATATGTTGGAACTCTGGTCGAAGGAGAATGGGCTGCAAACAGCCAGATAGTTTTGACAGATGACTATGCCCCTGTTGAAACACTGCTCAATCCAATTACAGGAGGGAGAATCGAGAAGGAGGAACGCCCAGTTTCAATTAGATCTTTTCGGCCTGCCGACCTACTTATTCTGTTGTCTCTCTCAATCATTCTAGCCGTGATGTGGACTCAAGATCTCCTTGGGCCAAGGATTGGTAAGTCTAGGAGGCTATTCTTTCTACACGAACAGAGTTGAGCAAATCTAGGCTTCAATGAAGACATCTACTTCGCCTGAAGCTGCACGACAGTCTCTATGTCTTTAGATTTGTTCTTAGAATGAAAACGATCAACGCAACGATCCCGACTGCTGACGTTGCAATACTGTACTGAAATGCCGTTGCCGGGCCCATGTTGGTCCAGAGGGCTCCGAATATGACGTTCGAGACCAATGAGCCCACGCCGACAAGTGTGTAGTATAATGCATAGGCAGTCCCTTTGAGTTCAGGTTTGGTGAAATCTGGGATCATGGCGCGTTGAACTGTCTCAGATATTGCAAGGTAGCTTCCGAAGAGGAAGGCCAACGGAAATGCATAGAGAGGGTTGCCTGTGAGAAGAGCACCTGCCACAGAAGTGACCAAGAATACTGCGTAACTGAGAGCAAGTATTGGTACTTTCCCCACTCTATCAGCCAACATTCCCGCCAGTAGTCCAAGTACCACAGTTGCAAGATTGAGACATGCGTATACGAGCGGAATGTTAGCTTCCTGAACGCCCAGAGAACCAGCCTTCAAGAGAATAAATGAGAAGTTGTAAGCTCCGACTGTAAACACCCCTAGTATCAACAGTAAGAGAACGAAGTTATGATTCAACACTTCCCTCGCATTTTCGAATATGCTCCTCTGCTTCGCTAATCCGCGCGTGTCAACTACGAAGAATAAGAGTATCACCAGAGCTAATGCAGCAGGAATGAAGGAAAGCCAAAAAACGCCGCGGATTCCAACAACAGGAAGAACGACAAACGCTAAGAGAGGTCCCACAATAGCGCCAACTTGGTCGAGCGACCGGTGAAGACCGAACGCCTTTCCAGCTTGAGACTTCGCGGCCGAATCACTAATGAGTGCATCCCTGGGCGAGGTTCGGACCCCCTTCCCAGCTCTGTCCGCCACCCTAACCACAAAGGCATGACCCCAAGAATTCGCAAATGCAAAAAGTGGTTTGGCGACTGAAGAGAGCCCATATCCGAGCAATACAAGCGGCTTACGCCTGCCAATCTTGTCAGTCATCACACCAGCTAGAACTCTAAAAAAATAGTTGATCGCTTCAGCAACACCTTCGATGAGCCCCAAGACTAGTGCAGTTGCTCCAAGCTCCCTTACAATGAACAACGGCAATACACCGAGAATCATCTCGGTTGATACGTCTGTGCAGAGACTTACATATCCCAGTCTTAGAACGTTCTTGAAACCCAATTCCTTCGACTGTTTCTTGCCATTTGACTCAGTCATTGATGTCCCTCAGTACTATTGCTGTGCGCGCTTGCGCGCACTAGCTTCCAGCAATTTTCGCAACAGCTTCCCAATTATGCATAGTTCATCCTCAGCACCGTCGACGAACGTCCTTCGCGTAAGAGCTTTCTCAAGTTCGTGAATTGTGAAGTACTCGCCTTTTGTGGCTTCCAATCGGTTCAACTTCAACTTCTTCCCAGTGACAACGTAGAAGAAAGTAATGTTCTCCTTCTCCTCTTCCCCTCTATATCTGAATCTCCTCAGATAGATGGGCTTTTCAACAATGCCAAGTTCTTCCTCAAGCTCTCTTGCCGCTGTCTCTCTCGTGTTATCTCCATACGTAACATGGCCACCGACACTCGTTTCCCATTGGCCTGGAAACATGTCCTTAGATTGACTCCTCTTCTTCACAAAAATCCGATGCTTATGATCCAGCACAACAACATGAACTGCCCTGTGAATTAAGCCTCGCTCGTGGGACTCAGCTCTCGTTCTTCTGCCAAGAACTCGTCCCTTCGAGTCTATGGCCCAGAGATATTCGTCACTCAAATCTACACAAGCCTTGTCAAGGAGATATCGGAACGCCATACTTCTTCCGGATCAGCTTCACTAGATCGCTTACTTCAGCAAACTTGCCTCTAAACACCTAACTGAGTTTCATAAGAAAAACTGTTACTCTCGTCACGCAACAACGTACCCAGTACGGCCGAGGCCTGAATTGCGTCAGCCGCGCCTAGCAGCATCTACCATACTCTTTGCATTCTTCAAGATCCTTGCGACGTTTTCTGCTAGCAGGCCCAAGTCGCCTCCTAGCTGGATCATTTTGAAACCTTGCTGAATACTCGTCTCCACTGGTCCGGCTGGAGCTAAGAGACCTGGAAAAACGTTATGAGCCCTGCATGTCGAAACGATCTTTTCTACGGCTTTCAGGAACTTCGGACTCTCGAATTGTCGAAAGACCCCAAGTGACATTGATAGATCGTTAGGCCCCACAGTGACTGCATCTATCCCCTTCGTAGTCACGATATCTTCCAAGTTTTGCAAGGCCAGTTCTGTCTCCACCTGCGGGATGATCATGACTTCAGCGTTTGCCGTCTCGGCATAATCTGGGTCTCTCAATTGGGGGCGCCTGGGACCATAGCTTCTTATTCCTTCCGGCGCATATTTTGAGGCACGCACAGCCTTCTCCGCATCCTCTCTGGAATTCACTAGCGGGACAATCACTGCGTGCGCCCCTATGTCCAAGGCCCTGTTAATCAGGCCCAGATCGTTGGATATCACTCGAACCATTGGCACACTTTGCGAGTAGCTTATCGCCTGAATCATCGTTTGAACGGTTTCAGTGTCAAGACTGGTGTGCTGCATATCAAACATAATGTGATCCAGGCCCAAGTTGCCCAGCGCTTCTGAGACTTCGGGACTTCCTATTCCAAGTGTGACTCCAAAGGTGACTTCCCCCCGCTTCAACTTAGACTTCAACACATTCTGCAATTCTGCCACCTCAATCGGTGAGTGAGTAACGAGCGTCGCTACTTACTCATCTGTCTTTCCACATAGGGTGGTTTCAGTTGCGCTAGTCACTGCGCCTGCGCTCGATAGACAAGAACACACAGCCATTGTTGATTCGAAGGGAGGTAAGCGATTTGCTTATTTGCTATTCCCTCAAGGAGATCGAGTGTTCTCGACGGAGGATGGAGCATGCCTGAAGTTAGAAAGAAACTTCTCTATGTTCAGACCAGTGGGGTAGATACTCCGGAGCGATTATATGCCCCGTTTGTTCTTGCAAGCACCGCGAGGGCCATGGATCTTGACGCGACCATCTACTTTGTCATGAAGGGAGTCACAGCGCTGAAAAAAGGGGAGGCGGAGAAGATCAAGGTAGGAAGCTTTCCTAGCCTCAAGGAAGTCATGAATCAAGCTGTTAGGACTGGAGTGAGGCTCTTGGTTTGCGAGCAAAGCTGCATGTTGTTAGGGCTCGATAGAGGAAACTTCGTGGACTCCGCAAGAGTCGTTGGAGCAGCGACTCTGAATGATCTTGTTCTAGAATCCGACGGGGTCCTGTGCTTCTGAACTGACCCTGATCTATTGGAACCCCGTCTTCGTCCGCTCGTTCTGCCAGTGGAGATATTCTCTTGTCTAACGAGATTCAGTTCTATTCTTATCACTAGACCGCCTTAGGTGCCTCTAAGCCATCCTTTTCTATAGAAGTAGGCCGCTAACAATATGGCGGCTGAAGCACCGATTGAAGTAACCTGCCAAAGCTGCCAAGGCCATGGAACATCAATCAGATTCATTCCGAGCAATGCGCCAATCACAGATGGAATGGCTACGATGCAAGTAATAGCAGCCATCAGTCTCATGGCCCTATTCATGTCGTGAGAAACAGTATCCAGATGCATCTCGATAAGATCCTTCACTATTTCAAGAGACATTTCCGTGGTCTCCTCGGCTCCTACAGCTCGATCATATACTGTGTCCAAGAGCTGCATCTCTTTCTCTGTAAAAGACAAAGAAAACCTTCCTTTCGGTAAAGATTCAACCAGCGTTCTGAAATGTCTGAGCAGTCTAAGAAAGCGACTCGCATCTTTCCTTATGTTGAACGACTCCGCGTAGAAGTCGCGAGGCCATGGTGGGATCGCTTCTTCAAGTTTCTCTGCTGCTCTCTCGAACTGTTCAGCGAAATGCTCGTATCGCTCTAGCAGATACCTCATTACAAGATAGATGACCCTTGCCCGCAGAGAAAGATCTGTGAGCCCTTTCTCACCCAGTTCGTTGGAGATCGTTTCAGGGATATTCGTTCTAGAATGTGATATGGTGACCACGCAATTCCTGTTGGCGAGCACTATCACTGGATTCTTGTGATACGAAGATTCCCTTCCTTCTAAAGAAGAGGTCAGATGCCAGGCAAAGATCTTCACATATTCCGGATATGTGTCGACATGGGGATAGTTTGAACGCAACTTCCCAATCAATACATGTCTCGGAATACTTAGGGCGTCGGCAACACTTTGCATATCTCCAACGGTTGGATCAGTAATATCAATCCAAGCTGGACGATCGAAGTTGGCCCTGAGATCATCGAGAGGTGAGGGCTTCAGATTGCCTTGTTCCCACAGACGGATCTGCATGAGTATCATACAAGCTAGAAGAAGAAAGGCCTATACAAGCTCTCTTGGATAGGGGCAGATCTGTCCCATTTCGACTCCTACTGTTGTTCCGATTGTTCTGCCTCCTAATTCGGTTGATGAAATCCGAGCCTACATTTCGTTACAGACTTCTTGCTGCTTACTCTCTTTTGCAGGGAGCTTCGAAATCTGCCCGCGTCATTTCTCCTGACAATTTCAACTGACTCGGCCTTGCTAGATGCTGGCTGTTTGTAGCCGATTTTCTTGAGGATAACGGGTCTGAGTTCTAGATCAATTTCGTAGCCCCAACAGTTTCTACCCAGCTCCTTTGCCACCTTCATAGTTGTGCCAGATCCGAGGAATGGGTCGAGCACTGTTTCGCCAACATAGGAGAAGAGCTTGATCAATCTTCGAGGAATTTCGTCAGGAAAGGCGGCTATTCCTATCTCAGGTCTCCGTGGCAGTGGCAGAACGTTCGTTATTCTCCATACTGTGAGATACCATTCATGTTCATTGTATTCCTTTGTATCTATTCTTGAATCGACCCTTATTTTGCGATCTAGTTTCCGAGCGTATCCGTAGTCGAACGTGCCCTTTTGAAAGATCAGGATGCTCTCCTGTATATTGTCTGGGTAGAAGTACATTGGATACGGGTTCTGTAGAACAACGCCACTTCTTCTGCTGATTCTACTGTAACCTTTTGGTTTCACCCACACTATTTTGTCACGATATCTGAAACCGTTCTCAATCATGATCCTCGTAACGTCAGCGACAACAGGATACTTCTTCCCTTGGACGAGCATGTCATCTGTTACATAGGCTGCGATTCTTCCTAGAGCCAGAACTCTGGACAGTTCCCTTGAGAAGTCTCCAATCAACTGCAGGAACTGTTCGTAATCCTTGAAGAAACCTGGATAATCAAATGGAGCATTATAGTAAGGCGGAGAAGTCACCATCAAGTGAATCGAGTTGGATGGAATCTCATGCATGTCTCTGCAGTTACCAAAAACAATCTTGTGCCACGTATCCACTTCGTCCACTCACTTTTTCACGGTAATCTTCGTCTAGAACGCCTATGGTACTTATTGTCCCAGGTAGACCATTATGCCCTGTGGTGACTCTTATTTCTTCAACGGCCATTGGAAGCTGGAGACATCGAACATTGCGATGCGAGTCAATCGCCGAACCGGAAACGAGGAAGCTGTAGGAAATGAGATCAACATCTCCCGTTTGCGTAACTTTTGATCTCTGGGAAACGATTATCATGGATGACCCTGAGAAGGATCTTCTTCGACGCAAGAAGAGATGCGAAGGGCTCCAGCGCATGCTATCGCGTTCTGGCATAGAACTTCCTCTTGAGGGGCTGCTAAGAGGGTACGATGAAAGTGTCGGTTGGTTTCAATCCTTCTGGAAGCGTAACCAAGACATACCTACGGTTGAACAAATTTGCTACATTGTGAATATTGCTTCCAGAAACACCGTTGCCTTATCAGAAGAGCCGAAAGTAATCGAGGAACTTCAAGAAGCATATGTTACCCCGGTTCTCTCTGTTCCCCCTGTCTTGAACCATGATGCGGTTTCGACACTAGAAGAGATGCGGAAACGCGCCCATAAAATAGGGTTAATTAGTAATACTGGTCGCAGCCCCGGCAGAACCCTTCGCAAGCTCCTTATCGATCTTGGAGTCCTCAAGTTCTTTGATGCAACTGTTTTCTCTGATGAAGTGGGATGGCTCAAGCCTGATCGGCGAATCTTCAAAGCGGCAGCCGAGAAGCTTGGAGTCGAAACTGGGAACATCGTTCACATAGGAGATGACCCTGAACGCGATGTCTGGGGAGCCAAACAGGCAGGTATGCGAGCATTGTTGTTTGAACATGAGGTTCCTGAGGCATTCAGAAGACAACCGGGCTCTCTATTTGCACTCAGCAGAGCCACGAGATCAATAGAAGATTCTGAGATCAAACCCGACGGCCGAATCAGTTCTCTCAAGGAAGCACTACAATTCATTGATCTGCGCATCATTTGACTACAATCAATTCATGGGTTGAATCGTAGAGCCTCTCGGCCCCGTCCTTTGTTACCGCGACAATGTCTTCGATTCTTATACCGAACTCTCCCGGAAGGTAGATCCCAGGTTCATCGCTGAAGACCATGCCTTCCTGAAGACGCATAGTGTTGCCTTGCACTATGTACGGTGGCTCATGTATATCTAAGCCCAAGCCGTGTCCTAGGCGATGGGAGAAATACTCACCATACCCAGCTTCTGTTATGATCCTTCTTCCCACTGCATCAATGCTTTCGCATGTTACACCTGGACGGATAGCCTCAAAGGCACTCGCTGTGCTTCCCTCACAATCTCGTAGGTCTTCCTGAACGTGTTGGTACTAGGTGCCACTTGTACAGAACGGGTTTTGTCTGCCCAATAGCCGTCCACATGACCTCCGCAACCTAGCTCCATCCAGACGCCATCGCTCCTTTCCATTACTCTGTCGGATGTGGAGTGGTGAGGTGAAGCTCCGTTCGGCCCACTTGCAACCCCAGCATGATATTCTGGCTTCAGTCCTTGATCCTTCACGATTTCCTGAATCTGTTCTGCGAGATCTAATTCTGTGGAACCTGTAAAGTGGAGTTTGACGACCTTTTCGTAGACTTTGTCCATCTTTCTTCCCATCTCTCGTAGTCTGCTGATCTCGTGGGAGTCTTTGATTATGCGCAATTGTGAAAGGACGGGCCCCGCGGACACGAATCTTGCTCCAAGCAACGTGCTCTGCATTCTCAAGACGAATATTCCCCAGATCTGGTCGTCGATTCCAATTGTGGCCTTCTTGTCTGGATTCACTAGTGTACGAAGGATCGTCATGGGGTCTTCCGCGTCATCCCAAGTACGCACCGTATAGAATTGATCTATGTTGGCCAATCTTGCAGCTTCGAATTTCGCCGTCACCATGCTCGGTTCCCCGTCCTTGGGTAGCACAAAGAGGGATAGGCGTTCACTGGGCTTCTTTGAGTATCCAGTAAGGTAGAACATGTCCGATCCGACGGAGACGAACAGGTAATCGATCCCTGTTTCATGCATTCTTGCTTGAGCTTTTCTGCATCTATCTGAGAAGATTGACATCTCATTCGATCTCGAAGTAGCGTGATTTGACTGCTCGCTCTTATCCGTTGATAAGTATTGCTAAAACGAGATCCCTGTTATTTCGAGGCCTTGACTTCGGCTAGCGCGCTCCGTGCTCGCTGAGTTCACTGTTCGCGTCTAATCAGTGCTCAGCTGGATGGGCTATCTATCTCTTGATGGGTAGTTCTCGTGGGTTGTAGATTCTGGTCGATGAAGGAACAGTTCGTACTGTGTATGGGGCTGGAGGGAATCGAAGATCCGGCGAGAAGACTTGTGAAACTGAAAGGGGCTGATATGGATAGTACGCGGGAGGATAGGGTTCATTGTAGACCTGGTACGGATCGAGTGGTGTCATGGCACATGACGTTTGGGAAGGAAGGGACTGGTAGGGGACAGGTTGCGCAGGCGGTTGGTAGTAGTACGCCTGAGGGGGAGGCTGAAGGTAGAACTCCTGTGGAGGAGGCTGATACACGTAACGCTGTGCTGGCGACTCAACGTAGTGAACCTCTTGTGGAGGAAGATAGTAGAGTTCTGGTGGTTGTTCAACCAAGACCTCCTCTGGGGGAGGTTGGTAAGAGAACTCCTGCTTTGGTGGAAGGATTTCTACCTTGATTGAAGGGCGGGGCAGATAGTAATAAGACAATGGACACACCCTTTGAGCTTTACAACTAGTTCTGTTAAGGCCTGGTATGTAAGATTGTTGCCGCAGACTAGAAGTAACGAACCATCTACGTTGAGATTACGGTTAAGGCACTAGTCAAGACGCGCATTAGAGTAGCGCGTGAACATCAACTCGGTAAAGAATCACATGTGATATCAGCGCGCTTATCAGGTCCTCGATGAAAAGTACACTAAGGATACCTACGACCACCAAGTTAGGCATTCCCATAAGATAGACGTCAGTCACATAGACGTAAGGAAACTGAACCACATATGCAAGAGCTACAGAGATCATATGTGAAAGAATCAACCTATTTGACATCCCCTTTATTCTAAGGTAAAAGAACCCCGTCAAAAACCCAAGATCGCATTCCCGCCGATTACGTAGGGATTTGGTCTGGCCAATGTGAAAGCCATCACGAATGTACCGAAGAAACCCACCAGTCCACCTGCCACAGATCCGGCGGCCAACCCGGAAAATACGACCGGCAACTGTGCGAGGTGAAGTGTTACGAGACCTGTTGGGATAACCAATAGCCCAAGGGCGTTTGAAAGTGCGCTCATCGCCGCAACAAAAGCAACGAATCTCGTTTTAGCGGGCTTGCTCATTATGGCTGACCAGCTTCATCTGTGTCCAAAGGTCTATTCTCTGTTTTTGCATGATGTCGCACGCGTTTGGATAGCGGACACTGCTGGACCATCACCAAGCACATTGATAACGGCTCTACCGCTTACGGGATGTGTCCTCGCAACCTTACTCCTTAGCTCACTCATGATTTCTTCCGCGTTTATGTGTTAGATTGAGGCTGGCTGATAAAGCAACAAGAAACTCAACTTGGCGAACTGAATGCACGCGCGACTATTTCAGGAGGATTGTCTCCTGCAGGTATGTCGCGCCACATGTTCATGAGAATCTACTTCGTTCTTTCCAAAATGCCAACAGCCTGATCAACGTACTTGAAATAGATTGGATCTCGTAGGTAACTCATTCTGGGTCTAGGAATAGCGACATTGACCTCTTCAACGACCTTGCCAGGCCTAGGTGACATCACGATTACTCGATCGGCCATGAATACGGCCTCCTCAACATTGTGACTGACCATGATGAAAGTGTTTGTTGAAAGCGAGGACTTCCTTCTGAGATCCATCACCAAGGAGCGGAGATTCTTTGCTGTCAGCTCGTCCAATGAAGAGAAAGGTTCATCCATGAGGAGGACCTCGGGCTGTAGAGCCAATGCTCTTGCAATTCCCACCCTTTGCTTCATTCCGCCTGAAAGATCGTGAGGGTAGGTGTTCTCGAAACCTTCCAGGCCGACCATCTTGAGATGAGCCCTAGCTATTTCCAATCTTGTTTCCTTCCTGACTCCGAGTACCTCCAGCGCGACCTCCACGTTCTGCAACGCAGTTTTCCATGGAAGTAAACCGAAGAGTTGGAATATCATGGTGATCTTCGGTGTTGGAGATCTTTGTGGTTGACCGTGGAAGAGAACTTCGCCTGAATCAGAGTGCTCTAGACCTGCGATTATTCTTAGAAGTGTGGACTTACCGCATCCGGACGGGCCAACTATGCATAGGAACTCATCTTCTTTGACAGAGAAGCTGACGTCCTCCAAGACGCGGATTCTAGTTTGTTCGAATTGAAACGTCTTTGTTACATGTTCTATGTCAAGTAAAGTCAAGAGTCAGACCTCGACTCGATACTTCTCGAACCTCTTCAGCAATCTCCTCCAAATCAGACCCTCCATCGAAAGAACGATGGAGGCAACGATGCCTAGTAGGAAGAAGAGTCGAATAGGATTGCCTTTTGGAGGTGGCAGGTAGCCAGTCTTGTCTAGATATGATCCAAGACCAGGAAGCTCAAGAGGGAGCCCCCCGAACATATCCATTTCATACGGCATGTATTCAGCGAATATTATGGTGTTCCACCCTGTGCCCCAAGATAGAATACTTCCTGTGACAATTGCCGGGAGAATTGCTGGGATGACCATGTGTACGATGCGTCCTATACCCTTGAATCCAAGAAGACGACCAACTTCCTTTATCTCACCTGGGATACTCTTCACAGCTCCAACAACGTTCAGAAACATGTACCATATCATGTCTAGGACCAGAACGAGGATTGCGGTCATCTCTAGGCCGATCCTCCCTCCGAATATCCGACTGAAATAGACGAAAAATATGGGAAATAGAGCCAAAATCGGAACTGCCTGTCCAATATCGTATATCGGATAGAAGACTGCCGCGAACCTCTTGTGTTCCGCAGCCAAAACGCCCATCCCCAACGCAATGCCCAGAGAGATAGTGTATGCAATTGCAAGCCTTCCCATGGTCAAGACAATGTAGATGGGAAGATTGAGGAGTTCTGGATCTGAGAAAGCCTGAAGAAACGCTTCTGGGCTGGGGATCTGCCCGAGAGCGAAGTATATCATTGCGAAGACCCCGCCCAATGACATGGCCAATGCGATCGCTTTCTCCAGGCGCGTGTACTTTTTCAGCCACTTAGAGGCTAGAATGATTGACTTCGGTCTGTGAAATCGGTCTCCTATTCGCAGCCACCTCGGTCCAATTATTCCAAGTTTTCCAAGCCCAGAGAGACCTACTCTGACAACAGGTTTGTAGGTACCAGTGGCAACTCTCTCCATAAGTGGATGCCAAGTCAGGAAGTTAATGTAGAGAACTATTGCAGTGATTAGAACTAGTAGAATGAGGGAAAGATTCAGATCGTTGTAGACATAGGCGGCCTTCGCCAAATAGGACCCAAGTCCGGGGACAGAATAGGTTGCGCCCAAATAGACTACGTACTCTGCCGCTATCATGAAGAACCATCCGTCGCACCATGCGAGCGTGGCTCCAGAGATTAGAGAGGGTCCAATTGCAGGAAGGAGCACGTGGCGTATGTATTTGATGCCGGTCACTCCGAATCCCTGCGCAGCTTCGATTATGTTGACGGGAATTCCTTTGACGGCGCCCACGACCCCGAAGAATATGGCCCAGGCCATAGAAGTGAAAAGTAGCAATATTGCGGACAGCTCGATTCCGATTTCACTTCCATGAAAAAGCGATACGAAGAACAGTATTATGACAGGAAAATAGCCGAGAATCGGAACTGACTGTAACAAGTCGATGAAAGGTACGAGGATTATCGAGGCGGTCTTGTTCGTTGAGGCCAGTATTCCGAAGGGGACGCCCCAGACTATAGAAATTCCCAGAGTTAGCGTTATTCTCAGAAGAGTTCTGAACGTGTAGTAGGGCAGAGACGAAACCTCAGGGTTCTGAACGAATCTCATTACCAGCCAATATGCTGCAACGATTGCAAGCAACCCAGCAATGAAGATCACTGCCTGCCTTTCTCTTCTCACGATCTGCGCCTGCTTGTTAGCGTCTCTCTATGTTTTCGGTCAAAGCGGTTGGATTCAGGAACGATTTAAGGTTGCTCAACGAAAGCCAGAGCGGTTCATTCTCAGTTGTATGGCGGCCGCTGTTCCTGCTGTGCATATCTTGAGTGCTAGTCGTAGTGTGTATCTCTTGGTGCGGGGGTGCGTCTCCAAAGTCAGATTGGGATCGCGCTTTTCCCTTCGCTCTCACATTCTGAGACGACCGAGCATCCTGCCTGGATATGTTTCATTGTTGCCAATGTTGGATCAAGCATTTGATCGATGAGTACGGCGACCGACCGTTCAGCCGGCCTTCGTCCTGTGGTGCTTTAATAGTGGCTATAACATTCGGATTCTGGGAGATGCAAATGAAGTTCAGCGTACTGGTTGAGAGGGATGAGGATGGGTACTACATCGCCTCAGTCCCAGAATTGCCGGGTTGTCACACTCAAGCCAAGACGCTTGACCAACTAACAGGCAGGATCAAAGAGGCGATCGAGCTATACTTGGAAACTGAGGGGACGAAACCCGATGGAAAGATCGAGATCGTCGGCGTTCAGTTCATAGAGGTCCCGGTCAAGTGAGCCTGAAACCCACACCTGCCAAGAAAGTCATCAAGCTTCTCAGCAAGATCTCGCGCGCGTTGGCCACCTGGGCCATCGCTTGTCCTGGGTCTCGCTGTTGTTGCTTGTCAACTAGTCTACCTGTTTGGTTTTGTGTGTGCCAGAGAGCTCAGGTGTAGGACCACCAGAGAATATTGGATCGTACTATATGCACCATGTCATCAACAGATTCTATTCAACCCTTATTCAGTGTGTCGACGATAGTCTGCTTTCTAACTCGTAGAGAAGGTCAAAGATGCTCTGCACTTCCATTCTATCTATTTCCGCCTTGGTCTTGACAATGTGATACCAAGAATGCGCTTTATCGTCTGCTTCCTTCTTGAAGGGTTTAACAGAGGAGATTATCTTCTCTACGAGCTTCTTTTCCATTTCGAAGTCAGCTTTTCTCGATTCAAGACTCTCCAGAAGATCTTTGAAGTCCTTTGTTCGTCCATGATGAATATCGTAGTAAAGCTCCTTGTTCTCCTTGGTCTTTTCAGGAAATTTCAGCCTCAGAATATCTGCCAGAAGGTTCTCTATGATCTTTCTGCATATGATGAATACACATGTATAGCACTTGTAGGTGTAAGCTCGGTTTGCTTCAGCGATATGGGCTTCTCGAAAGGGGTTGGAAGTTGGATACTTGACGAATCGAATGATGCGTTCCCTAGTTTCCGTCCTTCGCTTCTCTTGTGTGACTTGGATCGGTTTTACTAACTCTATGTTTGGAAGGCTTGCTTTGTCTTCCTTGTCTAGAAGTCTGCGAACGGTCTTACGGTACTTGAGGGCATAGATCTGAGCTCTCGCGTTAGGCGTGCAATTGGCGTATTGATTGGCAAGTATTGAAATGTCCTTCTTGATTGTACTCTCTTCCTTCCCAAGTAGTTGCGAGAGTCTCTTGACGATCTTCTCATCCAGAGTCCTCATTCTTTTTCCGTCCAACTCTCCGTGCTCTAGAGAGTCTCTTCCTAACCCCTCGTCCAGACATTCCCACCAATTTACCCACTTCGTCAGATGAAAAGCCCGAACCCATCAGAATTCGGATCTGCTTGTCTAAGTCCTTCCCTTGGCAGGCAACCAGCGCAAGTATCTTGTCGAGCTTGCAATTGATTTCTTCAAGTATTTCTGGGGTGTCTCTCTTGGGCATCTATCTTACCTATCTTAGAGCTCATTTCTCTTTGCTGAGGCATTTGATTTCAGCGGACTTGATTCCTCGTTTAGGAAGCATCTTGCTGATGCTGGACTTGCCCTTCAAGTTGAGTGCCTTAGCGACTTCTGGTTGTCCGGCACCTATTTTGTACAGCAATAACACCAGCAACTTTCGTATGTTTTGGAGTTCTTTCAACTCTTCATTAGCCACGGCTGATCACTCAACTCTAGGACTAACAATACGATACGTCGGCTTTCTTTCTATTTAAAGACTCACGCCACTTGCACATACCAGAATACACGTAGGGAACTGACGTGCCAAGGTAGGGCGCGGCTATTCAGCAGGGAAGATCCATTAAGATCCCGCGGATTTGTAGACCTGGATTTGGCGATGCTCACAAAGGCTCAGAGGGTCTCCGTAGCAAATAGGAACAAGACAAATTGAAGTAGCGTCAAGCGGCACTCTACACTCAGTGCCTGCGTATGCACTTTACCACCCACAAGTTCTCTTGATCACTTTAACCTGCGCACTGAGCTCCTCCACTCGGTTTGGTTATGCGATCGAATCTGAAGTACGATTAGGGGCGTGCACTTGCTGCAACTATTATAAACGAGTGTAGCCCACATGAACATAGGCGAATTTCCTCTTGGAAGACAACCCGCCGTGTGAAGGTGTTATTGGTGAGTAGTGAGAACAGCTACAAGGACGTCATCAGGAGACTGGATGCAGTTCTCGCGGTCTTACTCGAAACAGGTTCTGCTGAAGGAAAAAGGATCTCAATGGCAAAGCAAGTCGAAGTACTTGATAGAGCTGGCTTGAAACCAGCAGAGATAGGTCGAATTCTAAGAAAGACTAGAGCCTATGTGAATGTCGAGCTTCACCGCCTGAGGAGGTCGCAGGAAAGGAGATAGCGTCCTCCCCTTGGGCTCGAGTACATCGCCTCGGAAGTTCTCACAACCATCTGATCCTCCAACACCGTTCTTCGTCTTTGTGAGTTCCGACCAGGACGAGTTTTCGGAATTGAGAAACGAGGTTCGAGAGGCGATCGACTCGGAGTATCTGTACAATGAGAAGAGGACTACACAGAAGGAAGAATTGGTTCAACAGGGCAATATTACGAAGGCTGTCTTGGTTGAAAGAGGAAGTAAGGAATCCTTTGATGTGGCGATGAAAGAGGGATTAGACCAGTCACAGATATATGTGGGGATATTTGGCAACCGTTACTCAGCTATAACAGTGAAAGAATATTTGACGGCACGCAGCCAAGGTCTCCCTCTGCTGATCTACTATTTTGCCGAACCCCCTCGCACCGCAAGTGGTCTGAGAACCAAAACCGTTCAGTTTCTCAATAAGGAGGTAAAGCCCCATGTAATAATACGAGGCAACTACAACAAGGTCATGTTTCGCAGGAGGGAGGATCTCATCGATCAGATTCTCGTTGACATCTCACGTACAATGGTAGATCTCGTCAGGGAATCTGTTTCGGTCAGAAGGCTACTGCTGCAGGAAGCTCCCGACGCGCTTCTCGGGGCGATTCTTCGGTCAAAGCAGACAGTATTTTGAGATTTCGTGTACTCCAGGCGATGGTGACAAAGGGACATTCTCGGTCACGTACATTCTTTCTTCGACCGATTCTTGTAGTCTTCCACAGGAGTGTATGTGACTTTGTTCACGAAATTTGGATCTTGTCTTGCGCTTGGCTCCTCGGGTGGCACAAAGTAGATAAATCCATCGATTCTTAGCTCCCTTAGCAACAAAATGGATTCCTCTCTACTCAGCGCGCGCGAGCTCAAATCCATCCTTACCCGAATGAACCAATCTAATCCAGAATCCTTACCTCAAATGAGGAATGAAGTGAAAGAGAACGTTGCTGAGAATCGGGGCAGCACCGCTCTTTCAAGCAGTTGGTGCGGGGGGTTAGGTGACAATTCACGTTTAGAACCAACGAAATTCCAGATGGAGGATATGTACACAATAGATCCGCAAAACATCCTCCAATAGCTCAAAGGAGATGGTGCGGGGGGTGGGATTCGAACCCACGAAGAGCAGGAACCTCCTGCGGGTTCCCGCACCCTCCAGCTTCCGTTTTCTCCATTTTGATCAACGTTACAGTAGCAGTGTCGTAATGGCGATATAAGGGTTGTTACGGTTATAGTGTCGGTGTAAGTTTGTACACGCGAATATTGACATCAGATGAGCGGAGGGCCATCCTTCGATATTTGAGGCAGGATGGTGCGAAGGAGAATATGCTGAGGCAGATAGCTATCCGATGTCGAAGACATCTCAAGCAGATAGATGAAGATAGAAGACTGATGGCGAGATTCATGGAACATTACGAGAGAACAAAGAAGCATTGACGATCTGAGCTTTTTTGTTGGGGGATGCTAGTGCATTGGCGACGGTGTTCTATTAGCGTAATTTTGACCTATACTGATTGACCAGCATGAAATATCTTCCGGACAACCGTCTTTTCTCAAAGTATTTGTCGTCAGTGAGATCCAGACAGACTCTGATGAGACCATCAGGGGACCAAAATTCCTTTTCTGATTCACTGTCTTTGCGTTCCAGTTCTTTCAGGACTGGGGACGCAATGTTAATCTTAGCATCTAGATCATGTAGCGTTTCATATCCATGCCGTCTAAGCTCAGAGACAACAAGAGAAGGTTCAGACCAATTCTTCTTTCGCTGGCGGAACCTCTTTTTGAAGTAGGCGGTCAGACTGTCAAGGTTGATTTCTTGATTCAGATCGAACGAATCTTGCTGAATTGATTGCATGAGAAACGTTCTGCTTCTATCAATTCCATCTCTGAATAGTTCAAAATGTGTGTCAGCGACATAGAAGAGACCGGATAGCGCATTGAAATCAGCCCGTAGATTTGTCGGAACGTCAACTTCCTGTTTGTAGTCCAAGTGATGAGATACTGATGCCCAAGCATCCATCAGTATTGTGCGAACTTGGATTTCGCATTTAAGGTTCTTTATGTCATCATATCTTGGCCCCGTGCATCCTTTCGGAAGCTTGACAATGTAGTGATCGCTTGCGTATCCGAACGGTGATTCTGTCCTTGTTCTGCTCGTATCAACCCTTACTGCATCGAATTCTTTGGAAATGTTCTCTCCCATTCTCTTTAGATCAGATCGATATAGGCAGATGATACGAACCCCTGCTATGTCTTCAACTGCCTCAAGAAAACCGTGTTTGACGTTTTGCCTAACAATTTTGTCGTAGAAACTAGCGAAAGTCTTGATCTTGGATTCCCTGTGAGTTAAACTGTGGACCTTGATTCCCTTCTTACGCAGAATGTCTCTTAGGAAATAAAGTACCTCGTCAACGAGTCTCTCATATCGGCCCTTTGACTCCTCGTATTGTTGCTTCAGTTTGTCTTTGAAGTCTATCGAAAGAAGATACTCCTCGCTCAAGAAATCACCGTTGAGCTTGTCCGTTTAAGATCCTCCCTGAATCTTTCTCTTAAGACTATTCATATTGCCATGCCCAGTACACGAACTCAACATTTGTTGTGCCGCGCACACGCAGAATGGACGCGCTCTCCAAGTAACAATTGTTACCGCGTTTTTCCAACACCGTTTCGAGAGCCGCCCTGCTCCCGTTTCCTTCAGCAACTGCAAGAAGGCCGCTGTTTTGCGCCCCACGCCCGATATGAGCGCAACAATCTCCTGTTCCAATGGTATGAACGGCAACCGCTGAACCTTGCGATACCTTGGCCTGTCGAATGATATGTTCAGGCATCGGTAGAACCTTGCCAAGTCATCACTTAGCTTGTTTTTCCGGTTTTCGCTAACGTTGGCGTAAGCCAAGTATTCCTTGACCTTTTCAGGGTCTAACAAATCCGTTCTTTTCGCTATCGCTTTAAGCGCCCGCACCGACGGCCGTATGGTTGATTCTTTGTAGCCTTGCTTTTTCATCCAAAACGCGTACGACAAAATGGCTGTTAACGGTGGGTTGACTGTAAAGTGCGGGGGGTGGGATTCGAACCCACGAAGGCCTTTGCCACAGGGTCCTAAGCTTTGCACCCCACGGCCCATTTCGGAGCGTGAGGCCCTGCCCCTTAGACCTGAATCCCGCCCTTTAGAGATAGACGGGTCTCGGGTACCCCCGCAGCCAGACAATTCTGGCCTGATTCGCAATTAAAGCTACTCTCGTCACGAGTTTCCACCAAAGTGAGTCCACACGCCAGCATCCTAGGCAAAAAGAAACAACGGAGTCGAACGCTTCTATGTGCACATATTAACACGTTCTCCCAGTTGTCATGCGACGATTTCATGAACCGAACAGTTAAACGAATGAAATCTTCAGAAATTGATGGCGCTCGCTTTATCACGCCTATTGCTGGAACCCTTCGTAAGAGAGCGAGAAGACCAACATGATCGTAAAGCTGGAGATCTACAGCCCCCGTCTTTCAAGAATCTGCTACATAGAAGGCGTAGGTCTAAGCTCCAACGTTTACACGATAGGAGTAGATGAGATAACAGTCATTGATACTGGCGCAGGTGACCCTATGAACACATTGCCTCCCAAACTGAAGACCCTAGATCTTGACCCAAGGAATGTGAAACAGATCATCCTGACACATACGCATTTCGACCACACCGGAGGCATTGAGGCATTAGCCAGCATGGCCTCGCCAAGAGTGCTCCTGCACGAAGACGAGATCGATGATGTTGTAGGATTTGGCCTTAGCGTCTCTAAGCTTCATGATGGAGATTCCGTCTTAGCAGGAAACCGCAGACTTGAGGTGATTCATACACCAGGCCACATGCCGGGAGCGATATGCCTCTACGAACGGCAAGACAAGATTCTCTTCTCAGGAGACACCGTCTTTCCAGATGGAGGGTTTGGCCGCACAGACCTTCCTGGTGGAGAAAGCCGCAAACTAGTAGAATCACTGGCACGTCTGGCCATGTTGAAAGTAGACTTCATTCTACCGGGACATATGGAGCCAGTCACATCGGACGCTAGAACGCATCTTGCGACAGCATATGAGAACGCGAAATCATGGCTGTGAGAAAGCGCGTCGACTCTCTGACAGTGCTTCTCTCACCTTTTCGTTTCTTGTTTTATACAGACGTTTTAGTACTCTCAGAGCGTTCAGTGTCATCCACTTGCTAGGTCTGCCAACTGATTCAATGTTCGCTTGCATTCTGCCAACTGGCGAACTATCGAGCAAACATGTTTCCAGTCAGGCATGAGTACTCATGCTCGTCGACGAGAGCGCGTGCCCAAAGTTCTGGTCTGGGCTGTGACTTGCCTTTGGCTCGAGGGACTCTCTTAATTCGCTGATGCTCGCTCAACGCCCGCTCGCGAGTGTACGAGGAGAAGCCCCCGTTCTTAAGTTGAAGACTGAAAACATGATCGCAAGATCTTTGGACTCTATCGTCGCCTTTGTCGACTCCGAGTTGGCCTGGAGTCATCACCCGCCAATATGTGGCCTTATACTTCGGAAAATAGGGATTCGCTACCTCCTCCCAATGACCTTCACGCCTTTGCCTAGAGAAGATCTTGACCACGATATCTGATGCTGGAATAGCTGCTTTGGCTTCAGCTACTTGAAGGTCATCCTCTCCATGCCCTAGGAGATCGCGAAGAGTGAAATAGCGAATTGACGGATTTTTTCTTTCGAGAAGTCATCCAATTGGACTCTTCTGAAGACACTCTTGCCAACCTGACATCGAAGTCACTTCGAAGGTATGGGGCAGATATTCAATTGGGCCATTCAAATCCACTTAGAGCGAAAAGCACAATCAAAGGATTAGCCTCGTGGAGTGCTCAGTAGCGACAAAGTCTGCTCCGTTCCAGAAACAAGCTTAATGATCTTCCGTATCTCAGCGCATTGGTTAGCATACATAGTTGCCTTTGTAGAATCTCCTTCCATTTGCGCCGAAACGCATTTGTCGAAAAGCTCTTTCTCTCTGAATTCTAACTTAGTTTTCCATTCCACAAGTCTTGCGAATTGGTCATTAAGACGTTGAACCGTCTCGTCGGGCTTCACCAATATTCTTGGCTGAGCTGCAGGAAAGACTCTTTTGACTATCCATCCTTTTCTCTCCAGAACACCAAGCATGCGGTTGGTCTTACTGCTAGTCCATGCCAGTTTCTCAGATATTTCCTGAGCACTCAATCCTTGGTTTTCAGAGATCAATCGAAAAAGCTTGTCAGAATCAGTCTCCTTTCGCTTCCTCTTGCTCTTCTGCAAGGCTCTACTCACTCGCAACAGAGAATCCTAAGCAAGGGAATCTCTTTTGAGATTTTTGATCGATCTACTGCAGAATTGCGGCGGAACAGATGAGTTCGGCTGAAAAGGCTTCTACAGCTACAATTCCAGTACCATCCACACCTCATCAACATAGCTGTCTCCTTTGCGTATCGCCTTAGGTATCCTCCCAACCTCTCGAAAACCAACCTTCTCATAGACATGCCTAGCCCGCAAGTTCGAATCGAAGACGCTTAACCGCAGAAGCTTCAACCCAGCCTTCCCAGACTCCTCCGCAAGAACTCGCATCATCTCAGTTCCAATCCCAACGTCACGATAGCCATGCCTGAGAGCGATGCCCAAAGCCCCTGTGTGACTCCTCTTTCCGGCTCCCTTGTGAACATCCGAATTCCCAACAACCTTTCCTTCGACTTCTGCAGTAACATTGATCACCTTGCCCTTCTCGATCTCTGCCAGTAGCTTGCCAAGCCAATCGGCCTCAGCATCGCGGCTCGTCTTCTCGTTAACTAGTATGTCCGCCTCTTCGTCAACTAGTGAATTGATGAATTCGAGAAAATCATCCAGATCACTTATCCGGGGAGTTCGAAGAACTACTTTTCGCCCATCCTTGCTATGAAATTCTCTGTAGACTTTCTCCATCTACACGCACCTTGCGGTGTCAAACTATCGTATTGCGGGCAATATCCCTTTGTTCATCATCTCTATGCTTCGGCCTGCAATTGAGTCTCAGAAAACGACACAACCCTTATTCCACGGTTGCCATTCCCCCCTTAGTCTATCAAAGAAATATCGTGGTAAACCGTGATATCGCAGAGCCCTCAGAGCCAGCAGGAGCATCAAAAGCGGGGTATATTCCTTCGAGTTCTGAAATACATGGCCAAGTACTGGCCTGCAACGACAGTTGCCATGTTATGCGTGGTTGCAGTTACCTACCTGAACGTTGTTGTTCCACTCATAATCAGAGAAGTCGTGGACAAGGTCCTAGTCCAAAACATGTATGACCAGCTAGCCTGGCTTTCACTCTCCATCATTGTCATAGCTGCCCTTCGATCTGTCTTCTCATTCACCCAGAGATTCACCCAGCAATACATTGGCCAGAAAGTCGTTTTTGATCTAAGAAACAACCTGTTCAAATCCCTTGAAGAGAAATCGTTCAGTTTCTACGATCAGGCTCAAACAGGCCAATTAATGTCAAGAGTTACCAGCGATGTGGAACAAGTAAGAGCGCTACTCGCATGGTGGCTTGAAACCCTCGTCTCATCCGTTCTGACGGTGGGAAGTGTTGTCTTGGTCATATCTACGATTGATCCGCGCTTGATGTTGTTTTATCTTGCAACGATACCACTTGTTCTTGTGGCAGCTTACAACTTCTCGAAGAGGATCAGACCACGTTTCGCTTTGACGAGGGAGATCTTTGGAGATATGACCTCGGTGATTCAGCAAACAATCGTTGGAACAAGGGTCGTAAGAGCATTCGCACAAGAAGAACATGAGAAGAAGAAGTTCTCTGTTCCACATAGCAGATACTTGAAGACGAATCTTGAGATCTGGCGCTATCGCTCCATGTTCATGCCTTTCATGGCTTTTACGGTGAGCCTTGGAACGTCTCTGGTCTACTGGTATGGAGGAGGAGAGGTAATCCGAGGGATTATGACAATCGGTTCACTTGTGGCTTCAGCCGCATACCTAGCGATGCTAGTAATGCCGGTTCGATTCATTGGATTCCTCATGACGTTCTATCAGCAAGCAATTACTGGTGCGGAAAGAATCTTCGAGATAATGGATGCAAAACCTGAGGTTGAAGACAAGCCTGACGCTATCGAGCTGCCACCAATACAGAGAGGAATCGTGTTCAAAGATGTTTTCTTTGAATACGCTCTTGGCGCAAGAGTTCTGGATAGGATCAACTTGGCAGTGAAGATGGGTGAAACGATCGCACTGCTTGGCGCAACTGGATCGGGTAAAAGCTCGTTGATACAGCTGATTCCCAGATTCTACGATGTAACTGAGGGAAGCATAACAATAGATGGTTACGATCTTCGAGATGTGACGCTCAGGTCCTTGAGACAGCAAATCGGAATAGTTCTCCAAGAAACATTCCTTTTCTCCGCTTCAATAAGAGAAAACATAGCCTACGGTAGGCCTGACGCAACAATGGGGGATATCGAAAAGGTAGCAAAGATAGCCGGCGCTCACGATTTCATAATGTCATTCCCAGACAAATATGATACCAAGGTTGGTGAGAGGGGAGTCACACTTTCAGGTGGCCAACGACAGAGGATTGCGATTGCAAGAGCTCTTCTTCTTAACCCACGCATACTGATCTTTGACGACTCAACTTCCAGCGTAGATGTTGAGACAGAGCATGAGATCCAACAAGCGTTACAGATCCTGTTGAAGAATCGTACGACGTTCATAATAACTCAGCGAGTTTCGACAATAAAGAACGCAACAAGAATTGTGGTCTTTGAAAACGGTGCAATTGTTGAAGAAGGAAGCCATGAAGAGCTACTCGCAAAGGATAGAATTTACGCAAAGATCTATCGCACACAATTCAAGGAACAGGAAGACATTCTAGAGGCTCAAGCCGTGCAGCGAAGGAGCAAATAGGACCATGGCCCACTGGCACGCCGCGGATTTTCTCGGTGAAAAACCAGCGGAGAGAAAGGTTCCAGACCGAGTCCTACTGCGGAGACTAAGCACATACGCCCTTCCATTTAGAGCCCCCCTCATTGGTGGCATCATTTTTCTCCTGATTACCGCGGCAACAAATCTTGCCGGCCCCTACATTCTCAAAATTACGATTGACAGATACATCGCTACACAAGACATCACTGGCCTAACTAACATCATACTGGCGTACATAGCGATCAACTTCGTGAACTTCGTCACGAGCAACAGACAGCTATACCTAATGTCCGGCATAGGGCAGAGAATGATCTACAAGTTCCGAGAGGAGATGTTCTCTCGACTTCAAAGGCTTTCGCTAAAGTTCTATTCAGAAAACGTGTCTGGCAGCATAGTCTCAAGAGTAACAAATGATGTGGATTCGCTCCAAGAGCTGTTGACATCGGGAATCCTTACAGTGATGAGCGATGCCGTCACGGTTGCTGGAGTCTTCATAATAATGGTTTGGTTGAGCCCACCGTTGACTCTTGCATCAATGATCATAGTGCCCATGCTTATCGCATTGATCTACGTCTTCCAAGCGAAGGCAAGAAGTGCGTATCTGACGACCAAACAGAAGATGGCGGGCGTGACGGCTAAGCTCGCTGAAAGCATTATGGGAATGCGAGTCATACAATCATTCACGCGAGAATCAGACCAACAGCAAGCATTCGGCCAAGTCAACATTGAAAATCTTCAGGCAAATCTGGTGGCAGCGAGACTATTCGCAGTCTTCCCTGCGGGAGTTGAGATGATTTCTGCCGTTGGAACATGTGCAGTACTCTGGTACGGTGGTCTTCAAGCCTTCTTAGGCACAATAACCATAGGAACAATTGTGGCTTTCATGTCTTACCTGACAATGTTCTTCCGGCCACTCCTTCAATTGAGCATATTCTACACAAACTTTCAGTCTGCTATGGCCGGCGCGGAAAGAATGTTCGAACTGATTGACGCCCCCATAGACATAGCCGACAAGAGTGACTCGATTGAACTTAAGAGGTTAATGGGAGAGATAAGCTTCGAAGATGTCTCATTTGGCTATGACCCGAAGCTTTTGGTCTTGAGCAACATAAACTTGAGAATTGCCTCCAATGAAACTTTGGCTATTGTTGGCCCTACAGGTGCTGGCAAGACTACTCTCATAAACCTCGTCTGTCGATTCTACGATCCTACAGTCGGGTCCATCAAAGTTGACGGATATGACCTTCGGGATGTGAAACTTCAATCACTCCACAGACAAATTGGCATCGTTCTCCAGGAACCGTTCCTGTTCTCAGGATCGGTCAAGGAAAACATAGGCTATTCAAGACCCAACGTATCAGATAGAGAAATAGTTGAAGCTGCAAAGGCCGTGGGCGCACATGACTTCATCGAAAAGTTACCTAGCAGCTACGATACAATAATCCGTGAGGGTGCAACGAACCTCTCAATAGGCCAGAGGCAACTCATCTCTTTCGCCAGAGCACTTTTGGCCGATCCCAGAATCCTCATAATGGATGAAGCCACCTCGAGTGTCGACCCTTACACAGAACTCCTGATTAGACGAGCCTTAGAAAGCCTTCTGAAAAACCGAACCTCACTAATAATCGCTCACAGACTGTCCACTGTCAGGAATGCCGATAGAATAGTAGTTCTGGATCAAGGAAAAATAGTTGAAGAAGGCACACACGACCAACTAGTTGCAAGGAGAGGCCTTTACGCACGGCTATACCAGATGCAGTTCAGGGAATCAGAAGAGATAACCACGCAAACAGCTTGAACATCCTAGCCAATTACGAGCGACCGTATGAGATTATCTAAAGATCAAGACGGGACACGGTGCGTGTTCCATCACCTTATCGGCGACGCTCCCCACGATTAGCCTTCTCAGCTGACTGTAGCCTCTTGACCCCAAGATGATTAGATCGAATTTCTCACGCTCAGCCAAAGAGATTATTGCTTCAGCCGGAGTCCCCACCTCGACTCTTGACGAAGCAGAAACTCCCTCTCCAACCGCCTTCTCCCGAGACTGCTCTGGAATTCCCATGTTGGCGGCCTTCTGTTTCTCTACCTCCGCCACGGAGGCCACCTGAGGCTTATCCAAAACATACACAAAAGTCAAAGAACAACCTGCCTTCTTTGCAAAAGCTATTGAGTAGGCCACGAGCCCGGCAGTAAATGGTGAGCCATCAACGGGAACAAGAGCCTCTTGAAACATTTCCTGATCCACCCCCGTAATTTCTGATTGACGAAACAATAAGGCTTTCCTTATCAAGAACACGGCCGTTGAATTGCCACTAAGGCCGGATAATCAACACTGGACATGTGGCGTTATGTGCCACTGTGTGACAGACGCTTCCAAGAAGCAGATTCACGATCTTGCTTCCGCCCCTTGCACCGATCATGATAAGAGTGAATCCTTTCTCTTGGGCTATCCTAACGATTCTGTGACCTGCGTTGCCGAAATCTGTTTCGAGAATTCCATCTGACTTACATCCATTCTCCTCAGCAATTCTTTGCGCAGCCTCCAGAATCCTCACTCCTGCAGTTTCCAAAGGAGTAGGATCAATGGGCACTCCAGGCTCCATGGAAGCAGGCAGAACCACAACATGCATCAAAGTCATGGTTCCACCGAATGCCTTGACGAGATCACATGCGAACTTGACATTCCGCTCCATTACTCTGGAACCATCAACAGGAACTAGAATCTTCTCAACCAAGGTTTCGACCGCAACTTCTCGAATAGCAACTCTTCTAATAAGAGTTGCCGAATTCCAAGAATCAACAACCGAAAACAGATTGGACCAAAGCATTCTTTTTCCGTTCAAGCCGAAGCAAAGAACACGCGCATTTCCCGCGATGTAGACCAAATTTCCTGTAAACGTTTAATAGATATGGCGAAACCGTGTCCATCATGACAAGTATGCGACGCTCATCCTTCGTCCTTATTCCATTGGCCATGATGACCCTGGTTCTTGTCGAAGCTGGGATATCCCACGGACAGACCCTAGCCCCGGACTTCACCTTAACAGACATCAATGGAGTCGGATTTTCGCTTCCAGACTTCAAAGGAAAAATCATCCTGATCGATTTCTTCGCCACTTGGTGTGGCCCATGTCAAGAAGAAATCCATCATCTCAAGGCTCTAACAAACATCTATCCTAACGATACAGTTGTGATAATCTCAATCAGTGTAGATCCTATGCATGACTCGGATTCAGTGTTGAGAGTTTTCGCGAAGGGTTATGGCATGACTTGGATAGTGGCAAAGGACACCGTTAGTGTCGCACGGAAGTACCAAGTTACAGTGATTCCCACACTAATCCTCATAGACCAAACTGGATACATTCGAAACCGGCATGAAGGATTGACGGATAAAACCACTCTGCAGTCAAAGATTGAGGTAATAGTCCCAGAGTTTGATACACGGGTCGTGGTAGTGACTCTTGCACTTGCAGCAGCCTTGGCGATTCTGCGAAGGAAGAAGGAACGCATCGTGGAAGTTCATTCCTCATGATTGAAACACTAGTTACGCTTCACTGAGAGAGAGGGCTATGACGAAAGCTGTAGCACTCATTTCGGGTGGAATAGATTCTCCTGTGGCAATGTATCTGGCCAGCAGAAAGATGGAAGTGATCCCTCTGCATTTTTGTCTCCACCCGTTCTACTGTGAGGTTTCTTTTGAACTGGTCATGGAATCGCTGAAGGCTCTGAGGGAAAGGATTCCCTTTGAGAAAGTGGTTCTGTATCCATGGGGGGAGATTCTATCTACGATCCTGAGCAGCCGAGCTGGAAGATTCATGTGTGTGATTTGCAGAAGAGGAATGTTCAAAGCTGCAGAACTGGTCTGCATGTCAGTGAACGCACAGGCCATTGTAACTGGGGAGTCGCTCGGACAGAAAGCAAGCCAGACTCTTCGGAATCTGTCGGCGACCTCTCACGGGGTGACGTTTCCGATTCTGAGACCGCTTATAGGTTTTGACAAGGTTGAGATAGAGAGGGTATCTCGTAGAGTCGGCCTTTGGCGCGAAAAACATGTGGGGTGCTGCACTGTCACTCCTAGAAAGCCTGCCACGGGCGCTCGCAAAGAAGTTCTAGACGAACTCTATGAAAAGCTGAAGATTGCGACCGTCGTTGAGAACGAGTTCACAAAACGACTTGAAATACAGGTCAAATCTGAGCATGATCTCGATAGACTGTATCTCCAGTTCCTGAAGCAGATCTTGCCCTGATGCTTTGGATAGAGTAATTCTTCTGATGTCCTGGCTGACACAACTAGAAGTTTCCCAGCGATGTCATGATAGCTTGCGCGAGGTGTCTGCGTATTGCCTTCGGGATTTCTTATCTGATTTGGCGATGGGCTCTTTTTCACTAACCCAATAGGATTCCCCAGAAGAAAGGAACTCCTTCTTCCAAATAGGCACGCTACTCTTTGTTCTCTCGACAGCTTCGACAAGTGCTGGAAAAACATCCTTCCTAGATCTTCCCGCAACTAGCACTGCCATGATTATGTCTCCTTGATCCAGCTTCCCCGTGACATGATGTATGAGTACGTCAACGATCCCGCTTCGGCTAGAGACGTCATTGGCTATGGAAGCCATGGTCTCCTCGGCCTTCCCTTCATAGGCCTCAAGCTCAAGATGAGAGACAGGCTTACCGTCGGCTGATGTGCTTCGAGTCACTCCGACAAAGATACCTATTCCACCAACCTCCCTGAAACGTTCATGAGTCTTCACTTGCTCAAGGAGATCCTCTAGTCTAAGTTCACCCTTGCCATGGATACCTACTTTGCTTTCCAAGCCCCTTCTTCCCACCAGTCTTTGTATCTCAATGACAATGTACGAGCAGGAATCTCATAACCATACAGTTTTAAGCGCGAGAGATAATTTTGCCACCCCTTCCAACTCGGCTGAATGCTACCAATAGCCTAGGGTAAGGTTGAAAGGGCGGAAATAATGCCCATGGTGAAGGATTAGACGTCAAGGCGAGGAAATATTGGAGGTTACTAGAAAGCCGCTTTCCCCCCAACGCAATCTCAAGATTCTCGAAGTTGAGATCGCTACCATACCGGAAAGATGTAAGGGGTGCGGCGTCTGCATAGAGCTCTGCCCGAAAGATGTTCTCGACTACGATCCGAAATTGAACGCGCACGGTGCTCACCCACCGCGAGTAGTAAACAAAGAGAATTGCGTGGGATGCGGCCTATGCGAGGAATTGTGTGGCGACTTGGCCATCTTCCTTAGAAAAAAGGATGAAGAAAAATGATAGCAAGAGATGTGTTGACCGGCACACACTTCACTCAAGGCGACTTTGCATGTGCTGAAGGCGCGATTGCTGCAGGCTGCAGGTTCTTCGCAGGCTACCCGATCACGCCAGCTACAGAAATAGCTGAACGCATGGCAAGAAGACTCTCTGAAGTGGGAGGGGTCTATCTCCAAATGGAAGATGAAATTGGCTCTGTAGCGGCAATGATCGGCGCTTCCTACGGCGGAGTCAAATCTATGACAGCAACCTCAGGCCCAGGCTTCAGCCTCATGCAGGAGAATATCGGACTGGCAGTCATGACCGAGGCCCCAATCGTAATCGTCGATGTGATGCGGGGCGGACCAAGCACCGGCCAGCCAACAAAGACTGGGCAACAGGACGTAATGCAGGCCAAGTGGGGTTCACATGGCGATTACGAGATTATTGCACTCGCGCCCTCCTCAGTTCAAGAAAGCTTCGACTTGACCGTCCGCGCTTTCAATCTGTCAGAGAGATACAGAGTTCCAGTCTTTGTGATGTTGGATGAAGTAATAGGTCACTTGAGAGAACGACTTGTCATCCCGCCCGCAGACCAAATAGAGATCACCAACAGGAAAAAGCCGAACGTACCACCTGAACAGTACAATCCCTTTCAGGCAGATGAGGACCTGGTTCCACCTATGGCAACCTTTGGAGAAGGGTATAGGTTCTATGCTACCGGGCTCACCCATGATGAGACAGGACATCCGCAAACAGACAGTGCTGAGGAACAGACAAAGCTTGTGAAAAGATTGTGCGACAAGATAAGAACGAACAGAGACTCAATAGTTCAAGTCAAAAAGCTTCTCCTAGACGACGCAAAAGTCTGTGTGATCGCCTATGGAAGTGTAGCCAGATCCGCGATAGCGGCGGTGGCTCGGGCAAGAGAGCGAGGAATGAAGGCGGGGTTCCTCGGCCTCACAACTATTTGGCCATTTCCGGACAAAGAGATAGAGGCCATCGCAGATCATGTTGACCGAATCATAGTGGCCGAAATGAATTATGGTCAAATCGTTCGAGAAGTTGAACGAAGATTTGACTACCGAAAGATAACTTTCGTGCCAAAGTTGGGCGAGGATCCTCACACACCTGACGAACTCCTCAGTCTCATAATGAGGGAGAAGAAATGACTCAAGAAATACATCCTATGGAGAGATTCACTCGCAAGGGGATGATTCCCCACATTTGGTGCGCTGGATGCGGAGACGGGGTTATTCTAAGCGAGTTTCTGCGCGCCATAGAAGAGCTGAAAATGGACCCGAACAAAGTTTCGGTTGTCTCAGGAATAGGCTGTATAGGTAGGATATCGGGATACGTCAGATTGGATGGTTTCCACACAACGCACGGAAGAGCGATCGCCTTTGCAGTTGGACTGAAAGCGTCAAGGCCGGATCTCAAGGTGGTCGTGATAAGCGGAGACGGGGATCTGTTTTCGATCGGTGGAAATCACTTCATTCATGCTGCCCGAAGAAATATCGACATTACTGTGATCTGCTCAAACAACTTCAATTATGGAATGACAGGGGGGCAAGCTGGGCCGACTACAATACTCGATGGCAGAACTACCACGACACCTTACGGTAACATCGAACATCCCTTCAACCTTGTGCACTTGGCAGCTGGCTCTGGAGCCGTCTACGTGGCAAGATGGACCACGGTTCATGTTCGAAGAATAAGAGATTCCATCAAGAAGGCTTTGACGAAGAAAGGCTTCACGTTCATTGAGGTAATCACACCCTGTCCTGAACAGTACGGCAGAAGGAACAGGATGGGCGACCCAATCGATCAGTTCAACTGGCTCAAAGAGAAGAGTGTTGTTCAGCATTTCAGCGACCCGCTCAAGGCGGAGGTTGGACCTGACAGGGTCGTAGTGGGTGAATTCGTTGACGTCGACAAGCCAGAGTACACTGACCTATTGAAACGACAAATGATGACAGTTCAGGGGGCACTTGACAAGGAGAGTAAACTGACCAATGCCCCGCTATGAAATTAGACTAGGAGGACTCGGCGGCCAAGGCATAGTGCTTGCCGGAGTGATCCTTGGAACAGCCGCCGCGATATTTGACGGAAAGAACGCGACGCAGACACAATCATATGGTCCTGAGGCAAGAGGCGGCGCATGCAAGTCCGAAGTCGTCATCTCTGATAGTGAGATTGACTACCCTAAGCTTGAGCGACCTGATTTGGTCGGGGTAATGTCCCAAGAGGCATTCGAAAAGTATGTCGAGGGCATCAAACCTGAGGGAGTTGTTATCTACGATCCCGACATGGTGCCCAGTTTCAAAGAGATAAGAAACGCAAAGGTCTACGCAGTCCCCACAGTGCGTATGGCGGAGAAGCTTGGCAAGAGAATCGTCGCAAACATGGTTATGATCGGAAGCGTCACAGCTGCATCAAAGATACTTGATCCTAGAGCTGTAGAAAAAGCAATAGTTCGTTTCGTGCCAAGGGGAACCGACAAGCTTAATCTTGAGGCCTTCAGGACGGGCTACGATTTCACTCTGAAGCTGACGGGGGAGTCGAAAAGTGTCCGAGCAGCCTAGAATCGGCGTATATCTGTGTCACTGCGGAAGCAACATAGCTGGAGTCATTGACATCAAGAGACTCCTCGCGTACGTGGAGACACTTCCCAATGTCGTCGTAGCAAGAGACTATACGTACATGTGTTCTGACCCAGGCCAGCAACTGATACGGAAGGATATTCATGAAAGCAAGATCAATCGAGTCGTAGTGGCAGCCTGCAGTCCCACCTTACATGAGCCAACTTTTCGCAAAGTTCTCCAAGAAGAAGGCTTGTCTCCCTACTTTTTCGAAATGGCAAATGTTAGAGAGCAAGATGCCTGGGTTCACATGAAAAACCCTGAGCAAGCTTTGGAGATCGCAAAGGACACATTGAGAATGAGCGTGGCAAGAGCAGCGAAACTTGAGGAACTCAAACCTAAGGAGGTTAAGGTGGGAAGACGAGCACTTATCATAGGCGGAGGAATCTCCGGTATCTCAGCGGCACTTGATCTGGGAAACTCGGGCTTCACTGTCTACTTGGTCGAGAAGTCGCCTACAATCGGCGGACGAATGGCACAACTTGACAAGACCTTTCCAACAATGGACTGCTCATCCTGCATACTAACTCCAAAGATGGTCTCCGTATCACGCCACCCCAACGTGAAGCTCTTCACCTATGCCGAAGTAAAAGATGTTCAAGGATTTGTCGGAAATTTCAAAGTAAAGGTACTACAAAGGCCCAAGTATGTCGAAGAGAAGAAATGCACCTCATGCAATGAATGCTCCAAGATCTGCCCTGTAGAAATCCCTGACGAATTCAACACCAATCTGAGCTGGAGAAAAGCGATCTACATACCCTTTCCTCAAGCAGTACCACCATCCTATGTCCTTGACGAAGCAAACTGTCTCGGTCTAACACCTCTTGCCTGCGGAAAATGCAAAGAAGTCTGCGAACCTGACGCAATAGACTATGATCAGGGGCCTCAAGAAATAGAGCTTGATGTGGACACAATAATTGTCGCCACAGGACATGATCCATACAACCCGTCGAACGATCAAGAATACAACTACGGCGTGTTCCAGAACGTCGTAACATCACTCGAAACGGAACGAATGCTCAATGCATCCGGGCCCACAAGCGGCAAAGTACTGAGACCTTCAGATCTCAAAGAACCACAAAGAGTCGTCTACGTTCAGTGTGTGGGCTCAAGAAACGAGAGAACCAACCTCTACTGCTCGCGAGTCTGCTGCATGTACGCAGTGAAGCAGGCTAGGCAGCTCAAGGAGAAACATCCAGAGACCGAAGTTCGAGTCTTCTACATGGACATACGAGCTTTCGGCAAAGGCTTCGAAGAATTCTATGAGAAAGCTGCAAAGGACTACGGGGTTCTCTTCACGAGAGGAAGAGTGGCGGAAATACTTGAAGACGCCAAGAGCCAGAATCTCATCGTCAGAGCTGAAGACACGCTCCTAGGAACACCATTAGAGATAGAGGCCGATCTGGTTGTTCTCTCGGTGGGTATTATCCCAAGCATGGGTGCAAACGAGATCCGAAAGATTCTGAAGATCCCGGCTGGGCCGGATGGATTCTTTTCTGAAGCTCATCCGAAACTGAGACCGGTTGATACTGTAGTAGACGGAGTGCTTATTGCAGGAACAGCGGCCGGTCCGAAAGATATCCCCGACGCAGTCGCTCAAGCAAAAGCAGCCGCTTCAGGAGCCGCGTCTCTCATGGCACCAGGAGTGTACGTGGTTGAACCATACTACGCCACAGTCGATGACACGATTTGTGGTGGTTGCGGTACATGCGTTCTTCTTTGTCCTTTCCGCGCAGTTTCAATTGAGGATAAGAGAGCCAAAATCAACGAAGCGCTGTGCAAGGGGTGTGGAGTTTGTGCTGCCGCGTGCCCAGCCGGCGCAATCAAAACCAACCATTTTACAGATGAACAGGTGATGTCGCAGATCGAACAGGCGGTTGCGAAGTGACCAATATGGCTAACAAGTTTGAACCCAAAATCCTCGGTTTTCTTTGCAATTGGTGCTCCTATGCTGGCGCCGATCTTGCCGGAACCAGCAGAACCCAGTACTCCCCTAACCTAAGGATCATCCGCGTCATGTGTAGCGGCAGAGTTGACCCTACCTTCGTGCTCGCCGCTCTCAAGAATGGAGTCGACGGAGTGCTCATAGCAGGATGCCATCCCCCAAGTGACTGCCACTATCTGACAGGAAACCTGAAGGCACGAAGAAGATATCACCTGCTTCTCAAGCTCCTCGACCAATTAGGCATAGAGCGACAGCGAGTAAGGCTAGAATGGGTTTCTGCATCAGAAGGCGAAAAGTTCGCCAAAGTGGTGAATGAATTCACAGATCAGATCCGCGCTTTGGGCCCTAACCCTCTTGAGTCGAGTTGAGAACATTGAGCCAAAGGAAACTCAAGCTTGCCATTGGTCTAGGCGCAACATGTTCAGGTTGCGACATGTCAATAGTGGACCTCGCAGAAAAGCTAACCGACGTGTTCAACGCCGTGGAAGTAGTTTTCTGGCCTACTGCCTTTGATCAGAAACTCAAGGAGTTCATACAGCTTCCTGACGGTAGCGTCGACCTTGGATTCTATCACGGCTCAATAGCGAACGAAGAAAACAAGGAGATCGCAGAACTACTAAGAAAAAAGACGAAGACAATCATCGCATTCGGAGCCTGCGCATGCCACGGGGGAGTACCAGGCCTAGCGAATCTGACCACCACAAAGGAGCTTTTCGCAACCGTCTACAAGGAAACGCCCAGCACGGAAAACCCAGACTTTACGGAGCCACTCAGTGAAACAAAGGTAGACGGATATTCGCTTCACCTTCCCAAGAAGTTTGATACCGTTCAATGCCTGCACGACTGCGTCGACGTAGACTACTATCTACCGGGATGTCCTCCAGAAGTACCACTAGTGGAAAAGGCAATCGAAGCAATACTCACAGGAAAACTACCCCGGAAAGGCGAAACACTGGCACCGAACAGAATCCTATGCGACGAATGCCCGAGAAAGAGAGAGGAGAAGAAGATCTCGAAGATCTACAGACTCCAACAAATCATTCCTGACCAAGAAAAATGTCTCTTAGACCAAGGGATCATATGCCTAGGCCCATCGACAAGAATGGGATGTGGAGCAAAATGCATCGAAGCAAATATGCCATGTCGAGGTTGCATGGGACCCACCTCCAAAACTCTTGACCAAGGCGCCAAGATGATTGCTTCACTTGGTTCAGTGCTCGGATTGGAAGGAGAGGAGCTCATGAGTGAAGACGAGGTGAGAACAATGGTGGATCAAGTCAAGGATCTCGTCGGAACATTCTACATGTTCACGCTCCCAGCCTCGATCCTCAAACGAAAGACCATGACTCAAAAGTGATCATGAGATGCAAGAAACCAAACTGATCAAGATAGATCCAATCACACGACTCGAAGGCCACGGAAAGATTCACATCCTATTGAACAAAAACGGCAATGTTGATGAAGCATACTTCCAAGTCGTCGAACTGAGAGGATTCGAAAAGTTTTGCCAGGGAAGACCAATTGAAGAAATGCCCAACATCACCACAAGAATCTGCGGCGTTTGCCCTTGGGCCCATCACCTAGCATCCGCAAAAGCCACAGACGCCGTTTACAAGGTTGATCCTCCAGAAGCCGCAAAGAAGGTCAGAGAGTTAGGCTATTGCGCCTTCTTCGTCCACGATCATTCGACCCATTTCTACGCTCTAGGTGGACCTGACTTCATTGTGGGACCTGGAGCACCATCACAAGACAGAAACATAGCCGGCGTTCTGAAAAAAGTCGGCACTGAAATCGGAGGCAATGTTCTCAAAGCATTAAGATATGCCCATGAAATTGAAGAGATGGTTGGCGGCAGAGCAGTTCACCCGGTCTTTGCTATACCAGGCGGAATTTCAAAGCCACTTTCCGAAAACGAATGCGAGAAAATACAGGAAAGAGCAAAATTCCTACTGGACTTCTCAAAGTTTACAGTGAATACTTTCGAGAAAACCGTCTTACAGACTAAGCATGCAGACCTAATTATGGACGACACTTACCGGCTAAGAACATACTACATGGGCACAGTAGACGACAAAGGGAAGATGAACCTTTACGACGGACAACTAAGGGTGATAGATCCAGATGGACAAAAGTTCGCGCAATTCGAAGCCAGCGACTACTTGAAGCACATCTCCGAACATGTTGAACCATGGACCTACCTCAAGTTTCCCTACCTCAAGAAAGTTGGCTGGAAGGGACTGGTCGATGGAAAGACCAGTGGGATTTACAGGGTAGGTCCTCTCGCGCGATTCAACGTAGTTGACGGACTCTCTACCCCATTAGCTCAAGCAGCATATGAGAAGATGTTCAGGACCCTTAAGAAACCAGCTCATGAAACACTAGCATATCATTGGGCCAGAGTCATAGAAACGCTCTACGCAAGTGAAAGGCTACTGGAACTGGTTCAAGATCCTGATGTGAGAAGCAGCAACGTAAGAACTATTCCGACAGCGACACCTGAAGAAGGCGTTGGAGCAGTAGAAGCACCTAGAGGAACATTAATCCATCATTACAGGACAGACCCAGAAGGAATTGTGCAAGCAGTCAACCTCATAGTGGCAACAACTCACAACCACGGTGGGATCTGTACATCAATCAAGAAGGCGGCTCAAGGGCTAATCAAGAAAGGAAAAGTCAGTGATGAGATCTTGAACATGGTCGAAATGGCTTTCAGAGCCTACGACCCCTGCCTGGCATGCGCTACACATACTCTACCAGGACACATGCCTCTTGAAATATGCATCTACAATCCGCAGAAGAAACTCATCAAAAGGATGAGCCGCCTCTGAAAACTCTCGTCATCGGTGTTGGCAATCCTCTTCTCGGTGACGACGGAGTAGGAAACGTTGTTGCTAAGTCAGTCAAGGAAAGACTGCCTCATGGCTTGAATGTCGACATCAAAGAAGTCAGCGCGAGTGGCATCGAACTTGTAGAGGAGATAATGAGGTACGACACAGCAATAATAGTAGATGCAATAGCCACAAATGGTGAATCTGGAACCATACGTAGGCTTAAGCCAGAAGAACTCAAGGAAACGATCCATTTCACAACGCCTCACCATTTCAACTTCGCCTCAGCCTACGAATTTGGAAAACTGTTTGCATCAAGAAGTATGCCAAAAAAGGTACTGATCTATGGGATAGAGATAGAGCCAAGAACCAATTTCTCGGAAAGCCTCAGCCCCAATGTGGCAAAGGCCGCGGACCAAGTTGCAGCAAAAATCGTAAAGGATCTCACAGAAAACGAAGTAGATAACCTCGACACCTGAATACGGTCCAAATGTGATGCTCTGCACTAGAGTAAATGGGTTGCCCGTTGGACCGAGATCTGATACGCACAACAACCTCCCAATGATGAGAAACGTGATGACTCACGCTACAATAAGGAGAAACCAAGCAGCGCCAACGAGATAGAAGATATGGTAGACCTAGAGGAACTGGCGAGAAGATGCAAGTTCTCAGTAGACATCCTTCTCGAACTCCAGAAGGTCTATGAAGACGATCTAGAAGAAGTAGTTCAGTCACTGAAAGTGCCTGGACGTCACTACTACTTCCGAGTAAACACCCTGAAAACCACTGTCGACCACATCACGAAACGATTTGAAGACAAAGGCTTACACGTTTGCAGGCATCCGCTTATCGAAGAGGCACTCTACTTCGAAGTAGAAGCGTCAAAACCAATTGAGATATTTGAGAAGAAAGTCATGGTAGACAAGTTCACAGCTGAATCTGTTCTGCAAGGCGCACACGTATACGCGCCTGGAATAAAGAAATGCCAAGGCTTGAGAGAGAGTGACAAGACTACAGTCATTGATGATCAAGGACAAGTAGTGGGTGCTGGAATTGCCCGGATGAGTGAGAATAGCATACTGACCCTCCGACAAGGACTTGCCATTGAAGTTACGTCTCCTCTATTCAGGATTCCAAGTCTCAGAGAAACACCTGAGTACGAACAGGGACTTGTCTATCCACAGTCTCTTCCAGCCATCTCGACCAGTAGAATTCTAGATCCCCAACCAGGCGAAACAATCGTTGATCTCACTTGTTCTCCTGGAGGAAAACTCTCCCACATAAGTCAACTCACAAAAGGCCTCGCGAGGATCATTGGGGTCGACCGGAATGAAACGAAGATATCTCTAGCACGAGAGACAGTTAGGCGACTCGGATGCAATGGAGTAGCACTGATCTCTCATGATGCGAGATATCTTGATGTGGACTTTCCAGAACTTTCTGCCGATAGGTGCCTTGTCGATCCCCCGTGCTCTGCATTGGGAATAAAGCCAAAGACCTATGAGTACACCTCCCAGTCGGAGATTCAGGCCCTTTCAAAGTATCAGCGGCAGTTCTTGAAGGCCTCATCAAGAATACTTCGCCCAAACGGAATATTGACCTACAGTGTCTGTACTATGACATTACAGGAATGCGAAGAAAACGTCAAGTTCGCCGTCGAGGAATGTGGATTAGAGGTTGAAAAACAGGACCTAATGCTAGGCTCAACGGGATTTGACACGATTTTGCCGGAAGGAAAACTGACACAGAGGTTCGATCCTCACCTACACGACTCAGGCTACTTTGTTGCCAAGTTCAGGAAAAAGGGTTAGGCCTTGGCTATTGTAAAAAGCTGGATCAGCGCCTTCAATGGAACACCATCAACGCTGTCATAGTTACTCTTGTTCACAAGTACAACTATGCCAGTTGGTTTGGCTCGAACACCTCGAGCAGTTTGAACAGCAGCTGTGACAGTTTCACCTTCCATCAGAACCGCATCAACTATTAGCACCTTCTTGTTGTCGATTGATGCGAATGACGGGTTGATTGCTCCAGAGAGCTTCTTGTCAGCGACTCTTTGCGGCCTGACTGATGCAAGAGGTTTCTCAAGTTGTTCTGCGACAGACATCCCGAGAACCAGGCCGCTTCCCTCAACTGCAACAACTACATCGGGCTGTTCGAATTCTTCGTTTTTGATTGATTCTCGAGCCAGGTCGGCCAGTGCCCAACCTGCAAGAGATAGGCGACGAACGCTTGATCCTATCTGGCTCCAATCCACGAAAATGTCAATCGGCGTCGGTTTCCTAAGACGTTCCTTCCCTCTGAGTAGAAGCCAGACGACTGTGTCTGTTTGAACCTTCAACTCCTCGGAGATCTCTTGGGTAGTAAGACCTCTCGACTTAAGCTCCTGCGCCTTTCCAATCAATTGCTCAAGTGATCTCAAACAAGTCTCCTAGAGCTTCTTCTTCGCTTCAAGCTTTCTTAAAACCTTCCTCTTTAGCACGGTCCCACAAACTTGGCATTCCGGGTACGGGTAGGTTTGAGGATATCGCCTGAAACAGGCAGGACAATATGAAATCCAGTTAAACTCATACGTGATCCCGAAGGTGGCAAGTGAGGCATACGCCACAGACAATCTCTCTGCCACGTTCTGAACTGCATAATCATCGCTCACTACGACTGGCTCCAACCTATCATTCTTGAGATCAAGAGCCAACGCCAGAATCTGAGAATCCGCTTCCGAAAGCATCAATTGCTCTCCAAGTTTGGTTGACTCCTCTGCGACATGTGCCCGTGATGCTTCAGTGGGCATTTTCACTTCAAGTCTACCAGAGTCGCTCGACGCTGAGAAACGAACCTTTGCCATGCTAGCTGAGAGTTCTTGCTCAACTGCAGGTACGGTGAAAGTCCTTAGATCTACTGAAAGTGGATTGAATCCCATGACAAATGCTGAGGTGTCAAGAACCAGCACTTTCACTTCTGCCGATCTCCGCTGCTGGAAACCGCACCAAACTTCTTCTGACCCTCGACGAGTCAAATCTGACGAACACAGCCTTATCCTTTGACTTCCTTATCGTGATCGATGCTCCTGGCAAGAGATCCTGACAATGTCTTCCATCGACGATCACAGCAGCTTTAGAAGCTGAACTGTTCAACTGGATGGACAGATCTTCCTTAGCTGGAACGACCACAGGGTGAAGAGGATCAACCGGGCAGATAAAGACCAAGACAAAGGCATCTAGAGAAGGATCAAGCACAGGCCCTCCCGCAGAATATGCATGCGCTGTGGAACCTGTGGGCGTGGCTACGATCAATCCATCGGCGCGGCATTCAACAAGGTCACTATTTCCGACTCCTATCTTGACGTCGATCATCTTGTAGGGGAGGCCGGGTGCCACCAAAGCCTCATTCAAACCATCGACGCTAATTCCGCTGCCATGCATCATCGAGAGCTTCATACGCTCTTCTAACCGAATTCTTCCTGCCAAGCAATCACCAATGGCCTTTCTGGCCTGCTCAGGAGATACTTCAGTCAAGTATCCTCTCCTTCCCATGTTCACAGCCAGAATAGGCGTACTGGGCTTAGACATCAACATGGATGTCTTCAGAACAGTCCCGTCCCCACCTACGGTGACTACCAGATCAACTTTCATCTCGGACAGAGGCTTGCCTCCGCTGAGATGCTTCAATCGAGCAAATTCCTCTTCAGGTATTGCGCCAAGTCCCTTGCTAACTGCGAATTTGAAAAGCCCAGTCGCCGTCTCCAAAGCCTCAGCGTCGTCAAGCCTAGAAACAAAGCCAATTCGACTGATCAATGGGTGAGCACCGTGTTCTAGTATCGGCTAATTTTGTTATAAACCTGCATTGGGTCCATTGGCAGGGAAGAGATCGGCAAGCCTTTTTTAGATTTGAGTGGGTTTCTAAGGTGAATGAATAGGTGCTGATGTTGAGCAAACCCGTGGATGTGGGCTCACTGAAGATCGGTCAGTACATCGTCTTGGAAAATGAGCCCTGTAAAATAGTGGAGTACGAGCACAGTAAGCCCGGAAAGCATGGAGCAGCAAAGGCGAGAATAGTGGCGATAGGGGTTTTCACAAACCAAAAAAGAAACGTGATCAGTCCCGTCGACGGAAGACTCGACGTCCCACTTATAGAGAAGAAGACTGGGCAAGTGATCTCGGTGACAGGAGAAATGGTCCAACTGATGGATATGGAGACCTACGTAACTTTCGAAACGCCATTTCCCGATGAAGAGGAACTGAGAGGAAGACTGTCCTCGGGGCAGGAAGTAGAGTATTGGCAGATGCTTGGCAGGAACAAGATTGTTAGAATAAAGTCTTAGATAGCGCGCGCGCAAGTTTTGTTTGTGTTCAGGAAGTGGGGTAGAAGACGCTATGAAGATTGTTGAACAGATGAAACTGTATCCGCATATGACCGTGGATGAACTTGTCCAACAAATGGATGGTTGTGGAATCCTAGGAGCCGGAAGAGTTGGTTTGGCCACGAGAATTCTGACTGAGATGTTCTCTGACGAAAGGTGCACCGTCTTTCTCTCTTTGGCTGGCCCACTCGTTCCTGGCGGCCTGCGTCAAATCATCGGCGAACTTGTTGACCGAGGATTCATTGATGCTATTGTGACAACCGGTGCCAATATTGTCCACGATATCATAGAGGCACTAGGTTATCACCATTTTGTCGGATCGTTCTTCGCTAATGACTGTGAACTGCACGAGAGAGGTATTGGCAGGATAGGAGACGTCTACGTCCAGCTGAAAGCATTCGAAGCTGTGGAGAAACTTGTCCTCCAAGCCCTAGACGAGATTCATGAGGAAAAACGGAAACGATTAGCTCTTCAAGACTTCTTGAATCACATTTCAGAGAAACTGCCGGACCAAACAGCAATCTTGGCCAAATGCAAGGCTCACAGTGTTCCTATCTTCTCGCCGGGATTCCTCGATTCAATGATCGGACTGAACCTTTGGACCTACAGCCAGACGAAAGCCCTCACATTCGACCCGCTTCAAGATCTGAGAAGACTCATGGAACTTGGATTAGAGGCGAAAAGACCTGGTGCGATAATCCTAGGCGGCGGTCTGCCGAAACACCATGTCCTGATGGCCAACATCCTAGGGAAAGGAGTTGACCTTGCAGTGCAAATCACAATGGATCGACCGGAGGCCGGAGGTCTCAGCGGCGCATACTTGGAGGAAGCCATAAGCTGGGGAAAAATTCGGAGAAGAGCCAAGTACGTGACCGTAATAGGCGACGCTACTGTGTGCTTTCCTTTGATAGTGGCTTCTGCCTTGGAAAGAGTGTCTACGTAGACAAAAGTGAAAACTACTGCAACCAGTTCATGGCACCATCAGAATCGTCAACTCCCCTTATGATTGAGAACCCAAGTCAGAGGAAACGAGGCGCAGCAATACTGCGAATGTTTAAGAGAAGAGATACATTAGTCACGATGAGCAAATCCAAAGCGCCTGGCTCGAAAAAGGCGGAGACTCGAAACTGAGCGCACTTGAGAATATTGGCAAGGCCCTCAACGAATCAATAAGAAAGCTACTGAGGCTTCCTTTGGTCGATGAAGCTGCAATCAAGGAACTTGTTAAGGATCTTCAGAGAGCACTACTTCAGGCCGATGTGAATGTTGATTTAGTTCTCCAGCTTTCGTCCAAGATACAGAAGAGAGCTATCGAGGAGACTCTGCCGCCAGGGGTATCGAGACGAGAACATGTAATCAAAGTCCTATACGAGGAGCTTACCAGCTTCCTGGGAGAAGAAACGTCAGGAACGTCAATTCAAACGGGAAAGACCTTTGTCGTGATGCTTGTTGGAATACAAGGGTCGGGAAAGACGACCAGCGCAGTGAAGATCGCGAAGTTTTACCAGAAGAGGGGGCTCAAGGCAGGACTCATATGTGTTGACACTTTCAGACCTGGTGCCTTTGAACAGATGAAGCAATTGGCGGATAGAATAGGAATTCCCGTATACGGAGAATCGGAAGAGAAGGTCCCGTGGAACATAGCTGAGAGAGGGCTAGAGCATTTCAGAAGGGAAAGATGCGACATCGCAATCGTTGATACGGCCGGGAGACATAGAAACGAAAGAGACCTCATGGAAGAGATGCGAGAACTTGCAAAGGCAATGCATCCAGATGAGATCGTGCTGACCATTGATGGCACAATTGGACAACAAGCGACTGCTCAAGCCAAAGCATTCGCAGAAACCACATCCATAGGCTCAATACTCGTCACAAAGCTAGATGGCTCGGCAAGAGGGGGGGGCGCCCTGTCTGCCGTCGCAGCCACAGGAGCCAAGATCAAGTTCGTAGGATCTGGAGAGAAAGTTGAGGACTTGGAAGAATTCGTACCGTCTGCCTTCGTAGGTAGACTTCTTGGAATGGGAGATATCAAAGCTCTTGTGGAGAAGGTGGGAGATGCTGAGACAAAAGCATCCAGAGAAAAGGCCAAGGTCTTCCTAGAGGGAAGATTCTCGCTCAAAGACATGTTCGAACAAATGGAAACACTAAGAAAGATGGGGCCACTCAAGAAAGTGTTCAGAATGCTCCCGGGAAGCTTTAACATACCAGACGACGCTTTGGACACCGCGGAGCAAAAACTCGATGGTTGGAGAGTCATAATACAATCAATGACACAAGAGGAAGTGCAAGAACCTAGAGTAATCGATTCCTCAAGAGCCAAGAGAATCGCGAGAGGATCAGGAAGAAGTGAGAGAGAAGTGAAGGAGCTAGTCAGCCAGTACTCCAACATGAAGAAAATGATGAAGATGATGGGGCGCCGACAGCACATGATGCTCCGAAAAGGGATGTTTCCGATGAAGTCCTAGGGAAATGTGTATATGAAGGAAAGTGACAGGGGAACCACCTAAGCCAGGGATATGGTGGAATTCATGGTCAGAGGATCAAGGGGATACCGGTCCAGAACTAGGTCACTTTTCAGAAAAGACCCAAGAAAAAAGGGCAAGATCAGCATAAGCAAACTACTACAGATATACAATGTGGGTGACAAAGTCTGCATCAAGACTGATTCCAGCGTGCACAAAGGAATGCCCCACACACGATACTACGGAAGAACTGGAGTGATAAACGGAAAGAGAGGAAGAAGCTACATCGTAAATGTCTCCAGAGGACGAAACGTTGCTACACTTCTAGTCAGGCCAGAACATCTTGAAAGTCGCGGAAGTTGAGACTATGCCTAGAAAGATACTGGATCAGAAAGACATCTCCACTCCGGAAGCAAAACGCATACTGGAAAAATCCAACCAAGATGAGCTGGGGGAGTTCCAAAGAAGAACATTGGCATACGCAACGAAATTCAGTAAGACGACACAACCTAAGGCTGAGAAAGCTCTCAAGGAACTCATCGAGAAGCACAAGTTGGATCCAACCCAAGCCATAGAAGTAGTTAATTGCATGCCGGATAGCAAGGAGGAACTCCGTACTATGCTTGCGACAAAGGGCAAAGTTGTCGCAACCGAACAGCTTGAAGAGATACTGAAGCTACTTTCTCACGTCACAGGAACCAAGTAGACTCAGTCCTGGCATGACCAATGTACTTGGAAGAACCGATACATACCAAGATCTCTGAATTAGAAGCCTATGCATCATGAGGAAGATGCCTTCGTTCTTAGGCAAGATTTATAACGGAAAATTCGAAGGCCTTTAGAGAGCGGTTTTGGAACAATCGAGGCCCATGTTCGTACCGGCGAATTTCACACTGCATGCCGAGGAGAGAGAATAGCTAGCAGGGCCTGGGGGAGCGTTCATTCTTGACTCAAGCGGATAGACTACGTGAGAGAGAGCTGGGATTTGAGCCAAAGCGACTCTATGAAGAGTATGCATATGTCATGGACTTTCTGCCTACAGGCAGATCCTCTCCTGACAAGTCACGGTACGTAGTAGTCCCAACAGCTCAAGTCTTGGGTGAAGACTATTTTACGATGCTCGAAGCAGAACTGAAAACGGGAACCGTCGTCGAACCATCTGAGAGAATCTACGTGGGAAAAGACAGGAGAGAGAAAGTGAATCGCATACTGGGTAGAATCAGCTATCAAGAACTGACCGCTTCGGCGAAAGCAGAACTACCTGTAGTCTTGGAGAAGATGATCCAGAACCAAGAGAAGAGATTTGTACACTTCTTCAACGAGGCTCAAGCAGTCACACCTAGAATGCATGCATTAGAAGTCTTACCCGGAGTAGGCAAGAAGTCGATGTGGCAAATCATCGACCAACGTGAGAGAAAACAGTTTGAGAGTTTTGCAGATATCCAGAAGAGAATCAGCCTCTCCGACCCAGTAAAGACGATTGCGAAGAGAATAGTTGAGGAACTGACAGAAGATTCGAAATATAGACTCTTCACGAGGGCCATCTAGAAGACTATGCTGGCATGGAACGCTAACCACATCCGCAACCCTCGACGCCTTGGACAACATTTCTTGATTGACCAATCTTTACTTCAGAGAATAGTTGACCATGCCGCACTGATGAGAGGAGAAACAATCCTCGAAATTGGAGCTGGAACGGGTAACCTGACAGCAGTGATTCAACGACATGCAAGCAAAGTCATGGCGATAGAGAAGGATCATAGACTTGCGACTCTGTTGCGACAGAGATTTCGACACAATAACAATGTGGAAGTAATAGAGGGGGACATCTTGAAAATCGCCCTACCAACCTTTGACAAAGTGGTTGCCACCCCACCCTACAACATCTCCTCAAAGCTCATCTTCCTACTTTTGAAAAAGAGCATAACGTCGATGACCATGGTCCTTCAAAGGGAGTTCGCCCAAAGACTCGTCGCAGATCCGAGATCAGCGAACTACGGGAGACTCACCGTTACCGTCAGGCACAAAGCCGATACCGAACTCCTCGACTTCGTTTCAAGAAAAGCCTTTCGACCCATTCCAAGAGTTGACTCCTTCATCATTAGAATTGTTCCCAAAACCCAAATCGCTGCGGTAAACGAAGGCTTTCTCAATCAAATGCTGCTATACCTGTTCTCCCAAAGGAGGAGGATTCTCAAAGGAGTTCTCAAACACGCGATGGACACCTCGACAAACGAAGCCTTGGAAGATCTTGTCGAACCGAAAGATCTATTCGAGAAGAGAATCTTTCAATTGACAACACCGGAGTTTGAAAGCCTCGCAAACTGCCTCTACCCGCAACGTAAACTATTCAAACCGCTCAATAAATGAAAGCTCATGCATGTCAGAGTTATTCTCGTGGAACCAGAACATGAAGGAAACGTAGGCTCAGTCGCAAGGGCCATGAAGAACTTCGGATTTGATGAACTGTGGATTGTCAACCCGAAGACTGAGATCGGCTCACAAGCTAAGGCATACGCGTCTCATGCTTTTGACATCCTTCAAGGATCAAGAGTAGTGAGAACTATCGACGAAGCACTTGAAGACTGCAATCAGGTGGTGGGAACCACTGCGATATCTGGTCGTAGATCATCCAACGTTCTGAGGACTACTCTGTCTCCTGGAGAATACGCACGCTTGATTGGGTCTGTTGAGGAGAGAATCGGTCTCTTGTTTGGAAGAGAGAGTCTGGGGCTATCCAATGAGGAGCTTGACAAATGTGACCTGTTGATCACAATTCCGGCAAGCAAGGAATACAGAACCTTGAATGTGGCAATGGCTTGCACAATAATGCTCTACGAACTACATAAACACATTCATCATGTGGAAAAGACTGCTCAACGTTCAGATTTTCGAACGAATAGCCGCTTAGTGGAGTACTTCGAAAGACTTGCAAACGTAGTCGGAACTCCGCACCACAGGCGAAAGCTGGCGGTAAGGGCCTTTCGAAACTTGATCTCCAGAGGACTTCTGACAAAGAGGGAAGCACTTCTTCTGATGGGAATTGTTCGCCGAGCTTGTTCTCGAACAAGGGAGAGATCAGAATCCCGAACCCGGTGAACCCTTAAATATTCCTCAAGAAGCGGTATGCTGAGTGGAACACAGGAATCGATCTCGTTGAAAGGACGTAACTACAGACAAACAAAAGGGCAAGCCTATACAAGAGGTCAGTATATCCACGGATCTCCTTCGCTAAAGATTAGTAGATTCACTATGGGAGACACAAAGACAAAGTACGCTCAAAGAGTCTCTCTATTGAGTCGGAACACCATTCAGATTCGACATAATGCGCTTGAGGCTGCCCGAGTCGCGGCAAACAAGGTGCTCTCAAACAATCTGGGAGAAACAGGCTACCTTCTGAGCCTTTGTGTGTATCCACACATAATTCTTAGAGAGAATAGAATGATTGCCACAGCCGGAGCAGACAGACTCCAAGAAGGAATGAGAAGATCCTTCGGAAAGCCTTCAAGCAGAGCTGCAAGAGTAAAGCATGACCAGCCCATCCTGTCCATATACGTGAACGAAGGCGCAGTTGAACATGCGAAGAACGCGCTGAGGATAAGCGCAGGAAAGCTACCAACTACTTGCAGAATAGTTGTTGAGACCCTTCCCTAGAGGATAAGAAAATCCTCGACTCAGATTCTGCGAGAGGCTTTAATACCACACGCTCTTCCTACTACGGAGGCGATTTACCTTTGCCCCACAACAAAAGCCAACCACTGGTAATATGGTTTGACGAAGTGGGCCGAAAAGATGTCCCTCTTGTAGGCGGAAAAAATGCAAGCCTAGGCGAAATGATAAGGAAAACACGTGTACCTGTTCCGCCAGGATTCGCAATCACCGCGTATGCCTATCAACTTACCATTGAGAAGGCCGCACTTTGGAACTTCATACAAGAGCAACTTGAAGGTTTGGACATGCACGACATGACCGAACTAGAGAAACGAGGTGCCGCCATCAGATCAGCAATTGAAAAGGTTGAGCTACCTGCTGAACTGGAAGAGCAGATCACCGAGTACTACAGGAAACTAGGAGAAAGACTTGGCGAGGAGAACCCTGACTGCGCTATCAGGAGTAGCGCAACGGCAGAAGACCTGCCCGACGCGAGCTTCGCTGGTCAGCAGGAAACCTACTTGAACATACGAGGCCTTGATAACATAATTGAGGCGACGAAGAAATGCATGGCGAGCCTTTTCACCAACAGAGCAATCAGCTATCGCGTTGACAAAGGATTCAAGCATTCTGATGTGCGGATCTCAGTCGCTGTTCAAAAGATGGTTCGATCGGACCTAGCATGCAGCGGCGTGATTTTTAGTATCGAAACCGAGTCGGGTTTCAAAAACGTAGTATACATCACAGGTAGCTGGGGGCTAGGCGAATATGTCGTCCAAGGAAAAGTAAACCCAGATCAGTTTTATGTCTTCAAGCCAACAGGAAAGCTGATTAGCAAAAGGCCCGGAAGAAAATCCATCAAGCTGGTTTATGACGAGAAGGGTGGAACAAACCAAGCACCTGTCCGTGCCGAAGACCAACTCACGTACGTAATCACTGATGAGGAAACGGAACAACTTGCACGGTACGCAATTGACATTGAGAAACACTACGGCTTGCCCATGGATATTGAATGGGCTCGTGATGGAAAGACACAGAAACTCTACATTGTTCAAGCTCGCCCTGAAACCGTCCACTCAACCAAAGACCGAATGAAGTTAAAGAAATACGTTCTCAAGGAAACGGGCAAGATCCTCACCGAAGGAGAAGCCGTCGGAAGGATGATCGGCCAAGGCCCAGCCAACGTCATACAAAGCGCCCGCGAGATAACTAAATTCAGAAATGGGGAAGTTCTGGTAACCGACATGACGGACCCTGATTGGGAGCCGATAATGAAGATCGCCTCAGCCATAGTAACGAACAAAGGAGGACGCACCTGTCATGCTGCGATTGTGAGTCGTGAGCTTGGAGTACCGTGCGTAATAGGCACAGAAAGAGGCACTGAGGCAGTGAAATCAGGCTACAATGTGACAGTCGATTGCAGTGAAGGAGCAGGTAGAGTATATGATGGGCTTCTCAAATTCGAAATAAAAGAAACTGATCTTGCCCATCTTCCAAGAACAAGAACGGCCATAATGATGAACGTAGGCATTCCCGAAAATGCGTTTGATCAGAGCCAGATGCCGAACGAAGGAGTGGGTCTCGCCCGCCTTGAGTTCATAATAAACTCCCACATACAGGTCCACCCTCTGGCTCTGCTTGACTTCCAGAAACTGAAAAGGACATTGAAGAACAACACTGATCTTGAACAGATTGCCCTCAAACATGGAATGACTTTACAGCAGACCGAACAGAAACTCAAAGAGCACCTAGAAAAGATTGAAGACATAACAGCGGGATACGACGACAAACCCCGATTCTTCGTCGATAAGCTCGCATATGGAATCGCAACGATCGCTGCAGCGTTCTACCCAGTAGAATCAAGCGACAGAATAACGGGAGGAGATGTCATAGTGCGTCTGTCTGATTTCAAGAGCAACGAGTACGCAAACCTCATCGGCGGATGGTTGTACGAGCCGACCGAAAACAACCCCATGATCGGTTATAGAGGCTGTAGCAGGTACTACGGAGGAGACTATTCACGAGCCTTTCGCCTCGAATGCAGAGCCATCAAGAAAGTCCGTGACGAAATGAAACTCACAAACGTGAAGATAATGTTCCCATTCTGCAGAACCATCGACGAAGCCGACCAGGTCATCAAGGTGCTTCGTGAGGAAGAGCTGGAACGGGGCAAAAATGGCCTGCAGCTGTATTGCATGGCTGAGATCCCCAGCAACATAGTCATGGCGGACAAGTTTGCGCAACGCTTCGATGGATTTAGCATCGGTAGCAACGATCTCACACAGTTAGTTCTGGGCATAGACAGAGACTCTGCACTGTTGGCACACCTCTTCGACGAGCGCAATGAGGCTGTCAAGAGATCGATCTCGCAACTCATTAAGACAGCTCATTCAGCAAAGCCGCGCGTCAAAGTGGGGATCTGCGGACAGTCACCATCAGACTTCGAAGAGATTCGCGTCTTCTTGGTGGAGAACGGAATAGATTCGATGAGCCTTAATCCAGACACTGTCATCCAAGGATACATAGATGTCGCGAAAGTGGAGAAAAGACTGAAATCCTCAAGAACGCGAGTTCCGATGAGAAAGGGAAAAAGAAGGAAGTAGACGACTAGAAATCTGACAGTCCCAATGAATGATTGTTATCTGCTTATCAAGGATCCAAAGCAAGTTGTTGGATCTAAACCAAGAAACGGTAATACAAGAGATAGCTAGGCGGAAAGCCAAGCGAGTCCTGCTTCAGGTTCCAGAGGGGCTTAGGCCGTCAGCATTCGCGTTGTCTCGTGAGCTTGAGAAGCGGACCTCTTCCGAGATAATAATCTCAGCAGATCCATGTTACGGTTCCTGCGACTTGGCTCTGAACGAGGCATCACTCCTAGATGCTGATCTCATAGTCCACTTTGGGCACTCAGGAACGTTGACCAACAAATGCCTATTCATCGAAGCAAGATCCTCACTGGATGTAGGCGCTGCCGTTGAGAAAGCTGTGGCAAAACTCAGCAGAGAGAAGGCAATTGGACTTGCATCGGTCATCCAGCACATTGGAGAATTGGAAAAGGCCAAAAAAATCCTGGAGAAGTCCGGAAAAACTGTCCTCATAGGAAGACATGGGGGGGAACTGAAATATGATGGACAGATTCTAGGATGCAGGTTCGAAACAGTCAAATCCATCTCCCCCGAGGTTGACGCTTTTGTAGTTCTTGCGGGGGGAGATTTTCACGGGATCGGTGTCCGAATTGCAACAGGAAAAAGGACGATCGTATGCGACCCATTCCAAAATCAAGCCCGGGATGTGGAGGACCTAGCGAGAAGATTCCTCAGAACGAGATATGCGGCCGTAGATTCCTTCAGAGAAGCAAGGAGAGTTGGAGTTCTCATAGGGCTCAAGACGGGCCAATTTCAGCCGACCAAGGCTCACGAAATAAGAGGGCTCTTGGAAAGCAAAGGGCGCGAATGTGCGCTTCTTGCGTTGAGAGAAATAGATCCCGTTGTTCTGGAGAATTTCTCAGACATCGAAGGTTTCGTAAACACCGGTTGCCCAAGAATTGCGTTGGATGACCAAGAGAGATTCAGAAGGCCTGTCCTTAATCCAGAAGAAGTCATGATAGCACTAGGCACGAAACGTTGGGAAGAATATGCAAAGGAGGATAGTCCCTCGAAAGGAGCTTGAACTATTCATCCAATCACTGAAGCCTCATCCTGAGCCGAAACCAACTCTTGAGCAATATACGGTTTCACCCGAAGTCGCGGCGGAGATGCTGTTCATTGCGGAATACCGACATCGGGACATAGGTGAGAGAACCGTTGTGGATCTTGGTTGTGGAAGTGGAAGACTTGCACTTGGATGCGTGTACTTGGGGGCGCGACTGGCAGTAGGTGTTGATATCGACAAGAGGGCAATAGGAACAGCAAAGGAGAATGCGGCAACTGCCTGCCAGAAAGGGCGGGTGCAATGGATACTTTCCGATGCAACAATGATTGTTGGTAGGTTTGACACTGTAGTCCAGAATCCACCCTTCGGAGTATTGCGAAAAGGTGCTGACAGGATCTTTGTAGCAAAAGCATTAGAAATCGGAGATGTGGTGTATTCACTTCACAAGAGCGGCGTCGAGAACAGAGTCTTTATAAAAAGGCTGGCTGAAAGGCATGGAGGCACCATCACAGATGTGTATCAGCTCAAGTTTGAGATTCCACACATATTCGCGTTCCACCACAAGAAGAAGCATTTGGTGGAAGTTGATCTCTTCAGGATGATTAAGAATGGCTAGAAAGATAGGGCAGAGCACGGAGTTCGTTGTTCCAGGTGAAAGGCTTGGCGTGATTGAGGAATTCGTTCCGGGTCATGACACTCATGAGGAGAATGGGGTCATATACTCAGGGATTACTGGCCTCGCTAGGATTGACACGGTGAACAAGACCGTTAGCATTCAGAGAAAAGTGAAGAAGCCACTGATCCCAGAGGAGGGCTCCACTGTTACCAGTGCAGTCATAAGTGTGCACGACAAGGTTGCCCAGGTTAGCATCATTGAAATCAACCGCAGGCAAGTCGGAACGCCTTTCTCGGGCATCCTTCACATCTCTTCATCTAGCCCCAGATACGAAAGGACGATGAAGGAAGTATGCAAGACAGGGGATATAGTTCGTGCAAAGGTGGCAAGCACAAGAAATGGAATCCTTCAGTTGACAACCATAGGCAGAGGGCTGGGTGTGGTCAGGGCTTACTGTTCCCAATGTGGACATCTACTCATATTGCGAAACAGGCTCCTGCAGTGTCCATCATGTGAAAGAGTTGAACCTAGGAAACTAGCGGAAGACTACGGAAGGGACATTGCGTAGGAGGAATCGGCGTTGAAAATCAACGTTTTGAAGAAAACAAAGAATGAATTGAGATTTGAGATTGAAGGGGAAGGACATACCTTCTGTAACCTACTTCAGCATGCGCTCTTGGAGGACAAGTCGGTGGAAATGGCGGGATATAACATTCCACATCCCCTAGTAGGGAAGACAATCTTTCAGGTGAAGATCAAGGAAGGACGATCTCCCGAAAGAGCACTGTTGAGAGCACTAGAGAGAATTGGCCAGAATAGCAACGAGTTTCTCGAGGAATTTGAGAAAGCCATAGGATAATGAGAAATATCTCTCTGAGAAGTCTAGATCGATTTCTCCCAGAAGAAAAGAATCCGCCTTCGACAGGATCCACTAGCCGTGAAAACTGAAGAATTCACAAAAATTCTATCTGATCGAAAATTGGCTCAACTAGGAGATGCTTTCGTCAACTTCGTCTACTCACTAGCTCTCACTCGCAGTATTGGAGAGCCCATCGGAACGAAAGTCAGTGACAGGGTCCTAGCTGACGCGGCACGAATGGCTGGAATTCGGAAACTTCTCCCGAAAAGAACGACTAGAGGCGATGTGTCAAATGCAGTGGAATCACTTGTCGTATATGTATGGCTCCACAATTACATGACTATGGACGAAATATTGGCAATTCTTGAGGCACAGATAGACTCTCCGTCTGACGCGTTCACAACTCTTTCGGAGAAGATCATCAAGAAGTTGATTGACAAATAGAGTGGCAGTCTTGAAAGCCGAGACCAGAGTCATAGGGATAGATGACGGTGATACAAGACGGAGAAGAAGGGTTGTTGTTGGAGCCATCTTCAGAGGCGGCTTATGGCTTGACGGGATTGTGAGCTCTTATGTTGATGTCTCGACTCCTACGCTTGGAAAAGTTTTGGGAGATATGGTTGTTGCTTCAAAGTTCTATAAGGAGCTGAGATTCGCAATCTTACATGGGACAATGCTGCGATCTAGACAATCCTCCGTTCTGGCAGAGTTCAATAATACCACAGAAATGCCAACCATTGCCATTCTCCGGCAGAGATATAGTGAGATGTCTGACTGTGCAGCAGGAAGGGAGAAGAGCACGACTAGGTTCAGACTACATGACCTTTCAGTCCTTGGCATGGGCTTAACCAAGGAGGAAGCCATGGAGATCCTTAGAATCACTTGCTTAAGGGGCCACATTCCTGAGCCGGTCAGAGTCGCCGGCCTCATCGCATCAACCGTCAATGCCCCAAAAAGATTAAATTGGACGCGAGGACAATTGCGGGCTGGCAGCTGAAGGCCAAATGCAATTCTGCCCAAAATGTGGAACAACTCTTAGCCCTCAAAAGAAGGAGAAGAAAGTTGTTCTGAGTTGTGCAAAGTGTGGGTACGAGACCAGAAAGGGTCAGAAGAGTCTAAGCACTATGCAGCAAGACTCGGAGAAAATAGTGGTCATAGGAAAAGAGGAAGAAAAGATTCGGACCCTGCCAAAGACAAGAGCGGAGTGCCCCAAGTGCGGGAATAATGAGGCTTTCTATTGGTTAGTTCAAACGAGGGGGGCTGACGAGTCCTCAACACAGTTTTTCCGATGCACCAAGTGTCGGACAACTTGGAGAGAAAACGCTTAGTTCCGCTGTAACTGACCCTCTAGTCTTTTAAGCCGAAACATCTCTCAGAGGATACAATCGAGTCGTTGATTGAAGTTAGAGCAACAGTATGAGAGGAGAGAGCATATGTTCAAAGCATCATTCGCGGACGCCAAGATATGGAAGAATCTTCTTACTGCAATCTCTACACTGATTGAAGAGTCTGACTTCGAGATAACGCCAGATGCAATGAAACTTCGGTCGATGGATCCGTCACATGTGGCTATGGTGGACTTCGAACTTCAGAATTCAGCATTCGAGAGTTACTCGTGCACCGCTCCATTGAAGATCAGAGTGAATATGAACTCCATGCTCAAGTTGCTCAGAAGAGTAGGATCTGACGAACATCTCGAGATCGTCTATGATGAGGGAACGAAGAAGATTGAGATGACCTTGAAGGGAAAGATGATGAGGAGATTCACTATGCCGACTCTTGAACCTGCGGAGGAAGAAGTTCCTACTCCCAAACTCACCTTCAACACTCGAGTCAAGATGATAGCAGGGAGTCTCAGAGATATGATTGAGGACTCCCAGGCAATAAGTGACAATGTGAAGTTCGAGTCTAGTGTGCAGAAATTCGTGGTTAACGCCTCGGGACAGCTGAGCACCGCCACAATAGAGCTGGAGAAAGGGAGCGAGGCTTTGCTTGATCTTGAGGTGAAGGAACCTTCGAAGGCTACGTTCAACTTGAACTACCTGGCTGAAATCATCAAGGCTGGATCTACAGCTTCTGAAGTCGTCACTGTTGAATACTCCACGAATATGCCAGTCCGAATCCAGTTCGAGATGCCTCAACAGGGACGATTGCAGTATTATCTTGCGCCTAGAATAGAAGCGGAATAAGAAATCAGAGATGCTAGGTAAGACTGACCAGGCAAAGTATCCGATCGTTCCTGAAGCAGTGGAATTCGTCAGGGAACGAAGACTGACAGTTGACGAGCTGTCAGATCAAAGCTACACCTCGATTCTTGACAGAGCAGAGAACAGGCTAAGACAAGCGATAGAAACTGGCTCGATTTCATCAGAGTGGCAAGATGATAATGTGGAGATTCTGTCGTTTCCAGTTGCAGTCTATCTTGCGACAATCCTTCATGATGATTGGGTCAAAAGACGTTTCGCACTGGCCGAATCTAGAAGAGCGTCACGCTTCCTAACCAACGAGAATCTGGATAGGATCATCGAAATAGCATCCAAAACATTCGACTGGAAGGTTGACCATTCTGGAACAGACATGAACAAAGGGATACAGACTCTCAGAATAGACTTCAAGAGCTACGTCAAGAACGCTGTGAGGATCAGAGAACCCAAATGGAAACTGACCAATCGTCAACTCAATAATGGATTTGTGCACGTAAGCAAAGATGAGGCCGCCAGACTTCTCGAAGAAGAAATACAGATTAGAATACTCAGCAGGATTAGCGAAACAGTTGCTGAGGAACCAGATTTTCTAAGAGAAAGAATCGGAAGATTGAGGAACCTAGTAGCAGAAAGAAAGGGAACTGGAACTTTCTGGGAACTACCCAAAGCTGTCGTCTTCACAGCGATCCCCTCATGCATGCGCAACCTCTACAATTCAGTGCAGTCTGGAAGACACATATCTCATGCCGGACGCTTCGCCCTAACTTGCTTCTTAGTAAACATCGGAGCAAGCCAAGAAGACATTATGCGTCTGTTCAAGACAGCTGCCGACTTTGATGAAAGAAAGACACGCTACCAGGTTGAACACATTGCCGGAACCAAAGGAGGAAAAACAAAGTACACTCCCCCTAAATGCGCCACTTTGAAAACTCACGGTCTGTGCATCTCTCCAGACCAGATTTGTAGCCAGATCAGTCATCCGCTATCCTATTATAGAAGAAGAATCCGCCCCGCTTTACATAAGGATCGAAAACATGCGAGAAGCTGACGAGTACATTAGAAGTAAGTTCGAAGAATACTATAGACACAATTTCGAAAGGGTAAGACCCCCTCCCGAAATGGAAAAAAGAGAATTCGGATTCCTGCTGTTCGAAGAAGGAATTATGATAAGACACAAGGCATTCAAAAAGGCGACCGACCTCCAGTCATTCATCAGGACAAAAGTGCCTGCCCACGTATACAACTCGACAGCCTACTATCTAGAGCCAGACCAAGAGATGGACAAGAAGAACTGGCAAGGGGCCGACCTTACCTTTGATGTCGATGCAGACCATATAGACACCACATGTAAGGACGCTCATGATCGTTGGACCTGTAAGAACTGTAAGACCCAAGGCAAGGGCTCTGCTCCGGAAAAATGCCCAAAATGCCAAGGAGAAAGGATAGATGGAGAGGTATGGGTCTGCGAGGTCTGTCTGGAGAGAGCCAGAGAGGAAGTAATCAAACTCCTGGGTTTTCTAACAGAAGACTTTGGATTTTCTCGAAAAAATATGACCATCTGCTTCTCTGGACACAGAGGATACCATGTACATCTAAGAGCAGACGAAGCAAAAAGCCTAAGCAGCGACGAACGGAAAGAGATTGTTGACTATATCTTAGGCCTCGGTTTCGATCCCAACCTTCACACAGATCTCTTGGACAGAAGAATCGATCCTGGGATACCTAGCATCGAGAATCAAGGTTGGCAAGGCAGGATCCACAAAGGCATATACGAGATTCTTACCGAAACCTCAGAAGATGAACTAGTGAAATGGGGCATAAGCCGCCGAATAGCAAAGGCCATATCCAACAAAAGAGACGAATTTGCTTCCAAGTGGATAGGAGAGCAAAGGAAAATTCCCCCAGATGGGGTAGGCCCAACAACGTGGAAGACAATCATCCAGAAAGCAGTGGAGGAAGGATCTGCGAAAATAGATACAGTTGTCACAACAGACGTTCATAGACTCATTCGCGTACCAGAAACGTTGAACGCAAAGACAGGATTCAAAACAGTAGAGATCAACTCCATCGAACGGTTCGACCCCTTTAGAGATGCCATTGTCTTCGAGGGAGAAGAAACAGTCTACGTTAGAGACGCCCCACAATTCCGAATCGGAGATCAAAGCTTTGGCCCGTATTTGGACAAAACCGTCACTATACCTAGCGCAGCGGCGATTCTTCTCGTGGCAAAAGGAAAGGCACTGCCGAGAAGGGACTGACATGTATCAGGAACTATATGATGCTTGGAAAAAGGAAAGACTGACGAAAGATCTGCAATCTCTCCCAAAGAATTTCTTCGAAAGAGCAACAGAGTACACGAAAAAACTGAGAGAAAGTCAAAGAATGATGGATACTAAGACCATGAAGAGCAGACTGCTTAAACAGGAATATGAGAATGGCAAGAGACTGACATCCGAAATTGTGACCACCAGGTTCAGAAAGATGTTGGAGTCGCTTCTGCCAGACGAAAAGCCGATTCCCATGGAATCCCTTACCCTACAGGAGGAGGCTATCTATCAAAGACTTAGCGAAGCTTCTAATCAGTATTCGAAACTGAGAAGAAACCTTTTGGAAGGGAGGCAGACTGAAGCCACTACATCAGGGCCAGCAGATTTGCCGCAACAAATATTAGTGCGGTTTACTTGTGACGTTCCCGCGATAATCGGGGTAGACTTGAGGACCTACGGGCCCTTTAGACCCGAAGACATAGCGACGCTGCCTACCGAGAACGCTCAAGCACTAGTACATCAGGGGGTAGCGGTGAAGGTGGAGGTTGAAGAAAGATGAACGTACCAAAGACGATAACGACGTACTGTCCAAGATGCAAGAAGCATACGGAGCATTCTGTTTCGCTTTACAAGGCTGGGAAACAGCGATCACTTTCGTGGGGAGCAAGACGTCAAGAACGGAGACAGCACGGCTACGGCGGACAGAAATACCCGGAACTGAAAAGAACGGCAAAGACAACAAAGAAGATGACTGCCAAGCTCGAGTGCAAGACATGCAGCCACACCGTGTCCAGATATCGAACTAGACTGAGAAAAATGGAGATAGGAGGTTAAGAGACAAGTGACCCGGAAAGAGTTGATTCCTCAACCTGGCAGCACATTCCTCAAAATCAAATGCCAAAAATGCGGAAATGAGCAGGTGGTCTTCGAGAGGAGCTCAACATCAATAAAGTGCAATGTCTGCGAAGAATTCCTTCTAGAGCCTCGTGGAGGCAAAGCAGACATCAAAGGAGAAATAGTACAGGCCCTAGGCGCGTGAGAAGATGGCCATTACCGAAGATACATACCCCGAAATTGGAGAATTAGTTGTTGCGACAGTCAAGAGCACCGTTTCATACGGGGCCTATGTGACCCTCGACGAATACGGAAGAGAAGGACTCATTCCAGTTTCTGAGATCTCAACGACCTGGGTGAGAAATATCAAAGATCACGCAAGAGAAGGACAGAAGGTTGTTCTCAAAGTTCTAAGAGTCAACAGACAAAGAGGCGAAGTTGACCTCTCGCTGAGAAGAGTGACTGGACGTGAGAAAGCTGAAAAAATGCTTGAATGGAAGAAAAGCAAGAAGGCTGAGGCCATACTCAAGAGCACGAAAGAAAAGCTTCCCACAGACGATAACACATTCAACAGCATCCGAAACATGATTCTAGGCCAGTACGACTCTGTCTACGAGACATTGGAGAGATCGATTGATCAAGGAGAGGAAGTCTTCACGAAACTTGGACTCACTGTGGAATGGGCAAAGGCTCTAACTGAGAATGCGAGATCAAAGATCAAAATAAAGAGAACCACGTTGACAGGCACAATAGAGCTCACGTCACCCAAACCAGACGGAATAGTCGGAATAAAGACGGCGTTGCTCGATGCCGAAAAAACAAAGCCCAAAGGAACCGATGTCAAGATCTACGCGGTTGGAGCACCCAAGTATCGTCTCGAAGTCACTGCCTCAGACTACTCAGACGCTGAAACAGTTCTCAAGGAAGCTGTCGACGAAGCGATCTCCTCCATCAAGGCAGTGGGAGGCGAGGGGCGCCAGATCGATTGAAATGGCAGATCAGAAAATGCTTGGAATGCGGAAGATACACACTTAAGCCCACTTGCCCCATTTGTGGAAAAGAAACAGCAATTCCCCATCCAGCAAAGTTCTCTCCTAAAGACAAGTACGCGAAGTACAAGAGCGAACGTTCTAGTGGAGACTAGCGCGTACGATCGAGAGGAGAAGTAGCTAACCAAGAAAGATCAGACAATATACATTGGCCAAAATGCTTTCTTCCACTGCTTATCTTACCTTGCAGTTATGATGAACTGCTTGGCAGGAACTTCTTCATAGTTCTGGTCTGCGGCCCATACGACACGAACGTAATACTTGCCTGCCGTTGGAGGTGCCCAATCAAGCGTAAATACGCCGTTTCTGACATCTCCGCTACCGGCCATACTCCAAGTCTTGTTGTCGAGAGAATATTCTATTGCGATCGTCCCCACCGATATCGCTTTCGAAAGCTTGCAGGTGAACTTCAAGTTCTGATTTGCCTGCACTTCCGACGCAGATGGTTCGACGAATAATGCAACTCGTGCCTTGTCGACGAGCAGCTCTAAGCTTGAACTCATGGCACCAGAAAATCTCTTCGGTACTCCGTCCCACCTCGAACGGACAAGATAGGAGTCGGCACCTGGGGTCCAAGTGTATTTGTAGACACCTTTTGCGTCAGAACTTACGGTGGATATCTCATTCCATGTCTCCCCCTTATCGATAGAGTATTCTAGGACAACTGTCCTCTCGCCCAGGCCCTTCTCTTTTGATGAGATTCGCCCAGATAACTCGACGACTGATTCGTTGTAGGCAATCTTCCTAGGCGCCATGGAGAATTCCAGTACCGAAGGCTCCGGATAACTCACAGAGTACACTGATACCCAGCTCTTCCTTGAATTAAAGACTGGCGTAAAATACCCAGATTCCTCGTATGCAGCTCCAACAGCGTTCAACACAAGATAGCCGACCACCGTATTCGATTTGATTCCCTGTTTGTCCGCGATCAACTCTGTGGAAACTACTCTTCCACCTTTCATAATCTTCCGATAATACGTAGTATCTGATTCGGTTCTATTCTCAGTAATCAGGATCTTTTGGCCGTAGTAGTCTGTTCCGTTACATATCTTCGCCATCCAGTACCATTTGCTGTCTTCTCCGACACCATAGAATTGTATCTGTTGATCTTGAGATTTATCCCATGCAACATATACCGCTATGTAAGAAACATCATACTGCTTCAAGATTGGTATGGACATGGTTTCGTTTAGAATGAACGCACGTGCGATCATAGCGATTTGTGTCGAATTGATTGTGCCGTTATCAGCCAGGCTTCGTTTCTCGCCTAGAGTAGTGATCCAGTAGCCGTAGTCCCACCACGAAAATACGACTGCGTCTCTAGGTAGATTTTCCTTCATCCATGAGAGGGTTTCTAGCCAATCCTGATAGTTCTGCTCTTCGCCTTCCTTCGGAGATGCAGGGAAACTTGAAGTCGCTATTGTAACAGGGGAATAGGCTTCTTGTGTGGTTCTAGCAAAAGTAGGTATAATGATCAAAATGAGTACAAGGAGTATTGCCACTCCGAATTCTCTGCTGACTCTTGCAGTAAACCGCATCTTTCTTCGTGGAAATATCACCGCCTCTCGTAGAATATCCACTGATGGTTTGCACAGTTCAACCATTGTAACTCCTCCCAGTATCGCTAAGGCCGGTGCAAGGACCAATGTGAGTCTGACCAAGGAACCGGCAAAATAGACAGCGGATAGACCGAAAAGCAGCAAAAAGATGTCGCTATCCCTAGCTCTTTGAGCCACAAAGGCGAATCCAAATATGCCAAGGAAAAGAAGGATTCCGGACTCGTAGAAGAATGTTGCCCAAGTTGCTGGACGATGCTCAGCCACTGACTCCACCAGTGGCATGTTAAGCCTTCTTGTAGGATCGATCACTGCGATGAACTTTGCAACAAGAGGCGTGGCAACGCCTTGATACCAAAGAACCAGAAAAGCAACAGCGATCATTCCGCCTATGCTCACAAATGTGAGCAGCCTCATCCGTGTTGCGCTTACACGTTTGGCGATCTCAGCCAAAACCAGGAGACCCAATACACCGAAAACTGCTAAGGTCGTCCACTCCTTCAAGAACGGGATGCCGAGATAGGGGAGCTGAGGGGCCGCTGCAAGCTGGATACCGTACATTGCAGCAAATGCGACGAGCATCCTAGTGTCGTATCGCCTGATAAGAACCATGAGCGTAGTGAAGAGGTATAGTAGCACCATAGGGTACCTGAACGCACCCCATCCCCAGCTCAAATACGTCAAGACCAGCCCGGACATTATCCCGTAGGCCAACGTAGACTTCATTGTGCGTTGAGGAGAGATGGCCCTCAGGTACAGTAGAAAAATCAGAACCATTGAGAAGATGCCGATAGTTTCGTCGTCAAAGAAACCCAGTGAAGTTCGACTTAGGTGAGAACCGTTGATTGCCAGGAATAGTGCGGCGAAAAGGCCTACGCTTCTGCTCCAAAGATCCTTCCCTAGCAGGTAGACCGTCACAACTGTCAAAACGCCCATGATAACGGGGAAGACTATGCATACTTGCATGACCGTTACATCAAGGCCCATGACCCTAAGGAAGCTGAAAAGAGCGGCTGCAGTAAACCCAAGGGCGGGGAACGCTGACATATATACATCTCGGCCATAGGGATACCAACTCATGTTATCATGCCATTTGAACCAGGCTGCATATCCGTTCTTGGCCACGAAGTCAGCTATCCTATACTGAAAAAAGGGATCGAACTCAGATAGGAAAAAACCCCATCTTAATGGCAGCATCCTCAACAACGTTGCCACACAGATTATGCTCAGAAAAGCTGCAAACAGCGCCACCTGAGCCTTCGAAACCTCAGAAACGCGGCCTATGGCTGCTCGAATCCGTGATGAGAAGACTTCTCTACGGAATCTATCGCTGACGAAGTCTTTGATCTTTCCGCCGACCCCAGAGATGGCTGGCATTGGTTGTGCCTCGATCGAATCTCGACCATGTTTGACCAAGGTCCTTATAAATAATGCGCAGCCGAAATTGAGCCTGCGCGCTTGCTCGCCGTGTCTGTATGTGCAGAATATTGCTTCGAAGAATGACTCGTGTTGACCAGTTGACCCTGCTCGGCAAGCCATGTGCTCAACGCTCTTTGCCTCTTGTTCCAGCAATAGGTATGTCGTCAACTAGTGTCAGTGGATCTCAGTTCCGAGCGAGATCGAAGAAGGATTCTGTCTTCTAACACCAGCTTGCTGAATCCTCCCACAAAAGCGAACAAACCTAATATATTCCGGATGCAACAAACACGGCGTTGCGTGGAAGAACATGAGGGATCAAGAAATTCGGCGCTTCCCGCCGGACTCATTCTTCTAAAGCTTTTGACAACCGAATCAACGTACGGCTAGATTCTATTGATTGACGTGCAGGATGGTGTGACCGACGTTCAGGGAAGTAACTAGTAGTCTCGATCTTTCGGAATTGGAGCATCGGATTCTGCAGTTTTGGAAGGAAACGAAAGCCTTCGAAAAACGAGCAGCACTCAACAAAGGTAAGGACCCGTGGTCGTTCATTGACGGACCGATTACCGCCAACAATCCCATGGGGGTCCATCATGCTTGGGGCCGAACCTACAAGGATCTTTTCCAGCGTTACCACGCGATGAAAGGACATGAACTTCAGTATCGAAATGGTTTCGATTGTCAAGGACTGTGGATTGAGGTAGAAGTAGAGAGGGAGCTTCGGTTCAAGTCCAAGAGGGAAATCGAGGCATATGGCGTAGCAGAATTCGTGAAGCGTTGTAAACAGCGAGCACTCAGATTCGCTGCGGTTCAAGTGGAGCAGTCGATCAGGCTTGGATACTGGATGGATTGGGATGATCCGGATCTTTTACGGAAGCTCGCCGACGCTCTGGATCAACCTGACAAGACAATTTCGATCACTGGTAAGGCAGGTGTTTTGACAGGGACGGGGGAGTATTTGATTGGACGCTTGGGGATGCCTGAGCTCGGTGGGTCATACTTCACACTGTCTGATGAGAATAATTACACGATATGGGCTGCCCTAAAGAAGTGCCACGACAAGGGATGGATATACAAAGGAACTGATGTGTTGCCTTGGTGTCCCCGATGTTCCACCGCCATCTCGGAGCATGAGATAGCGACAGAGGGTTATCGCCAGCTTACTCATGATGCTCTCACAATAAAGTTTCCACTCAACGGTAGGATGAAAGAGTTCCTTTTGGTGTGGACTACGACACCGTGGACCCTTTCTTCGAACGTTGCCGTCGCAGTTCACCCAGATCTGACCTATGCAAAGATACGCAGAAATGACGAGATTCTCTATCTTGCCAAAGCTACCATTGAAAGGACTGTCCGAGATAAGCATGAGGTCCTAGCGGAAATGCTAGGAAAAGAACTTGAAGGGTGGACTTATCAAGGCCCATTCGACGAGCTTGAATCAGAGAAGAGCTCTGGAGCTGTCGATGCACACAGAGTGATCCTGTGGGAAGAAGTCAGTGAAACAGAGGGCACTGGCATAGTTCATATCGCGCCTGGTTGCGGCAAGGAGGATCTCGAACTTGGCAGAGATTACGGCCTACCAGCTGTGGCTCCTCTTGATGAATTCGGGACCTTTACAGAAGGTTTCGGCTGGTTGACTGGCTTGCACGCCTACGAAACAGCTGAACCAGTCATCAGGGACTTACAGAAAAAGGGCCTACTCTTTCGAGTAGAGAAATATGTGCACCGTTACCCAGTATGCTGGCGATGTGAAAGCGAACTTGTATTCAGACTCGTCGATGAATGGTTCATTTCGATGGGAAAGAAGATTGACAAACCTGAAGACTTGACGCCTGAAGAGAAACAGCAGAATCTTCGATATCAGATAATCGATGTCGCAAAACAGGTTCGTTGGATACCTACGTATGGCTTGCAACAGGAACTAGACTGGTTAAGCAACATGGACGACTGGATGATCTCAAAGAAGAGGTACTGGGGACTGGCTCTTCCGATATGGAAATGCCCACGATGCGGAGCCTTTGATGTCCTTGGCAGTGAAGAAGAACTGAGAAAACGATCTGTCGAAGGATTGAAGGAGTTTGGTGGTCATTCGCCGCATAGGCCGTGGATTGATTGCATCAGGATTAGGTGCCCGAAATGTGGTGCTCAAATGCCTAGGATACAAGACGTAGGGAATCCGTGGCTTGATGCAGGGATAGTTGCTTACTCAAGCCTAGGCTATCGTTATGATCGAGACTATTGGAAGGAGTGGTTTCCGGCACACCTTGTATGTGAGTCATTCCCTGGGCAATTCCGAAACTGGTTCTATTCGATGCTGGCAATGAGTACGATTATGGAGGGTCGATCTCCCTTTTTGACGTGTTTTGGCCATGGTACTGTGCTAGCTGAAGATGGTAGGGAGATGCACAAATCGTGGGGAACTGCCATCTGGTTTGATGAGGCTGTCGAGAAGATTGGCGCAGATGCGATGCGTTGGATATACTGCCTAGCGCGCCCCGATGCGGATCTGCTTTTCGGATATGGGAAGGGAGAAGAAGTAAAGAAGCGGTTTCTGATTCCGCTGTGGAATATCTACAGCTTCTTCACTACCTACGCAAGGTTAGATGGTTGGACTCCTGGTAGACGGAAGGCTGAACTCACTGCGATTGATGAATGGCTTCTGTCAAAGCTACAGACACTCAAGTCAGAGGTAAGTAGCTTTCTAGACGAGTACGATCCTGCTGGTGCAGCTGCCGCACTAGAATCCTTCGTCGATCAACTGTCAACATGGTACGTCAGGCGATCCCGAAGAAGATTCTGGAAGAGCACTTCTGACGCGGATAAAGAGGCTGGATACCAGACCTTGTATTCTTGCCTTACGGATCTAGTGAACCTTTTGGCACCTTTCATTCCGTTTGTGACCGAGGAGATCTATCAGAACCTCGTTCGAAACGTCAATCCTTCTGCTCCTGAAAGCGTTCACCATTGTGAATGGCCTATCAAAAACAAGTTCCTCATGCGTGAGAAACTCGAAAGGGATATGGATCTGGTCATCAAGGTCTGCAGTTTGGGCAGAGCCGCAAGAGGAAAATGTGGCGTAAAACTGAGACAACCTCTCTCGGCTGCGAAAATCGTCACAAACGCGGAAGCCGCAAAAAGTCTCCAAGATCTCTCAGAACTAGTCAGAGACGAATTGAATGTCAAAGAACTAGATCTTGCAAGCGACAAAGACGAACTTGTGGAACAAGTTCCAGAGCTTATTCCCGAAATTGCAGGAGAGAAGCATGGGAGAATGTTGCCAAAGCTACGCGATTCAATGTCGAAGATGGATCAGAAAGCGTTTGTTTTGGCCCAGAAAGAAAGAGCAACGGTCGAGGTGGTGGTCGATGGCCACACAGTTTCAGTATCTCCAGATGAACTACGTATAACGACCAAAGCGAAAGAGGGATGGGCGGTCGTTGAAGAGAATGACATTCTTGTTGGCGTTAAGAAGACGATTCCAGAAGATCTGGCTCTGGAAGGATTAGCCAGAGACATAGTCAGACGGGTACAAGATCAACGGAAGAAGGCTGGCTTCAACATCGATGATAAGATCTTGGTTTACTACGACGGAGGACCGAAGATTCTTCAAGCCTTTTCGACCTTCCATGAGTACGTAGCAACGGAAACTCTGGCAGTCGAAATAAGCAATGAATCCCCATCCAAAGCAGCGTATGTGCTCGACTACAAACTCGCTGGGGAGAAGCTAACAGTAGGGATAGAAAGAGCTCCTAGATCCTCGCAGAACTAGGACTTAATAGCTCAGTCATCTGCGAAGGAGAACATGTATGTCAACAAACAAGCTTGGCCTCATCGTCAACCCAATCGCCGGACTAGGGGCATCAAATCAGCCTGTTAAGCGGCAGGGTCGCGTTGAAGGGCACCGACGGAGTAGGAACCATAGATGAAGCACTGAGACGAGGCGCAATCCCAATCGCTTCTCGCAGAGCAAACCAAACACTGGAGCAACTCTGCTCATATCGAAGCCTTATTGAGATCTACACGTCTTCTGGAGAAATGGGAGAAAAAGAGGCCAAAGCATCCGGCTTCTCTCCAATAATAGTTAGAGAAGCACCTCAAAGAACCACTGCAGACGACACGAAGATGACGGCAAAGATTCTCGCGGAGAAGACTGTGGATCTACTGCTCTTTGCAGGAGGTGATGGAACTGCAAGGGACATTTTGGATGCGATCGACAGCAGAGTTCCGGTCCTTGGAATTCCCGCCGGAGTAAAGATGCACAGTTCTGTTTTCGCAACAAATCCATCCCATGCAGCCAGAATCACAATCAGCTACTTTTTAGGGGAACTCCCTATCGAGCAAGGCGAAGTTATGGATGTGGATGAGAAAGAGTTCAGAGCGGGGCGCCTATCAGCAAAACTGTACGGATACATGAAAGTTCCCTATGAACCTGGATTCGTGCAATGGGTCAAGACAGCAACAGTTCAGACTGAGGATGAAGCTGAACAACAGCGCGCGATCGCCAAACATATCAGCGAAGAGATGAACCAAAACGAGTTGTATGTTCTTGCTCCCGGAACGACTGTAAAAGCTATCGCAGACATGCTTGGTGTAGAGAAAACGTTGCTTGGAGTCGATGTAATTCGCGACACACGTGTGCTGGCAAAGGATGTTGATGAGAGAAGATTGCTTGAGTTGATTCGGGATCACCCAACCAAGATAGTGGTTACACCGATAGGAGGACAGGCCTACATCTTCGGCCGAGGAAACCAACAGATCAGCCCTGAAGTCATAAGAAAAGTGGGAAGAGAGAACATAATCGTCGTTGCTACAAGAAACAAGCTGCAGAGGCTTCCCCAGAAAAGATTGCTTGTGGATACCGGAGATGAGGAAGTTGACAGACAGTTGCGAGGTTACATTAGAGTGATCACAGATTATCGAGAAGAAACGGTTATGAAAGTGGAATAGGTCATTTGAGTTGGGTCTTCAGGAAATCTGCATATCCCTTGGAGTCAAGTAGGCCTTTTATCTCGTCATCAAGGCTAGCGGGTTCAACAACAACTATCCAACCATCGCCATAGGGCTGTTGATTCACAAGTTCAGGAGTATCCGCCAGCTTCATGTTTGTCTCTTTGACTTCGCCTGATACTGGAGCGAATACATCAGCAACCGCCTTTACTGACTCGACTGAACCCAACGATTGAGATTGAGTCACTTTGGCTCCGGCTTTTGGAAGATCCACGAAAACTATTTCGTGAAGAGATTTCTGAGCGTAGTCGGTCACACCGATTCGACAGTTGTTTCCCTCCATCTTGATCCATTCGTGTTCTTTGGTGTAGTAGAGTCCTTCAGGAACTTCGTAGTCGTTTACTTTCAAAGGCATTCCCTTTCCTTTATCGGATTCTTGGGTAGTATATATGTTGCTGATTCGAACATCAGTCCCCGAGTTTCCGTCGTGTCACTCATTTCCCTGTTCTTTGCCAGCCGTACTTTGATGTGTCGTAGAAAGGAAATCCTGTGACCTCTGCTCGTAGACTCCTGTCACGAACTCTAATCATCACATTCTCGCCGATCTTTGAGTATTCCTTTGGAACATATCCCATTGCTATCCCCTGGTTTGTTGTGGGCGAGAACGTTCCGCTCGTCACTTTCCCGACGACTTTGGTATCTCTCAAGATGTCACACTCAGCTCGGGGTATTCCGGGATCTAGAGCCTTCAGTCCCACTCTGACTTCCTTCGCGCCTTCAGCTTTCTCTTTGATCAAAACATCTCGTCCTATGAACTCAGTCTTCGCTGATTTGACGACGAACCCCAATCTAGCTTGGAGCGGTGTTGTCGATTCGGTTATGTCATTGCCGTAGAGACACATCCCGGCTTCCAATCGTAGAACATCACGCGCCCCCAAGCCACAAGGCTGTATGTCGAATTTCATACCGTGGTTCAATATTGCATTCCACACAGTGACTGCTCTTGAGGGTTGTTCTACTGGCGAGTCCAAAGTGAATATCTCAAAGCCATCTTCTCCAGTATATCCTGTCCGCGTAACAAACCCTCGAATATCACCAAGGTGCACGTACCTTCCGCCGAATCTGGGGATCTCGGAGACATTTTCGTTACAGATTTCTTGAAGAATGTGTCTGGCATTAGGGCCTTGAACCGCGAACATGGAGATCTGGCCAGATACATGTTGTATCTCTACGTTGTAACGCTTCGCGTTTCTGTTTAGCCAATCTAGATCTTTCTCGCGGTTCCCTGCGTTGAAAACCATTAGGTATTGTTTCTCTGTCAGTCTGCAGACAATGATGTCATCGATGATTCCTCCCTTTTCGTTGCACATGACCGAGTAGTGCCCTCGACCTGTATCCAAAGCAGCAACATCATTCGTTGTGACGTAGTCGAGGAATCCGGCTGCGTCTTCTCCCGAGATCAGAGCTCTGCCCATATGAGAAACGTCGAAGATCCCAACACTGTTTCTTACCGCTTTGCACTCAGGCACAATTCCTTTGTACCATATGGGTAGCTCAAATCCTGCGAATTCGATCATATGGCCGTTCTTGATATGAAAGTCGTATAGTTGAGTTCTATTAGGCATCTTCAGTTTCTCCCGGCAAATACGGAAGTCTATATCGATGCCTACAAAGTTGATAAGCTTAAACCCTATCTCTTCTGACTCTTCATCTGTTCGACGGGAATTATTTTGATGGCGTCTGGGTCAAAGCTGAGCTTTCGCCCACACTTTGGACATGCCCCACCATTCCTCTGAATAATCTCAAGAGGAGATTCGAGTTCGAAGCCATCGTAAAGAGGGGTATTGCAGGCTGAGCATAGAATCTTTTGGGGCATATGACGTTCACGACTTCTGCGCTATACGAAAAGGCCAATGTATTTTAACCTTATTTTGACACTCACAACTCTGTACCACGAGAAATTCTAGAGTTTTGGTGATCAATGCATGGAAGATATCTTTGGATATCCTTAAGTTTACCCTATCATAAGTGTCTGGGGACATGGTGTAGGACGCCAAATGCTGAAAAATAGAGTCGGCAAGATCTCGTGGAGAGCAAAGAGATTCTTCGTGAATCTTGGCTACAGATTTCGCGCGATAGGCATTCCACAAACAAGAGCAATGAAGCCATCCACGACCCTTCTTGTCTTCGCTATGATGTTCTTCGTGGTCTTCATCTTGGCTGGTGGAGTTTTCGACATATTGGAGACACCCCTTGCTCTATTGCCGAAAGGGTCTGGATGGACTTTCGTCTATAAAGGCAGCATTAGCATTCAGACCTTGAACGAGAGTATATTGGCCGGCCTTCTTTATTTCCTCGGGGTGCTGGGCCTCTACCTACTTCTCAGAAGTACTCGCCAAGTCTACAATCCAAGACAAGCCTACATTACACTCATCCTTGGACTTATGGTCACACTCATCGCAGTCTATTATTGCACCTCGTTCCTATCATCAAAAATAGGCTAGTGTAAAATCTACCAGAAGGTCTCCTTGAACCTCAGAAGATAGGCTATCATGTTCGCAAGCACGTGAATAGCTGGGGTAACTACCAAGATAAGAAAGACTGCCCCTGAACTCAGCCCATAGAAAGGATATAGAATCAACAATCCACCGAAAACGAAGTCAAGCTGATCCAGCAACGGCAATGGATAGCCTGGAGGAAGCTTCAAGCGCCTCTTGATGAATGCTCCGAGAAGATCGCCTCCCAGAGCCCCTATTGATATCAGAGCGGAAGAGACAAAAAACTCAACTGAGAAGAGGGCCCCTATCAGAATAGAAACGAGAAAGCCAGCAGAAAGCCCACTAGCGAACCCCTTGATTGTCTTGTGAGAACCAAATATCCTCTCACCATCAATGAACCTTCTTCCAAGATCTATTGGAGTTCCCCCTCCAAAGATTGCTGGAACTGAGTTGGCCGCATATGAAGGAATGATGAAGAGAAGGGCTGACAGCACGTCCGCCAGGTCTATGACCAGTTCCAATGAATCATCCTTCCCTCATATTCCCGAAGATGAGTAGCCCTACACATCAGCCTTTACCAATCCTCTTTCGGTTATCTTCAAGAAACATGATGCGATAGGAATGTTAGCTGAGCAGTATCGTTCGAGCCGAGCCTCTTTCACCATGGGGTTTGCTGTTGAGGTTAGCTTCAGTACGACCTCGGACCAGTATGTAAGGATACGTTTCGCCACAGGTTCAATTTGATGACCAGGGCGAAAGGGGAGAGCGTGAACTTGGCTTATGAGAAGCACTGCCACATGTCTCATTGAGGCTAACTCTGCGAGATACGCCAGTTGCCTGTTCAACTCTCTGTTCTGCACAAACACTTTTTCTGTCGGTCCCAGAAAAGAACGATAGAGTGAAGTTATGGTGTCCACTACTATTAGCCCAGTGCTTCCTGTGATGAAACTCTCTATTCGCTCAACCAGTGATCTTTGCTCTGAGAAAGTCTCGGGCACAAACAGAATGATACCTTCACCGATCTTCTCGAAGTTACCCTCTGCTAGTTGGGAGAGTCGAGCATGTGAAAACGATCTATCTGCATCGATGTACAGCGTCTTGAGGCCTCTGCTGGCACATTCGACCGAACATTGAGTGGCCAAGGTCGTCTTTCCGGTCGAAGCTTCTCCATAGACGAGGCTAAGCCGAGAGAATGGGAATCCTCCTTGAAGTATTGCATCGAGGGATGGGCATCTGGTCGAGACTACACTTGGTCGGGATGTCAACTGTGGTCCATCTTTATTTTAGCCATATCTTCACCCGAGATTACCTTAAATGCATAAGGAACGTTCAAGGACGAGGCGCACGATGGAAAAAGCGACTCTGGCCGCAGGAAAAACCCTGCTGGTCTCCGGCCCAGCATCACTGGTGTTGATTGAGGGTGAGGCAGAAGTTTTAGGTGCGCCTATTGAAAAAGAAGAAAGACTACTCGTAAGAGAAGATAGACAGATTCCGATTGAGGCGGTGACCAATAGCGTCCTTCAAGTCTCTTTGGGGGAGGTAGCCAGCCGCAGGGAGTTTACAGGAACTACAATACCAAGTTCCTGGGAGAACCTCGCCAATACAACCCTAGAACTGCCAAATCCAAAGATCCTTGCCATTGGAACCACAGATTCAGGAAAGAGCACCCTGTGCACCTATCTCACTAACATGCTTTTGGAAAAATATCAGCGGGTATCGGTGATCGATGCAGACGTAGGCCAGTCTGACATAGGCCCACCTGCAACAATTGGACTTGGAACGACGGATGAGTACTTGTTATCGCTGGCAGATCTCAACCCTATTTCGATGTTCTTTGTAGGACACACTAGCCCGACGCTGGTCAAGGACAAGGTTATCTCGGGCATAAAGAAACTCATGGAACTCTCGACTGGTCAAGACCCTCTGATCATAAACACCGATGGTTGGACTACGGGCGACGAAGCCTGCGCTTTCAAGGCCAGAATGATTAGTGAAGTCTGCCCAGACCTCGTGGCCGCGATACAAACTGATGATCAATTGGATTCCATAGTAAACGCAACAAAGACTACCGCGGTTATTGTTTACCCTCCAACAATCATAAAGAAAAGAGGGCGAGAGGAAAGAAGGAGGCTAAGAGAGCTAGCGTACAGAAAACATCTTGCGAACAGTATCTGTCGAAACATAGACTTCACCCAAGTGAAACTTGTGGGGGCGGAAGTGAGAAACGGTAGATTGAAAGCTGCGCCTCAAAAACTCAATTCGATGACAGGATTCTTGGATGACGACGAACTACTTCTCAACATAGGAATTTTGAAAGGTGTGGAGCAGAAAGAGCGAAATATGAAGATTTACACTCCTTTCAGAGGACTGGTAAAAACGATTGAGTTCGGCGCTGTAAAACTCGACCCTTCCGGAAAGGAACTCACATCCTGAGATTGAGACATAGGAGATGACTACTCTAGATCTCCATATGCTGATTGACAACAGACTTACCGAGGATTAGCTATGTCGTTCAAGAATGCGAGCATGGAGAAGAATGGAAGAGTATTTCTTCTGAGTCTGTTGGAACTTAGTAATGCGGTCCTAGCATTCTTCTACGAGAGAAATATGAAGCTTGGAACTCTTGCTATCGCTTTGCCGGCACCAGCAAATAGTCAAGTGGTAACATCTTCAATATTGCTAGGGGGAAAACATATGTTGTCTGCTAGGGCCCTAGCTGAGAGAATCGCTGGTGTCTTTGGAAAGATGAGCCTAGCCTCGGTCCATGTGGAAACATCAGAAGCCGAAGGAATTAGAATCGCAGCAGCCCTTCTGGATGACCTTTCTCCGAAACAAAATCAGTAGGATACTTGTGAAGAGAGCGTTGGTTTTCCGAGAACTTCTTCCGAAGCTCTCATCACGGCATCCCGATGCTTCTGGACTGAGTATACACGAACTATGTTCATGAATACGCGCATCACACTGACTATCTGAGAGAGATCGGTCAACCTGAGTCGAACCTTCTTTCCGTCTCTGGTTTCGTGAAAGACAGGAATGTCCATCGGTTCCATCTGCATGGCGTAGTGGTATGGTACAGAGGGAAGAGAAGGAACATCGATGTAAACCTGTTCCGGGTCTACCTTTGCCTTGCGGGCTATTTCTCGCTCCACGTTCTTCCGTACTGAATCATTGGTGAAAACACTGGAAACCAGTTCATCCTTCGCGAAGGTTGTTTTCTCGTAGCAGCATTTGATCAGTCTCCGATTCTCAAGATCTTCAATAAGTGATTTCGATCTAGTACATGATTTGAGTCTAGACCAGACACAGTAGTCGTCCATAGCGAGATATTCTTCCGGAGTTCTGAAGGATAGGAGCTTCAACTCCGGCTCAGCTAACTTCAATGCTTCCTGCACCATTATTTGCGCTGCTCTGGAAGCCCTGTGGAAATATATCGTTCTGAAAGATTCGAGACGCGCTAACAGAAAGGTTTCGAGGGTTGGAATCGCGGTAGAGTTCACTGCCAGATCCCCATCCAACACATCCATTGTGTAGATGAGACGAAAAATGTCTACTGTGCCATACCCTGCACCTGTATGATATGAGTCCCTAAGAATGAAATCCATCTTGTCTACATCAACTGAACTTCGTATGATTTGATTCATGAACGACTTCTGGCCATCTTTCAGAAGGCCGACTGCAAGTTTGCCCATTTCATCGGGGTCTATTCCTTCTTTCCGCAGCGTGTCTGCAAGATCAGATTTGGTAATTATCCATGTGCCTAAGTCTTCGTGTGTCTTTCCCAAGACCTCTCTCATAGTAGGCTCAAAGAGGTGAGAGAAGGGAAGGTGCCCAACATCATGCAGCAAGGCGGCTACCCTCAGCATCTTGACATCGTCAGGTTTCAATCGCACAGGTATGCTCGACGCCAAGGTGCCAGCAAGATAGAGTGCACCAAGAGAATGCTCGATTCGGGTATGATTAGCGGCAGGGTAGACATATTCTGCTCCACTAAGCTGCTTTATTCGACGTAGCCTTTGAACAGCCTTTGTATCGAGTATGTTCTTCTCAGGTTCCTTGAGTCGAATGTAACCGTAGAGGGGATCCTTTATGAACCCCCAAAAGGCGGATAGATCCTTGGACTCAGACATTTCTATCTGATGCCTCACAACATAGAGAGAACTCTAACATGTTCTTGAAAGCTCTCTTGCCATCTAGCCTTGTTTGACCGACATAATATTACTTCTGGTTTTTGACTGAAACCAAAGAATGCATCATCCATACGACGCAACCTGTCCGACTGTCCCGTCGGCGGTACTGGATCGCATAAGCGAACGGCATCTGTTTTTATACAGTGCGATAGTACAGATGCTTTCTGTTCACAATTGTCGGATATGGGAGCCTTGTCTTCCACCAGAAAAGGTTTCTTCGTCGTCCTTGATGGAATCGATGGATGTGGAAAAACCGTCCATTCGAAAATGCTCTGCGAACAACTACGTGTTCTTGACTATGATGTAGCTTATACGACGGAACCAAGCAAGTCGCCCATAGGACAATTCATTGGGCAGAAGCTTCTTCGTGAAACCAAGGTTGCTCCACAGATAGAGGCACTACTTTTCGCGGCAGACAGGTTCCACCACCTGACTTCTGAGATAATTCCTATGCTTGATGCAAACAAGATCGTCGTTTCAGACAGATACGTCTATTCCTCACTTGCTTACCAGGGGGCACAAGGCCTAGCACTAGACTGGATAAAGCAAATCAACTGTTTTGCCATTAGGCCTGATTTGGCTCTGTATCTGGACGTTCTGGCTGAGACAGGGCTTGCAAGGAAGAGAAGCAGAAGCACACTTGAAAATCTGGATCTGGAGAAGAAGGTAAGAGAGATCTACCTTGACTTGGTGAAGTCTGGTGAGTTAGTCAAGATAGACTCGTATAGAAACCGGGATGTTGTCAGAAAAGAGATCATGGAGATTGTTCTTCGGTCTCTGGATAAAATTCATTTCCAGAGATGAAATACTTGTCGAACAGAATCTCCCTTGGTTGCTCGTTCACTCTAATACGGACAGAGCATAGACTATTTGCATCTGTCGGTTGACTACTCATGAGAAGGGCAGTTGGAGAGCAGCCTATCGCGTATGTCGATAGGAGAAATCCGATGACGGAAAGCTTTGTAGAACACCCTCTAATACGAGAGAAGGCGGTCGAGAGAAGGAGTTACCAAGAACGAATTGCAGGTCAATGTCTCAAAGTAAACACTCTAGTTTGTCTCCCAACCGGTTTGGGAAAGACTGTAGTGGCAGCGCTAGTAGTTGCCGAAAGACTGAAACTGTTTCCAAACGGCAGAGTCATAATAATGGCCCCTACACGGCCACTTACTCTTCAACATTACAAGACCTTCATCAAGCTACTTGCGGTTGATTCTGATGACATGGTTGCGATAACCGGAGTGACTCCTCCAGATCAGAGAGTTGATCTATGGAACAAAAGAGTTGTCTTTTCCACGCCTCAAGTCGTCATGAATGATCTCATTACGAAACGTCTTCAGTTGCGTGATGTAGTTCTGCTTGTTTTTGATGAAGCACATAGAGCAGTGGGTGACTACGCATACGCGTTCATAGGCCCACAATATGCCCGAGAGCCAAACTCATTGATCTTAGGACTAACAGCGTCGCCTGGCTCTACAAGAGAAGCCATAGAGGAAGTATGTAGGAACCTTCACATTCGACAAGTGGAGGCCCGGACCATTTCAAGCCCGGACGTGAAACCATACGTAGGCGGACTTGAAGTGATATGGAAGAGCATAGTTCTTCCTCAGATCTTCCATGACACGAGACATGGGTTTCAAGAGTTCTTGAGAGAACAAGTAAGAGCAGCTCAGAAACTGGGCACACTCACCCAAATCGTTCCTGACAGAGTCAAGATTAGAGATATCTTGGAAGCTAGACAGAGTATTCGCCAATTGCGTACGTCAACCGCTGTATCAAAAGAGGAACTGCGGGCAGTCTCTTCGGGACTATACTCATGCATTCACGCCATCAAGGCCATAGAGTTACTGGAAACGCAAGGATTCTCATCACTCAACAAGCACATCGAATCGTTGAAGACAAAGATGAATACAAGACCATCTTCCGCTTTGAGGAAGATGATGGACCACGAGCAAGTGCAGCGATCACTTCTGCTAGTAAACGCCGCGATGAAGGAGGGAATCGATCACCCGAAAATCGGGGAACTGACCAAAGAGCTCAAGGAAGCACTGGAAAAAGGTGCCAGAAGAATCATGGTCTTCACAAACTACCGCAGCACAGCCGCCAAGCTCCTCGAAACAGCCAACTCCCTTCCAGGAATATCGGCGGTACGACTTGTCGGTCAGCTCACAAAGGGTGAGGACAAGGGACTATCACAAAAGGAACAGGCAGCTGCACTGGAACAGTTCAAACAAGGGATCTACAACGTGCTGGTAGCCACACAAATCGGGGAAGAAGGCTTGGACATAGCGGAATGTGACGAGGTCATCTTCTACGACAATGTTCCCAGCGCCATCAGATTCATCCAACGAAGAGGAAGAACAGGAAGAAAAGGGCCGGGAAAGGCAACGATATTGATGGCTGTCGGAACAAGAGATGAAGCATATCATTGGATCGCGAGAAGAAAAGAACGCATAATGATGGATGCCTTGCGCAACATCGAGATTACGTCGAAGACTGCACGTGAACAACCAACGCTGGAAGAGTTCAAGGAGGAAAAAGAGCAACCGCAGAAAACAGACGTGACAATTATCGTTGACTCAAGAGAAGGCTCCTCTCCAACTGTGAAGGAACTCTCCAAGCTGAATCTCTCAATAAAGATCGAAAGCCTGATGGCCGCAGACTTCATCCTATCAGATCGGGTTGCAGTAGAACGCAAGACCGTCGACGATCTGGCAAACTCAGTAATGGATGGCCGTCTTTTTGATCAACTGGCCACGATGAGAAACTCGTATCAGCTATCCATACTACTGGTGGAGGGGGACAAAGATGTGTCTGCAAGAGGGATCAGCCCCGAATCTCTGGCCGGCGCCGTTGCTAGCGTGCTAGTGGACTATCAGATCCCTGTTGTTTCAACGAAGAACCCGGAGCAGACGGCTTTGCTTTTGTACTCAATTGCCCGACGTGAACAGATCAAGGAGAGGCGCGAACCCAGAGTTAGGGCTGAGCGCAAGCCAGCCAGTGTCGAGGAATTGCAGGAATTCATTGTGGCTGGTCTTCCTCACATAGATGCGGTTCGATCGAGAGACCTCTTGAAGAGGTTCGAAACCGTGGAGAATGTGTTTACAGCCAGCAAGGAGGAACTCAGCGAAGTTGAAGGGATAGGTCAGAAGATCTCGGAAAGAATTCGAGAGATTCTGACCACTAAGTATCGAGAAGAAGAAGAAAAGTAGATGGTCCTATGCGGATCACCGATCCACTTTCTTCAATCTCTCAAGTGCACTCAATAGATTTGAGAGACTCTGTGTGAGTTGCGCTATCTTCGTGGGATCCTGTTCTTTCTCGATCGCAGATTGCGCTTCGTCTATCTTTACGAGTAAAGTATGTTCAGTGGTCGCTAGAGTCTGCCCTCTAAAGACCTTGCTCTCGTCCTCTGTTGCTTTCAGAATGACTACTCGTCTGTTACATTTGGCGCACATAACTTGCTCGCCGATTTTGAACAATGGCGTACCACATGCCGGACAGGCCTGACCGAGCATGGTGGCTCCTGATCTGAGTAGCTCGACCGCCTTATCCAGATGGTGTGTATCATCCTTCATCTGATCTGACTCCGAGGAAAGAATTTTAGTCAGTTCCTAGATTCATGTCTAGTCCCTTTATTAATGATGAGGTGAAAGCTTGCCGACGCAGAAGGTTTCAAAACGAAAGGAAGAGTACCAGTCACGCATTAATCAAGCCTCAACAGTCCTGAATGAAGTGGCTCAGGACAATACGACTCCTAGAAACATTCGACGAGCCGCCAAAGATGCCGCAGACGCCTTGCAGACAGCAGAACATAGCTTAGGCGTGAAGGCATCAAACGCCATAGCAATCTTGGATGAGATATCTCAAGATCCGAACATGCCTGCATACACCAGGGTCAAGCTATGGAACGTTGCAAGTATGCTCGAAGCGATCAAAGACTAGCCTCGCGATTTCCTGTACGACAAAAGTACTGAGATCACGTTTCTATGACGGAAGAACATGATTCAACAAAAGGAGGAAATGAACTCAGCTAGAGTTTCATTTCCTTGATCTTCTGACTTAGCGCATCGACCAGTCCAGCCATCTTCATTATTAGGTAAAAGGATGCGATCGTCACAAGAAGTCCTCCCACACCTAAGATCAGGCCTATGACTGGTGAACCTCCTCCGAGCCTTGCTGACATGCACTCACCTCCTTTGAATTCGCTGACCGAGAAGCATGTCACGTGGATAAAAGGCACGTGAAGGAATCATCCATACGATTAGTTCACAGTCAATGTCAGAGATTGAAGCCAACTCTTAGCGTGCTTTGGAAAGTGGAACCTGACTTGTTAGATCACGATTTCTTTGATTCGAAAAATGATGATCTGCGGTTCCTAACTGCCTTTGACTGAATATCCGTATGTTCCTATCTGCTTGGCCAAGCTCCAATATCCTGGTGAAGCGTAGGCTACCGGTTTTGCTTTGGTGTAGTCTATCTTGCCTTGCGCGTCGAGGATCGAGTCATCGAACGTCACAGCGACAACTTCTCCGACGAAGAGGTCGTGAGAACCAAGTCGAACCGACTGTCGCACTCTGCATTCGAAGTTAGCGGGGCACTCTTTGACGATAGGCGCCTTCACTGTTGAAGCTGGTTCCGGCGTCAGTCCTGTTTCCTTGAACTTGTCTATGTCCTTTCCTGATTTGTTACCACAGAAATCTACTTCACGTATGATGGCTTCTGTGGGAACATTCACGACAAACTCCCCTGTCTCTTTGATCATTTGATATGAGTGCCTATTTGAGCGAACCGCGATTGCAATCATAGGTGGTTCGGCACAGACCTTCGAAACCCAAGCCAAAGTGATCAGGTTCTTACTTCCTTTCTTATCTGCACATGAAATCAACATAACGGGTAACGGGAATGGGGAATCAGAGGTTTTGCCAAGGATTCTTGTCATACGATCACCTGTATTCGATCTCTCAGATCATCAGAGCTATTTCGGCCGCATTTAAATTGTACATAATCTAGCACAATCAGATATGAGATGAAAGCAAGTTATCTAGCTCCAGTGTCTCGATTATGTGGCAGAGCAGGATAACCGTTGGTTTGCATGGAAACCCGCGCGGAAAGCGCTCTTGAAGCTCTCCAAGAAAGAGTTGTCTCCTGCAAAAGATGCCCAAGACTCAAACGTTACATCTCTGCCGTGGCATCTGTCAAGACTCGTAGGTTTGAGACTTGGACATATTGGGGAAAGCCATTGCCAGGGTTTGGAGATCCCAATGCTCAGCTCTTGATAGTAGGATTGGCCCCAGCGGCACATGGTGGGAACAGAACCGGAAGGATGTTTACAGGTGATTCTTCAGGTGATTGGCTTATCAGAGCTCTTTATGAGAATGGATTCGCGAATCAACCTCACAGTATAAGCAGAGATGACGGATTGAAGCTTGCATCAACCTATATGACAGCCGTAGTACGTTGCGCCCCGCCAAAAAACAAACCGGCCAAACAAGAAATTCTGAACTGTTCAGAGTACTTGGCAAAGGAGCTCATGCTGCTCAAAGAAGTCACCGTTGTACTCACGCTAGGAAGGATAGCTTTCGACAGCTACCTTCGACATCTGGACATTAAGAGAAAGGGTCGACCGGAATTTGGGCACGGCTTGACCTTTAGACCAACCGAAGAAAAGCCATTGCTCGTAGCATCCTATCACCCGAGTAGACAAAACACGCAGACGGGGAGGCTCACCTGGAAGGAGTGGCTCAGGATCTTCAAGAAGATCAGACAGATACTAGATGATGCCCCTGCAAGAAAGCCTGCCCATGATTGATCAAGCTATCGATCAGTTTGGCAACATTTTTCCTTGCTCATTGGCGCTCTGTGTATACTTAGTCGAAGCATTGATCTCCGTCTAGGAATCGTTAAGGGCTTGACCTACAGTGTGTTAGTCTGGTGAGAATATTGGAGCAATATGATGTGAAGATAACCGTGGCCAAGAAGCTCTCTACAAAGGATGTGTTTGGATCATCGCCACCTAGGATCTCGAAGGATGTTGAGTCGGTCTGTCCAAGATTCAAAGAAGGCGACACATACGTATCTGAGAAAGGATCATGTCCTCAAGGCTTCTGTTCATGGGCGTTCGCAGACATTCAACGAGACATAGCTCATCTTCGATTCGGCGGAAGTTATCCATGGATGCAAGAGCAGGGCGTGGCCTACTCTTGCTGTACTGACGGATTGAGACCAGTCATCTTTAGGCTTGAAAGAACCAAGTGAGGGAAGTTAGTCCCTCACTTTTGGCCGGGGTAGTGGACGCTTAGATTGGGCCATACTATCGCTTCTTGAACTCTCGTCTTACCTTCTCCATCAAGGCTTCATCGGAAAACAAATCAAGCGCAGTAAGAGCCATTGCTTTTGCAGCAACCAGCATCGCCTCGTGTCCATGTTCCGAAAAAGAGGCAGCCGCGAACTCCCTGCTATGACCAGCCAGTTTCTTTGGGCCTATTGCTATGCTCGGATGAATGGAAGGCACTACGTAGCTGACGTTTCCCATGTCGGTCGATCCTTTGCCTGCCTTAGGGTCTGGCGCTTGAACCTTCTCGCCCAGGGCCGCTAGATGTTTCTCGAACTTCTTCGCCATAGTCATGTTGTTCTTCATCTCATCTAGAGCCCGTGGTCGCACAACGAACTCCAGTTTGGCTCCTGTAGCGGCAGCAGCTCCCTGTGCGCATTTCTTGATTCGTCTAAGCACCTGGTCCTTGTACTTGCGGTCAGCTGCCCGTACGAAGAAGAACGAGGCAGCTGTCTCAGGTACGATGTTTGGACGCTTTCCACCGTCTGTGATTATTCCGTGGATTCTCACATCACCTCGTACATGTTGACGGAGCGCATTGATTCCGTTGAAGGTTTGGATCACAGCATCTAGAGCGTTGATTCCTTTTTCCGGACTGGCGGCAGCATGAGCTGCTTTTCCCTTGAACTTAATCTCAACTGAACTTATCGCGAGAATATCTGCTATTACCTGTGTTTTGTTGCTTGGATGCACGATCATCGCCGCGTCAACATCCTTGAAGAATCCATTTTCGATCATTGTCACTTTGCCTCCTGTACCTTCTTCGTCAGGCGTGCCAAGAACTACCAAGTTGCCTTTCAGTTGGGACATGATCTTTCTCGTAGCCAGTGCGGCCCCTAGTGCGATTGTTGCTATCAGGTTGTGGCCACAGGCGTGGCCAATCTCGGGTAAGGCATCGTATTCTGCAAGTAGAGCGATTGTTGGTCCGCCCGGTTTTCCTTTGAAAGTGGCTCTGAAGGCCGTGTCCATTCCTGCGACTTTCCGCTCGACCTCGAACCCGTCCTTCTCAAGTTCTGAGCCAAGCAATTCTGAGCTCTTATACTCGTTCAGTCCCAGCTCAGGATTCTTGTGAATCGTAGTGCTAACTCGCACGAGTCGATCCTTTAACTGGTCAAGCTCTCGAACGATCCGTTGGTGAAACTCAGTCCCTATTTGCGTACTGCCTTTCATAGGGATCGCCACCCTTTGCCTCCCTTCTTTCTTATGAGACTGCCGGGAGTTCGGGCATAGGCACAGTCAAAGCGCACGCTATCTGATCGTCGTAGTCATCATCGACGTTGAGACGTTCTGAATTTCCCAGTTCTCACTGTCCTGCTCACGTTAAGGTTAGCAGAAGCAAAGAGACTAGCAATCCTGTGAGCGGGGCCATAATCCAACCAAGAACAACGGGCAGGACTATGCGCCTGTTCATGATCACAATATCCTTGGCTTGCCCTATCCCTACTATGCCTCCAATTACTGCTTGAGTTATGGATACTGGAATCCCAAGTTGCGTAAAGAAATGAACTGTCAGGGCCCCGCCAAGTTGGGCGGCAAGTGAAGCTGCACCAGCCAGTGCCAAGATCCTCTCGCTGACCGTGCTTGTCACCCCGTAGCCAAATAGATAGATGCCGGCCACTGCTGCCACTGACATGCATGCCGAGAGCAGAGGTGTTGGGCCTATTGAGGATCGCGAGATTCCATAGATCAACCCGACCCCATTTGCACCGAGAGCATAACCCACATAGAAGGATCCGCCCAGAGTGATTGCTGCGTACATCCTTGCGCGTTGAAATATGTTTCCGATTCTTGCGCTTGTTTGCTTAACGAAACGATAGACCACGACTGAGAGAGCTGCGGCAACCAGCGGCGTCGCAGCCCATGAGCCTCCAACAAGAGCAAGAAATCTCCAGTTCACACCCCTCTCAAGAAGTCCCATGGGGAGAGCTGCTCCAACCATAACTTGCGTCAGGGATATAGGCAACCGCAGAGCCGTGGCTACAAACATTACAACAAGGGTCGCCAGTAGCAGTATGATCGTAGCTTTGTCGCTTTGGCCGGCAAGTATGCCCCCATAGATAGCGTTGGAGAGCTTTCCTCCCTCAATCACTGATCCAAGAATTACTCCAACGCCACCAACTGTTGCGAGAGTCCAATATTCCACAGATAAGATGCCTGCGCTCGTCCTAACGCAAGCAGATGCGTTGTTAGCTCCGAGAATGACACAGACTAGCAGCGCGGCCAACAGAGAGAAAAGGACCAGTGGGTGCACACGTTACTCCGCCTTGGCGATTATCGCCAAGAGGGTTTCTGCTGAGTCTTCAGCGGCATCAGCTATGAGATCCAGCGATGAAATGAATTCCTTGATCTGTAGAAGAGTCAGCAAATCAACATCGGACTTTTGAGCGTAAAGACTCCTCGTCAGTTTCTCTCTTATACCGTCCGCAAGCTTCTCGTGCTTCCTCACTTCCAATATGGCCTCAATGACGGGATCTGATCCCCGAGTTAGGCTTTCGATGGCTACTTTGAGGGCTTTGGCGGATTGAGTTACCTCTTCGATCATGTTATAGAGCGAGTCTTGGTCCTTGAGAAGTGAGTGGAAAACAGGTGTGCGAAGATTGATTTCCGTTGCGGCTGTTGACGCATCTTTCGCGAAATCTGCCATGTCATCGATTTTCTCGAGCAACTCGAGAAAGTGCTCACTTAATCCAGAGAAGAATGCTCCTCTGCAAATCCTGAGGCTTGCTTTTTGTTGAGCGTCATCTGCCAACGACTCAAATGTTCCTATCATTGCCGCTTCGTTCGATGCTAGCTCCCAGTCTTCATCTGCGATGTATGTGACCAATCGCTTCAGGCTGTCTATTTGCTTGAAAACATAGTTGAGAAGATCATCGTATGAGCGAAGGATTTCCCTGTCGCCTCTAGCAATGAATTCTATGCCTCTCCAAAGGGACAACTCAAGCACCGAATCGGCGGGATTCTTGCGAGAAAGGAATAGTGAGTGGGGGTTCTTATTAGATGCGCTTGTTCTTTGGCGAAAGGCGCCACTGGACGATAGGCGTAGTCCCTCATAGGGCGACGTGTAGTTCTAGTAGTGGTGTCTGCCCTTTTTTGCTTGCGGATTGATTGAGACTCGGATACGTTCTTGGGCTCACGTTCCTTCTTTGAAAGACGTCATGTACTTCTCTTGTTCAGCTGTCAGTGTGTCGATTTTGGCTCCTATTGTCTCTAGCTTTATTCTTGCGACTTCTTGATCCTGCTCTTTGGAAACGTTGTAGACGCCCGGTTTCAGCGCCCTTCCATGCTCGGCCAGGTATATCAGTGAAAGGAATTGGTTCGCGAAGCTCATGTCCATTATCTCTGACGGATGGCCCTCGGCTGCTGCCAGGTTTACGAGACGGCCTTCTGCCAGCAAGAAAAGTCTCCTCCCGTCACGGAGCGTGTACTCCACATTGTTTGGCCTGATCTCTCGTTTCTTGACAGCTATCCGTTCCAGATCTTCGACCGATACCTCAACATTGAAGTGACCCGTGTTAGATAGGACTGCACCATCTTTCATTAGTTCCATGTGTTCTTTGGTGATGACGTTGTTGCATCCGGTTGCTGTGATGAATATGTCCCCTATCTTCGCCGCTTCCTTCATCGGCATGACTCTGAACCCCTCCATAACAGCTTTGAGAGCCTTCAACGGATCAACTTCACAAATCACGGTGTGGGCGCCTAGGCCGGTTGCTCTCATCGCCACTCCCCGTCCGCAGTGGCCATACCCTGCAACCACGAAAATCTTGCCTGCGATGAGTATGTTGGTTGCTCTGAGGATACCATCAATGGAGGATTGGCCTGTTCCCCAAACATTGTCAAAATCCCATTTTGTCTCAGCGTCGTTCACCGCGATTATCGGATATCGAAGCGCTCCAGATTCATGCATAGCTCTCAGACGGTGAACCCCTGTTGTGGTTTCTTCCGTACCTCCGATCACCTCTTTGAGAGAGGTTGTGGCTTTCTCATGAAGCCGAAGAGTCAGATCAGCGCCGTCATCCAACGTGAGATGGGGGTTGAATTCTATCGTTTGGTCGATGCACCAGTAGTAGTCTTCAACCGACAGCTCGCGCCAGCCGTAGACATTTACTCCTTCCTTCGCCAACGCAGCCGCAACATCGTCCTGAGTAGAAAGAGGATTACAGCCAGACCACGCTGTCTCAGCACCTAGTGCCCTTAGTGCCTGTACGAGAACCGCAGTCTCTTTGGTGATGTGTAAGCAGCCAGAAACTCGAATGCCCTTCAGGGGCTTCTCTTTGGCGTATCTTTCTCGTAGCCTTCCCAGGACAGGCATACGTGTTGTTGCCCACTCAATCTTTAGCTTACCCGCATCAGCGAGGCCAAGATCCTTCACTTTGAACGTCACATCACCACATCCCCGAACGAAACGATGGACCTCCGGGACATAGGGAATCTCCTAGATGAACCTATGTAAACAGCAGATCCGGTGCTACACTCATCGCCTTCAGGAAGTATATGTTCGCGCTTCCCTTTCTGCTTACGGTGATTTATCGAAGATCAGGTTCACGGCGAGAACATGTGTCGCGGCGGCCTTTTGCACTACTCATCGATCTCGGCATAATGCCGCGCCGCCCTGACTGTCAAAGGCCAAATGGAGCTACGCACAAGAAAATTCCATTGATTCTAGCGGTCCAAATGTGAACGGCCGCACTAAGGGTAGCACACACACTTTTCTTCCTGAAGACGACGAAACGACGGTTCAGATTCAGTCGGCCGCACCAATAGACCTGCCCACACACACAAAACTGACTAACGACGACGGTTCAAATCATGGCGGCCGCGCTTTCCGATAGCACACACTTCTGTTGACGATAACGAACGACGGCGATCAGCGCGCGTCTAGTTAGTCTTCACTCATTACTACTGTCTGCCATATGACGTGCTGGAATAGAGACAGAACAGTTGTTGAGCATCGTCTGGTGCGCACACGTGCTCTAGACACGTTTTTTCCATTTTCTCTTCAGATAAACCAAGTATGTCGACAGGAATGCCAGGCACGCAATAGTGAGCACCAGAAGGAAACCGCCAACATATGCAAACCATGGAACACCGCCTGATGGCCAGATCTGTTGCATACCCCAGATGATGAAATTCGACGAGATTTCTGCCAGAACAAAACTTGCGAAGAGTAATGACAAAATCTCAACTGCCTTCGTTGCATCCTCGGCTACTGTTCTGTTCTTTTCTGATTCTTCGAGTATGCCTTCCATTTTTGAGAGAATTGCTTTTTGGTCGGCTGATGCCCTAGATTGTGATAGGTTCAGCCCAAGATTCACCCTGGTTGAGAAAACATCAAGAATCTTGGAGAGGAATGACGTGACTCTATCCAGAGACCTCGTGATTTCTGATTTGTTGATACTAAATGCCAGAGTCAGCATTTCAATCAATTCGGTAGTCTCACCTACGACGCCCATGCCCAAAGGGGGATCTTTGAGTAAGGGAGGTTTTCCTTCCCTGTTTTCACAAAGAGCACAGCAATAACCTGAGTCACACTTAATCTTGTCGCTAAGAGACTCTTCCTCAGGTCTCATTTCACCATGCCCCACAGATGATTGGGGGGAGCTTATCCGCTTCACATTCCCTGACATCTTCTCGTCTGAGACACTTTCCTTCGAAACACCTTGCGAATCTGCAGTGACTCTTATGAGAGATAAGTTACGTTCTACACCTGTCATCTCATCGGAGGCAAGTGCGAGTTCATTCTCCAACTGAAACAAGACCCCACAGAAATCAGTGATGGAACGAAGCATCCCCATCGACCATTCTAAGTCATCGCTTTTCATTTGTTCATGTATTTTCTCTAGCACATTTGCTTCAAGCTTGGACATCTGTTTTTTGATTGATGATGTGCTTTTTGTTGCTCTCTCCAAGACATGCGTTAAAAGAACGGTGAAGAAAACCCATCTTGCCCTAAAGTACGACTGCGGCTCATCTGACCGTTCGCTTTTCCCACAAATCAGTACAAGTCTTCGCTCTATTCCAGAATGATCTCGGATATTGGTGACTAGGAAGGGCGATTTCTCATCCTTTTCTATTAGTTTTGAAACCGACATGGTGTACGACCCTTTGGCATGACAACTATCTGGAAATATGGCTAGCTCCTCTGCATGATCAGTTAGCCATTCTCTTGCTGTATCTGATGTATCATAGAAGGGATCTACGACAAGAATGTTGCACACTGGTGTGCTCCTTCCCCACTTTTCTATGAGGTATCTGAAGTCTTCCTCGGATTTTCTCATTTCTTCAAAGGCATCTGTGATTTTCATTTTGGTTTTTGATTTCCAACATCTTATCTCAAGACATAGGGTCCTTAGCCTGAAGCTTATGCTAACCTTAACATCAAAGCCAGGTCTCCTTGTTCTGACCTCGTCAATACGTGTTGTAAAATCTGGGCTTATCCATGCTCGTTCCTTCCGAGCCTTTATCTTGTCCAAGGCTTTCTTGAGAACATTGTCTTGAATCTCCGTTCCCGCCCATGAAGCAAAGGAATTGAGTTCCGACAAATCGACAAATATCGGGAAATAGGTCAACCATTCACTGACATTCAATTGGCTCACATCACTCAGTTTTCGAAGATGATCCGCAGTCTGATCTGAGCGTGTGCTTGACAACACTCCCTTCGCCTCCTTCGACATACTCAATCACCCCTGTAAGTAATCGTCTTGGATTGGACTTTCGTGAGTGCCTTCTCATATACCATGAATGAATGCTCGTTCCGAGCTTTCTTGCGCAAATAATGGAGCGTGCTCTTCCCTATTCCAAGTTCCTTTGCTTCAGACACGGAAAGACTTAGAATGCGTTTGCGGAGTTCAAGACTATCTGTTCTGTCAAGCTCTGGTTTAGGGTCTGACAAGTCTGGAAGGTTAGATTTTCCTGTAAGGTATCTCGAGAGTTCCATCGTCTTTTGCTCAATCACAGTATCCCACTTCAAAACATGGCTGTTATAGCTGACCCCAGAATTGAACCGATCCTTCAATAACTGCAAGAATCTTCTCTTGGCTTCAATCTCAATCTTGTATGAATAGTCATCTCCTGTGAAGTAGAAGTCTTTCAGATCAAGAATGCCAGACTCAAAGGCATGAACAGTAGTCAAGTCGCCTATCCATTTGAACGGCTCCATCAAATCATACACCAACGACTGCTTCGTCTGGATTTCTTCCTGTTGCCAGTCGCGGCGAAATGAATCGAGCGGGTCTTGAGGAACTACGACTTTCGTCTTATGGAGCTAGATGTCGTCTAGAGGGAAGATTGGTCTTCTTACATGTTTGTATGGGAACTGTTTGAGGTTTGGACTCGCGACGCCGGGTGCGTCGACCTCGATTATCTCTTTCGCGAAAGGCTCGTATCCAGCCCTGAAGTGGCCTCTGGACTTCACAACGAGGATTTTCTTCTCAGTTGGTTCAATTCCATGTCTCCTGAATATTTCAGGATCGTTAGGCGCCATCTTCAGCTCTGAGACTATCAGTTCCACACCGTTGACCGTCAAGACGACGCTTCGGCCGACCTCACCCTTCGAGCCCGTACTCATTGGACCCTTGTGAATGAAAGTCCCGTCCGTAATCGTTCTTACTCGCCCAGTGATCTTGACCGGTGACCCATGGAACTTGTCCGTCTTTCCACCAATCATCATGGTGACCGTTCCCCCCACACCTGCCTTAATCGCCTTGTCCACCGCTTCAGGATCCTTGATCAACGCAAACCCAACATTGCGCGCCCCCATATCGAGCAGCGCCTTCAGCACGACTGTTCCGTCGCCAGAGCCTCCACCACCCGGATTATCTGCCACATCAGCCAGAATCACCGGCCCCTCTTTTGCCTCCATCGCTCTCCTCACGGCCTCTGGAACCGGTGTGAGTGGCTTCAAGAACTCTCTCCGAACGCTCCAAGCAAAATCGCAGAGTTGCTGGGCATATTTCTCTGCTAGTTCGCGGTCATTGTCAGTTATGACCACAATGCTGAATCCAGCCTCCTCAGTATCCATAAACGGAAAACCGCCAGCCACATTGACATTTACGACCAGTGGATCCCGCTCTATTTTGTACGCCCTTTCGAAAATCTTCACCATCGGGCCCTCTGTTGTTCTCATATTGATTGTTGGAGGCATCATCGCGGGTTTCCGAAGCGCCATAGCAGGCTTGATCTTTCCTTTGCTGATGGCAACGGCCGCATTGACGGCCTCCACTGCACGCTCATACGAATCGACGTGAGGGTTAGTGTTGAAGCCGAAAATGGCGTCGCATGACTCAATCATTAGTTTTGTGACTGTTGCATGAAGGTCGAGTGTACACACTACAGGGACCTGTGATCCAAGGGCTCGTCGCACATCACGAAGGAAGTCGCCCTCAGCATTTCCAACTCCTTCAACCGCCATAGATCCATGAAGAATCCCAACAAAGCCGTCAACCGCTCCCGCGGCTTTGATCCCATCTAGGATCTTTCCTTTCAGAGTGTGATAAGCATCTGCGGTGACCAATCCTGATGGCATTGCATTTGCAGCAACGGTTGGAATGAGTTCAATGTCGTTTGCCTTCGCCGCATCCATAACACCACCAATGCCAGTTTTGGTCCCCTTGAAAGCCGTGAACATCTCCTCGCCATAGCAGAGCTCCCTTTCCTTGAAGTGACGAAGCTCTGTCTTCACGGAACTAAACATGTTCGTTTCGTGACTCAGCATTGCTACTACGAATTTCATTCGCCACAATACTCCTAGAATCCCACATGAGAGTCCAAGTACTTATGATTTCGGAAACGAGTGACGATAATGTGCGGGAGGATTCCCTTGAGTGCGGTTGAAGCAACGGAATTGCTCCGGGGTTAGCATAACGATTCACACTAGAAGCAAGAGAAAACCGCTAAAGGCCTAGGCCATTCATTACCTCTTCTTGCCTCGAATGTCTTTGGCTGCCTTCTCGACCGCCGTCAGCGCGTATTCTATGTCCTCCTTCTCAATGCCTCTATGAGTAACCATTCTCACTCGCCCGTACTCTTGAGCCCCAGCCTTAACTCCATGCTTACCCAACTCTGCAACCCAGCTTTTCCCATCCGCGCCCACCCCAGTTACGTCGTAGACCACGATATTTGTCTGAACTCTTGCCACGTCGACCGTTATTCCTGGAATCTTCGATAGCCCCGCGGCGAGTGTCTTGGCGTTGACGTGATCATCCCTGAGACGATCCACCATCTTCTCTATCGCAATGATCCCCGCGGCTGCGATTACGCCCGCCTGCCTCATACCTCCGCCAAGCATCTTCCGGTAACGTCTAGCACGGTCAACAAACGCCTGTTCACCTACAACCATTGACCCGATTGGCGCGCTCAGACCCTTGGAGAGGCAGAACATCAACGTGTCCACATGGCGCGTGAACTCACGCACGTCCAAACCTAAAGCAACGGCTGCGTTGAATACTCTTGCCCCGTCCATGTGAACCCTCAAGCCATGAGTTTTCCCAAGATCAGACACTTCTTTGATGTTCGATGGGGACCAGATTGTTCCCCCGGCGCGATTATGCGTGTTCTCGATGCAGATTAGGCTTGTTGGAGGAAAGTGTATGTTGGGAGGCCTCAGCACCTGCTCAATATCCCTAGGAGACATGACCCCCATATGCCCTTTCACAAAACGGGGGATGAGCCCACCTAGTGCTGAGAAGGCGCCGACTTCATAGTAGTACATGTGGGCTTCAGTTTCCAAGATTACCTCGTCACCTCGCGTAGTCTGACTCATCGCACTCACGAGGTTAGCCTGTGTTCCACTTGTTGTCAGCAACGCAGCATCTTTGCCCATCTTCTTAGCAGCCAATTCCTCGAGACGATTGACGGTAGGGTCTTCCCTGTAGACGTCATCACCAAGTTCAGCGTTTCTCATTGCCTCCAACATTTCGTCAGTAGGAAGGGTGACTGTGTCGCTTCTGAGGTCGACTATACGCATCTGAATCAACCACAGTTCTAGAGATAAGGAAACGAGTATATGGTTTCTTCTGAGATTGAGCCTTGCCTCAGAACAGGCATAACGATAAATCGCAACGCGTGAACATTATGTGAACTACTGCAGCCATATGTGGTTATGTCGCATGAACCAAAGAATTCTTGAGCTTCACAAACGCGCCACGGTCGTGGATGCCCATATCGATACGTTACTTGACCTAATGGTACCGCCTGCTAGACCAACAAAGCTTGCGACTCCACGAAACTTTGGTGAACGGTCGACGAAGGGCCACGTAGATCTACCGAGGCTTCTCGAGAGTGGCGTAGATCTGCAGGTCTTCGCTGCGTACATTCAACCTGAATACAAGATTGAGAGGGCGCTTCACCGAGTCTTACAGTTGATTGATCGATTCTATCAACTTCTTGACGCACATCCAGACAAGTTACTTCCTTTTACTAGAGTCGCTGATGTCCGTGAGGCAGAGAAACACGGAAAGATAGCTGCAATGCTCTCAATCGAAGGGGGAGAAGCCGTCGAGGCGGACCTCGGCATCCTGAGAATGCTACATCGACTCGGAGTCAGAGCCATGACATTAACTTGGAATGAGAGGAATCAGATCGCGGATGGCGCCGCTGAAGAAAGGACAAAGGGGGGCTTAACAAACTTCGGTCTCGAACTTGTAGCCGAAATGAGCAAGATCGGGATGGTGATCGACGTCTCGCACATCAGCGACGCAGGTTTCTTCGACGTTATTGAGACGACAAAGAGCCCAATAATCGCCTCGCATTCCAACTGTCGCGCGATATGCAACCATCGACGAAACCTCACCGACGAGATGATCAAACTTCTGGCCGAGAAAGGCGGTGTTATGGGAATGAATTTCGCACCTGCTTTCGTCGACGAGAACAAGGACAATGCAACTTTGGAAAGAGTCTTAGACCATGTTGATCACGTGGTGAAAATCGCAAGTGTCGAACACGTCGGGCTAGGCTCAGATTTCGATGGCATTGAAAACACTCCTAAAGGCTTAGAAGATGTAACGAAGATACCTAGCTTTACGGAGGGTCTTCTCAAGAGAGGCTATGGAGAAGAAGATGTGATCAAGATACTTGGTGAGAACTTCCTTAGGGTTTTCAAGAAGATCATGGGCTGACGTAAGCAACACAATGTCCTACTCGACATCAGGAAGATCCAAGCTGTTATGGAGAACTGATCCTCGTCCATTCAGATCATCCATTGGCTTCAAGACGGAAAATAAACATCAATATAGGGGAATAATCTCAGATACCTCGGTGGTTGAAGTGAAGAGGTCGCAAACGGTAGCTTGTCTCATTGTACTATGCGTCTTTCTGGGTAGCGTAATCCCGAGTCATGCTTCTCCTACTCAGAAGAGGTTTGCGCTGGCATACTTCGATGTCGATGTTAGCTATCCTGAGAATGGAAAACCGGGAGAAACCATCACGGTTTCCGTGACAGCTACTGTCAAGAAAGATTGCGAGGTCCAGGATCTATCCGTTGAACTCTTCGCATACTCTCTCTCAGGTGAACCTAGGTTGATCGCCACTATCTCGGTCGTCAAGCAGACAAGTGTGGTTTCTGGGAACTCCTTCCAGAACTATGCTGCGGTCAGTATTCCGAGCGATGCACCGAGGAGCTTCCTTATGGCTGTTGCGTCGGAGAGTGTGAGAACATACAGTTACTCCTACAGCTACTCGTACTATTCGTATCCATACTATTGGTATGGAGTGAATCCAACGCGCTACTGGTGGTCGTGGTACCCGGTGTATTACAGTTATCGCACCTACGTGGATACAGTGGATAAGGAAACTGGCCCTCTCACATATGTATTGGCTACAACTCCGGAGTACATACAGCTCAAGGCAGACTACGACAAGTTGAACACAGACTACAACAAACTCTCCTCGGACTACTCAACCCTTAACTCGCGATACACCAAGCTGAATGAAGAGCACCAAAGGTCGCTCTCAGAAAACGAGAATCTTGCTCAAGCACTTGCTATTACAAGGATTGCTCTGTGCTCTTTTGTGGTCGCTGTTGGCGTCATTGCCGCGCTGATGTATCTACAGAAGAAAGGCCGAATAGTCGTAAGCTTCCAACCACGGACGAAGAAGTAGCATCCTCTTTTGCACACCGCGAACGAACCAGCACGGACGTCCAGACGAGTCTTGGGCTGATTCAAACCGCATTCTAATCCCCTGAGAATGATGGAAAGCTCTAGGCTGGCGAGCCATCAACAATGTATCAGCGTGAATCACGGTATCCATATCACCTCCCAGTACTGGAACTCGCAGGGAGTATGGGCAGAGACTGATTGAAGAATAGGTGCCTAGGAGGCCGTCGAAACGCAATCTGAAACGTCAACGCGCACGCCGAAGAAGTGGGGGTGGACTGGCCCACCGATGGTATATCTCGTTTCATTTGTGTCAGTGATTCTCAACCAAACTGCAGGCTGGGTTGTCACAACATTCTTCTCATATGCTGCGCTTCAGCTTCTGGTCTTCATGTTACCGATCATAACTATTCTTTTCTATGTTAAGACTGTTGAGAATGTCGGCTTCTGGTCATCTACTGGGTTCTCAAGAACGTCTTGGCTGAGAGTCATTGCATTCACATTGGTCCTGTACTTCCTGTCGTTTGTTGTGAGTACCTCGCTATTCTGGGCCGGTGAATATCTGACACCAAAATTGCCAGAGGGTATGCGTTATGATCCTGGGGCTGTGCAGACAGCGTTTCAGGGCCTTCCAAGAGAGGCATACTGGTACATGATCTTCACGTCAATCGTTTATGCCGGTTTTGGAGAGGAGCTGGCCTTTAGGGGATATATCCTCACACGGCTTCTGAAAAAGGGCCGACTACTTGCTGTTGTCGCTAGTGCGGTGATGTGGAGCTCCCTGCATCTCTGGTACCTTCCCGCGCTGGGTTCAACTGGAATTTGGCAGCATTTGGATGTGATTGGAACTGGTTTGCTGTTCGGTGTGGCCTACTTGAGAATACGATGCATCTTGCCCTTCATCGCAGTGCACGCTCTCACGGACATCCTACTTCCATTGTCTTTCCTGTATCCAGGTGGAGCTGTAGACTCCGTCGCTCTTGTCCTATTCATACTAGGTGTGCTCGCAACGGCTACGCTCAGCATCTATTGGGTCTACAAGCGGTTTATCCACGTCTCGTGATATCCAGCGAGTACGGTGACAGACTCGCCTCACTCTGAAGCTTCTTCGATGATCTTTGGTCCGGAGGAGGTTCCGATTCTCGAGGCGCCAGCCTGAATCATTCTAACTGCCTCAGAATACGATCGTATACCACCTGCTGCCTTCACGCCTACGGCCTCCCCCACAACCTTACGCATAAGGCGAATGTCTTCAATCCTGGCGCTCCCAGCGAACCCTGTGCAAGACTTCACAAAGTCAACACCGATGTCCTTCGCCAAGCTGCACACCTTTGCCTTCTCATCGTCTGTAATCAAGGGTGCCTCAATTATCACCTTGAGAAGTTTGCCCTTTCCTTTCACCGCGGCGGCGACGGACTCGATGTCCAACTTAACGTCATCAAGACGCCCAGACTTCAGTGCCCCGATGTTGGCTACCATATCAATTTCAGAGGCCCCATTACGTATTGCCTCTTCAGCCTCGAATGCCTTCGCATGACGCGTCGTGGCTCCTAGAGGAAAGCCAACAACGGAGCATACCGCGACTCCTGAATCGTGAAGAAGCCTCGCGGCAAACCGGACGTTCACTGGATTCACAACTGCGGCCTTGAATCCATACTTTATCGCTTCCTCACAAAGGTGAGTTATGTCGTCATCTTTCGCGTCAGGTTTTAGATTGGTATGATCGATTATTCGGGCAAGTTCAGATTTCTTCATTCATGTCACTTCATCAATGTAGGGTTAAGGCGAACGATCTAGTGGGAGGTTCCGGATCAGATCCAAAGTACTGTTGTGAATTGTACAATAAAAACCCCCTTTAGATTGAGCGTTCCCTTAGGATGAAAGATTCAAGAAAGAGCACAACAAATGACAGGGTCTGGGTCAATGAACGCACATCACGTTGACAAAACCATCACAGAGAAGAAATAAATGTCAGAGAAGAGTGTGGCCGCGATAAAATGCATTGTGGCTGCAGGTTATCAGTTGGATAAGAGCTGCCTAGAACTGCTTCGTCTCATCGAGGATAAAGTGGATCTGGCAAGACTTGCGGCGGAGGTTTTGAACGAAGCGTCGAGAGCTAAGCTTTGGCCTCCGGTAATTGACAGGCCCCTTCTGGAGAAGGTTGCCCTCAAGATAAGTCCTGACAAAACCATTGGCCCGGAAACAGTCCCGTCGACTGTCGTTTCGACAACAATTCCTTACGCAAAAGAAGTGCAAGCTAGAATCGAAATTTTAGACAAGGAGCTGGAAAAAAGATCAAAGGCCGAAATCGGAGATTTCGCACGTTATTTTCGCACAAGATTCAGGAAGATCCAACAGATTTTGAATGAAAGAGTGGATGTCCGTGGTGCGGGCACAATCGGACAAGCGCTAGAGGCCTCACCCAACGAGAAGGTACGCTTTATCGCCATGATAATGGATAAGAGGCCTCGCAAAGACTACCTCTTCTTAAGCGTTGATGACGAGGAAAACAGTGCCACCGTCATGGTGCAAAGAAGCAACCCGGAGGCATTTGAAACGGCTCAAAGTGCCCCTCTGGACCAAGTTGTCTACGTCGAGGCGGTTCGAGCAAAGAAGGATTTACTCATTTGCGAGAAACTCTATCTTCCAGACCTTCCTGATCATGAACCCCACAGAGCAGACGAACCAGTGTTCGCTGCTTTGCTATCAGACATCCATGTTGGAAGCAAAACCTTTCTGCGAGAAGCGTTCGGTAGAATGATCCTCTGGCTAAACGGCAAGATCGGCACACCGAATCAAAGGGATGTTGCTGGGAGAATCAAGTACCTAGTTATCGCTGGTGACCTTGTAGACGGCGTAGGAATCTACCCAGACCAGGACCGAGAGTTGGAAATTCCCGACGTTTATGCTCAGTACAAGGTTGCGGCTCAGTACATTGAGCAAATACCGGACTACATCGAGGTGATACTCATTCCGGGCAATCACGACGCGACAAGGCAGGCCATCCCTCAACCCGCAGTGGCAAAAGAATTCGCTGAACCAGTGTACGAGGCGAGAAGTATCCATGCTCTAGACAACCCCGTTCGGCTTCGACTGCACGGGGTAAGCTTCCTCGTGTATCATGGCCGCTCGCTGGACGATGTAGTGGCAACAGTGCCTGGAATGACGTTCCAAACGCCTGATAAAGCAATGGAACACCTTTTGAGATGTCGACACCTGGCACCAGAGTATGGCAAGAGGACCCCTGTCGCTCCAGAGCAGGAGGATAGGCTAGTTATCCAGGATGTTCCTGACGTCTTTCACTCCGGACATATCCATGTCCTGAAGCACAAGGAGTATCGAAGAACCGTCATAGTGAACTCTGGCGCTTGGCAGAGCCAGACTGAGTATCAGCGGAAGATGGGTTTAGTCCCTACCCCAGGTATCTTGCCTACGTTATCCCTTCAGACGCTGCAGGTAGGCCTAATTGACTTCACACAGCCGTGAACGGGACGTCCAAAGGGTCTTGGCCGTTGAAGATGGGCCTTTTTCAAAGTCGGATAGATATTGTCTTCTGCTTGGTGTTGTAACAACCAACAACTCGATTCAGCGATTTGTTCTAGATCGTATTGATGTCGATGGGACGGATGTTACACGGAAAGTCACTTCACTTGCTCGACGAACGGGTTCGCCGAACCTGATCATTCTGCCATCGATTTCTCTAGGCGGATTCAATGTTGTGAACGCCCACAAGCTACACCAAGAAACTAACCTGCCAATTCTGGTCGTGAATCCAGTAAGGCCGGATTTAGGTTCCGTGAAGAAGGCTCTTCGAAGGCATTTCGCAGATTGGAAAGAGAAGATCGCTCTCTTTCATCGCATGGGTCCGCCACACACTCTGCGAATTAGTCGGCGGGAGACAGCCTACTTCTACTGCGTCGGCCTTCCTCCGTTAAAGGCCGCGGATATGTTGCGCAAAATGGTCCAGTTTGGGAAGAGGCCAGAGCCCCTTAGAATCGCTAGAATCGTTGCACGTGCTTTAGGCGATTCGCCGTCTGTGGAAGCTCTTCGGAGTATATGACATGAGCGAAGAAACCAAGGTTTCATGCGAGAACGCATCTGATAGTGCCTTGGGTGGGATGCCCAGTCGTATCTTCTTTGTTCTACCGTAGCGGCCAAGGTTCACAACCCGGGCATTCAGTATCCCCATTACGTCAAGCTCATTCACTAACCCGCTGACCCTTCTTTGCGTGAGTGGTTCCACCTTTGTCACATCACACAACTCCTTGTACACACCGTAGACGTCGCCCGTGATCGCCCCTTCTTGAGTACGACTGCTGGTGAGGTGGGTCGCCAGAAGAACTACCTTCGAATGCAGTGGCAACGACTTGAGGGCCTCAGCAACTCTGTCGTCATCGATCTTTTGTTGTGCTAGCCGGACATGCTCCTCGGTCACCGCTCTCGCGGTTTCTCTCTCTGCTAATTCGGCAGCGACGCGGAGCAGATCCAACGCTCTCCGCGCATCTCCATGCTCTCCTGCCGCCAGAGCGGCACACAGTCTCAAGGCGGGTTCGAGTAGAGCGTTCGGCAGGAAAGCTGACTTTGCACGTGCCAGTAGTATGTCATACAATTCGTCCGCAACGTACGGACGAAAGAGCAACTCCTCCTCGCTGAGTGAGCTCAAGACTCTCGGGTCAAGGTATTCCTTGAAGTGGAGGTCGTTGGATATCCCGACGATTCCAACCCAGCCCCCTCTCAATGACTCGTTTATCCTAGTTAGTTCATACAGGAGCGTGTCGTCGCCTTGATGTTTGACCAAAGCGTCGACTTCATCAAGAACTACCACTGTGAACCGCTTGCTCGCTATGAGTGCGTCTCGGAATCTGTCCAAGACCTCGCCGGATGCGAGGCCAGTAAATGGAACATTAACTGACCACGTACGACATAGCTCCGCCAGAACACGGTAGTTCGTTCCGGCCAACCGACAATTGATGTAGGAAACGCGCACCGGTGCACCAGTGTCACCAGCCCTTCGCTCAAGGTGCGACAGGACGAATCTTGCTACTGCAGTTTTTCCTGTGCCTGTCTTCCCATAGACAAACACGTTTGAGATCTTCGATCCTGTAAGCGCAGGTGCCACCATAGCTCCAAGTTTGTGGATGTGTTCATCGCGGTGAGGAAGAGCCTCAGGAACATAATCGTGCCGGAGGACATCTCTATTTGCGAAGATAGTGGTGCCAGAAAGAAATCTGTCAAAGACCACATCCAATATGTCGCCGGAACTCAGTTGAGAAGCCTCCACACGACGCACGCTCCATCAGAAATATTAACAGTTCTTGTACACGAAAATCGACTTGCAACAATAGATCCCTGTACTGGACGGCAGCTACCGAAGTACTTCGGTGAGTTTCCCTCGCACTCCGCCACCCCTCTCCTTCCACTGGAGCCTTAGTCCTGGGAATAGATTGGATGTCGTACTATTGGAATGAAATATAGCCCATTGGGTATAGGAGGCAACGGACCACTAAATACTATCGGTATAATTGATTGTAGTTGTTACAACACGAACCACGTTTTGTTCGGTGCGTGGTCACTGTAGCTGCCGAGGGGGATCTTCCAATGGAAACGCAGGGGTTCGTCTGCAACGGAAACGGATCAGTTATCTCTTGCGAAGGGTGAACCCGCTGAACATCAATCGATGGTAAACATACGCTAACAGGGCAAGTGCGGAGTTCACTTCGAGTGAATGAGTCACGTTTCTCCTTTTCCAATCGATTTGGTTTGATTACGGGCGAACATTGAGTCGAGAATTGAGACATTTGTGAAAGCTTTCGCCGTAGGTTCACCAAAAAAGGTATTAACTTGTGAACTGAGAAACGTGAAGAACGATAAGCAGGTGAGAATGTGCCGGCCCGCAAGGTGAAGATAGAGTTCTTCGACCAAGTCGGGACCAAGCATACGATCACTGTCGACGGGGATGTTACCAAGGAGAAGGTCGCCAAGATCCTCGACTATGTGGAACTCATGGGCAACGTTGGTGGTCCCGGGGAGACAGGTGCGGGTCCAACAGCTGAAAGAAAGTTTGAACGAATTCGCGACATTCTCACCGGGTACCAGGGAAGGGCGTTTCGGTCCGCCGACATAAAGCAGGCATATGAACGGAGGCATGGTGAGACTATATCGCTAAGCACAGTCTGCACCTACCTCTCTCGATTCGTAGACAAGGGAATAGTGTTGCGGTCGGGATCCCCTGCCCAATGGCTGTATACAACGAAACAGCCTGGCACGTTCTCGTGGAATAACATCATCCAGAAGTAGGCGTCGTTTGAGATTGTAGGGCATCCTTCGTTCTGTTAGTCAAACTGTACTTCGCAGGGTATGTCCGCGACTCCTCAAGCAGTCCTTGGTCGACCATCTTCTTCAGCATCCTACTGGTGTGTTCGCGACTTCGTCTTACGACGACCGAGACTTCTGTCGACGATTTGGAGCCGGTGCTAAGTGCCTGAAGGATCCTGAGGCCAGAATCATGGATCTGTCTAGGCTCGAGAGCAATTGACGCACCGGAATCCCTCCTTATGACGTCAACTTCTTCTCTCAACTTCTCGTTTTCACGTACTAGACCAGAAAGGATCTCCCTGATTTTGATAACGCTATCTGCAAGTCGCTTGTTTGCGGCTAGAGCGGTTTCGAGGTTGTTCGTCAACGCTTTGAAGTCTTGGAATTGTGTGTTCTTGCTTGTCTCATTAATGTTCATCGATCTCAACTCTTCCAACTCGCGGCACATGCGATCTATCATACGCTTCTGATCGTCAAGACGCTTCACAATGCCCATCGCTGTCCAAGTTCCAACTTCGCCCAGAACGGGCTCGGATCTCTTTGGCGGTTTCGACAACGGGCTTAACCTAGAACCACCTGGGAACAGAAGGTATATCTACGTTTTCGAGAACGACTCGAGACCATCCATAGTGCGTCAGGACCGGGGTCAAGGTTGGAGAAGGTAGGGGCCAAACTGTGGTTCAGAGGGATCGTCCAGGGGGTCGGCTTCAGGCCATTCCTTCACAACCTAGCGTCGCGACATGGCATGGTTGGGTATGTGCGGAATCTGGGTGATGCCGGCGTAGAACTTTGCATAGAAGGCGATCGGCCGACAGTCGAAAGGTTCGTTCATGAGCTGAGGACGAGAGCGCCACCCATATGCCAGATCACCGACCTACATGTAGCATTTGAAAAGTATTCAGGACGATTCCACGAATTCGCAATATACCCTAGTGATCTGCAGCGATCTTTTTCAGGGTCAATAATCCCGCCTGACATAGCAATTTGCGATAGATGCGCAAGCGAGGTTCTTGACGCAACATCGAGATGGTACTTGTATCCCTTTACGTGTTGTGCCTCATGCGGCCCAAGGTTTTCTGCTGTGATGGAACCGCCCTATGACAGGGACCATACCAACATGAACCCGTTCCCAATGTGCCGAACCTGCCTGAGAGAATACCAAAACCCTGACGACAGGCGATTTCACGCCCAAGGGATTTGTTGTTCATCATGCGGGCCGCGGGTTACGCTGTACGATAGGACAGGCAAGCCGATCGAGGAAGACAACCCGTTAGAAGAGGCAGCGCGACTGTTGAACGAAGGAGCTATCCTTGGAGTAAAGGGCACTGGGGGGATCCATGTGTCGGCGTCCGCAATTTGCGACGATCCCTTACGCCGAATCAGAACGCGAAAGGCGAAACCTTTCCAACCTTTCGCGGTGATGTCACGTGACTTGGCCGAAGTTCGAAAGTTCGCATTTGTGTCGGATCTAGAGGCACGTCTTCTGGAGGGCTGGCGACGGCCGATAGTCGCACTAAGGAAGCTTGAAGCGTACCGCCTCTCTGAGCTTGTGTCTCCTAATCTCAATACAGTGGGCGTGATGTTGCCATACACCGGCATACATCTTCTGCTTGCTCACTTCTCCAAGGATCCGGCACTCGTGATGACAAGCGGCAACATCTCTGGGCTGCCAATGGCAGTTTCAAACGATGAAGGCATTCGGCAACTGTCAGATATCGTCGACTACTTTGTACTTCATGATAGGGAGATCACGGCACGTTGCGACGACTCGGTTGTAAGAGTTCTCGGCCAGGTTCCAACGATGATTCGTAGGTCCAGGGGGTACGTCCCGGTTCCCGTGCAGGTTCCTCTTGTGTCACAGGCTGATGTCGTGGGCTTGGGGGCAGAGTTAAGATCCGTAGGTAGCGTTCTTCATGGCAGCCAGTGTTACCTTACGCAGCACATTGGGGACGTGGACCGGTTGGAAGCCATGGCCTTCCTTAAGGACGCTCTTGAACACCTAGTTCAACTGGTAGGCATTTCACATCAGAGGGCTGTTGTTGCTCATGATGCACATCCGGGCTATCTGTCGTCCAGGCTCGCAAAGGATCTCTCTCACGCGTGGGAGAGTAGAACTGTAGCAGTGCAGCATCATCACGCTCATGCGGTGTCTCTGATGGCTGAGAACTCTGTGCCGGTGGAGCAATCCATCGTTGCAATAGCCGCCGATGGGATCGGGTTTGGCCTGGACGGCAACATTTGGGGTGGGGAGATCTTGGTTGCGTCGTACAAGGATTTCGAACGCATAGGCCACCTGGCCGAGCAACCCATGCCGGGAGGAGACGCTTGCACACGCTTCCCATTGAGAATGTGCGCTGCGATGCTTGCGGAACACCTTGACGACAATCGAGTCCGGTCGACGATTCTCTCACACCAAGGGACCGGAGCCCTGAATGAACAAGACCTATTGCGATTGACCACGCAGATCGAGAACCACCTGGCTTTGAGCTGGACATCCAGTACCGGAAGGGTGCTGGACGCAATGGCTGCGGGAGTAGGGATCTGTCTTCACAGAACTTACGAGGGAGAGCCCGCAATGATGCTTGAGGCCGTGGCGCAGAATGGGCAACCAGAAACACACTCTTCTTCATCTGACTTGATAGTCCAACGCGGTGAACTCTTGACTGTTGACACCACCAAGCTGTTGCTTGAGACGCTGTTAGCGATTGGAAGAATGCCGCTCCCAGACATTTGTGCGACCTTCCAAGGCCGCCTCTCAAGGGCCTTAGCCTATATTGCTACCGAGGTCGCGAGGAGTAGAAACATCAGGCGAGTTGGTGTGACTGGAGGGGTCGCGGTTAACTTGAGCATGGTCGAGACCATACGGAAATGCGTTGAGGGACAGGGACTAACGTTCCTTCAGCACAAGTCAGTGCCGCCCGGAGACGGGGGACTCTCCTTAGGTCAGGCAATAGTAGCTTCACAGGTGTGATGCTGTGACGTCACACTTCGTTTGGCGCCCCGCGTACTAGGGTGTTGATTGCCTCTTCAAGCTCGTCCCCGATGATCTTCATCACTTCTCCCCGGTCCTCCTGAGTCATCGTTTCGGAGGCTTCCCGTTGATCAATGTACGCCTTCATCCTGCTGGCCAGCTCGAGAAAAGGCGCGAGTTCAGGACTGTCGAATAGGCCGACGTATCCTAGCAGGAGTATGGTGTAGATCGACCTCACGATGTTCCTTCTAGCCTGAGACAAGGTTCTGTTGAAGGATCCCCGAGTCAATTTTGGCTTTGTGAGGCGCAATACAATCTTCTCATGTGACAGGAGCGGTGTGCCGGATAGTTCCTGTCCCAGCATGGAAATTAGGACTGTTTCAAACTGCGTTCGGGTTAAACTCGAATGAATGAGTAACGTCTGGGTGATTGGGTCCCGAAACGTGGCGGTTAGAACCTGTTTTGCACCATCCAAAGTCTCAGACACAAGGCACCCTCCAGTGGATACACAACCGTATCCGCTGAACATAAATCCACTGAAATCGTAGGTGTTCTGGAGAGTCCGGTTCCTCATTTCATAAGGCATACCGTAGGTGACATTAGCCAGACACGATATACCGTATAAAATATATGTGAGACACATATACCGTATACGATCTACCATGGTATCCATTATCTGTTTTGGAAACCAAAAGGGTGGAAGTGCAAAAACGACCAGCGCCATCAACATAGGCGCGAGTCTAGCCGCAGAAGGCCGAAAGACCCTGATCTGCGACTTGGATCCTCAAGGATCGTGTTCCTTGGGCCTGGGCGTTGACTCGTATCAGCTTCCAGTAACGATGTATGAAGTCCTGTGTAAAGACACTCGACCAGACGATGCCATAGTTCAGACGGCCATCGACAATCTTGCTTTGCTTCCCTCTAACATCTCGTTATCGGCAGCAGAGTTCGAGTTGATATCGGCTATTCGGCGCGAAGAGATCTTCAAGCAGAAGATCACCACTGTAGCCAGCAATTATGACTTTGTTGTTTGTGACCTTCCGCCGTCGCTCGGCATCCTAACAATAAACGGCCTTGCTGCATCAAACCAGTTGATCGTTCCAGTAGAATGCGAGTTCTACGCAATGGCTGGAATCAAGACAATGCTACAACTCCGTGATCTAGTGACAACTAGACTCGGGCACAGCGTGGAGACTCGGTTCCTTCTGACTAAGTATGACAGTAGGACGAGGCTCAGCGCAGAAGTCGAGGACATGGTCAGAAAGAACTTCGGGGACGCAGTCTTCACGAATCTGATTCCGAGAGCAATCAGGGTCGCAGAAGCGCCTAGCCACGGTTCTCCTGTAACCCAGTACGCTCCGACATCTAAGGCGTCGATTGCTTATCGAAAACTAGTCAAGGAGGAAATACTCAGGATTGTCGGATGAGAGAGACAGACGGCTAGGTATCGTGGCGAGGAGCCTCTTCGGTCCACAGCCCGTAACAAGAACGGATCGTGAAGAACCAACAGCAGTGGAGTCGAAAACGGATACCCAAATCTGGCAAGACGTACTAAGAATCGCCAAAGAACAGCCGCGTGTATCGTTTGTGTCGCCTAAAGTGAAAGCGATACTGACATTTCTGCGCAAGACCACGCCAGAGTTCAATGTGTCTAAGGTCACGGCCGCAATAGTTGAAGAAGCTGTTTCGAAGCGATGGCCAGACCTTTGGAAACAAGTTATGTGACATTATGTATGCAGTGATCCTGTTGTGACCTTTCAAGGAGTCAACATGAAGTTCGTGCTGAATGATCTTCTGCTCCGGAACAGTATGCTTCATAGAAGGTTGAAATACAACGGCAAAGACACGAGGTAACCATCTAGGGTGAGATACTTGGGACGACGAAGACGACGCATAGTAAAGGTAGTCAAGAAGAAGCTGCCTACGGTCTTCTCATGTCCGAGTTGCGGAGAGGAAGCGATCAGAGTAATCATGAGTAGAGGCAAGGGTCACGCAACAGTTCAATGCGCCGCATGTGGACTGAAACAGGAAGTCGAGACATCCCCCGCAGATCAAATGGTTGATGTCTACTGCAGATTCACTGACAGGTTCTACGGGGCAACCCAAACCCCCGCCCTGAAGCAGGCTCACACAGAAAGCCCCGCCGAAGGTCCGGTACTGTCTGAAACTCAGATCAAAGATGAGGAAAAGCATGCGGAAGTGGAATCATCCTCTGAGCAACAAACCGAAACGTCAGAGACCTCAGAACTCCCGTCTGAAGAATTCGAGCTCGATGCGGACGAAGCCTCTAAGGTTGATGAGGCGAGACAGTAGGCGTCTTCGATCAGAATTATAACTGCGTCGCCGACTAATACGTCCAGATAGAGACTGTGGTTGATGCCCACTTGGGCGTTTCATCTTACGTTAGTGAGATTGAGCGAAGATTTGCGGAAATCTACTCCATAGCTGAGCAAGCCCGATCCAAGGGCATTGACCCTTCCACCAAACCTGAATGCGTAGTCACTAGAGATGTTGCCGAAAGAGTCGAGAAGTCAGTTGGGCCACAGGGAGTAGCTGGTCGCATTCGCGAACTTACAGAAACCATGCCTAGGGAAGAAGTTGCCTTCAAGATAGCGGAAGAAATAGTTCTCGGGAAGTTCGGATCAGGCGGAGAGGAGGCCGCAAAGAACGCGATCCGCACCGCACTATCAATTCTTGATGAAGGAAGAACGGTGTCCGCCATTCAAGGAATATCTGGTATTAGGATAAAGACAAATCACGATCGATCGAAGTACTTGGCCGTGTATTTTGCCGGCCCTATCCGATCAGCCGGCGGGACCGAGATGGGCCTCACATTGGTGATCTCAGACTACGTACGAAGGCTCATGGGCCTCGATCGTTACAAGGCAACAGAAGAGGAGGCAAGAAGGTTCCTTGAGGAAGTCAGAGTGCATGAACGAGAGCTAACCCGTTTCCAATTCAAGCTCTCAGATCAAGAACTTACTAATACAATCATGCGTCTGCCAGTGGAGGCGACAGGAGTCGAAACGGATCCTGTTGAGGTTGTCTCATTTAGGAACTTGCCTCGGATAGAAACCAACAGAGTCAGGGGAGGAGCGTTAAGAGTCGTCAATGATGGGCTAATCGGCCGAAGTCAGAAGGTCATCAAGATTGTCGAGAAGATAGGAATAAGCGGATGGGATTGGCTCAAGACTATTCGCACCGTGCCTGTTGAGGACGATGAAACACGTGATCTAGCGTTCATGGACGACGTCATTGCGGGACGCCCAATCTTCTGCTTCCCAAACACCCCAGGAGGGTTCAGGCTCCGCTATGGTCGGTCTAGGAATACCGGGCTTGCAGCACTTGGAATCCATCCTGCCACCATGAAGATTCTGAGGGATTTCATCGCTACAGGAACGCAGCTTCGAGTGGAGAAACCCGGCAAGGCCGGCGTGATGGCCCCCGTCGAATCAATCGAACCTCCAGTAGTGAAGTTGAAAGATGGGTCTGTCGTTCGCGTGGAGAATGTACAGCAAGCTGCAGAGCTTCAAAACTCCGTCCAATCCATATTGTTTCTGGGCGACCTGCTCGTGGCTTTTGGTGAGTTTTTAGAAAACAACCGACCGCTACTCCCGTCGGGCTTCGTTGAGGAATGGTGGGCGAAGCTTCTTGAGAGAGAGTTGGATCGAGTCGATAGGGACTCGGCGCTTGCCCAAGCGGGCCTGTCGTACGAACAGGTACGCAAGATGCTTGACTCCCCGCTGGTTGAAATCCCATCAGAGCATGAAGCTCTTTCTATTTCAGAAGTTTTCAAGATTCCCTTGCACCCCCGTTGGACGTATTTCTGGGAGGGTCTTAATTTTGAGGATCTCAACTATGTTAGAAACACTCTTTCATGCCTCCAGAAAGGCCTGGGGACTAACAAGTCAGCGGCGGTCTTGTCTTATGATTCAAAGCTGAAAGCAATACTTGAGAGGTTGTGTGTCCCGCACGTCGTTAAGGATGGGTCAATAGGGATTTCGGAATCACACGGCCTAGTTCTCGCGAAATGCCTTGGTATTGACGATCTGAATGTTTCCCTCGATCCTCAACTCTCCGTCTTGGAAAACATCTCTAGAATATCAGGTTTGACAGTGTACAAGAAGGTTGGATCATACATTGGTGCAAGAATGGGACGACCGGAAAAAGCAAAAAGAAGAGAGATGAGTCCTCCGGTTCACTGTTTGTTCCCTATCGGTATCCACGGAGGATCTCGCCGTAACATAGCTGAAGCAGCGAAGACCAGCAATCGGATTACTGTTGAAGTTGTGAAGCGCAGATGTCCCTCTTGCAAAACTGTAACCCACCAAGCTCTATGCAGGAAGTGCGGGTGCCCAACCATCATCGAGTATGTTTGTCCAAAATGCGCCAAGCCGCTTTCCACCCAGAAGTGTCCTTCATGCAAAATTGATGCAGCACCATATGATACACGATCAATTGATGTCGGGATGGAGTTTCAATCGGCGTGCAAATCATTGGGGATTGGTCGAATCCCTGATCTTGTGAAGGGTGTCAAGGGACTTACAAGTGATTCAAGGACACCGGAACTGATAGAGAAGGGGATCTTGAGGGCGGAATTCGGTCTCTCAACATTCAAGGATGGAACTGTCAGATTTGACGCTACAGATGCCCCCCTTACGCACTTCAATGGTAAAGAAGTGGGGGTTGGGGTCGAGAAACTTCGGGAATTGGGTTATCTTGTAGACTACAAGCAGAGAAAGCTGGTGGATGAAGGCCAGTTGTGTGAACTGCAGCTGCAGGATGTTGTGATCCCAGAAAGCTGCGCTGATTATTTGGTGAATGTGGCAAGATTCACTGATGAATTGCTTCAGAAGGTGTATGGCCTGCCGCCTTACTATAGCGTCAAGACCACGAAAGACCTGGTGGGGCATCTCATACTCGGCATGTCGCCTCACACTTCCGTTGGAGTCGCAGGTAGGGTTGTGGGCTTCACTAAGGCGAGTGTTTGCTTCGCTAACCCTCTGTGGCATGCTGCCAAGAGAAGAGACTGCGACGGTGACGAAGATGCAGTTATGCTTGCCCTAGATGTTCTGCTAAACTTCTCGAGATCCTATTTGCCAGGCAGGATAGGAGGATTGATGGATGCACCACTCCTACTGACGGTGACGCTGAACCCTGCTGAGGTTGCTAGGCAAGCATTCAACGTGGAGGTAGTCGAATCTCTTCCCTTGGAGTTCTTTGAGCAAACATTGCGCGAAGCCGATCCAAAAATTGTACAAGAAATCATTGAAACAGTTTCACATAGACTCGAGAACGGCGATTCAGCAAGCGGGAGCGCACTTGCAGGATTTGGGTTCACACATTTCGTGAGCGATCTGAACATTGGAAACCAGGAGAGTCTCTACAAGAAGCTAGGAACAATGGTGGAAAAGGTCCAAGAGCAACTACAGCTCGCAGAATCCATTGTTGCAGTGAAAGCGAAAGACGTAGCTAGTCGTGTCCTCTCAACCCACCTGATGCGCGACGTCACAGGCAATCTAAAGGCGTTTTCTACGCAGAAGGTGAGATGCATGAAATGCAACTTCAAATTCAGACGCATCCCGCTGAAGGGAGTTTGCTCCCGATGCGGAGGAAAGTTGGCGCTCACAGTCCATAGAGGAAGCATAGAGAAGTACATCGAAGTTGCGCGCGACCTTGTAAAACGGTATGATCTTGGAAAGTATCATGAGCAACGGCTCATGCTCTTGGAGAATGAGATAGATTCCCTGTTCATGGGGGAGGATAAGACGAAGCAAAAGGCACTAGGAGAATTCATGTAGTGATGTGATATGTCAAGGAACGTGTACAATCCTAGGGCGTATCTCACCACGATGAAGAACGTGAGGGCAGGCCTGGCCTCTAGGACCAAGGTGCTTTCCTCCATGGAACGTGGTGCGGGAACGATTGCGGAGATCTCAGAGAAGTCTCGAATTAGCTATGCATGCGCTGCCCACCATCTTCGTCTTCTGATGAAAGAACGAATAGTTACTCGGTCAGGCACGAAGAGAGGCTATTTTTGGGCGTTAACCAAGTTCGGACAGCAGAGTCTTATGAGGTAGGTTGGGATCCGGAAATTCTCAAGGTTTGACGTTACGTGCGAGCATTAGTTGAGATACCGCAATCACGAGATGAGGGAAAGCTGCCATTGGAACAGTTAGTCGGAGTCATGGACCCTTGCATGCGCAAGGAACTTGGCAGCATCTGGGGCAACCATTCTCGTATTTGTTAAGGAAAGCCTTCTCAAGATCCACACTAAGGAGATTGCAGGCGCTACATAGCCAGGCGAGAACATCCGCAGCTTCAGCATGAATTTGGGGCAGATCGTTCCTTAGAATGGCATCAAGCATTTCTCCTACTTCAGAGGTCATCCGTAGTAAAGTGGCATATGTTCCCTTCTTCTTGTCTCTCTGGAGATATGTTCGTTTCATCAACTCCTGAGACTCAGAGATCGTTGTCATCTTCTCATCATCAACTGGAGTGCTGTTCTCCAACTTGTTTCAACATATTCTGTTGAACCTCTTTAAGTGGACCGATGAAAATGGCTGTAGGGGATCCCCGTATTGTCCTGTTCATCATTGGAGGAACCTTCGTAGTAGTCTTAGACATTTATTGTACAAGTCTGCATTGCACTCGATGAAATCATTAGAGATGTGTGAGGAGAGAGGCGGCATGAAGGAGAAGCTTTCACCAAGGTTGGAGAAGTACGTGGGCGCGGCAGCCTTCGCTTGCGGAATTGCGTGGTTTTGGGATTTCCTCGCTTCGCTCTACTTCCCGGGGGAGACGGCGTTGAACCTGACACTTCTCTCCGCACTAGTCTATCTGGAGGCTGCTTTCCTGAGCGCTTTTGGTCTGACCCGCAAAATGCGGACAAGACAGATTCATGTTGGGATACGAGTTGGGCTTGGAACTTGGATGACGAACATGGTTTTTCGCCTCATAGTCTTCGAACTGAACGAAGCCCTCTGGGGAATGGTGATCTATTTCTTGGGTTTCATGATAGGGGGATTCTTGGGAGGTCTCTTTGCAAGGGCGTTTCACCGACCTGATACAAGCGGCAAGAGTTAAGGGCCGCGAGGCAAAGGGAGATGTTCGGTGACATGAGGCCTTTCTTGGTCTTCCTCATGAAAGTGAGATGCATTTCAGAGGAGCTGGCAAGGCGGGGATAGATCTAGGCACGTGGGTACTGCGAGCGCCTTTGTTGGTTAATAAAAGCGATGGTTTCCTCGGCCAGAGAGGTCTGGGTGACTAGAAAGTGTTATAAAAGAACCCAGCACTAGTCGTCTTGGAAAAAAATAGGTGACATCATTGTTAGCAACAGGAAGAATTTTCGCACTAGGAACGTTGATTGCTATATGGATTTTCGCTCTTGTTAGCATGATGATGGCAAGGAAGAAGCTTCCTTCTTTTCGAAAGCTTGCAGGGCTTGACGCGCTGCCGGAGATGGTAGGCAGGGCTGCTGAAACCAATAAATCGGTGCATTTCACAACGGGCGGTGGAGGTTCGTTGACTGATCCGGTGCTACCTCAGCTCATCGCAGCTATGGCTGTTCTCGGACATGTTTCCGAGTTGTGTGCCAAGTATGGCGTCAGGGTCGTCTACACGGTGTTCTTGGCAGAAATGATGCCAATCGCAACTGAAGTGATGAGAGCAGCGTACATAAAGGAGGGCAAGGGTGATGCGTTCAACGCTGAGATCCAGGTTAGATACATGTCAGGTGACCAGTTCGCCTACTCATCCGCTGTGCAAGGTTACGCCGAGAGAGAACGCCCAGCGGCAAACATAATGATCGGACCTTTCTACGCAGAGTCACAGTTATTCGCGGAGACATTCTTTAGAGTCGGGTCTATCCAGTTGGCCGGTACAGCTAGAGGATACCAGATCCCATTCTTCGCCGTCGTGTGCGACTATCTGCTGATAGCCGAGGAGATCTATGCTGCAGGCGCTTATCTATCGAAGGATCCCGCGCAAGTCGGCAGCATACGAGGCCAAGATCTCGGCAAAGCCCTGGCATTGATACTGACGATCCTCGGTGTCCTCGCTACGGTGGCTGGCAGTTCCATTATCAATGATCTCCTGAAAATGTAGGTGAGAATATTGTCTCTATTCGTTAGAAGGCAATTACCGATCCTAGTGCTGAGCATCGCTGCTGTGATTGTGATGGCGGACTATTTCTTGAAGATCCCAGGAACGAGCGCAGTGGTCACAGACCTACAGAACTGGGGCGTCATACTGTCAGCGTTCGCACTAGGCTATGGCGCAGTCAATTTGTTCTACGTTCACACAAGACACATCTCGCGACGCACTCCTGGACAGTGGCCATACAGCATTTGTTTACTCGTCATGCTTGTATTGTTCAGTGTTGTCGGCGTTTCCTTGAAGTATACCGGGCCTGAGTATCAATGGCTATACAACTCAACCCTCTTCGCACTCAGCGCAACAATCTACTCTTCCACGGGGTTCTACATTGCTTCTGGTTGTTATCGAGCTCTTAGAGCGCGCAACTCCGAGGCAGCAATTCTTATGATCGTGGGACTGATAGTTCTGTTGAAGAACGCTCCAGCGCTTGCAGTGGGCGTCCCAATCCTCGTAACCATGGAGAACTGGCTTAGCTCGGTTCCGACAACTTCAGCGCAACGAGGAATCATGATGGGAGCAGCCCTTGGAGCCATAGCTCTCGGAGTACGAACAATGATCGGCAGGGAAACTGGATTCCTTGGCCGACTAACTGAGGCTGAAAGGTGAAATCAGACATGAGCAAGCAAGAAAAGAACATCTGGGAAAAGTTGGAAAACCTGCCTAGGGAATTCCTGTACGGACTTCTATTGATAGCCTTCATTGTGCCCATGATTAACCCGATGGGCCTTCCCCTACCCGTAACACCTGAAGTGAAGAAATGGTATGACACGATTGAAGCGCTACCCAGTGGCGCTGCAATTATCATCGACCAAGGATACTCGGGTGGAGGAGAACCAGAATGTGGCCCGTTTGCCGTTGCCGTGTATCACCACATTTTCAGAAAAGGAGGACTGAGAGTGATTGGCGTGGCAACGACCCAGGAGGGACCGCTGCTTTGGGACAAGGCTATGGCTGAAGTCAACCCTGAAAAATACGGCAGGAAGTACGGCGTCGACTACATCATGCTAGGCTACTTCGCAGGGGTCGAGACAGCAATGGCAGCTTTGGGAAAGGATCTGAGAGCGCTGACCTCCACCGACTATAAAGGAGCCTCACTTGACCAGTATCCAGTAATGCAGGGGATCAAAGGTGCCACCACCGTCAACTTACTGATATGCTACACGACAGGAGGAGACCAGTCAGAAGGGTGGGTGCGACAGTGGTACACACCGTATAAGACACCGTACCTGTGCAACGTGTTAGCTCTCATGATGCCGACGATGCTGCCATATATGAAGGCAGGTCAGATAGTTTCGTTGACGTCGGGTGCACAGGCAGGTCAGATGGAGTCACTTGTTAAGGTACCTGCACGAGGGATAGCGGGTGCAGACGTAATGACTTTCACTGAGATTCTTGTGTCCGCATTCGTCGTAGTCGGCAACATCGCATACTTCGGAAGGAGAGCTTCTAAGAAGAAAGCATAGGAGGTTAAGTTGATGGCAATTGCAATGGATCTAGCATCTGTTACTTCGATATGGTTGGCTGCGCTATTCACGATTTGGGCCTACAGCTACACTTTCAGGGACAACGTGTGGTTCAAGTTCGCCGAGCACATTTACGTCGGGGCTGCAGCTGGGAACCTCATCGTATTAGGAATCGACAACGTGATAAGGTACGGCTGGCTTCCACTCACGAAAGGATCTATGCTCTACATTGTCGTGTTCCTGCTAGGAATACTCCTCTACTCAAGGTACCATGGGAAGTACTTCTGGATCAGCAGGTTCCCGCTAGCGTTGATGGTTGGGATAGGTATAGGACTATCAATGAGATCCACAGTTACCTCCGAGTTCATCGCACAAATCCAATCCACGGTCACAATGAAGGTTCTCGGCGTAGCCGACCCGTGGACCGCCTTCAGCAACCTAGTCTTCATCATCATCACACTGTGCGTGGTCTACTTCTTCGTGTTCACGTTCCCTGGCATACACAAAGGCAACCTAGGGATCATCTCGAAAATCGCACGGTATAGCATGATGGCGGCATTCGGCTACTCATTCGCCAACGGGTTCCTATCAAGAGTCACGATGATCTTCGGCAGACTCGACTTTTTGAAGTCTCAATGGCTACCTCTTCCAGGAGCCATGGTCGCATTGCCAATAGTACTGGTACTATTGGTGTACGCCATGCTTCCTGCCGAGAAGAGACCCTGGCCTAAACCAACAAAATCAAAGTAGCGACAGCACAAACCTTCATTTTCCCCCTTTTTTTATCGCATTTTTCCACAGCTTCTTCCAGCGTTAGCTGCAAGTCTATTCGCCTCTACGCGCGCGTCACGAATCTGAAGCAAACTATCCGCAAAATGCCTGCAAAAGCAGAAGAGCCGGAACTTCGCTTAGTTGTTAGCAGACAAGTGATCATAGATGGTCCAAATCGTGCTACGGAATGGATATGTTATTGATGGGACAGGGAACCCTTGGTTCAAAGCGAACATTGGAATAGACCATGGCAAGATAGCAAAGATCGGCGATTTAGAATCGAAACGAGCTGAAACCCGAATCAACGTGAGAAACCTTGTGATCGCTCCCGGATTCATTGACATGCACTCACACTCGGATGATGCGCTTCTAATCAATCCGAAGGCGGAGAGCAAAATCAGGCAAGGCGTCACAACAGAAGTCATTGGGAACTGCGGAGACTCAGGAGCCCCAATTGACAAGACGATCAAAGAAGAGATGAAGAGAACGGGGGCTCCTCTTGTAAAAGCCGGTGTAAAGCTAGACTATTCAAGCTTTGCCGAATACGCTACAAAGCTTGAGAGAAGAGCCATAGCTGTTAATGTTGCACCTCTGATCGGGCACGGCAATCTACGAAAGATGACAGTGGGATATGACAACCGTCGTGCCACCGCGAAAGAGTTGGGGAAGATGAAGAGCATACTCGATAGGTCGATGAGAGAAGGCGCGTTCGGACTCTCGACCGGTTTGATCTATCCCCCTGGTAGCTACGCAAAGACGAGTGAGATTGTTCAATTGGCAAAGGTTGTAGCGTCACATGGAGGGATCTACACATCTCACATAAGAGGAGAAGGCAACACACTGTTTGCGGCTGTGAAGGAAGCAATCTCAATCGGAGAGAGATCAGGAATTCCAGTTGAGATCTCACATCACAAGGCGGGGGGAAGGAAGAACTGGGGAAAGGTGAAGCAGGCAAGGAAGCTCATTGAAGATGCAAGAAGAAGAGGCGTTGAGGTGACGTGTGACGTCTACCCATATGTTGCGTCTAGCTTCGGTCTAGTCAACATGCTTCCAGACTGGGCGCATGAAGGAGGACCAGAGAAGATCCTTGAACGCCTACGCTCAACGAAGTTTCGAGCACATGTCAGACGAGACATGGAGCGAGGCTCTCTCTCATCAGCTCACTGGAATAGAACAATGATCGCCCATTGCCCTAGACACAAGGAGTACCAGGGCAGGTTCATCTCGGAGCTAGCGAAGAAAAGGAAGAAGGATCCCTTCGACTTTACCTTTGACCTCCTAATCGAGGAAAGCCTTGCTGTTAGCGTCGTGCGCTTCGGTCTGGCGGAAGAAGATGTGGAATACGTGCTGAGCTACAGAAACTCTATGATAGGCAGTGACGGCTCTGCGCTAGCTCCATACGGCATCTTGGGTAAAGGGCATCCGCACCCTCGGAACTATGGAACCTTTCCTAGAGTTCTGGGACATTATGTCCGTGACAGAGGCATCATCAGCCTTCCCGAAGGGGTACGCAAGATGACCTCACTTCCTGCCCAGAAGCTGGGGTTGAGAGATAGAGGAGTGATTAGGCCCGGTGCATGGGCTGATCTGGTTGTCTTTGACCCTGACAAGGTGACCGATGTGGCGACCTATGCCAACCCGAAGAGATACCCGAAAGGAATAGAGTATGTGTTCGTGAACGGTGTCCTCACGATCAACAAGGGCAAGCATACCGGCGCCTTAGCTGGCAAAGTTCTGAAGCATTCATAGAAATCTGGATCAGGGCTGTGCTCGCTGGCAGAACGGACAGAACCTTGAGCTTATTGTTATGGCTCTTCCACAGAAGGCGCAGTACTTCTGTTGTGCAGGTGGTACGGTCGAAGCCATTGGTTGTCGTGGAGTTTCAGGTGAAGGTTGTTGAACAACCGGCTGCACGGCAGTTGGCGTAAGCTTGATCTCCGCCATGGGCATCGCAACACTGGGAGGAGTCCCAGTTTGCTTCCCCTTAGTGAAAGCTTCTTGAGTGGCTTCGAATGAGAGCTGGTAGACTAGGCGGATTAAAGTAGCTACTGCACCGAGCATGGTGATGATATAGCCAAGAATGAGCAGAACGATCCCTGTGATGAGTTCAGTTCCAACTGCTGGAGTCTTCCCAGCAAACAAGTTGGTGAGTGGCACTGTGGCGACATAGGCGCCTATGGCCATCATCAATATTCCAATAATTCCCCAGACAATGAGCCAAAGGAAGTAGACCAAGGCTCTCTTGAAGGCACCGATCCAGTTAAGAGGCATGTTTCTCCCCAACCTCTGCTACAGAAGGTCTCATCTGAGCCGTTAAGAGCCTTTTTGCCGTGAACGAATTTGAAAGGTGCCCAAGCGACCACTCGCGTATACACATGGCTCAAACTTCACGTCAAGCAGTGATGTGATAGGTCGACGTGGGAATGAGTCAATTCTCCATCGTCCAAGATTAGTCTCTATCTGTTCAGGTCGATGCTTGACGAGCAAAGCCTCCTATTCTTCCACATCGTTTCCGTCGATTCAGAGAGTGTAGATCTTGATTCTCTCCTTTAGCGCGCGCCATGCTGGCCCGCGCAAGGCCCCCTACCTCAATGTGCTGACAATCAGAGGTGCAATTGATACCTCGCTGAGTGGGCCTGGAACACTGTCCGTGCCCACGATGCCTTCCGCGCCACTCCTAAGAACACGTTCTCTACCGTCGTCGATCAAAATTACATGAACACAGGCGACGTACACTCTTCTTGCTCCTTGTTCCTTGATCCAGGTTACGGCCTTGGCCATAGACTTACCACTGCTCATAACATCATCAAAAACCACGACATCCCTGTTCCTAACTGGCAAGGTTTTCTTTTCAATGGTGACCTCCCCACTCACTCTGTCTCGTTGCGTAGAAACATAGCCGCATCCCCCCTTCAGTATCTTGTTCGCCTCAATCGCTACATCCATTCCCTTCTTCCCCAAGGATGCAGAGAAAGCGCCTTCAAAGCCTCTATTCTTGAAATGTTCAGCCAGAAGGCTGAACGCAGAGAGATCCTCCGTTGCCACAGGCAGAGTCTTCAACAATGCGGGGTTGTGCGAGTTTACTGTGACTATTCTGCTCACGCCGCACGTCTTCAGCAAAGTCACAATGGTTCTTATGCTAAATGCTTCACCTGATCTGAAACGATCGTCCTGCCTGGCATAAGCGAGGTAAGGCACAACGGCCGTGATGCTTCTGGCCTGCATGTCTCTTGCGTTGTCTGCCATCAGCAGAAGTTGGATCAGGTTTTCGTTTTGAGGAGGACCAGTTGTCTGAACAACGACTATATCCTCGTTCTTGACTGCATCTTCAAACCGTACGTATGACTCTCCGTCTGCAAAACGCTTGAACTCAACGGAGACAACTCTCGCCTTTGACAGCTCCCCAATTCTTCGCCCTAGATTCACAGATGCCGGGCCAGGAATAACGATCAAGCCTGTTCCTCCTCTTCACTCATATTATGTGGTGCGGGGGGAGGGAGTTTCATGGTTCTTCGATGCCATTTTGAACCTTTTCGTTGGCAAGGCGTACCTTCCAATCTCGAACCCCTTCGGGACAGGCTCCTGAAGCTGACGCGCTGAGTTGGCTCTGCGCCTTTGACCTGGCTTGGCAACCCCCGCTGTGGCCGAGTTTGCTCTAACTATCTGATTAAGATAACGCTGAGATTGATTGGCTCGAATAGAAGCCGTCAACGATTGTTTCCTCAGCATATGTTCTCCGATTATTCCATACCATATGCTAGCTCAATGAGCGCAAATGCTTCACAGTGCCTAGGTACGTTCCGTCAAGAAGGTAGAGTTCTGCGAATTCAAAATTGACCGCTGAAGATCGCAAGATCGGGCCGATCATGGTCGACATTTTTCCTCTGCTATCTCTTCTGTTGACGGATCTTCCTCCGAGATTATCGTTGAAGGATGGGATCACAATGCATTGTTGATCAGTAAGATCGATGCCAAAGCGCTTCTTTACACTCTCCTGAATCCTCCCATCGGGTTTGATCTTCATGTGCTTGAGAAGGGCCTTTGCGAGCTTGTGGCCTCCAACCTTGGTTCTTACCCAGGCTGGTCGTATCATACGAAAGCCAAGTTCGTCCGTGAACGTAACTACTGGATGGAGATGAGCCATCACCATAGTATCACAGTCGAGGAGATCGATCTTCGGCCATGCGTGGCCATGGAGAAGTGCAACTTTGTTCCATAGTTTGACACCACTTGATGAGTGAATCTTGACATTGGGTGTCGTTAGAGCGTCTAGGTTTCCGTCATGGTTTCCAGGCACAACCTGTATGTCTTGGACTACCTCACTGATCTTCTCAAAGAATTCCGGCACATCCTTCCATTCTTCAAGCTCAACTTTCTCAACTCCATGTTTGATGTCTCCTAGGAAGATGATCGATGTGGGAGCCGTTGTCTTGATGAGTTGAATCATCTTTTCAAGAAGCTTAGGGGTCTGAGATGGAACGTGGATGCCTTTTTGAGCAAGCGAGACCTCCCATCCAATGTGCAAATCTGCAACCACTAGTATTCTCTCTGATGCATTCTCGAGAAGTAACGCCGGATATGACTCCACAGGCCTAATGTGGGTGTCTGTTGCCGTGGCCTCTTCCCGCCGTAACCTTTTGCGTTCCTTGGTGATTGCGGGTTGCTTAAGGTTATGGAGAAGAGACTAGTATACTGAAACGCAGACGCGCTAAGGGGAACCAGACTTGGAGGTTGCAGAGAAGAAAGAGCTACAATCAATCGACAAGATCTGTGCAGACATAAGACGGTCTAGAGAAATCAACGGAAGGACAAGAGCCAAGTTGCTTGCGTATTTTGCGAATAGATTCGAGAACGCTCTGAGGCTAGTGGAGACGGGAATGGTCAAGAAATACGTCTTCTCCCCTAGTGGACGAGTTATATGGACAGTAAAGGGCAGAAAGGCAGAGTATCAAGTCATCCCGGATTCTAATTTCTGTAGCTGCGATGACTACTACTTCAGAGTAATTGACCGAAGGAGGCAATTATGCTACCACATAATCGCGCAACGGCTAGCTGATGCTCTAGAAAAATACGATTTAGAAAAGCTTCCCGACTCATCCTATAGCAAGGTCACTGAGAAGTGGCACTTCGAGGAGCCGTCCGATGAGCTTAGGGCAGACTGACCACATGTTTTTAAGTTCTTTGCGATATTACACGGCGCGATGCAGGGAGCTTCGAACATGTCCGCTGATGAGTTCTATGGAGTTCTGATACTGGGAATTCAGATCTTGTCTTTCTTAGCGTTGCTTCTGATATTCGTCTATGTGGCATATGAGAGATCAACACCGACTTAGATCCTGGGCATGTGTGAAGGACTTAGTCTTCTGTGGATTTGCACATCCATCAGACCTGTCACGTTTACGATGTGACTTGCAGATGCGAAGCCCTGATTGAGGAAACGCTTATGCATGATCCAGTTTCAATCAGGACGCGTTAGTCGAGAGGAATGAAGAGTTATCTAGGGTGGGTTCCTGTGATCCAAGAAGCAAAGGAGCACTTGAACGTTTTCTCTCTCCTCCGAGAAGACATCAGGAAACTGCTTGAGAACGAAGGCATTACTCGACCTAGCGCCATACAGGATTTGGCGATTCCGGAGATTCTTCAAGGAAAAAATGTCTTGATCATAGCTCCTACAGGAACAGGCAAGACGTATGCTGCAATCATGCCAATCTTCGAACTATTTGTTCAGACGAGAAACAGGGAACCTGTAGAGGGAATCTCCATCCTATACCTTACACCTCTGCGAGCCCTGAATCGGGACATTTTGAGAAAACTCGCAGAAAACGCCAAACAGCTCGACATAAAGGTCCAAGTCAGACACGGCGACACACCTACCCACATCCGATCCCTGCAAGCAAAGTTCCCTCCGGACATGATGATTACAACGCCTGAAACTCTTCAAGCGATCCTGCCTGGGAAGAGGATGAGGCAACATTTGGGAGGCGTACGTTGGGTGGTTGTCGACGAAATACACGAACTGGCCACAGACAAACGGGGAGTTCAACTGTCAGTAGCTCTGGAGAGGTTGCGCAATCTGACAGGCAGAGACTTTCAGAGAGTCGGACTCTCTGCAACCATAGGAGAGGATCGCAAGATTGGGCAGTTCCTAGTCGGACAGGACCGGCTCGTTGAGATAGTCAAGTCTGAAGAAGGAAGAAGATTCGAGGCCGAAGTAGAGTACGTCACACCTACAGAAGATGACTACAAAGCCTCAAACAAGCTGGGGGTTCCCGCTCCCTCGCTCGCAAGAGTGAGAAGAATATGTGGTCTTATCTCACAGCACAAATCCACACTCGTCTTCACCAATACACGTGAGCATGCGGAAGCTTTAGGATCACAGATACACGCCATCAACGAAGCCTTACCTGTTAAGGTTCACCATGGTTCTTTGTCTAGAGAAATTCGGGAAGAAGTGGAGAAAGAGTTTCAATCGGGTGCCATCAGAGCAGTCATATGTACATCGTCACTGGAACTTGGCATCGATATCGGATCAGTCGACTTCATCATCCAATACATGTCGCCGAGGGAAGCAACTCGACTCATTCAGAGAATTGGAAGAAGTGGGCACGAGATCAAAGGTATCCCTAGAGGAGTGGTAATCTCCGGGTGGGTGGACGACATCCTTGAGTCGTCCGTGATCATCAGTTATGCAAGGCAGGAGCAGCTGGAGAAAGTCAAGATCCATGAGAATGCGCTCGATGTCCTGGCCCACCAGATTGTGGGCATACTACTCGATCGAGGGAGATGTAACGCTGAACAAATCCTGGAGACTATTACGAGAGCCTACCCATATAGAACTCTTGATCCGGAAGACTTCTTGGCTACTCTCAAACAACTCGCCGATCTGCGTATTCTAACACAAAGAGAGAACCTGATTCAGGCAAGGTTTCCGAAAGCATTTCACTACTACTACGAGAATCTATCCGTGATCCCTGACGTAAAACGGTTCACTGTTTTTGATTTCATAAGGAAGCGCAGGATCGGAACTCTTGATCAAGAGTTCGTCGCCCGAAGCTGTAAGCCGGGTGTAGAGTTCATCATGCACGGCAATACTTGGAGAGTGGTTACAGCCGATGAGGTGAGGCTCTCCGTTGAGGTTGAGCCCGTAGCCCCTAGCCTCAGTGCGATTCCAAGCTGGGAAGGGGAGATAATACCGGTCGACTACTGTATCTCAAATCAGGTCGGTCTTCTCAGAAGAACGATCATCCAAGATGCCGCAGATGCAACTGATTCAATTGAGATTGCATCGAGACTCTCAATCAATTTCGAGGCCATGCAAAAAGCCGTGGACACCCTTAAGGCCCAAGTCATCGAATATCCACTTCCGACTGAAAGCAAGATAGTTGTGGAGAAGTTTGAGAATTGCATAGTAGTTCACGCATGTTTCGGCAACCTCGTAAATGCAACTCTGGCCACCGCGCTTGCATTCCTTCTCACAGCGAGATACGGGTTCAATGTTGCCACACAGACCGATCCCTACAGGATTGGACTGATCGTTCCCCTCAAGATCAATGCCGCTCTTGTTGCAAATGAGTTGAAGAAGCTAGGGCCCGAAGATCTTGACAAGATCGTTCTAGGTTCGATGGAGGAATCAGAACTGTTCGCCTGGAGACATTGGCACGTAGCTAGACGGTTCGGAGCTGTAGAACGCAAGGCTGACTACAAGACTAATCAGGCAAAATTCCTTGTTTCAGCCTTCAGAAATAGTCCCATCAACAAAGAAACGCGACGAGAAATCCTCCAAGAGAAATTCGACTTAGCTCAGTCAAGACTAGTTTTGCAGAGCATTTGCCGAGGGGAGATTTCAATCGAGACGATTGAACAGGAAGGACTGAGCTGCTCTCCACTAGCGATGCCGATTGTGGATAAAGTGATTCCACATGACCTTCTTCGTCCAGCAGTGCCGGGCAAGGCGCTCGCGGAAATAGTCAAGGAGCGGCTATTGTCCGAAATGACAAGACTTGTTTGCTTCCATAAAGCAGACTGGGAAAGTCTTAGGACGGTGCGAACGCTTCAGGAAACGGTTCGATGCCCTGCATGTAGGTCGACTTTGATCGCTGCGACGTATCCTCGTGATGAAACCCTGATCAAAATCGCAAGAAAGAAACTGCGGCGGAAATCACTTTCTCTCGAAGAAGAGCGGGAATGGCAAAGAGGGTGGACAAGCGCTAGTCTAGTTCAAACTTCGGGTAAGAAAGCAGTAATTGCAATGAGCGGAAGAGGAGTGGGCCCAACGACCGCCATCCGCGTCTTGAGACGTTTCTGTAGGACTGAGGAGGAGTTCTACACAGAGATACTCAAAGCGGAGAGAGAGTACGCCAGGACTCGCATGTTCTGGGACTGAAATGTGCTGTATTTGGCACTGGCTTTGGTTCGATCTCCTAATCGCCTTTGTGAAAAGCTTTAGTCAGACAAAGGTCAATGTCTCAGCCTAGAAAATGTCTTCCGAGGATGACCCATAGCAAACTTGCGCGAGGCTCTGACCGTAATGAAGGGAATCGTTCTGGCTATTCTTCTTTCGCTTCTCGTGCATGTGAATTGCAGCATTACATATGCAAATGGGTCTGTGAACCTTTTGAGGAACCCTGGCTTCGAGGAGATTGGCACTTGGAAAATATTTACCGCTGATGCAAACGACATCGCCGATCCGAGGAATGCCAACCAGTCACACAGTGGAAAATATTCCGCTTATGCTAGAGCCACGACAATTGGCGGGGACGGATACGCCTTCGTGTATCAGAATGTCTCCATTCCTATAGTGTCTTCTCTGGAGTTCTCATTTTGGCTGTATGTGAGGCACCCTGAGCTTCCATTCCAAGGGTACATAAAGGGGTTCGTGACAACGTCGGGCGGCAGGTACTTTGACCTTGGGATTTGGTCAGATGTGCCTAAGCCGAGGCCTAGCGAGTATATACTTCAAACACGGTTGGAAACGTACGATACTTGGTTCAGAATCAGCGTAGACCTTGGAAGACTGTGGATTGATGAAGCGAGTTTTCCCGGAGATGACACGATAACTACTGTTTCCTTTGGCATCTACAATGGGCTTGTGTATGCCTTGCCCAAGAACCTTCTCTACCTGGAGGTATTCTTTGATGACGTATTCCTCGGATCGTCTACTCCTAGGGAGGAACCTCGATTTCCTTGGTTGGTGGCGATATCCTGTCTGGTCGGGGTGACGATGGTCGTTACCGCTGTCCTCGCAAGGCGACAGAGTTTGGTAAGGATCCCTCCGCTTTCTCATGAGGGGTTCACTTCAAGAATTCCAAAGAGAGCAATCCGGACGGAACGGCTTGAATCGGTCGTCTATTACAGGCCTTGACTGGAGGAGCCGAATTGCCTGATCATCTCATTCGCATCATTTTAGCACAACGCAAGGATCTATCACAGGACATGGTGATGCGCCTCATAGAGCGGAAGAAGACTGAATCGGCAGGTTTTCTTTCTGACGAAGGTGCAGCGATGCTTGTAGCGCAGGATCTCAATGTAGAGATGGAGAAAGGAGAACCTGAAGGTATTCAAATCAAAGACATTGTAAGTGGCCTAGGCAACGTGACCATCACAGGTCAAGTCACGGAAGTTTCGGTCATTCAAGAATTCAAGCGTCAGAATGGAAGTTCCGGAAAAGTTCTGCGTTTTGTGATGATCGATCAGACAGGGGAAGTCCGCTGTGTAGCTTGGGACAAACAGGCCGAGGAACTGGCTGACCAGCAAATTCAAGGCAGGTCAGTAATTATATCGCACGGATACACACGCGAAGGTTTGGAAGGGAACGTAGAGCTACACATTGGCGATCGAGGAGAAGTCCAAGTCACACAAGGCACCCGCGAAGCATACGAGCAATCCGTCAGCCCAGCCATCAGCATATCGGATGCCTTGAAACGCGAGGGAGTGGTGGACATCGTTGGCATAGTGAAGACACCTCCGAGAGTTATAGAGTTCAAGAAAGCAAATCAACTCGGCAAAGTTCTTCGAACAAAAGTCATCGACCAGACGGGAAGAATAACCCTTGTCGCCTGGAACGAAAAAGCAGATGACCTACGCAATGTCACCGTGGGAGAAGTAGTTCAAGTATCCGGAGGAAGGATCAAACCTTCCATAGGTGGAAGCCCGGAAATTCACATAGACTCTATGAGTCGAGCCGAAGTTCTGGAACACTGTCCCACTCATTTGGCTGACTTTCATCCAGAGCCAATCAAGATCTCACAGATCAAGGCCAATATGCGGGATGTAGATGTCTTAGCCAAGATACTCAAGATCCAACCGCCCTCGTCTGTAAAGAGGACTAGCGGCGACGTGACGCAGGTCATGCGGATTCTCCTAGTAGATGATACAGGCATCATTCAAGCATCGCTATGGGACGACAAGACAGAACTCAGCCTGAAGGAAGGAGAAATCATCCTCATTGAAGATGCTACAAGTAGGGAGCGCTTGGGAGAGATTTCCATAAGTGTCGGAAAATCCGGTGGGGTTTCTGCAAATCCAAAGTTGGGGACAGGGAGCTTTGAGCCCTCTCAGAAGAAGATCAAGGAATTGCCCTCTTCTGGATCGTTCATTGTCGAAGGAAGAATCATTGGTTTGCCCACTGTCAGACAGGTTCAGACTTCGAGAGGTGACACCGTGGATATCGCCGAGTTCCGTTTCAGGGATAGTTCTGGCGAATGCAAGGTAGTTTTTTGGCGGGATTTGGCAAAGCAGATTGCAGAGTTGAAACAGGACACCAAGATAAGGCTATTCAGTGTCCATCCTAGACTGGGATTCAAAGGAGGAGTCGAACTATCGTCAGGGTCCATGACATACTTGGAGACGATAAGTGAACCTCCATCCGAGATCAAGCCTTCTGCGAAGGTTGACAAGATCATTGAGTTGAAGGAAGGCGTGAAAGGAACAGTTCAAGCAATGATCTTGGAACTGTCAAGCAACTCCAATGCTTCGCCTATATGCAGGAAATGTGGAACTGAGATTGAGTTCAAAGACGATAAGGCGATCTGCGAAAGTTGCGGATCAGGCCAAGACATCGATTTATCCGCGACTCTTTTCCTTAGGATCGATGATGGATCTGGCTTCATTGACTCCATCGTTGAAAGCCCCGAGGCAAATGCCCTTCTTGCCCAAGACGCTAAATGGATTTTGAGAAGCATAGTCGAGAAGAAGACGCCAAGAATCCGGTTGACTGTGGAGACACTGAGTCGTCTAATCGGAATGCGAATCTTGGCAGAGGGACTTCTGATAAAGGATTTGAAAACTGGTGGAAACATTTTTCAGATTGAGAAGATTCATGAAATGACAGCATGAGCCAATTATGCCACTATGGGTTAGGACGAGGTACCGTAGCGGACGAGGCTTTTAGCGCGCGCGACTAGAAATCTACTTCGGTGTGACTTCCTTCAATGCACTTTCGATCACGGCAAGTGCTGAGTCCATGAGCTCTCTGGTGATTGTCAGAGGAGGAGCCAGTCGAAGAGTGGACGGGCCGCATGTGATCAGTGCGACTCCTCTTCTCCAGCTTTTCATCATGATCTCTTTGGCCTCGTCGACACCAGGTATCTTTGTTTTACCGTCCTTGACGATCTCCATGCCAATCATCAAACCCTTACCTCTCACGTCACCAATGATCTGGTATTTTTCCTGCATTTCTCTGAGTCTTGTCATCATGTGAGCACCTTGTCTTGTCGCGTTTTCCATCATTCGTTCTTTCTCTATTGCGTCGAGAACAGCTTGAGCTGCAGAGCAAGCGACTGGGTTGCCTCCGAACGTGTTTGCGTGGGATCCACCTTCCCAATCCATAATCTCTGCTCTTGAGATCGTTACTCCGAGGGGAAGCCCGGCAGCAATGGATTTGGCCATGCAAACTATGTCCGGTGCGATGCCCCAATGCTCAATTGCGCAGAACTTGCCCGTTCTTCCAATTCCTGACTGAATCTCATCGTCGACAAGGAGAATACTGTACTTGTCTGCCAGCTTCTTGAGCTTCTGGAAGTATTCTGCTGGTGGAACAATGTATCCCCCTTCTCCTTGTATGGGTTCAAAGAAGAAAGATGCTGTGTCTTCAGGGGGAGCGTATTTCTTGAAGACCCATTCGTCTATGAAGTCTACACACCAATAGTCGCAGTCTGGATACGTTAGTTTGTAGGGACAACGATAGCAATAGGGATACGGAACATGAATAACCCCTGGCATTAGTGGGAAGAAATATTTCTTCTGAACTGGCTTGCTAGCTGTGAGGCTCAGAGACCCTATGAGTCTTCCATGGAATGCGCCTATGAATGCGAAGAATAGTTGTTTTCTGGTGTGCCATTTTGACATCTTTATTGCAGCTTCGATCGATTCAGCCCCGCTGTTTGAATAAAAGATCTTCTTTGGGAAGCTTCCAGGCGTCAGTTTCTGCAGCTTCTCCCCTAGTTCGACTAGCTTCTCGTAGTAGAAATCGGTCCAAGGGTAGTGAAGGAACTTCTCGGATTGTCTCTTCACGGCTTCTATGACCATCGGGTGGCAATGTCCAACATTGAGGCATAACAATCCTGAGTTGAAGTCTATGTACTCGTTTCCATCAACATCTTTGACGACGCAGTCTTTTCCCGACTCGATAACAAGAGGGTAGTATCGAACCAGTGATCCTGAGACAAGCCTCTCGTCTCTCTCAAGGATGGCTCGTGCCTTTGGCCCAGGTGGGGTGACAACGATCTTGGGAATTTTCATTTCTGGCAACGTGCAATGTCACCTTTCGAGAGCCAGAGTTGCCGATACAGTTGTAAAAGGTTTCCGGCAAGAATACGGGGCAGATGGTCAGAGACCTATTCCTTTCTGAGGGCAATCTCTATTGTGGATATACTGGCCCTCGTTCCGTCCGGTCTTGTTATGTCCTCCGATCCAATGCTAATGTCCCGGACCTGAAGGTTCTTCTGGAATTTCCTCAGTCGCTCAACAATATCTACTGCATTGTTTATCGACTGCCCCCTGGCTCTAAGAACAATTTCGTCTTTGCCTGAATTGAAGAGTGTGACGCAGGCAACAACATAGTTCATCACCGGTTTCTTGCCTACACGGACTAGATTCTCCTGTCTTACCGTCATCTTCCTCTTTCCCCAAAGTTGTACAGACTATGGGCAGATCTTCGTTTGATTAATCTTGCTGTAGTATTCCCAAGTTTCGTCGATTTTTAGCTGGATCCGATTTATCTCCTGTGGGGTTAAGTGTCTGAATCGACCCTGTTTCTCAAGGTAGTTCTGAACTGGTTTTCTCTTTGTTTTGTCAAGGAATTGTGTGCTTGGTGTGGAAATGGTGAAGGTACCATTCTCTATTTCGAAGAGAGTCCATGAACCTGTCTGAACCGCGAGCCTACCCATCTCAACGGAGATCGATGGGTCGGTTCTCCATCCAGGCGGGCAGGGAACCAGAATATGTAGATACTTGGTTCCTCTGATCTCTTTGGCTTTCTGGAACTTCTCAATGAAATCCGTAGGATAGGAAGGAGAAAGTGTGGCGATGTAAGGAATCTTGTGCGCCGCCATAATGAGGGGCATATCTTTCTTCGGCTCAGCTTTTCCCTTTGGCGTTGTCGTAGTCCATGCGCCCAAAGGAGTGGAGCCACTTCTCTGCATACCTGTGTTACCATATGCCTCATTATCGTAGCAAACATAGATGAAGTCGGTTCCTCTTTCTGCTGCACCACTCAAGGCTTGGATTCCAATATCCACGGTTCCCCCGTCACCTGCCCAACCTACAACCGCAATGTCTTCAATTCCTTGAGCTCGAAGCCCTGCAACAACCCCAGAAGCTGCGGCACCCGTACTGGCAAATGGTACGTTGAGAACCGGAATGTTCAATGAGCTTAGAGGGAAGACGCCCTGAAGAACGCTGGTGCAACAAGCGGGAACAACGAAGATCGTTTTCTTTCCTAGTGCTTTCAGTGCCAGCTTAACGGATAGGTTTGTGGTGCACCCTGCACATGAAGCGTTTCCTGGAAGGATCAGTTCCTCTATTGCCAGTTCCTTGAGTGAGACCACCTTCTCACCTCTTCAGCCCGTACCAGTCAAGCCTCTGGTCAAATCGCCCCTCTTTGGCGTACTTCGCAGCATGCAAGGCCATAATCTCAATGTCTTTCTCCGTAACGTCCCTCCCCCCAATCCCTGCTATGAAGTTCAGCACAGGCGGTCTCTCTTCAACATCATAGAGTGCACTTTGTACTTCTGTGAATAACTGCCCCTCCGCGCCGTAGCTTATCGCCCTATCGATTACGGCGATTGCATCGGTTCTCCCACAGATCTTTCTTATCTCCTCGATGGGAAAAGGTCTGAACGCGCGAACCCTCACCAAGCCCACTTTGTGACCCTTCTCTCTCAGCTTTTCTATCGCGAGTTTCGCTTCACTCCCAATCGTTCCCATGGAGATGACCAGAGTTTCAGCGTCGCTACAGGCAACTTCCTCTAAGAGTCCCCCATGATATGGTAACCCAAATCTCTCCGAGTATTCCTTGTCAACAATCGGGATGAGTTCCCTCGCATTGTCCATTGCCTCTTGAATCATGTACCTTAACTCCATGAAGTAGTCCGAGGATGCTAAGGTTCCGTGGCTCATTGGTTTGTCCACATCTAGCTTCCAGCCAGGTTTGAATCGTGGGAGAAAGAAATCAACATTCTCTTGATCAGGGATCATGAAGGGCATGCTCGTATGCGATAAAATGAAGCCTTCAAAGCATACCATAGCCGGAAGAAGAACCTTCGAGTTCTCACATATCTTGTATGCTTGAATTATCGTGTCAAAGATCTCTTGATGCGTTGCGCAGTAGAACTGAAGCCAACCAGTATCTCTTTGAGAAATCGAATCACTAAGATCGGGCAATATGTTCCAAGGAGGCCCTAATGTTCTATTGACAACCGCCATGACTATCGGAAGTCTCGCGCCGCTCGCCCAGTGAAGCATCTCATGCATGTATACCAGACCGTGAGAGGATGTAGCTGTGAACGTTCTCGCTCCAGAGGCAGACGCTCCAACGGACGCAGCCATCGCACTATGCTCCGATTCGACGCAAATATACTGACTTTTCATTCGACCAGAACTCACGAATTCTGCGATCAATTCAACTATCGCTGTTTGCGGAGTTATTGGGTATGCTGCGACGACTTCTGCTCTTGCGGCCTCAGCGGCAAGGCCAGCAACGTGACTTCCAGTTTCAACAAGACTGCGTGTCACTCTAGTCGTCCTCCCTTTTCATTGTCAATGCTTTTGTGGGGCATTCGTGTGCACATATTCCGCAGCCCTTGCAGTAGTCATAGTCTATGACAGGGCAATCACTGGCATCTCGGCTAATCGCTGCCTCAGGACAATAAACCCAGCAAAGTGTGCATTTTGTGCACTTTTCTCTGTCAAGGACAGGTCGAAGGGTTCTCCAGGACCCTGTCTTTCCTGCGCTTCCTTTGACTGGTGAGGAGAGACACGTCAACGGCAGCTCCTTGATCGACCTTGGAAGCTTGTGGGTGCTCATCTTGTGATCCCTCGAGGACGATTGCTAGTTGAAGCGGGCAAAGATAACCTTTCTGAGAAACTTTCCATGCGTATCTGCGGCTGGGCTTAACACACGTGAAACTAGTTAGTCTGTCGCAAGTCGATCATAGCCGAGTCTGACGGCTTTGGAGTTGAGTTCTCCGATTTCTCCAGGCCACTCTTGTCGAACTGCCCGCTCAGCAGATTGAAGCTTTATTTCTCCTGTGGCTTTCGCGAATCCTCCAAGCATGGCTGTGTTGACTACTGGCTGTCCTGCTACGATCAGATTCAGCTCAAGCGCTATGTCAGTCGCATCCACAAAATACAATCTGTTCTTTCGCTTTGAGAATGATTCTGGGAGTTTGGGTTTCTCGACAGAGTTCACCAGCAAGCCTCCCCCTTCCTTCAATCCATCAATCACATTCAAGACTTCGAGTAGGGAGTGGTCGAGAACAACCACGTAGTCCGGCTCATACACCTTGCTTCGTATTAGTATTTCCTGATCGCTGATTCTTAAAAATGCCTCTACTGGGGCGCCTCTCCTTTCCGCTCCGAAGAAAGCCATTGCCTGAGGCCATTTTCCCTCCATGAAGGCGGCTTTGGCTGTCAGCTGTGCGAGAACTACTGCCCCTTGTCCACCTCTGCCGTGAAACCTGACCTCTCTGAGGATTTTCTTCACGCCCCATGTCGATTGCCGAATCAGCAGTGGCTCATATAAAGCCTAAAACCTAATGAAGCTGTCCGAAGAGAGCCGGGCGTTCATGACGTCGAAAACCTTCCGGCTTCCCGATCAACCCTGCCCAAGCTGTAGAGAGAACTCTCTGGCTCTAACTGAATCTGTGGAAAATGTTGACTATTTTGGATCAGTGTTGCTCACCACGATCTACTGTGCCATATGTGGATATCGGGACTCAGACGTATCCTTAGTGGAAGTGGGAGAACCAAGTGCAATTCGAGCTCGAATCGACTCTCGCAAGGATCTAGCAATGAAGGTAGTCAGATCGAATTCTGCAACGATCCGAGCATCGAAGCTAGGCATCTCTATCCATCCAGGAATCTCTGCGCAGGGTTTCATAACGAACGTCGAAGGGGTTCTAGATAGGATGCAACAAGTTCTCGAAGGAATAATCGCTCATCTTCCTCCGAAACGGAGAAGGCGTGCAAAGGCAGTTCTGGCGAATCTGAAGAAGGCCAGACAGGGAAAGCTCAGCTTTGTCTTGGAGCTAAGGGACCCCTCAGGCCGCAGTGCAATTGCAGGAAACGATATGACAAAGATCAAGAAGAGGCCTCTATCAAAGAAGGAGCTTGAAAAGCTAGGAAACATTCAATGAGTATTCAATTGTGAATGCTCTAACACTTGATCCTATGATCACTGAGGAAAGATCCTTTGAGTGATGTGAAGATCGGCTGGCAGAAAGGAGTTGTGATCTCCTCAAAACAAACCAAGATTGTCCTTGACCCTGTAGGTGGTAGAGGTCTAGGGAGGAACACTCACATTTTCATAACTCACGCCCATGCTGATCACACATATGGACTGAGAACTAGCGCCAAGAAACATGCTACAGTCGAAACCATCAGAATCTACGAGAAACTGAACGAAGAGCAACTCAAGAATACTGTTTCAGTTCGTCTGAACAAGCCTGTCAAGGTGGGAGACCTTGAGGTAACTCCACTCAATGCAGGTCACATGTTAGGTTCAACTCAGTTTCTTGTCGAAACCCCAAAGAAAACAATCCTCTACACTGGTGATATCAACTGTGTTGACACTTTGACTACGGAAGCCGCACAAGTTTCCGAATGCGATGAATTGATCATGGAAGCTACGTATGGAGATCCGTTCTACGTCTTTCCGAGTCGTCACAGAACATATGCAAGGATTGTGGAATGGGCCGCTACTCAAGCTAGAAAAGGGAAGTCGCCTGTCTTTCATGTGTACGCTGCAGGCAAGGCTCAAGAGATCGTTAGGCTCTTTAATGTTTACACGACCTTGCCCGTCGTCACCAATCGATATGTGTCAAGAGTCAATGAGGCCCATACAACCTTCGGAGTGAAGCTGAATTACATAGACATTTCGAGCAGAAAGCCAGAAGTATTCGATGGGACCCACGTCCTAGTCACGACCGTACGGGATGAATCAATCTCCTCTGACAGGTCAACCCGGGCCGTAGCTACAGGCTGGGCTCTAAAGATGCATTCAAGAGACTTTCCCTCGTTCCCACTAAGTAGCCATGCAGACTCTAAACAACTAATGAACTTCGCAAAGGCTACCAGAGCCAAGAGAGTCTACCTGTACACAGGATGCGTCGATATATTCGCTGAGTATCTTAGGAAGAAAGCCGGATTGAATGCCAAACCACTGCCACCACTAGCCCAAACGGAACTAGGCGACTTCTAGATACCTGGCTATCACTATCCATGCTTGTGATGCCTATGAATGGCAAGTGGCCATAAAACTCAGGCTAAGCATGAGAAAACTGGCGTGTGTTCGCAGTGAGTCCTCGTATTTGAGCTATGGTTTGAATGTGTAGAGAATGAATATGCTTGCCGCTATCAGACTCACAACCATAATCATGACGGCTTCTGGACGTAGTTTGATTCCAGGAGTTTCCTCCTCAAAGAATCTCAGAAGGCCTGCGCTGGCCGCAGGCATAGGGGCCTCACCGCTTCTTCGTTTTTCTCTGCTCAACTAGGCTCACTGGGGTGTTGAGACTTGTTTTGCTCCCTAAAAGTCTTGTCTATCAAATGATGTGTCGAGTACGATGTTGTTTAATCCTTTTCCATAGTGAATTCTTGCAGTGGCCTGGTGTTTATCGAATCTTGATGTATTCATAGGCGTCGCGCATGGTGTCGAAGGCGAAATGGATCTTCTGGAAGTTGCGGCGGAACTCGATAACATCCTTCTTAACCTGGACTGGTGGTTCCCGTTTGACGACGACTCGCGCTATCAGATCAGCGATTTCCTTCATGTCGCTCTCGGTCATTCCTAGCCTGGTGCATTCTGAGGTGCCACATCTGATACCACCAGGAGCTTCGAAGTGTCTGTTAAACTTCAGGTCGTACGGCAACAGGTTTCTGTTGAGAATTATGTTCGCTTGCTCTAGATTTTTCTCGATGGTTCGGCCGTCACCGTAGCTTGTGATGTCTATTATGAGAACGTGAGATTGCGTGAATCCTTTCTTCTCGCCTAGAACTTTGAATCCTCTCTCAAATAGTGCTTGACCGAGCGCCTTTGCGTTTCTTATGATCTGTTCCGCATATTCCTTTCCGAATGCGTGCATTTCGGCAAATGCAACAGCCTTACCAGCCACAGTATGAAGGTGATGGTTACTCACGCAACCTGGGAAGGTTGCTTTTTTGATCTTGTCGGCGAATTTTTCCCACGAGATGACCATGCCGCCTTGCGGTCCTGGAAGAGTTTTGTGAGTGCTTAGCGTGACAGCGTCTGCCCCTTCCCGGAGAGGATCTTGGAATCTGCCACCTGCTATCAGGCCGCTGACATGGGCAGAGTCGTAGCAGATTGTTGCGCCTACGTTGTGAAATATGTCTGCGAGTTCTTTGACTGGATGAGGAAACGGGAAGACAGATGCCCCGAACATCGCAAGCTTGGGAGGGTTGCTCTCCTCCTTCGCCATTTTCTCGACCTTAGCCTTAGTCTTATCAACATCAATGTTCATTTCGTCGACATTGAATGGGAAATATTCAACCTTCAATCCTCGGACAGCTCCAGCAGTTCCGCCGAGTTCCAATTTGCCTGTGCTTATGTGACCTCCATTCGGTATGGCAAGTGACATCATTCTATCCCCTGGGCTTGCGAATGCGGTGTAGACCGCCAGGTTGGCACAAACCCCTGAGACAGGTCGTACGTCAACGAACTCGGCGCGAAATAGTTTCTTTGCTAGGTCTATACAGAGAAGCTCGACTTGATCAATGTAGACGCAGCCTGCGTACACCCGTTCGCCGGGCCACCCCTCAGCATAGCGATTCCCGAAATCGCTCATGACCGCCTCTCGGACAGCCGCGCTGGGGACGTTCTCGCTTGCGATCAATGGTATGCTTTCGGAAAACCATTTGTGATGCTGCTGCAGTAGCTGAAAGACCTTGTCATAGGATTCTTTCGGACTAGACATATTGAATCAGCAAGAACTCAATACAAATCAGTCTTTAATGTCTTTTGAGGCGGCAACCTTTCCTCTCTATGAAACAAGATAATTGATCTGGGTTCCCTACTCGTTTCTATCGTCTAAGATTCCAGTCTGTAGTTTGATATTTGCTGAGCTGAAGTTCTGAAGCGAGCCTCAGCTCAGTCGACGTAAGGGCTTTTTCGCAAAGCGTCATGTTCAAAGCCTGCTGGAACCCCATCTTCATGCAGTCTTCCATTCTCTCAAATGATACTGGTTTTCCCAGTACAAGTCTTAGAGTGGTGACCTTGGACTCTAGCCTTTCGAGGGGCATGCACGGATTTGGCCGCCCCATCTTCAGGATCTTCGTCATCGTTTCGAGATTCGAGTCGAGAAGTATGGTTCCATGTTGAAGCAGGGCATTTCCTCTTCGCGTTTGAGCTCCCCCGGATATCTTCTTTCCATCTATCGTTATGTTCGGGCACTGTCGCCCTGTTTCGTCAAAGCTGAGCTGCGCCTTAAGGCCGAGCTCCTCACATGCCAAGATGATTCCTCCACAGAGGTGGCTGTATGACAAGATCAAGTCGGACGGAACAGCACTAAGATCGACAATAATGCTGTAAGTCAGCTCTCCGCCGGAATCGTGGTAAACCGCTCCACCGCCCGTCGGTCTCCGGACGAGATCTATACCCGATTTCTTGCATGCGTCAACTTCAACCTCTTTCTCAGCTTGTTGGGAGAACCCAAGTGATACCGCAGAAGGCTTCCACCTATAGAACCTGATCGTGTTTTGAACGGACCGTTGGGTTCGTGAGATGAGGACTGCTTCATCTATGGCCATGTTCGCGAAGGCATTGTTGAAACCAGTTCTGAGTAATCTCCAGTTCTCAGCCACGAACATGCCCCTCGAAGATTCGCTTTGTTTCTTCGATCTCTAGGTGAGTCATCGGTCGAGGGTAGTTGTAGATGGGCCCGGTGAGTTTTTCGTTGTAGAATGGCCTATTGCAGTTTGGACAACCGGATGTCAAATAAGGTAGACCAGACTCAATGACGCGCTGTAATTTCTCTTTCGAAACTCCAAAGTTGATGAGAGTCCCAGAAGAGTCAAATTTCATGTCTTCTAGTCTTCCGATCTTGTTGACCAGCAGGAAACGCGCCGTCTGTATCTGTCTGTATTGGAAGAGCGAAGGAGGCCGTTGTTTCTCTAGCTGGGTTCCACGAATCGGGGTGAAGGCGAACAAGGCGGGGTAGATCCCTAGGTTGATCAATTCTTGGATCAGTCCTAACATCTCTCTATCAGTTTCCCCAAGTCCAGCAATCAAATGTGTGGTCACTCGACCACTACCAAATGCTGAAAGTGTCTCACGAAGAGCCTTCATATGATCCTGCCAAGTGTAAGGGCCTCCCGCAACCCGCCCCTTCACTCTATCAAAAAGCTCTGGTGTGGCAGCATCCAACGGGATACTGATTCGATCCACTCCCACGCGGCGAAACCTTTCGAGGTTCTCGCTGTCCAGCGGTTGGCAAGAGACAGAAACATCAATCCGCGTCTTAGAAAGGATCTGAGTAACGATCGCCAAGATATCCTCAGTCACATTCGCGTAGTTCACAGCTTGGATACAGACCCTTCTGACCTGGTCTCTGCATCTTGATAGAGCATCAACAGTGCCTTTCAGACTGAACGCTGGCCAGTTGACCCTTGAAAGCAGATCTGATCTGCCCCGACTCGTTCTGGCCTGAGGGCAGAAGAGGCAGTTGGCCGAACATCTTCTCGGATAATGAGTCAGCAAGTAGATGGTTGTTGGCTTTACTTGTAGGAACCCTTCCACAATTCCGAGAGTGAGCGCCGATCCTGCTGAGACTCGAACCATCATTTCATGATCTTGAGCTGCCAGATGCTGTGAGGCCGTGGATGGATCCCTCAGAGTGAACAAGACTATCGTCAACAAGAATATAGTGTTGCCGCAAGAAGCCAACAGGCCACAAGATCGATCGAGAGATTAGGAAACGGAGGCAACCATGACTAGTTCCACCGAAAGGAGATGCCCAGAGGCCTCCAGAACATAGGCTCACCGGCTCCTACTGAGCTCTGATTGCTGTTTTCACCAAACGAGTGCACTTGTTAACTAGTTCTTCTAGCTTCTTCTGTGACCTCGCCTCACAGTACAAGCGAATCCTCGGTTCTGTTCCCGAGGGCCGTAGAAGAACAAAGCTACCATCAGTGTAGTTCAAACGTAGTCCGTCATACGTCCAAACATCTTTGACGTTTCTTTCCGTTGCCAGCTTCGCTTTGATGATCTCCATAGCTCGGTCTTTGATCTTGTCCGGACATGGAAAAGCAATCCTTCTCTGGGGATAGTCCGGAATATCACAGAGTACTTTTGAGAGAGGGGCTCGAGCTTCAGAAAGTTTCCTCACAAGCTCACAAGCGGCGTGAATCCCATCTCCCCACGGTCCCCAGAGGACATCGATTATCTTCCATGGCTCACAGCAGAGGATCGGTTTCTCTCCGGTGACTAGGGCTTCATGAGTTTTCCCTAATCGTGTCCTTTCAACTCGGCCACCGTGTCTCTGCGCCACCTCATCTATCCTGGGAGAAGTATCTACAGTTGTTACAATCCTGCCAGAGCCGTGGCGTTGTAGAAGGATCTTAACAAAGAAGGCGAGGAGCCTATCATTCGTCACATAGCGCCCCTTCTCATCGATCACAGCCAATCTGTCAGCGTCGGAGTCATGTGCAATACCTAGGTCTGCGCCAAGCTCTGGTACAAGTCTCTCAAGTTCGATCAGTGTTTCCGATGTGGGCTCAGGGGATCTTCCAGGAAAGGTTCCATCTACGTTGGCATTGATCGCTGTTACTTTGCATCCGAGATGAGAAAGCAGTCTTGGTGTGACATTTGATCCGACACCGTTGGCACAGTCAACGGCTATGTGGAGAGAGCCTTCAACTGGTCTGATCCTTTGCAGCACTGTCTGAATGTATCTCTCTACAACGTCTTGTCGATGGGCGACAGAACCCATCCTATCCCAAGTCATCAGTTTGTAAGATCGGTTGAGCATGAGTTGCTCAAGAACTGCCTCTTCACTACCGGTGTACTCCCGTCCCTCTGCGGTGTAGCACTTGAGCCCATTGTCTGAGGGAGGGTTGTGTGATCCGGTTATTATGACGCCTGCATCCAGCTGATTCTCTCTTACGCCGAAAGCTAAGACCGGAGTGGGAACAAGTCCGAATTGAACCACCCTACACCCACCCGCCATCAATCCTGAGGCTAAGGCGTTTTTTAGACACGGGGAGGAAGTTCTTGCGTCGTGGCCAATCGCGATGCTCCCTTCGTTCTGAAGGGAGGTTGCGACTGCAAGTCCCAGGTCTAACGCCAACTCTGGCGACACTTGACTTATGTCGCCGCGGATGCCTGACGTTCCGAAAAGTTTCTGCACTTCGTAGGCCTCAGAAGCTTAAGCTGGGTCGCCAGTATCGTTTTCCTCTCTTCTCTCGGTCCCTGTCCCATTTGCTCAGAATCTTCACCGCTTCTACCGCGGTTCTACAGACTTCTTCTTCCCCTGCGATTCGGAACTCATCCGTGATTCGATTCGCGTATACTGCGCATATGCAGCCCGATCTCAGCCCATAGATTCCTGCAAGGGTGAATATTGTTGAGGCTTCCATTTCGAATGTTAAGACGTTAACGGAGCCAAGGGAGCTCACAAGATTCTCGCTATCCTTGGGCAAATAGTTGTGAAAGCCTGGTCTACCTTGTCCGACGTAGAAGCTATCTGACGATGCCGTGTACCCTACATGATAAGTGAACCCAAGCTTCTCCGCGGCTTCAATCAGAGCCAGGGTCACTTCGTAGCTTGGAACTGCAGGATACTCAGGTCGCACGTATTGTTTGCTCGTTCCGTCCAGTCTGACCGCACCAGTCGCAATAACCAAAGCTCCAAGTTTGATCTCACGCTGAAGCGCTCCGCACGATCCAACCCTGATGAAAGTGTCGCCCCCAATGGCAGCAAGCTCCTCAAGAGCTATCGCAGTTGCAGGACCACCGATTCCTGTTGAACAGGCCGACACTGCCTCTTCTCCAATGAGGCCGGACCAGACACGATATTCACGGTGCATTGAAACCTCTTTAGCTGAGTCCCACAGACGACCAATCTTCGGAACTCGGTCAGGATCGCCTGGCAAAAAGACATATCTGCCCACGTCTCCCGGTTTGCAGCCAATGTGATATTGGAGGCCTTTCTCGGAAGTTGGGTGTGGCGCGGAGATTTCGCTTCGTTTCAACCAGAATCCTCCTAAGATCGTCTGGATCCTAGATCATGTGAGATTACCCAGCTGCAACTAATTAAGACGGACGGAGATCGGTCTCTGAACGGCATTGTGCATGACTTCCCGTCTATCGTCCTTCTTGGTGTGGCTTTTCGGCCAGTACCAACACAAACCTTCTTGTCACGTGAACCTCTGTCCCTTCCATCCACTCCGAGAGAAGCTCTCTCCATTGGTCCTCGCTCAAATGCTTCTTTTTGTACTCAGGGCCAGCGGACGACAGATAGAGTTGATCGACGAAAGTTTCGAGTCTGCTTCTGAGTGAATAGCATATTTCCTTTGAGGTTTTCACCCTGAATCCGGTTCTTTCCAATTCATTGCCCAGAGCTATTGAATTCAAGCGGAACATGCCGCGATCCTTACCTAGGACTTTTCTCTGCAGATTGTCCGAGAGATTGTTGAACTCATCATTCGAGGAATAGTCCGCCACAACAAGCTTGCCTTGAGCGTGGAGAACCCTCTTCAGTTCACTGAGAAGATAGGCTCTATTAGCGTAGTCAGAGAGAACGAAGTAGCACGAAGCAGCAGGTACTGAGCCGTTCTGGAAAGGAAGATGATCAATGCTAGCTCTCAAGAAATCTGTTGAAGGAAGACTACGTTTTGCCCTCTGGAGCATCGTTGAGGCGAAATCCACGCCTATGACGCGATGATGTTCGGCCAGGGTCGCCGTTGGTATTCCGTCGCCACACCCAACATCTAGGATCGGGTCTTGAACGTCTTGAAAAAAAGCAAGAGAATCAGCCATGATGCCTTCTAATGCTTCGTTTCGTCGTAGGAGACTGCTTCTTTCTCCAAACGTTATGCCTCTCCGTTGCCATAACTCCATCAGCATTCTAAGGTTGATGGCTGTGTCCTCCGGTTAGAGACATCAGTATTGGAGCTCCACCGTTCGATTCTGATCGTGTTCTAGAGCGATACGTCTCGAGTTTGGTCGAACGGTAGTATTCGGGTTGCAGTCAGGCGTTGCGCACTCGGACCTAGGTTTTGAACCGTGGAAGCAATCTCTGCAATGTTCGCGTAAGGACTATCGCTAACCCTATAGAGATACCCGCTTGCAAGAAGAGGTCTCTTCCATATGAAAGAATTGCAAGAGCCCACCCTTTGATGAAGATGTTGACATAGAAGTAAACAGAAGCCATGACTATGCCACCCAGCACACAAACAACAAGTTGAATCGGAACACTCCTCCTCTTCCCTAGTCCAGCGATCAAACCCTCAAGGCCATGCGCAGGAATCGAAACGAACCATCTTGGATAGCCAACCCATAGATCGGCTGCAATACATCCGACGACGCCTGTAAGTGCTCCTACCTTTGATCCGAACAAGAGTGAGGCGATGAAAACGATGGTGTCGCCTATGTGTGTGAATCCGCCTGTAGGTGAGGGCACAAACGCTAATCCAGTCAGGATTGCTGTTAAAGCAGATAGCACTGCGGAGTTTGTTATCTCCAGCGTGGAGAGAAACGGTTCCTTCGATGGCTCAGAGGGAGTCATGAAACCAAGAATCCCACCAAGGATGCTCAACGAAGCCCCAGCAAAGAGGATAACCGTGCTCATTGGATCAACTGCAAGTGTGAAGATTGGACCTACGAGTACAGTAGCAATCGCGGAAACCGACGCAATGATTCCGAACAACCCAGCATACTTGGTTCGTCCCTTTGAAACCATGAAGAGGGCTGATCCGGAGAACCCGATGCTCATCACGGCCGCAGTTAGGTATAGACTTATGAATACTTTCATCGCGTCACTAATCTTGATACTGGTAAAGACGTTCTCAAACCCGAGTGACCTAAGTATCAAAGCTGCTCCATACGTGGCCCCTGCGCCGATCAAAACCATCGCTAGACCTAGAGCAGAAGCTGCAAACTTCGCTCCCTTCAGTTCGACCAACCCCTAGTTCCCTAGGATCGAAAAGGGAGGGAGGAACTATATCAGGAAATCTCTCGTACACTGGGCCTTCCCGATAGGACCGATGTCAAAGTCCGTCAGCGAATCAACTGAACAAGTTGCTTGGAGGAGTTGTAACGAGTCATCTATCGAGCGTCTTTCTTAGCAAAACAAGGTCTTACAAAATCTTTTGAACTCGTAAAGAGACTCTGACTAATGCGGGGGAATCGGAGGAGTCGGTGTGCGCTCGCAGGTATCTGTGTTGGACTGCATTGGGAACACTTCGATGCTAAAGCTGAATGTGGAGTTTCATGGTCGAACGTATCGTCTGTTCGCGAAACCAGAATTCATGAACCCGAGTGGAAGCATCAAAGATCGAATAGCAAGATACATCGTTGAACAAGCTGAGAAGCAGGGGCTCCTCAAACCTGGCTACACGATAGTTGAGGCTACAAGCGGAAACACAGGTATAGCTTTGTCTATGGTTGCCGCTGCAAAAGGATACAAGATGCTCGTAGTAATGCCTGAGCATATGACGGGTGAACGAATCAAAATCATGACCAGTCTAGGTGCGGACCTATGCTTGACGCCGAAGGACCAAGGCTTCGAGGGAGCTGTTGCAAAAGCCGATAAGATTGCGAATAGCAGCAAGCGATATTTTCTGGCTAATCAGTTCAGAAACCCTGACAACATCATGGCTCATTATCACACAACTGGAAGAGAAATACTCCAACAAATTGAGGGCGGCATTGATGCCTTTGTGGCAGGCGTGGGCACAGGTGGTACTCTGATGGGTGTTGGAAGAGCTTTAAGAGAAAGAAATCCAAGAGTACGGCTGGTCGCAGTCGAGCCAGAAGAAGCCTCAGTCCTCTCCGGACGAAAAGACATCAAGGATCATAAAATTGCGGGAATCGGCGATGGCTTTGTACCGGAAATCGTCGACAAAGCCATGATTGATCAGGTTGTTACAGTCAAGAGTGATGATGCAGTTGAAATGGCTAGAAGAATGTCGCGAGAACGTGGCCTTATGGTGGGCGTGTCGTCTGGAGCGAACATATTGGCTTCGATCGAAGTCATGAACAAAACCGGTCAAGACAAGACGGTTGTAACAGTTCTTCCTGACAGAACAGAGCGATACCTCAGCACAGATCTATGTGCCTTAGGAGATGGAATCAGGATAAGACAATGTTCACACTGTGAATGTCCCTTCGAGATTGTGTAATGATGTGGACTAATCCTTCGAATCTGATAGATTGTCCCCTTTGAAACACATGCCTCTGACGGAGACTCTGAGAAGCAGACTGGAAACGGTTATTACATATTACAGAATCAACTTGAGCGTTTGCAGAGAATCGAAATGTCCCGCCCTGTCATAATCGTTGATTATGATCCTAGATGGCCTCTTCTATTTGAAGAGGAGAAAAAGCTCATCCTAGAAATTACACAGCACAAGGTTCTGGCCGTTGAGCATATCGGTAGCACAGCAGTGCGTGGTTTGGCGGCCAAGCCAATTATCGATATGATGGCAGGAGTCCATGGGTCCTCTGATGCAGATGAATGCCTACCTCTCTTGGCTCGTGTAGGTTACAATCATGTGATACCTGAGCCTGATAATCAGGAATGGTTCTATTGCCTAGGAAAAGGCCCCCACAGCGTTGGATACCATCTTCATCTGATAAGATACAGAAGCAATCACTGGAACAAGCATCTGCTCTTTCGTGACCATCTTCGCAAACATCCAGATATCGCCAAGCAATACGAAGAGGTGAAGAAAAGAATGGCTGAGAAACTCGGATCAGAGCGAGAGGCCTACACCGAATCTAAGACCTCCTTCATAGAATCAGTAGTCGCTCAGGCAAGCGAACGACATCCTCAATAGCTCAGTAGACAGCAGTGTGCGCGCGAACGGTCCTGTGGCCACTTTTCTAAGGCGAAAGCGAGAAAACTAGACAGAGTTTGAACTGGAGGGTTGGCGCCCGGGATGGGATTTGAACCCATGCGGCCCTTAGGGCCAATGGCTAGCCAGTCTATGCCCAGTTAAATTCAGATCTCGAGGCTTACGAGAGGCATCGTACCTCACATCGCCTTAACCTGGCTTGGCTACCCGGGCTAAGGTATCAATAGACATCCAGGGTCATCATTGAACGTGCATCGCTGGCTATAAAAACCGTCCCGTTGCTGGTGCCAAACATGGAAACGCCGCAAGCGCGCGAACAAGACCTGAAGACAATTCTCTGGAATGGATTTTTTAGTCTGGCCAGAGAAGGTTTTGAAGACGATTGCAGTAGTACCATGGGTGCGATAACCACATGATTCCGCTGGGAGACGATAATCCTACCCGAATAGCGCCGATAATCACGTGGGTCCTTATCATCGTCAACATCGTCGTCTTCATTTGGGAGATGCTTCTTGACCCAAGGACCTATGAGCAGATAATCCAGAAGTATGGCTTCGTGCCCATCTTAGTCACTGACGGAAAAGCATACTATACCTTTCTGACATCCATGTTCCTGCACGGGGGGATATTGCATCTTGCAGGGAATATGTGGTACATGCATGTCTTCGGAGACAACGTCGAGGATCTTTGTGGCTACGTTCCCTACCTCGTCTTCTACCTGATCTGCGGCTTTGTGGGATCTCTCTTTCAACTTGCTGCCGAATGGGGTTCTTCAATTCCTTCGATTGGGGCGTCAGGAGCCATATCTGGTTTGCTTGGAGCATACGTTTACCTATTTCCGAATATGAGAATTCGGACAGCTATCACGTGGGGATTCTTTATGCGCATTACCAGATTGCCGGCGTACTATCTGATCGGATTCTGGTTCCTATACCAAGTTATTCTAGGAATGCTTGCCACTGACACATCTGTCGCCTACTGGGCTCATATAGGAGGATTCGTAGCCGGCGTGGCACTAGCCCGAATCTTCGTTCGAAGAAGAGAAATCCATCCCCTCTTCCAGACTCCTTACGTTGGATATGAGTGACGGCGTTCCAGAAGCCAGTCAAATCTGTCAAGTCAGAACCATTGCTCGATTCAGCAATCCTAATACGTCTGAGATACATCGGCCAGACGAACTCACCAGGAGAGATAGAATGTGGAACTGAAAGGAAGTAAGACTGAGAAGAACCTGCTGGCATCATTCGCTGGAGAATCACAAGCTAGAACTCGATACACATTTTTCGCGAGCGCGGCTCGAAAAGAAGGATTTGAGCAAATTTCGTCCATATTTACTGAGACTGCAGATAACGAAAAGGAACATGCGCAGCTTTTCTTCAAACACTTGAAAGGTGGAGACATGGAGATTACTGCAAAGTATCCCGCGGGAGTAATAGGAACCACTGCGCAGAATCTAAAGGCTGCTGCAGCAGGCGAGAAGCTAGAATGGGGAACCATATACCCTGAGTTCGCGGCGGTTGCAGAGAAAGAGGGATTCAAAGACGTAGCCGAAACGTTCCGTGAAGTGGCTTTGGTTGAAGCGCAGCATGAGCGAAGATACGCGAAGCTTCTAAGCAATGTGGAAAACGGCCAAGTGTTCAAGAAGCCTTCCATTGTCAAGTGGAAATGTCGCAACTGCGGCAATGTCTTGGAAGCCAAAGAGGCTCCTCTCAAGTGTCCAGTGTGCGACCACGATCGAGCCTACTTTGAACTATTCGTTGAGAACTACTAAGCTCACGATTCAAAATAGGCGGGGCAACATGCAATTTGCCCCACTCCCTTTTCCCTTTTCGAAGCCTAGTGAAACCTAATTCTGCAAAGGATAGTTTAGGCTAGATTGTTTTCAGTTCCTTTCCGATCTTCTCGATTTTACTCAGTGCATAGTCCAAGTGTTCTTGCTTCAGCGCAGCGTTCATCATTGTTCTTAGACGTGCCCTGTCTTTGGCAACCATTGGGTATACGATTGGAAGAGCGAACACCCCCTCCTCGAAGAGTCTAGTGCTCATTTTCTTGGCTAGGCCGCTTTCTCCGACGATTACAGGTGTGATCGGAGTCTGATTTTGTCCGATGTCGAAGCCCAGATCCTTCAGTGCCTTCTTGAAATATCTCGTGTTCTTCCAAAGGTTTTCCAAGTGCTGTGGCTCATTCTCAACGACATCAATTGCGGCCATGCAGGCTGCAGCCACAGGCGGAGGTGCAGAGGCACTCAACAACCAACTTCTGGACTTGTTAAAGGCGTAATTGACTAGATCTCTACTTCCCGCGACATATCCTCCGGCTACCCCGAAAGCTTTCGAGAATGTTCCCATCTCAACATCGACTCGTCTCTCTACATTGAAGTGAGAAGTCACTCCTCGTCCCTTTTCTCCCAAGACGCCGTCCCCATGTGCGTCATCTACATAGGTCATTGCTCCATGTTCTTCAGCTAGCTTGACTATCCTGTCAACAGGTGCAATGTCGCCGTCCATGCTGAAGACGCCGTCAGTAATTATCAGAATTCGACGGTAGTTCTTCTTCTCAGCTTCATCAAGGACATGCGATAGATCATCGGCATCACAATGCTTGTAGACTGCGCGATCGGCTCTCGAAAGACGAACTCCGTCAATAATGCTTCCGTGGTTCAGTTGATCGCTGATTATCAGATCTCCTTCATCAGCGACCTGCGGGATCAATCCTTGATTAGCTGTGAACCCAGCTGAGTATGTCAGTGATGCCTCCGCATGCTTGTATTTTGCCAACCTCTCTTCGAGCTTGATGTGTATGTCCATGTTGCCTGCGATTGCTCTGACTGATCCCGATCCAACTCCATACTTCTCTATTGCTTCTATGGCCGCCCTCTTCAGTTTCGGATGGTTTGTTAGGCCGAGATAGTTGTTGGAGCAGAGCATGAGGACTTTTTTTCCGTTAACTATGGAGTGTGGAGAGCTGCTGCTCTCTAGGTTTTGGAGTTTCCAATCCAATTGGTTCTTGACTAGGTTTTCGTAATCTTCCTTCAGGAAAGCCGTGGGATTTCTCATAGCGAGCGATCCTCGAATGTGTTGGCGATCATGTGGAAATCAGGACATAAAGCTGTTGTCTTCACATTGTTCGCAAGCGTGCGCGTTCCTCCAATGCTGAGTAATGTGAGCGAACGGCCGCGTGGGCGAGTGTTGAATGCTAATGTCAGGTTTGCGTCGTTAACAGCCTAGAGTCGGCCTTCCGAGTGTCGCTTGCTCAACTTCTCCAGCATATCCTTGGTCATCATGCTTAGGTTGTAGGTCGGCCTCCATCCCCATTCCTTGCGAGAAGCGCTGTCGTCGATGGATTTTGGCCAAGAATCAGCGATCGCTTGCCTGAAGTCGGGTTTGTATTCGCATGTGAACTCAGGTATGTGTTTCTTGATCTCTGCGGCGAGTTCCCCGGCCGAGAAACTCATTGCCGACAGGTTGTAGTCTGCGTGATGCTTGAGTTTTGATAAGTCGGCCTCCATGAGATCGATTGTTGCCTTTATGCAGTCGGGCATGTACATCATCGGAAGGACCGTGTCTTCTCTCACGAAGCACGTGTATTTCTTGTGTTTGATCGCTTCGTAGAAGATGGCCACCGCGTAATCTGTTGTGCCTCCACCTGGAGGACTCTCGCTGCTGATGATGCCGGGGTAACGAACTCCACGTACGTCCAATTCAAACCGTCTAAAGTAGTAGTCGCACAAAAGTTCACCTGCAACCTTTGCGACTCCGTACACGGTCCTGGGGCGAAGAATGGTTTCCTGAGGAGTATTCTCTCGAGGAGTTTCGGGACCAAAGGCCGCGATTGAGCTTGGCCAGAAGACTCGAACCATCTTCTGTTCTCTGGCGATCTCTAGTATGTTGTAGAGACCATTCATGTTTACGTCCCATGCGAGCTGGGGGTTCTTTTCTCCTGTTGCTGAGAGGATTGCAGCCATATGGTAGATTGTGTCAATATCGTGTTTTTTCACAGACTCCTCAACGTTATCTCTCTTCGTAACGTCAATGAATCCAGACGGGCCTGATTTGAGCAAAGCTTCGCTCGGTTTCGTCTTATGTCCGACGGCTACAACGTTGTCATTTCCGTATTTCCTGCGAAGAGCCATAGTCAATTCGGAGCCGATTTGACCGAATGCACCAGTTACCAGAATTCTCTTCATGGTTACACTTGACATCTTGAGACCCTCACGTACTTTCGCTGCGCTAGGATAACATTTTAACTCTTAGTGTTCTTGTCAGAGAATGCTGACTTAGTATTCTTAGAATTATCCTTAGTTTGGTCTTGCGTGAAGTTATGGCTGGACGATGTTCTGAAGAGTGGTTTGAGAACTGAACGCGTTCGTTCGGTATGGATAAGGCAACAGTTCACTTATCCTCCGTCTCAGTCTCGTGCTTCTCTGAATCGAGCCAGATTTCGCCATAGCCATCACGACCCATATGTCTCCATCTGCGAACTCCCTGATGTACTGCCGACATGCACCACACGGTGTGAGGCTCTCTATTGAGGGGTGATCTGCGACTACTCCTACCGCTCTTATCTTCCTGTTTCCATGGATGACCGCGTGATCTATTGCGCTTCTCTCCGCACAAACTCCGAGCCCTGCTACCTCGCTCTCCACGTTACACCCCTCGTAGATCTTATCATCATGCGCAAGCACTGCTGCCCCGACTCTGAATCCCCAAAGAACTTTCGCATTCTTCATGCCTCTGAGTGCCACGTCTAGAAGCTCGGATTCCATTGACTCTGTTAGATCTTCGTTGGTCACGGTTCAATCGTCCCTGATATGCAGAGCCTCGTGGCCATCTTTTGCCTATTTTAGCATGTCTGTACAGATCGTTCGTGTCAACCGCTGTTTTATTGAAGGAAGATTCAAATCCTAGATGAGTCCACTACGCTGGCCCGTGTTGTTCACTTCGGCAGAGGAAGTCACGCTGATGTGGCCGCCGATTGACCTGAATTCTTCCTCTCTCTTAATGCATAGACAAATCCGATCCAGATCACAGCTGAAACCACCATGTAGAATGAGCCATATCCAGATGCTTCAATGAGTAAGGCAATACCTATGGGCGCAACAATTGAAACCACGTCGCCTGCACAGAGATAGAGGGAATTCGCGAGGCCTAGGTCTAGTCTGCTGGATCTTGAGACCACGAGCGCCATGGATGGAAAGAGAAGTCCATGAGCTGTTCCCGCAGCAAGCATGAGAGCGGAGAAATGTACAAATGTGTTGCTGAAGGGTAAGATCATTAGTACTAGCGCGAAGTCAACAAAACCCAAACAGATAATCGTCTTTTCCTCTATCCTTCGAAGGATTCTGGGAAGAGGTAACCTGACCGTTAACATAGCTAGAGAATACATTGTCAAGAGAAACGAAATCTCCGCAGATGTGAGCTGGAATTCTTCTGAAAGGTAAAGCGGAAAGAAGACAAAGATCGAGTTGAATGCCAGAGAGAAGAAAGCCTCCATTGTGGCTACGAACTGAACACGTTTGTCCTTCAGAAGGCTTTTCAGACTTCCTCTAATATCGAATGCCTTTCTTAGGCTTGGCAAAGTTGCTAGAGGTATCGAACACAGGATCCCTCCAAGACCAATCAAAGCGCCAATGAGATAAGTCGTTCGGATTCGAAGAACCAGTAGAAGAAGACTGCATGTACCTGGCGCTATGACCATTGCCAGAGAAGAAGCCAGTGCAAAAAAGGAAACGCCCGTAGCTTTTCGGGAGGATTGGCTTTCTGAAGCCATCGTAAGTCCAATGGTGAAGATTGCGGTGAGGCCAAGGGCATTGATGATAGATCCAAGAAGAACGTTGAGAGGTTTATCGGCCAAGTAGAGCAACATGAGAGAGGCCGCAATCCCCAGCGCTCCAATCCGCATTATCGGTCGACGGCCAAACCGGTCTGAAACAAGGCCAATAGGAATTCTTGAAACGAGCCTGGCGATCGAGGTCACTGAAGCTATGATGCCTACATACGCTACAGAGGCGCCTAGTTCCAAAGCATAGAGATATAGTGTAGGTGTAGTCATGTTAGATGCGATCAAAGTGAGAAGATTCAAACCCAGCAGGATGAATATGGGTCTCTGAGTGCTTACGTTGGGTTTTTTCTCAGTAACAGTCGCCTCTCCGTTTGCCCTAGCTTCCATTCTTATGTCATCCGTATCATGGGAAGTCAGAGACCTGCTTAGGGATGACTTATAGGTCTTCCACTGACAGAACCTGACCTAGCAAGAATCACTCGCCGAAGATCGAAAAGATTCAAAAACTCTTGTCCGAAGGTAGATGCTGAGCCGAGGTGGCAGAGGGGTTATGCGGCGGCCTGCAGAGCCGCTCTATGGAGGTTCGAATCCTCCCCTCGGCACCATCTCTCTTTGGCGTTTAGAGGATGTTTTGTGGAGTTTCTGAGAATTGTGACTGGCCTGAGCGCGTAGCCAGAGCCATCAAAAGAAGCTGAGTTCTGCACTTCGCCTGATTGCTCGACTTCAGCCTATCCGCAGTGACGGCATCGCCTCGAAATCGGGCGTATTGGTTCTATGTCTGTCTTGATGCGACGCACAAAGGTAGTTGAGCTGGTCATGCATCTAAACGAGAACGCAAGAAGAAAGCGTACACTATGGATTGATCGGTATTTTGATGGGGAGAGGTTGATGGACCCACGTAGGACCAGAGAAGTGGTGGAGGATGGGCTCAACCTCGCTCTGTTGGAGGCTGTTGACGAAGGGCTTCTTCTTCTCGGTGAAAACGCCAGGGATATGATCTACCACATCGTCGAGAACATGTATGACATCAGACGTGACCAGATTCCTGAGAAGCCTGAAGCCTTGCATGAAGCCTTGGAGGACTCGCTAGGACCACAGGCCAGAGTTGTTGAGAAGTTGATCGCTCGAGAATTTTACAGCAGGATTGGTTTAAGCTTCAAAGGCTTTGAAAACTCGACACTGCCGGAGTGCATTAGCTATGCAAAGGAACACAGCAACAATGCCGATCGTCTTACGGTTTCTCAGCTACTGACTCAAATAAGGTATCTTCGAGTTACTATTAACTCTCCAGAACAAGAGATTCTTCAGAACTCAAAGAGAGTTCGTGTTCCTCAGCAACAAAGAAGAGCAGATCCTCAGAGGGCCCTGATGGATCACCCCGTTCGCCCACATCACGTCCAAAAATCTCCCAGTCAACCCGAACCCCTTGAGACGAGACAGGTGAAGACAGGGAGGGCGAGACCCTTGTTCTGCCCTATATGCGGAAAATTGATGGATGCTGATCCGATATCAAGCAACGCAGTCTGTGTTTCATGCGGCGCCGTCGTTTAACTCGTCTCAACTGCCCCAACATTGTCACGACCTTCACCAACCATACGACAGAGCTCAATCTGCATAAGATGTGGAGCACAGATCCGAGGAAAACAGAAAATCTGTCCAAACTGCGAGTCCTCACGACCATTCGAGATACCCTCAATATACTAGCGCGTGCGATCTTCTAGCGTGTGCTGTTCCCCACATTTGCGATTCCAAGAGTCAACTTATCGAGAACGTATCCTGCGCCCCTATCCCATTCGGCAAGTTGAGTTGAATCACATAGAATCCGCTGGGAATCGAGGAGGTGTATATCGTTATCTCGATTGTTTCGCCTTTTTCCCAGACACCTGTGGTTCCCACATCATTAGCGCGCGTGGAGTCTGAAACCTTAACGATCTACCGTTGGGCCTAACGACTTAAGAAATTAGGACCTAAAGACTCAAGTCACAGCTGAGATTGCATGGAATTTTCCGATAGCCTAGAGGATGTTTTGCGGATCTATTGTGTACATATCCTCCATCCGGAATTTCGTTGGTTCTAAACGTGAAATGTCACCTAATCCTCGGCACCATCATAGATTTCCACACATAGATCTACTGAGCTGCGCGCGTTGGAAGGATTATGCTTGTCTTTATTGTGCTTATATAGCGCGGTGACGAATAGAGCGTAAGGTAGTTCACGAGAACGAGAGTCGAGAGTCGTTTTTCGAACGATTGCCCGTATGTTCTTCTTGTTGCAACTGACCGAAACGAAAAGAGGTGAAAATCAAATGGGTTATCGAGCATATGATGCGCCGGTGGAGGAAGGAAAGCAGTACGAAGTCGATATCACAGAAGTGAGTCGACGTGGTGACGGCCTGGCGCGTATCGAGGGATTTGTGGTCTTCGTGCCGAATGCGAAACCTGGGGACCACATGAAGATCCAGATCACGCAGGTTCGTGATCGCTTTGCTATTGGCGAACGATCTGAATAGGTCGTTAGCCAGGGTAAGGTCGCCCCTCTTTTTTTGGTAGTGTGTGGAGGGAATGTGATAATGAGAATTGCAGATATCGAGAACGGAATGAGACACGTGAACATTGAAGGCAAAATAGTGAACATGAACGGCTACATGCTTGTGGTGGATGATGAATCCGGAAGGACGTTTGTGAGATACTCACGGAGAAACCTTGAGAAACAGATTGAAAAGGGAAACCGCGTAAGGATCTCCAATTGCCAAGCGGTAAGCTACTCTGGAATTCTTCAATTGAGAATACAACCTAATGGGCACATAGCTGTGCGATAGGATCTTCCCGCCGTCTGACTAGATTTCAGAGAAAAGTCATTGGCGCTTCGAAGGCGGAGAACTTGAAACACTCGTGCAAACAGTGCGGTAACTGCTGCGTAATTCACTGGAAATCATTTGAAGCAACACACGACGATGTGATCCGATGGAGAAGAGAAGGAAGAGAAGACATCTTGAAACATCTTGCAATAACCTCCGACAACCCAAATGGCCAATCAGGAACCTTCACCTCAAACAGCTGCCCTTTCCTGAGAAGAAATGAAGAGCAGAATATCTACTGCTGCGACATAAATGACACCAAACCTTTCAACTGTAAGAACTACCCAGACGATGGAGTATGTGAATACACAACGAATCTGAACTGAATCTGAAGATAGGAAACGTTCCGCGATATGCGGTAGTGTGCTTCAGTCTTCAGAGAAGTCATACCCGTCTTGCTTGTCAAGATCTTAGACAGACAGCTGTAGAATAAGAAGGAGAGGGTCTGGGAGATTCTTCCCCCAGTGAAAGGAAGAGAATTGTATGTACACGCCATGAGACACACATGATTTCAATGATCCACGCGCTCTGTGTTCGTTCCCAGCGTGAACGTGGTATCGTTGAGAAGTAGACTAGTCTAAGGAATGTCTGTCTTTCAGTCGAGAAGTGTGATGATTAGGGTCGCTGAGGCTATTATTGAACCACCTACGAGAAACGGAAGGTTAATGTCAATTCCTGCAAGATATCCTCCAATGATCGGGCCAATTGCCAAGCCAATTGATCCAAATGCTGACGTCATGTTAACATCTTTCCCTCTGGAACCGTCCCTTGAATGAATCTGCGTAAGAATCTGCTGAGCTGGCCCGTAGAACGCTGCACCAAAAATATCATGCAAAAACCAGATCATTGTTGCTGGAATGAGGCTGGGAATAAGCGCCGTCAAGATCTGAGGCAGACCCATGAGGATGTTGCCGAAGATAAACACCTTCTTGTAGTCGAGGTGCGATCTGGCGAAGAGTCTGCTTACGATGATTAATGGTATGCCGTATGTGAAGTGGTGTACGCCCAAGATCATGGAGAGAGTCAAAGGGTCAACGGCGAACTTCTTCAAGAAGAAGAGAGTAAATATGAAGACTGAGTGGCAGATCGCGAAACCAATGTTCTGTATCAGGTTGAAGACACAGAGAATCTTTAGCTGCTTTGATATGTCAAACCTGTACAGATCCCTTATGCCTTTCTTCTCGAACCTAGGCCTACTCGGCTCTCTTGCTGTCTGAAATAATGCGAGAGCGACAATCAGCATCAAGCCCAGTGCGATAAAGGAGCCTTGGAAACCCAAGTAGAGTAGCATTGAACCAGCTATCATGTATCCAGTCGCATTGAAAGTCAACTCTATGCCTTGAATTCTCGCAATGACCTTGGCGTAGCCTTCCCTCACATGCTCAAAGATGAAAGTGGGGTGAACAGTGTTCCTTGATTTAACAGCAATATCCTGGCTGATCCATGACATCGTCAGTTCCCAAATACTTCTCAACAGTGGCATACAGAGCGACGATATAGAGGACAGTAACAATGAAGCCGAATACACGACTTTTCTTCCCCACGTGTCTGATTGGGCCCCGACCATAACCGAAATGAGAAAACCGAGAAAAGCCGAGATTGAGAACATGGCGCCCATTGCGTAAAAGGAGATTTTGATACTATCGAGATACAGAGTGAATAGCATTCCGAATATACCGCTGCATAGACCAAAGATAGCAGAGACCGCTATTGTGACCTTTACGTCTCTGTTCAATGGGATCGCACCGATCGCTTCAAATCTTATCCAATTCGATGCAAGTGCCTAGAGCGTGCTAATGATTAGGAGCAGTGATTGTCTGTACACCAAGATCTCTGTCTTGCCTTTTTGAACGAGTAGCGCGCTTGCACATCACCATACTTTGCGTAGAAGTTGAAGTGCGTTTTCTCCTACTACTTTCTTGATCTCACTATCGGAGTATCCGTGCTTTATCATCCATCGGACAACGTTTTCCAGGCATTCTGTCGGGTTTTCCATCCCTTTGACGTAGTCTGGAAGTGTGGAGACATCCATGTCCATTCCTAGAACTTTGTCACCGGGCTTTGCGTCTCGGCTGTATCGTCCAAAGCCTCCGGTCTTGTTTTTGGCTGCCATTGAACGGTAAAGTCCTATATGGTCTCCGTATAGGGTGTCGGGGCCGCATCCGACGTGATCTATGCCCAGTAGTTTGATACAGTACTCGACTTGCTCCATGTAGGCTTCCAGGTTACTCACCGGATTCTTTTTGGTCTTGACTACTGCTCCCGCCATTTCCACGCCTAAGAGACCCTCCCTTTCGGCTAGAGCTTTGAGAACTCCGTCAGGCTTCATTCTCTTCGACGGCGTGAGAGTTCTGGATCCGCAATGAGAGATGATGATGGGTTTATTGCTTGATTCGATGGTGTCCATTGCAGTTTTGTCGCTTGAGTGAGAGACGTCGATGAGCATGCCCACTTTGTTCATACGCACAATAGCGTCGTAGCCAAGGTCGGTTAGGCCTCCATCGTTTCTCTCTCTCAGTCCTGATCCCAACATGTTCGATTCGCTGTATGTGACTCCTGCCGATCTAACTCCCAAGCCGAAGAGAATGTCGATTCTGTCCACCTCGTTTTCGATGCAGCTAAGACTTTCTAGAACCACAACCCAGGCCAATTTGCCTGCTTTGTGAGCTAGCATGATGTCGTCTACGGTTTTGCAGTGGATGACGAAGTCTTGGTGAGCGATATCACAGAGCCTCATGCCCAGATCGTGTATTATATCGGTCCATTTCCATGCATTCTTTGAGGTGATATCGCTGCTTCCATCCATCATGTTATCAAAGATGCAATCAAGTCCAGATTTGCTTAGGGCCTCATAGGCCATGAACTGACGTCCTTCGTTTCTTCTATCTGCAAAAATGTCCTGTGGGTAAGCCACAGGGTGCTCGTGAAGGTCAACGATAACACTCTTTTCCATGATGTCTTCGAAACGTTCTTCTTCAGTCTTCGACAGAGGTAGAGTGTAGGACCACTCTTTCACAATTTCGTCTCTGAACTTGATTTTTACGTAGTCTTTTCCAGGTTCGAGGTATTGGTAGGCTTTGTAGCCCGAATACTTCTTATTTCTACCCAATGTGATCTCAATCCTCTTCGTCTGATTATCAATTGCCTACTTTCCTTTCCCGAAGTTTTCGTATGAGACCAGTTCCTCTAGAGGTTGTCTAGTTTTCTCTGGTTTTTCAGCTGGATATCCGACTGAGACTGTGCAGATAATCCTCAGATTGTCAGGCACCCCTAACAGTTGTCTCATCGATTCCTCGATTGATGAATCTACCACACCCATCCAACAGGTTCCAAGGCCTTGAGCGTGAGCTGCTAGAAGGAAGTTTTGAGTTGCTATTGGTGGGTCGCATTTGAAATATTTCTGATGCTTCTGTGGGTCACCGAGCACTACCAGCACTACTGGGCTTTCCGCCATGAATCTACCGTAGGGATGAAGTCTAGCCAACTCCTCCCTCTTCTCCTTGCTTCTCACCACGATGAAATGCCACGGTTGTTTGTTACTGGCTGATGGTGCCCATCGAGCAGCCTCGAGGCATGCAAGAAGTTTCTCAGGTTCGACGTCTCGATTTCGGTCGTATTTCCTTATGCTTCTACGTGTTCGAATTGCTTCCAGAACATCCATTCCGATCATCATCCGCCCGTAGACATCGGCAAAATTCTGGTTATATGCATAGCGACATTGGCGGACACAGCGCGCATTGCCTTGGCTTGGGATTAAACTTCATTAGGCTCCGGATCTTGACTGGGCACCTACCTGACTTCCACCGGTGATGAGGCTTGCCAATTCAGGTCTACAACACGCTGACGGGACGACTGGAGCCTTTTCAGCCTTTCAGCGGAGACAAGGCTAACGTCTACGTATGTGGACCCACTGTCTATGACTACAGTCACATAGGCCACGCCAGAACCTACCTATCTTTCGATATCATTATTCGCTACTTGGAGTACAAGGGGTACAAGATCACGTACGTTGTGAACATAACCGATATCGACGACAAGATCATCAACCGCGCGAAGGAGACCCATGAGGATCCCCTGTCGCTTTCAAAGAGATTCGAGCAAGCGTTTTTCGAAGACATGAAAGGGTTCCATCTTCGCCCAGCGAACTTCTATCCCCGCGTGTCAGATCACATGCAAGATATCATCGCTATGGTACGAGATCTGATCAGGAAACAGTTCGCATACGAGGTGGATGGCGATGTCTACTTTGATGTGACGAAGATTCAGGATTTCGGAAAGCTATCTCACCAGAGCCTAGACCAGATGATGGCGGGAGCCAGAGTGGAGATCGATCGGAAGAAAAAAAGCCCGTATGACTTTGCCTTGTGGAAACATACAGGCGAGGATGAGCCCGGCTGGGAAAGTCCGTGGGGAAGAGGAAGACCGGGGTGGCATATGGAATGCTCAGCGATGTCAATGAAATACCTCGGGCCTCAACTCGACATTCATGGCGGCGCAAAAGACCTAGTCTTCCCCCATCACGAAAACGAAATCGTGCAATCCGAATCCTATACCGGAAAGAAACCTTTCGTCAAATACTGGATCCACACAGGATTTCTCACCATCAACGGACAGAAGATGTCGAAATCTCTTGGAAACTTCATAACGATCAGAGATCTTCTGAAGAAACATAGCCCTGAATCCTTCAGGCTCTTCGTCTTATCTACGCATTATCGACGTCCAGTTGATTTTTCAGAAGATGGACTGATCCAAGCCAAAGCGACACTCGAGAGAATGTATGAGACCCGTGACCGGTTGGACAACCTGGTCAAAAGCCATGATCACAAAGAATCGTCACCGAAAGATGAGGAAAGGCTGCTGGAGGAGGTATCTGAGGCAAGAGAGAAATTCTTAATGGGAATGGACAACGATTTCAACAGTGCTATCGCTCTGGCCAGTTTTCACGATCTCATACGCCTTGGAAACAAGATTGTCGACCTAAAGCCCTCGAAAAAAGTCATTGAGATAGCTCTGAACACAATCAACGAATTGGGCTGGATATTTGGTTTGTTCCGGCAGGAGAAGAAGGGATCAGTGATCTCTAATGATGTGAAGGCCCTAATCGAGGAAAGAGACAAGGCGCGGAAACAGCGGGACTGGAAGAAAGCTGATGAGATCAGGGAAAGGCTGAGAAAGATGGGGGTTACTCTGAGAGACTCCCCAAACGGCACCGCCATTGTTGTCGAGAGCTAGCAGTTTCTTCCGTCTGGAAATGGGAGTGATCATTTCTTCAGTACACTCTCTTTATGCATGTTGCGTCGAGTAATGCGGGCCTCTTTGACCAGGATTGGTCAAACTTGTCCTATGCGGGACAACTTCGACCGTAAGTCATAATAAAGACTCTGACTAGTGCCGCCCAAAAACGGTGGTATCATGAAAGAAAGGGTCGTATTGGCGTATTCTGGCGGCCTCGACACGTCTGTCGCAATACGGTGGATACAGGAGAAGTACAATGCTGATGTTGTCACGGTTACGGTGGATGTGGGTCAGCAGGAAGACCTTGCGAAGATCGAAAGTAACTCGAAAGTTGTAGGAGCGATAAGGCACTATTCCATAGACGCGAAAGAGGAATTCGTTGAGAACTATGTCTACCCTGCAGTGAAGGCGAATGCGCTTTACGAAGGGAAGTATCCGCTGAGCACCGCTCTGGCTAGGCCTCTAATAGTGAACAAACTTGTTGAGGTCGCTCGAAAAGAGAAAGCGACGGCCGTGGCTCACGGGTCGACCGGAAAGGGCAACGATCAGGTTCGGTTCGATGTCTCGATTAAGGTCTCAGCGCCCGAACTGAAGATCATTGCTCCTATCAGAGAATGGAATCTTTCTCGAGATGAGGAAATCAAGTATGCAGAGAAGAACGGGATTCCCATCCCAGTGAGTCTTAACCGCCCATACAGCGTCGATCAGAATCTATGGGGAAGATCAATAGAAGCTGGAATCCTGGAGGATCCGGCGCAGCAACCGCCTGAAGAGATCTACGAATGGACTGTTGCACCTGAGAAGGCGCCGACAGAGCCCGAATATGTTTCGATAGGGTTCGAGAACGGCGTCCCAGTGACTGTAAACGGGGTAAAGATGTCTCCTTTGAAAATAGTGCAGACGCTGAACGCTAAGGCGGGAAGTCATGGAATCGGGAGAATTGATCACATGGAAGACCGATTGGTAGGCATCAAGTCTAGAGAATGCTATGAGTGTCCGGCTGCGACGGTTGTACTGGACGCCCACAAAGAACTTGAGAAGACTGTGCTCACAAGGCATGAACTGCAATTCAAGCAGCAAGTCGAAGCTCAGTGGACTTTCCTCGTCTATGCGGGCCTTTGGATGGAGCCACTTCGAGAAGATCTTGACGAGTTCATTGACAAGACCCAAGAAAGGGTCACAGGCGAAGTGAAGTTGAAACTCTACAAAGGATCTGCGGCAGTGGTTTCTCGTTCCTCTCCCTTGTCCCTCTATGACGCAAATTTGGCGACGTACAACATTGAAACGACCTTCGATCAAAAATGGTCAGAAGGCTTCATCGAAATATGGGCGTTGCCGACGAAAGCCGCAAGCGTTCTCAAATCAAAGGGAGTCAAATGAACTGAGTCATCAATAGGCGAAGTCAATTCGAAAACATGGTAGAATTGTCTACACGAAGACGACAGGAAGCGACTTAACTTGTCCAGACTTCTTCGCGGCGCAAGACTAGGATCTACGAAGAAGGACATCGTAGATTTTGTATCCTCGCTTGAAGCAGATCAAAGACTCTTGGAAAGTGTCGTAAAGATCAACAAAGCACATGTTGTCATGATGGTTGATTGTAAGATAGTTGATCAGAACAAAGCTGCGAAACTACTCAATGCTCTCAACAGGATCGACATGAACGCCGATATCACAAAAGCGGATTCCGAAGACGTCCACATGTATGTTGAGGAAATTGTTACAGAATCCGTCGGCTCTGAAATCGGAGGAGATCTACACATTGGAAAGAGCAGAAACGATCAAGTCGCAACGGCAATTCGAATGAAACTGCGCGAGGATCTCGTAGAGCTAATCTTCAAGCTCGCAGAGCTTCAGAGTAGTATTCTGACTGTGGCGGAGAAACATGTAGGAACCGTAGTCCCTGGATATACTCATACACAGCCCGCCCAACCGATTACCTTCGCCCATTATCTCCTTTCGTTCTTTGACGCTTTCAATAGGGACATTGAGAGACTGACCGAATCCTATGAAAGAGTGAACGTAAGTCCAATGGGAGCAGGGGCCCTTGCCGCAACAAGCTTCCCGATAGACCGAGAGAGAATGGCCGAACTCCTAGGGTTCAAAGGGGTGATGGAGAACTCTCTCGATGCCGTCGGTTCGAGAGATTTTCTGTTGGAAGTTCAATCATGTCTCACGCTTGCTGCGTTAAATGTCACTCGTTTGACGGAAGATCTGATTCTATGGAGCTCACTTGCCTTTGGAGTAATTGATCTTCCTGACGAATTCTCATCCACCAGCAGCATGATGCCACAGAAGAAGAACCCAGAGGTCTTAGAAGTAATTCGAGCCAGAATGAGCCATGTGGCGGGAGGCTTCTTAACAACAGCTATGGCGATGAAATCTCTGCCTTCAGGCTACAACTTGGATCTGCAGGAGATCACACCAATACTTTGGGAAACGATCGAATGCATGTCCAGTTCTCTTAGCATGTTGATTGCTCTTGTGCCGCTTCTGAAAATCTCTTCAGTTTCATCCAACCTATTGGATTTCACAACATCGACGGAACTTGCGAACGTTCTCACTAGGAAGTACAAGGTTCCATTCAGAAGTGCGCATAGAATCGTGGGCGCGCTCGTCCAAGAACTGGTCAGGCAGAAACAGAGTCTATCGGACACAACATCTGAGCTTCTTGAGTCAGTCTCAACACATGTCTCTGGAATTCCTCTGAAGGTCAGCGCAGAAGACATACGCTCCTGCGCGGATCCAGTACAAGTTGTTGAAGCTCACAAGGTCAAAGGCGGGCCGTCACCAGAAGAAGTCAAAAGGACTCTGGAAGCTCGAGCCCAAGTCCTTGGGATCTGGAAGGAGACGCTGTCGAAGGAAACTGATCGACAGAGGAAGGCAAGTGATGAGCTTCAATCTCTTGCAGAACAATATTCTACGTTGAGTCATGGCTGTTCCCAAGGCTTAAGAAGGCGGAAGAGTACCTGAGGTAGGGTTCTTTGCAGGTACCTCCGAGCCGTCGGAAAAAAGGGAAAGCGGTCCTAGTTCTGGAAGACGGGTCTTTCTTTCCTGGTCAGGGCTTTGGTGCACCAGGAAAAGCAACCGGAGAAGTTGTTTTCTCAACTGGGATGGTTGGGTACACTGAAGCACTGACCGACCCGTCGTACTGTGGTCAGATCCTTACTCTAACCTATCCGCTCGTAGGGAACTACGGGGTACCTTCTCGAAAGAAGACTGCCAGTGAAGTACCTACATATTTTGAGTCTGATGGAATAAAGGTGAGAGGGCTTATAGTTCACAATTTGTGTGAAACACCTAGCCACTGGGCGTCATCCTGCACTCTTCACGACTGGCTTCTTGAGGAAAACATACCGGGAATTCAAGGGATCGACACAAGGCAGCTCACGAAGAAACTTCGTGAGAAGGGAGTGATGCTCGGCATTCTTCAGGTCTACGAAGAGAATGAAGAGCCAGATGTTGACGAATTAAGAGAAGAAGCAACTAAGATACCTGATCCAAACGCCAGCGATCTTGTTCGATTGGTTAGCATAGCGAAACCGATAACTTATCTCAAAGAAAGAGGCCGAAGGGCAGTAGTCATAGACTGTGGTGTTAAGGCGGGGATTATTCGTTCGCTTCTTCAAAGAGGATATACAGTAACTCGCGTCCCATACGATTTCTCTTCTGAGGAAATAGTTAGTAACAATCCGGATGTGGTGATCATCAGTAATGGTCCGGGGGATCCAAGTGTCTGCGTTTCGACGATCGAATCGGTGCGCAGACTGGTAGAGAATAGCATTCCCGTCATGGGAATCTGTCTTGGAAATCAAATACTCTCTCTGTCTCAAGGAGCAGAACGCTACAAGCTGAAGTATGGACATCGATCACAGAATCAGCCTGCTCTGGATGTGGAAACAGGTAGATGTTACATAACCACCCAGAATCATGGCTATGCTATTGATGTTGAATCGCTTGGAGGAACAGGGCTGAAAGTATCCTTTCTCAATGCAAATGACAAGACTGTTGAAGGTGTCGCGCATCCGGAGCGGGCTTGCTTTGGGGTTCAGTTTCATCCCGAAGCTAGTCCCGGGCCGCGTGATACAGACTTCCTGTTCGACGAGTTTCTCAAGCGGGGGGTAAGATAGCAGTGCCGAAGCTGGAGTGGATCAAGAAGGTTGTTGTGCTCGGAAGTGGGGCGATAAAGATAGGAGAAGCTGCTGAGTTTGACTACTCTGGAAGCCAAGCGCTCAAGGCTCTGCGTGAGGAGCAGATCGAAACAGTTCTGATCAATCCCAACATCGCAACGATTCAAACTGATCCAAAGCTAGGCGGTAAGGTATACCTTCTGCCGGTGACGCCGAATTATGTTGAGCAAGTGATAAGGCGGGAGAAGCCTGACGCCATTCTTCTCGGGTTTGGCGGCCAAACAGCTCTGAACTGCGGAGTCAAACTGGCAAAATCAGGAGTATTGGAGCGATACGATGTCAAGGTCTTGGGAACGCCAATACGAGCCATTGAGGAAACCGAAGATCGAGAACTCTTTCGCCAAGCAATGATTCGTGGAGGGATACCAATTCCGAAGAGTGCCTCCGCCACCTCTGTTCATGAAGCATCTCGGATTGCGGAGGAGATCGGATATCCGGTCATAGTAAGGGTAGCGTACACTCTTGGAGGAAAAGGCTCAGGCGTAGCGAAAAATCAGAATGAGCTTAATGAAATCGTTGGAAGAGCTCTAACACACAGCATGATAGAGCAAGTTCTCGTGGAGGAATATCTTGGCCACTGGAAGGAGATCGAATATGAGGTCATGCGTGACTCCGCCAACAACTGTCTAACGGTTTGTAACATGGAGAATTTCGACCCCATGGGGGTTCACACGGGTGACTCGATCGTTGTTGCGCCCTCCCAGACTCTGAACAATCAGGAATACCAACTGCTTCGTTCCAATTCGATCAAGGCAATTCAGAGTCTAGGAATTGTGGGAGAATGCAATATCCAATGGGCTCTGAAACCGACGAGCGAAGATCTAAGAGCAATAGAGGTCAACGCTCGCATGTCGAGAAGCTCAGCACTTGCAAGTAAAGCTACAGGCTATCCACTTGCGTACATTGCAGCTAAGCTTGCCATAGGCTACGTGCTGCCGGAGTTGCTGAACAGAGTCACAGGTGTTACGACTTCGTGCTTTGAACCTGCACTTGACTACATAATAGTCAAAATGCCGAGATGGGATTTTCAGAAGTTTAGGAGCATTGACCGTCACCTCGGCCCTCAGATGAAATCCGTCGGCGAGGTTATGGCGGTCGGGAGATGCTTCGAGGAGGCCCTCCAGAAAGCGGTCCGTATGCTCGAGGTCAACGGACGAGGCCTTGTCTGCAACGAAGACGGGGACAAGAGTCCCAGAACTCTAATTGAGCTGAAGCAGAGTCTTGCCAACCCGTCTGATGAGAGACTTTTCGACTTGGTTGAAGCTTTGAAGAAGGGACTGACAATAGATGAGGTGTACAAACTCACTGGAATCGACAGATGGTTTCTGTATCGAATCAAGAACATCTTAGATGTTGAACGCCAACTTGGTAGGACATCGCTTGACGATAATGCTGCACCTCAACTAATAGAGGAAGCCAAGAAGCTAGGTTTCTCGGACGAACAGATCGCCTTCTGCCTAACGGTGGACGAATCGACGGTACGAGAGTTCCGGAAGAAGGCGGGGATTACTCCTGTTGTGAAACAGATCGACACTTTGGCCGCAGAATGGCCGGCCAAAACGAACTACCTGTATTTGACGTATGGAGGAGCCGATAGTGATGTGGAGATTCGACCAGGCAAGAAAGCGATTGTTCTTGGTTCAGGAGTCTTCCGAATAGGATCTAGCGTCGAATTCGATTGGGGTGCTGTCAACACAGTCTGGGCATTGAAGAAAGACGGGATGGATGAAGCCATAATGATCAATTGTAACCCTGAAACTGTGTCAACGGACTATGACACTTCAGACAAGTTATATTTTGAAGAGTTGAGTCTTGAGAGGATCTTAGACATATGTGAGATTGAGAAACCCATCGGCGTGGTTGTAGGTGTTGGCGGTCAGACTCCTAACAACCTTGCGGTCAAGCTCGCCAGAGCAGGAATCGCATTGATTGGAGCAAGCGCAGAGAGCATCGATAAGGCGGAAGACAGATCCAGGTTCAGCGCTCTTCTTGATGAGCTTCATATTCCTCAGCCCAAGTGGAGCAAACTCACTAACATCAATGACGCGAAGTTCTTCTCCAGAAAAATAGGCTACCCGGTTCTCGTGAGACCTAGCTATGTGCTGTCTGGTTCTGCAATGCGAGTAGCCCACGACGAAGAAGAGTTGGAGAGTTACCTGCGGCTCGCTGCTAAGTTCTCAGCTGACCATCCCGTCGTTATCTCCGAATTCATGGAGAGAGCCAGAGAGGTAGAGGTTGATGGTGTGTCAGACGGAGAAGATGTGCTCATCGGCGCAGTAATAGAACACATTGAGAATGCTGGTGTACACAGTGGAGACGCGACAATGTCCATTCCTTCCCAAACCTTGTCGCAGAAGGCCTTGGAAACCATCGAACAGTACACTCGCTCGATAATGCTCGCATTATCCGCTAGAAGCGCGTTCAACATTCAATACCTAGTCAAGAATGGAACGGTCAACGTCATAGAATGCAACCTCAGAGCGTCACGATCCCTTCCATACACAAGCAAGACGATCGGCATCAACTTGATCGACGTCGCAACAAGTGTTATGATGGGAAAGCGTTTGAAAGACTTGGGCATCAACAGACCCAAACAACTCCCCTACGTAAGTGTGAAAGTTCCCCAGTTCAGCTTCATGCGACTCGAGGGAGCAGACCCAATCCTAGGCGTAGAAATGCTGAGCACCGGGGAGGTCGCCTGTATTGGCGATAACCTGTCAGATGCTTTGTTGAAAGCTCTCGAAGCCTCGGAATTCACGATCCCACCAAGGCAGGGGTCGATTTTGATCACCGTTGGCACCGAGGAAGGCAAAGTGAAGATTGTCCGAGTCGCAAGGAAGCTTGAAGACCTAGGGTTCATCGTATTTGCTACAGAGCATACTGCGAAGGCTTTGAGAGACGGCGGGCTCCATCAGGTTACAGTTCTGAATAAGATAAGCGATCGAAAGGAGCCGAATGTTCTGACCTATCTACTGGAGAAGAAGATAGATCTCGTGATAAACATCCCTTCAACCAAAGAGATCGGAGCCAGGGGCAGAAGTTCACGAAGAGACGAGTACCTCATTCGACGGCTTGCAGTAGAATTCAACATTCCCATAGTCACTACACTTGAACTATCTGAGGCCGTCGCAGAGGCTCTCGCGAATGGGTCTAAGAGGACAGAAGAAGCGAGGTCGTTGAACGAGTATCAAGACTCTCTGAGCCAGACGATTCGGTTGCAGCAAACCGCAGATGGCTGAAGAAAAACGTCAAGGGTTTCTAGTTCTTTCTTAGCAGAACTTTTCCCGGTCGCGCACTAGTGAGTTCACCTGAATCGACAACGATCTGCCCAGCAACAATCACGTTCTCTATGCCTTCTGAGAATTGTGCGGGTTGATCAAACGTTGCCTTGTCGATGATCCTTTCAGGGTCAAAGATTACTATGTCGGCGTAGAATCCTTCTCTGAGTATTCCGCGATCCTTCAATCCGACTCTTTGAGCCGGAAGAGAAGTCATCCGCCTTACCGCATCTTCCAGCGTAAGAATGTGTTTTGTTCGTACGTATTGGCCTAGGATACGAGGATACGTCCCGTAGAATCTTGGATGGAGCTTACCTGATGATAGAGGACCCGTCGGAGAAACGGACCATGCATCAGTGCCAACCATATGGTAGCGGCCTCCCATAGCATACTCTACATCCGCCTCATCCATGGAGAATGTAATCATCGTGGTTCCTCCCCTATCCTCTAGTAGAAGATCACGTAGGGTAGTGAATTCGTCGGGCTTTCCCAGCATTCTAGTTATCTCAGCCAAGTCCTTTCCTTCAACATGCTTGAGCGATTTCGATTTCACTGAAGATACAACGATCCTCTCCCAACCTGCTTCTTGTAGCAGGTCCTCCCTGCTGGATGCTCCGGCCTCCATTTCGCGACGAATCTTCATCCACGTTTCATCGTGGCGCAATCTCTCCAAGAGCTTGTCCATCCCCCCTTCGTGGGCCCCTGGAGGTAGCAGGGTAGCAAGTGAGGTCATGCCCGCTATGTATGGGTACTGGTCATAGGTCACGTCTACGCTTCGACTTCTGGCCTCTTCCATTGACTGAAGAGTCTCCTTGAGCTTTCCCCAAGCTTCGCGTCCAGCCGCTTTGTGATGACTGATGTGCGTAGGAGTTCCGCTTTTCTCACCGATCTTGATGGCTTCTTTAACGGCGTCGATGAGGGTGGGCCCTTCGCCTCGAATGTGCGAGAAGTATCTGCCGCCGTAGTTGGCGACAACTCGTGTCAATTCGATTAGTTCTTCTGTTTTGGAGAAGACTCCCGGAGGATAGATCAGGCCTGTCGACATGCCGACGGCACCGGCCTTCATGGCTTCAGCGACCATAGTCTTCATACTTTCGAGCTCTTTGCGGTTCGGTTCCCTTTCTGCAAAACCCATCGCTGCTATCCTTACTGTTCCGTGTCCGACCAGATAGACCGTATTGCTCGTAGTTCGAAGCCGTTGCATATTGGCGAGGTATTGTTTGAAAGTTGTCCATGGGATCTTGATGTTTGGGTCTGGGAGAAACGGTGATGCATAACGCCTGAGTAGGTTCTCAAATTTGCGGTTTATCGGCGCAAGGCTCATGCCACATTGTCCTACGACAAGTGTCGTTATGCCTTGTCGGATCGTGCTCTCGGCACGGGGATCGAAGATTAGGCTGAAATCTGAGTGGCTGTGTACGTCAATGAATCCTGGGGAAACGATCTTTCCTGACGCATCGATAGCCCTCTTGGCACTGCTTGGATCTACCTTTCCTACTTTGACTATCCTTTCGCCTTTGATAACTATGTCTCCCTTAAACCAAGGGTTTCCGGTTCCTTCAACCAACTTTCCGTTCGTAATCGCTAGATCGTACGATTTCGCCATTTTTCTCCGCCTCTCTCATCTGCCGCCAACCATGTACGAATGTGTCTAATCATGCTTTTCCTCAATAGTTGACAAATGCGTGAGCCGATGCAGAAATCCTAAGCGCGTGCTCCTAAACTACTGAAAAACAAGCAACAGCTACAGGATTTCATAGAGAACTGAATTCTAGCCTAGCCCACGACTCATGTGTCAAGAACCAGAATTCGTGTTTTTCATAGATGTGGGCCTTCTGCTTGATTTCGTTCGCTTCCTCATGCGTTGCTTTCGTTTCTGTCGTTTTCTCATCCTGAAGTCAGATCTACTTAGTTTATGGGCCATAGAAACTCCATCTATGTTATGCCATATACAATGCGTGGGAATATATGTTAGCTGTGCTGATCCATCGTTTTGTTCTCTTCTTTCTCTTTCTTCCTTCTCTGCTTCCAGGCCTTTCGACTATACCGTCCCAAAGCAACTCGACATGATTCTCTATTTTGGGGAAATATGGTTTGTGGCGAAATAGACCGGATTGGACAGAAGGGTTTAGATGCCAACAGTGCTAAACAGTGTTGGTAAGGCGCATGTCAATAGCGGCAAGTAGCCTGAGAAGCTTTGCAAATGAGCGTGGCTCGGACAGGAATTTCATCTACCTCCTGATGCTTGCAAGAAAGTATGACTTAGAGCCTATCGCTCTTCACAACGCCTTGGTAGAGGCCAGAGGCAGCAGGAAGTCGACATGCGGTTCTCTATCGATAGAATCCCGTGAACTCAAAGGGAATACCTTCAGTTTCATGTTCTCACAAAACAGCCGAGCCGTCGCGCAAACTGGTATTTCAAACTATTCTCTGGCGAAGCTTCGCGATGTTCCTCCGGAACTAACGCGATTGCTGAAAGATCGAAACCGACGGTGCATGGCCAATGATTGTGTTGAGTTGGAGAGACGCATAGCGGATCTTCAAGTGGGCTTGCGGCACGTGAGTCTGAGAGCCAGAGTCGTAGACAAGTCGGAGGTCAGAGCTGTCCAGTCAAGAGACGGCTTACCTCTTGTTGTATGCTCAGCAACCCTGTCGGATGGTACTGGACAGATTCGGTTGCCTTTATGGAACAGTCAGATCGATTCCGTTGCGAAGAACGATACAGTAGTCATTCGTGAGGCCACCGTTAGATATTTCATGGGAGAGATGCAGTTATCTGTCCCAAGAAAAACGGGGAGCATCTCAATTGTGCGTTGAAACGCACTCTTCGAATTGAACAAGAAAGGTTCTTCTCCTCCAGACTAGATTCATTGAGTGGTATGTGGATTTGACTAGACCCACATGGCAGAAGAAACGGAAGAAAATGGCAAGCAAAATGGGCAAAAAGGGTGGCAGAGTGAGGTAAGCAAAGCACAGGCCACAATATCACTCTTTCAATTCAGAGTTGGTGTTTTTCGCATCAAGAACTCATTGGCCTTGTCTGCTCTTGTTTTTTCTTGGATAGAAACACGCGCGCGACCATGTTTTTTGTTGTTTGTCACAAAATCGGACGAACGACTTCAGATGAATCTCGAAGAATGTGCCCGAGTCGTGTGTCAAAGGAGCACATCAAAACTGGTTTGAAGAAGGGTGACATAGTAGGCGTTCATAGCGCATTGAGTAGCTTCGGTTATGTAGCGCGCGCTCAAGACAAGTAGCCCCAAGTTTGCAGCAAATCTCCGTCTCGATGCCAACGCTCCCCGATGTCTGTTCGATAGAACATATTCGGTATGATCACATTCCTAACTCGATTGTAGGTCTCCCTGCGCGCCTCATCAACCGTGGGACCAGATCCAGTAACCACTAGCGCGTAACCAGAGTTTCCTGCGAGCCTCCAGTCTCCCTCCACAAGCTTCGCGTCTCCATGATGAATACCGTTTGACATGGGTTTCTTGAAGATAATCGCTGCATCTTCCGAGTAGCGTCTGTAGGCGGCGGGGTCTGAGAACGGGTAGGGTGGCACCGCAACAACGACACCGATCTGAAATCCCCGTTGAGTAGGTAGAGCGAACTGTTGCTTGTTCGCCAGAGCGTACAAGAAGTCGCCCCATCGGGTTTGGACTCCTTCCATCTGAATATTGATGGTTGGATAGCCAAACCGTGGTGTGAACTCCAGTGGGTAGATGCCTCGCGCGTTAACGATGCAGTTGATATCAAAGTATCCGATAAATCCCATCTCCTCCAAGAGTGGTCTGAACTTCACCAACGTCTCATCGTAAAGTCTGTTTCGTTCGGACCAAAACATCAGCGTTCCCATCTCTCCTGTGCTAGGGCCAATTTCCTCATTGAACATTCTCTTATGTTCGAAGTTTATGCAAGCGGGCAAAATGAAGTCTTGCCCGTTGAAGAATGCCCCAATCGCCACTTCGACACCGGAAACGAATCTCTGTATCTGGAAACTCTTCATCTTGGCGCTCCAAGTCTTCTTGTACCGCTCAAGTATCGCAACTATGTCTAGGCCGTCTTCTTCCTGGCCTACAAACGACAATACTTTTTCTTCTTGAGCTTTGCCGCTCGGTTTTACAACATATCGTCCTTGATTTTCCTTGACAAACTTGATTGCATCATCAAACGTGGTGAACTCCCAGGATGGAACAGTTAGAAGACCCGTTTTCCTGAGTTGCTCTTGACCGAAGTCCCGGTCAAGTTCCAAACGATCGCTTGCAACTGTTCCGCCTACTACAGCCTTTCCGCTCCTGCGTAGACGCTCCACGACAGCGCCAAAACCGATGTCATCAAAGACGATGACATCAGCCCAATCCTTCAGAGACTCCCAATCATCTGTTTTGTCGACAAATCCGTCAGAGATGTCCTTGTCCGTCCTGCTGCCAATGTAATATTTCACTTGGTTTCCTTCATTCTTGACAGCGTACGCAAGGTCACCGATCAAGCCAAAATCTGAAACGAAAAGAAATTTTCTAGTTGGAAAAGATGAATCGTTCTGTTTTCGTGATTCAGCCTGCTCGCGAATAGCGTTGCTCGAGGATTTCTCTCCAGTCATCTTGCATGAACCAATGTGCATTGTAGTCTATAATACTAACTAATTCAAGAAAAATGAATGTTGATTGAGAACTTCAGATCTATTCTCATCTAAAAAAATGAGAGCTCTAAGCATTGGTGGTTCTTTTCGTGCCTATGACAGGTTCAGGTGTTTGTCTAGAAATTCGGCGCGTCTCTTGTAGGCATTCACGCGGTTGTCCAGTTTTCGGAGTCCGTGTCCTTCATCTTCGAAGATCACGAGATCAAACACTTTTCCTAGTTTCTGTAGTTCTTTCTGCGCTTGTTTGGTTTCAGAGACTGGGCACCGTGGGTCATGTGCCCCTGCGATAAGTTGGACGGGCGCCTTTATGTGGTCGATGAAGAAGATCGGAGAGCAATCCATGAAGCGATCGTGGTCTTTCTTCGGATCGCCCATATTCTCGCGGTCCCAAACCTGCAGGTCTTCACGTTCGTTTTCGATCTCCGTGAACCAATTGAGAAACGGAACCATCGCAGCACCAACAGCCCAGTATTCTGGGAATTTTGTGAGGGCGCACATCGTCAAGTATCCACCGTACGATCCTCCCAGAACACCGATTCTCTTCGGATCTGTAAGTCGTTCCTTCACCAGGTAATCTGCAGCAGCCACCACATCCTCCAAATCCTTATCCCCTAGAACAAATCGATTTGCTTCCCGGAATTTTCGGCCGTATCCAGAACTACCGCGGTAGTTTGGTGCGATGATTATGTATCCTCTGTTGATCAAGTGTTGAATTGACGGATTCCATTCGTTCGTGTGTTGTGCTGTTGGGCCGCCATGAATGTAAACAAGTGAAGGTCCGTGTTTCGTTCGATCGAAGGTCTTTGGAAGATAGAGCAACGCGGGAATCTTCAATCCATCGTTACTCGAGAAGTGAACGGGGGTTCCGGTGACGAATACTGATTGGTCAATTGTGCTGGGAAGTGAGTTCGTAAGTTGGCGAAATTTTCGATTCTTTAGATTCACTGACCAAAGATCCGGGGGATGACGTGGACCTGAGAAGATGAAGAACATAGTTTCGAGATCGCTACCGAAGTCGATCTGCGAATGGTCACCGGGCTCTACCTCAAGAATATCCATTGTGCGGGTTTCTCGGTTTTGAACCGCTATGCTCACATTTTCGTTCCGATTTACCTCATAAGCGAGCCTGTGCCCATCTGGAGACCACTTAGGATCATAACACTCATAGCGGCTATCAGTGACCCACTCCACCGACCCTGATGCGGGGTTCCATATCCCGATGTCTGAACTTCCCCGTTCGGCCGACATGAACGCGACTTCTTTTCCATCAAGTGACCATTCAGGTGATGATGCCTCGATTGGTTTGTCATTCTCAGTCAGTCGCCTGATTTCTCCTCCATTTGAAGGGACGAGGAAGACTCCGTAATCCTGCGCCGTCACAAGCGCATTGAACGCGAGCCATTTGCCATCAGGTGACCATTCCGGGTCCGAATCACTGAACTTATGGCTTGAGATCCGTTCCGGTTTTCCTCCCGACGATGGCATCGTGTAGATGCTGAACTTCTTTTCGCGATTCGATGCAAATGCCAGTTTCTTCGCATCCGGAGACCAGCGAACGCGTGGATAGATTGCTTCGCTTGTGTCTGGAGTAACATTCCAAGATTTCCCGTCAGGTAGATCAAGGAGAAAGATGTCGAAGTTTTCATCGCCCTGATAATCCTGTGTGTATGCGAGCTGTTTTCCATTCGGAGCGAAAGAGGGGCTAATCTTACTTTCTGCTCCTTTCGTAACGAGATCCATCTTCGCCGTCGGGCGTCCGTACACATAGATCTCCACCTGTCCTGACTTGTTCCAACTAAACGCAATCATGTCACTCTTCGGTGACACATCGTAGTTGAAGACACTTGGAACGCGAAACAGGAGCTCTGGATCCAGACTCTTTTGGAATCGTTTCATTCCCGCGCCCACCTCCCTCCAGCAGACGGGGGTCTCGCATGGTTGAAAACCTCCTGTTAAGTCAATCTGATAGTACCGCGCACCATGCGAACCATATCACGACCTAGATCAATGGGTTCTTTCGAGATGGAGTCAGCTTTCTCAAGAATTCTCCGCTACGAGCTCAATTTTGAACCGCAATAGAGTGAACGATGCAAACATGTGAGATCGGCCCCATCTGGGGCAACTCTGAAACGAGTCAGGCTGACCATACTAGGGAGCTATTGCCGCAGCACGCGTTCCTCTTTTCGTTAGAATATCTCTGTTCACCAAATTCTCTGGAAATTCTCCTCGAAGGACTTTCGCGATGTCCTTGGCGCCGACAACAGCGATGAAAGTCAGGCATTCTCGCGTGGAGCCACCAATATGTGGTGTAATCACGACTTTGTCCATCTTGAGGAGAGGGTTAGATGAATCTAGTGGCTCCTCTTCAAATGTGTCTAGAGCCGCTCCGGCAATCACACCGTTCTCCAAAGCACTGCACAGCTCCTTTTCATCAACTATTGCTCCTCGCGCCGTATTCACCAGGATAGACGTTTGCTTCATCAGTCTCAGCTCTTTTTCACCAATCATTTGTCTTGTCTGCTCAGTGAGTGGTACGTGGATGCTCACTATGTCGGATTCTTTCAGGAGAGTTTCAAGGTCAACAATCTGGACACCCATGCTTCTAACTCGCGCTGGTGCGACGTACGGGTCATATCCGAGCAGGTTCATGTCGAATGCGCGGCCTAGCTCAGCTACTCTTGAGCCTATATGACCCAACCCTATGATGCCTAACGTCTTTCCTTTCAATTCTATTCCGCTTGATTTTCCTTCGCTCCATTTTTCTTCTCGTACCTTCTTGTCAGCGAGAGGGATCTTTCGCCAAAGTGCCAAGATGATTCCAATAGCAAGTTCCGCAACTGCTTCTGCGTTGCCACCTGGAACATTGGTTACCATGATGTCGTTCTCAGTTGCCGCGGACACATCCACCTGCTCAACGCCCACTCCATGAATGGCGATAACCTTCAGCTTCCTTGACGAATCGATAACTCTCTTACCTATTATGCCGGATCTGACAAAAAGAGCCTCGACATCCACCAGTTCGCGTATCAGTTCATCCTCCTCTGACGAACTGAGTTGCCTCATTGGAACCTCTATTGACTTGACCTCTGCCAATCCACCAAGCGTATTCTTGAAGCTCTCAATATCGACAGGGAGATCCGAGCTCTCAGTTACTATGACTTTTGATTTCTCTTTCCTGTGAGTCGTCATATGGGATTTCGTCACTGTACTGCCTTGTGGCATCTTTTCAGCCCCAGCAAACACCATGCGCCGATCGGAATTAGCTATTAACACGTCAGAGCCTACTGAACTATTTCCCATCTGGATTGATATTTGTCCAGCTGCTCCAAGGTGTACGTGTCAAGCGGGTGGTCCCTCTCAGGGATCTCGAGCCGCTTCTTCTCGCCAAAGAGCTCTGTTGAGAAATACCGTGCACCTGTGTCATTTACCATTGTTACTATTGTCTGCAAATCTTTGTGCCTTTTCGCTATCTTCACTGCGGCAGCTACATTACATCCCGAGGATATTCCACAGAAAAGTCCCTCCTTGATGCAGAGTTCACGCGTCATCGCAATCGACTCTGCTGACGAAGTTGTGACTATGCCCGTGAGAAGACTGAGGTCAAGGTTACGAGGTACGAACCCATCTCCAATTCCTTCGATCTCGTGAGTTCCCCACCTTCGTTCTGAGAGAATAGGGGCCTCGCTCGGCTCCACAGCGTACAACAGGATCCTGGGGTTCTTTTGTTTGAGAAATCTTCCGATCCCTGTCAAAGTACCACCCGTTCCTTGGGACGCAAGAAAGCAGTCAATCTTACCGCGAGTCTGATCCCATATTTCCGGGCCGGTCGTAGTGAAGTGAGCGTTTATGTTGTCCGGATTGACGAATTGGCCTGGTTCCCAATATTCGTCAGGCGATGCGTTCTTGAGCTCTTGTATCTTTTTGATGCAGAGATCGACGTCGCTCTCTCCACCTGGCGTGGTGATGATGGTTCCTCCGTAGGCTTTGATCAATTTCATTCGTTCTTGGCTCATACCCGCTGGCATGACTATTGTGGCTCTGTATCCCAGCGCCGTTCCAACAAATGCACAGGATATGCCCGCATTCCCTGTTGAAGCCTCGATAATCTCCATTCTTGGCTTGAGGTCTCCGCGGCCTATCGCTTTGGTTATCATCTCGTAGTATATGCGATCTTTGAGACTTCCAGTCGGATTAGTGAACTCAAGCTTCACGAGAATATTCGCAGAGATCCCCATCGCTTTCGGGAGCGATGTCAATTTGACTAGAGGAGTTCTGCCTATGGCCGCAAAGATACCATCCAGAGCATTTCCGTTTCTCTGCCAGTCAACCAACATGTTAAACCCCAATAGATCTGAGGTGCCCTGCTCGCCTAGAAGCATTTTGATCATCATCTCAATCGCGCGCCGCTAAGGCCATTGCAGGGTTGTTGAGAACTGATCCAATTCAATAACTTGCAGGGTTTTATCTAGGTGACCCTCTTTCTAGATTCCGTTGAAGAACGCGCGCTACTCTCCTGCAGGAGGATGTCCTTTGAAGGCGGTTCAGAACTATCCTACAGTAAGAAGATCAAGGTTCTTTGAGAACCTGAGTGACGGATTGGTGCGATGCGGGACGTGCGAAAGAAGATGCACTATTTCCAATGGTCAGGAAGGCTTCTGCAAAACCAGGAGAAACATAGATGGCCACTTGTTCACCTTGGTCTACGGAGGCATCTCATCAATCTCTGCGAATCCCATTGAGAAGAAGCCGTTCTTTCATTTCTGGCCCGGTAGCTATGCGCTGACTGTTGGCACTTGGGGCTGCAACTTCTCGTGCCCTTGGTGTCAGAACTGGGAGATCAGCAAGTACAATCCAAACTCCGAGAAGGCGAACTATATCGCTCCTGAGAAGCTCATCAGAATGGCACTCGAAGAGAAATGCCAGGGAGTCTCAATCTCCTTCAACGAACCCACACTTCTTCTTGAATACAGTCTTGATGTCTTTCCACTCATCCGCAGCAAAGGATTGTACAACACGTATGTTTCAAACGGCTACATGACTCTTGAAGCCTTGAAGGCGCTTCGCGACGCTGGTATGGACGCAATCAAGTTTGACGTGAAGGGTGGCCGAGAAACATACAAAGAGTACTGTGGGGCAGAAGTCGACATAGTGTGGAGGAACATAGCGGAATCGAAGAAACTTGGAATGCACGTCGAAGTTGTTACACTCATAGTTCCTGGATTGAACGACAGCGACGATCAGATTCGAGAAATCTCAAGGAGACTTGCGGAAAATGCTGGATCGGAAACACCTCTCCACTTTACCCGCTTTCATCCAAGCTATAAGATGACCAATCAAGCCAGCACACCGATAGGTACACTTGAAAGAGCCCACCAGATCGCCAAGAGCGAGGGAATACTCTACGTCTACATAGGAAACGTTCCTGGACACAGACTGGAGAACACGTATTGCCACAACTGTGGAGCGTTGCTCATCCAAAGATACGGGTTCGACATGGCACATTATTCAATATCCAAAGGCCAATGTCCTAAATGCGGTCAGACTATTCCCATAGTTGGGAGCTACACGGAATAGCGCCTAGACAGAAATCGAGAGTGCAACTGTTGACTAGTAGGAATGCGGACAAGATTCTTTTCGTTTCCTCAGTTCATTATGAAGCGTATTATCTCTGCAGGTTCAATCTCGCTCCAGTCTTGCCCCTGTTGATCGCAGCGTTCGGACTGACGCATTCGGAGGCAGGAGCCTTGGGCTCGATGCTTTTCATCTCTTATGCCTTGGTTCTTCTTCCGGCCGGCATTCTCGGAGACTTTATCGGACCACGAGTCGTCATAACTCTCGGTGCGGCAATATCTGCTGTTATGAATCTCCTCTTCAGCTACTCCACATCTTTCGCTTCAATGCTGATAATACAATTCGTGAACGGGTTGGGGCAGGGCATGGCTTGGGGACCATTGACTCGACTCATGACAAATTGGTATCCGCGAGAGAAGATGGGCTTCGTCATGAGCCTGCTATCAATCCCACCCGCTCTCGGCCCTCCGCTTGCGTACATCCTTTCGGGATACCTTGCATCCACGTATGGCTGGAAGGCAGTATTCCAGATCCCTTTCGTGATACTCATTGCAACATCAGTGCCGTTCGCTCTCTTCGTGAGAAACAAGCCATCCGACTCTCCCCCCAGTCATCCGTGGTCCAGAAGCAGCTTCCTCGAGCTGTTAAGGAAACGCGAGATCTGGCTTGTCAGTGTGGCTTATCTGGCGCTCTGGGGCGCAACCCGCGGGCTATCAGTCTGGCTGCCAACCTTTCTAGTCGAACGCGTAGGAATGACTTTGATGGCTGCCTCAACCTTGGCAGGAGTGATATCGCTCCCCGGGATCCCATCAATGTTCATAGGAACTTGGATCTCTGATGTCAAGCTTCAGGGACGAAAGAGCATAATAGTTCTCTTCTCCCTTCTGGCGCCCATTCCGATTCTACTTCTGCTCCCATCTGTTCAAGGGCCGATACTGCTTCTGACGTTGCTTGCTTTAGCCTTCGTTCTGTTCTACTGCGCGGGAGGACTGTACTTCGCCTACCCATCAGTTCTAGTTGCCAAGGAACAAATTGGAGCAGCGTCAGGGCTAATCGACACATTCGGATACATCGGAAACTTTCTAGGAATCCTTGCGATAGGTGTCGCCGTCGATGCATTCAAGTCATACAGTCCCATGTTCGTGATTTCCGCAGTAATGGCAGTTGTCGGAGCAATTGCGATTCTGAAAGTCAAGCCGTGAGAGGATTAATCGACTGATTATTGCCATTGTGAAGCTGACACATCTCAAGTCTTGACTCCAGCCCTTCTTAGTCCTTGGACTAGTAGATATCCGACTAGGGTTACACTAAGAATAGATCCAGCACCAATACCTAGCCACCACATCCAAAAGTCTAGATCCGTAATCAGGGCGAGATAGCTTCCTACGACAAAGGTTACAATAGCCGTAGCGACAAGACAGCCAACTAGTTCACCTATCTTACCTCGTATCCGAATAGCAACCTTCCAGGCAAGTAGGCTAGCGAAGAAGTTTGCTGCTGACCCTAGGATCACATCTGTTATGACACTTGGCATAGGGGTGACCAAGTTTGCAACGGCACATCCAAATGTGACGCCTAGAACCGCTGGCCAACCAAATAGAATTGATATTGGAATCAAAGCATCCGCGACACGCATTTGAACTAATTGGAAACTTAATCCAGCAAAAGCGAAGACAAGAACTGCGTAAAGTGCCGCAAAAACAGAAGCCAGAGCTACGTTTCTTCCCCTCAGAATCCTTTCCTCCTGCATCCAGATGGCTCCGGCCTGGCAAAGACTAGGTCAGCAGGTCGACAAAGTTGCAGTTTCGTACCCCTCGTGAAGAGAATCGTAAGGCTCGAACCCGCCACGCAGCAATATGGCGTAATCAGGCTTGAATATGCGTTCATCCTTCCGACACCGGGATTTGTATAGCGGAGCGGGTCGGAAACCCACCCGCTTAGAGCATCACTGGCTGTCGTGCCGCTAATATCGCTTTCGATCACGCGCTGTGATACAGATTGTCCTTCAATTGGCGCATCAACCGGTTTCATGTGACCAATTTTGGTCATTTCAACCATTTTTCCTTCGTCTTATGGTCGCAAGTCAGAAATAGAGGTCTGCGAACTCAACTGGCTTATTCGTGTAGATGACCAAGAATGTTAACGTCTCTCAGAAGCTCAACCGGCAGTGCGGAGATAAAGCGTGCAGGCAAAAGGCGACTACTTCAAGCAATTGTTAATGATGAAGAGGATCATCCGGAGCGCGGCAACGCAACATTCGAGCGTATCGTGGAAACGCTCAAGGCGACCATGACAGCAAAGAAGGCAGAGAAGATAGTTCAAACACTGGAAGGGTATTGCGAGGCGAAAGGCGTCTCAATCAAAGACCATGGCGCCGAGGTGACCCAAAAGCAAGGCAACGCTATCACAGTCAAGATTCTCCAACTAAACAAAAGTGGTTATTTGTCAGATGGTATGTTGGCCCGGATCGTCGAAATGCTCGAGGATTCAGAGATCTCATCACATGAAGCCATCAAACTTCACAGAAGATACAAGATTCCAGTATCCAAATTGGAAGAGGACGTAATCCCGGTACGAGGCGACGGGGTCTGGATTACTGACATAGAAGGGAGGCGCTTCATGGATCTTGACAGCAATTATAGTGCTGCTAACCTCGGCTACTCCAATCATGCTATCGCAAGAGCTCTCTTCAACCAAGCTTCACAACTGATTACGATGAAGGAAGACCGTGTTCAAGTGCCTCGCACTCGCCTCATAAAGACGATATTGCCGATCTTGCCGAAAGGTCTTGATCAATTCTACTGGCAAAACTCCGGAGGGGAAGCCGTGGACAAATCGCTGAAAATTGCCAAGGCCTACACAAAGCAGAGAGGGGTCATCGCAATGATTGATGGCTTTCATGGAAGAACTCATGGAGCTGTAGCTGTGACCTACAACCCAGCATACAGGGAACCTTTTGGCTTGGACAACGAAAACTGGGTCAGATTCCTTCCCTTCAATGACGACGCTGCTCTCGAGGAGGCATTGAGACAGGGAACAGAGAAGATAGTGATAATGGAACTTGCGCAAGGCGAGGAAGCAGGGATAAGACCTGCCCGGAGAGAATACGCGAAGCGAGCGAGAGAGCTCTGCAATGAGCATGACGCTCTTCTCATTGTTGACGAAGTGCAGACAGGCTTCGGAAGAACGGCCATGAAAGAGGGACAGTGGTGGGCGTCAGATTACTACGAAATTGTGCCTGATATTATCACGATAGGGAAATCATACGGCGGAGGTTTCCCGGTTACTTCGGTGGTGACGAGGGAAGATATATCGAAGAAGATGAAACCTGGATATGATGGCTCAACCTTTGGAGGAAACCCCCTAGCGATGGTCGCGGCGACGGTTGCGGTTCGCCAAATGAGAAACGCCAACATAACACGCAATGTGGCTGAACGCGGCTCTCAACTCATTGAAGGACTAAAGAAGATCAAGAGTCCCTTGGTACAAGATGTGCGCGGTCTTGGCCTGTACATAGGAATCGATCTTCCCTCTCCCACACATGTCAGCATGTTGCAGGAGAAACTGAAATCGCTCGGGATCCTATCGTCACTCTCGACCCGCAACACAGTTCGCCTGTTGCCGCCAACGATTATTTCGAAGACAGAAGTCAACCTGTTGCTTGAGAAGCTCCGCACTGCCATAGCAAGTCTAGAGAAGAGTCAGGTTGGATAGGATCTCGTATTCTCTGTGAGCGCGCGCTGCTTTGCTTCACACATGATAGAACAAATATACCATGTGTTAAGAGTCAGTTTTCCCTTTTTCCGAATAGATGTTGGGATGTCGGTTTGACTAAGGTTATGGTTGTTTGCGGCAGCTTGAGGAAGGCATCATTGACAAGGGAGCTAACAGACTTGGCTTTCAATCACGCAAAGAAGACTGCGGATGCGGATTACCTTAACTTGTCGAAAGTCAATGTTGAATGGTTCAGGGGATGGGAGGAATCCTACGGCTCGGAGACCCGTGATGCGGTGGAAAGGTTGACAGTGTCGGATGTCTTGATAATAGGCTGCCCAATCTACGACGGATTACTAAGTTCCCCATTGAAGAACCTGTTCGAACATGTAAATTACAAGTCTCTAGAAGGCAAAGTTGCAGGATTTATCATCAAAAGTGGAAGCACTATTAGCTCGCTTCAGGTTCAAGGACAGCTAGTTGCTCTAATGAACTATTTCCGGGTAATCTCAAACCCAAGAGCGGTATACGCCTTCGATGAGCATTTTGACAAGAAAGGGAAATTGAAGGACAAGGGAATTGAAGCACGAGTGAGAAGGCTGGTCGATGAAACGATAGGGATGTTCCAAGGAAAGAAAGGCTAGTCCTCGTGTGGCCTTTCAACTAGCCGATATGGTCCCGTATCTTTGCTTCGATCACTTGTCTTGGGGCTGCCTCTCTCATTCGGTCCACTTCTTTTCCTTCTTTCATCACCAGTAGGGTCGGTATACTCATTATGCCGAATCGCCCAGTAGTCTGAGGATTCTCATCAACATTGAGTTTTCCGAAGACGACTTTGCCTGCGTAGCTTCTTGCCAGTTCATCCACAATCGGAGCTACCATCAGACAGGGTCCGCACCAAGGTGCCCAACAATCTATGATCATCAGGTGGTACTGGTTGACCAACTGGTCGAAGTTGCTGTCTTCGACAGTTATGGGAGCATTCGGCGCAGTTCCCTGGGTGTCTTGTCCTCGCGACATCGCTTCCATTTTCTTTCTTCGGAGCTTCTCTAGTTCTGGGTCAGGTTCCGTGCTCATGCGTTTGTGCTCAATCATCATGCATTTATCCATTACGACAGTGAGGCCTGCGTTTGTCGCCTTCTTTTCGGCTTCCTTGTTCATAATGCCTAGCTGCATCCATATGGCCTGAAGATTACCGAACTTCTCTCGCAGTCGTATTGCTTCATCTACTATGACGGGCACGTCTTGAGAAGGTCTGAAGACATCCACAGCTTCTATCGTCGCTTGAAGGTTTTCAGGCACGTCAAGTAGTGACCTATAGCATTTCTGTCCCAAGATCTCCTCAGCGAGAGGATTGACTGGAACGATTCTATACCCTTTGGATTGTAGGTACTCTGCCACTCGAAAGCTGTCTTTGGAAGGGTCCCTGGAGAGGCCGACAATGGCTATCGTTCTGTACGTCTCCAGAATACGTCTGATATCATCCGTTCTTGCCAAAACTCTCACACATCAATGCATAGTTCTACTTCTTGGGTTTCACCCTGAACAGAAGCCAGTTCTTCTCTTTGAAGTTCACCAGTCTGTAATCTCCTTGCAGCTTGTTGCCGTGAAGAAAGAATGAGAGGACTTTTTCGGTCCGTTCCTTAAGATCGAAAGTACCTCTGTCCCAGATCTGTACTGTTCCAGCTCTGTACTCTCCTTTCGGTATTGTTCCCTCGAAGCTAATGTAGTCAACGGGATGGTCTTCAACAGCCACTGCGAGTCGGCGAATTCCTGACTCCGTTGGCGGTTCCTTTGGTACGGCCCAGCTTTTCAGAGCCCCATCCAACTCTAGGCGGAAATCGTAGTGGAGGTGCGTGGCCTTGTGCTTTTGGACGACGAACCGTGACTCTTGGCTTGGCTTAAGTTCTCCACTGGGCTCAGGAGTAGTCTTGAAGTTTCTTTTCTTCTTGTACAGATTGAGGCTCAAGTGTTTTCTCGAGATACTTGTTAGCTATGGCTAAATGTTTTTTCGCACCTTAACACGCTTGGACTTTCTTCATGCATGTCTTGTTGTTGACGTTTCAGAGCGAGAGGATAATAAGCAAAATGTTCTCCCTGTAGGACACGTTGGTGTTGAATTGGTCATGGATGTCTTTGAGTGCATTGCAGCGAGGAGGAGTGTACGTGACTATGATGCGCGCCGGATTCCTCGTGATGTAGTGGAGAAGATCTTGGATGCGGCAGTTTGTGCTCCGTCAGCAATGCACGTGCTTCCTTGGAAATTCATAATCATAGAAGACCAGGAGAAGTTGAAGGACTTGGACGCTCGAGTCAAGAAAGCCTACGGCTTGCTGGGAAAAGCGATAAGCGTCGCTTTTCTCAAAGGAAAAACCGTTTTCCACAACGCGCCCCTCATCATCTTGATTGTATGTGAGAAGAGTGGATCATGGTTCAGGGAAGACTCAGCGCTTGCTGCTGAGAACGCCTTCCTTGCGGCCCGTGCGCTAGGCGTAGGATCATGTTTCATTGGAATGGCACATCGACTCAACGACAAGGAGGAGGATCTACAGGCAGCTGGCGTGCCGAAGGGACACAAGATCTTCGCGGCACTGGCCTTCGGCTATCCACGTGGCGAGTGGCCGAAAGGCGAGAAGCGTTCTCCAAAAATAGTCAGTTGGACTTGAGCTAGCAAGAACTCCACTGAGCAAGGAACATCTCAAGCACGCGCTTCCCTGAGGGCTAATCGTCGCTTCTGCTTATTCACCGGTGTTGGCGCCTTCGCGACCTTCTTTTTGCTTTTTGCTTTTTTGTCTTTTTTTGCTTTGCTCGTCTTCTGCTTCTGCTAGTTCGCTGCGGCATCTCTTGGCTACATCTCCCGTCCACCAATATGTCACCATCCCAAAAAGGATAGCGCGCGCCTCAGAGCGTGCGCTTTCAAATAGCTACGACGTAGTCTACTGGTTGAGGCTAAATGAGCGAAGAGAAATCCGATGACAAGGAATTTGAGAACCTGTCTAATGTTGTTAAGGGCAGGTTCGGCGACAGGTTGACAGCCGAGGAGCTTGAACAGGTCAAAAAGGACATCAAGACTATTGCAGACGCCTCTAAAGCCCTTCGGACTGTAAAGCTGAGCAATTGGGATGAGCCCTTCCTCGTTTTCAAACCATACAAGGGGAGGAAATGAAGGGTGAAGCTGAACCCACTCTACATGCCCGTTAGAGAGGTAAGCAAACACATCCGAGAAGGCAAGATCTCTCCAGTTGAGTTAGCAGAATTCTTTCTTGGACGACTTGAGAAGCTTGGACCGGGTTTCAACGCAGTTGTGACAGTCACGCGAGAGAGCGCTCTGAGCCAAGCGAGGAAGGCCGAGAAAGAGATCGAAGCTGGTCTGTACAGGGGGCCTCTCCACGGAATACCATACGGCGCCAAGGACCTCCTAGCAACAAAAGGGATACCGACCACGTGGGGCGCGGCACCGTTTAGGAACCAAGTATTCGACCATGACGCTGCCGTCATAGAGAAACTGAACGAGGCCGGAGCTATTCTATGCGCTAAGCTCGCTATGATCGAGCTTGCCGGAGGCATGGGGTACAAGCAGCCCTTCGCCTCATTCACCGGCCCGCCGAAGAACCCTTGGAACCCAGGCACCTGGACCGGCGGATCGTCCAGTGGCTCTGGGGCTTCTGTCTGCGCCGGCCTCGTCCCATTCGCATTAGGCTCCGAGACTTGGGGTAGCATACTTAGTCCAGCGAACAACTGCGGCGTAGCCGGCTTAAGACCTACATATGGGAGAGTGAGCCGTCACGGTGCCATGGCCCTCTGCTGGACCCTTGATAAGCTCGGCCCTTTCTGCCTTACAGCCGACGATTGCGGCCTTGTCCTTGAGGCCATATCCGGACCAGATCCAGATGATCCAACAACAGCCGATGAAGACTGGAGATACAAGCCTAGCGCGAAGAAACGTTTCACGTTAGGAGTACCGAAGGGCGTGGCTGACGACGCCCAAGAAGAAGTGCGGACCTGCTTCGAGGAGGCTCTGAGTGTGTTGAGGAAGATTTCTACCATCGAGGATTTTGAATTCCCCGACATGCCGTATGAGGCGATAACGAGGACGATCTTGAACGCCGAGGCGGCTAGCTCCTTCGACGAGTTCATCGAAAGCGGGAAGGCGTCGGAACTCACCGCCCCCGAGGACCATTATGGTCCCTACGCTAGGACTGTGGTTCTCGCCAAAGACTATCTAAGGGCTCTGAGGCTCAGGGGGGTTATGGCTCGGGTCGTCGACGAGATAATGGCGCGGTTCGACGCTGTTGTGGCTCCGTCTTCGAAGAGGGTGGCTACTCCTATCGACCAGGAATTCCGTAAGGCCGCCCCGGGAACCACAAAGGATCCGATGGGCGCGATAGGCAACGGAGCGGGCCTCCCATCCATATCGGTCCCCAGCGGCTTCACCAGCAATGGCCTGCCAGTAGGCATCCAGTTCATGGGCAGAGCTTACGACGAGAATATCATCATAGCCATCGCTAAGACGTACCAGTCAGTAACGGATTGGCACAAGCGCCACCCGAAAACAGCATGAGCCAGAACCGCGTGCGTCTATTCCTTCTGAACTCTTCTCTCCTGCGTGATGGCTCACGCTAGGCGGCGCCCCAACAGCTTTTTCTGGACGGGCATTCTACTGGTCCTGCATGCATCAGGTCTTCAGTGACATTTGGAAGGTTTACCCAGAAAAGATGCTCAAGAACCGCACTTGGCACTGGTGGTGGTGGATCCATTTTTTCGACAACCCAGAGAACCCTGAATTTTCCAGGCAGCTTATGATCCTTTGGGGCACTAGGAACTGCAGGAAGGTTCGCGTGGACGATTTCTACTGGGAGCCAAAAATCCCAATGGAGATCAATGAGAATCGCGCGGCTTTTGAATCAATGGTCGCCTCCTGGTATTACGATGGAAACAAGATGCATGATCCTTTCATCCTCGATCGCGGGAAGACTGAAACTACGTGGGATGATCGCTCTGGACGAATCAGAACGGAAAGTGATGAGGGCGTCTATTCCTTCAGTGGGAGCCCTGCGGATTTCCGACTTGATGTAAACAGCGAGAAGGTTGGAATCGAACTAGTGATGCAGCGGTGGAAAGACACGATGGCGGAACTGGTGCCAACAGGAAGGAACTACATGGGAAACATAGGGTATTCGATGCTGAAGTACAGGGGTCTCTCGTCGTCAGGAAGAATTCGAGTGGGCGAAACCGAGATCCCTGTGAAGGGCAGATCCTATTTCCAGAAAGTGCGGATATCCTCGATAACCCCCTGCTGGTACTGGGGTACAGTACAGTGGGATAATGGCGCTTATCTGCAGTACACTCTGCACCATATCGGAATACCAATGCTCAGACGTTCAATCTCACATGAGAGCCTGATGGACTGGGGGGAAAAGATGGTTTCGAAGACTCTGAACTTCTACGATCCAGAGGAAGGGAAGGAACATCTCATGAAAGATGTTAGAATAACCAAACGTTACGAGAATGACCTGCCGATATTCAGTGTGAACGCATTCTCCGATGAAGCCGAGCTCAGCATAGAGATGGCAACCTACGCAAGGTGCTGCTGGGACATATCGCAACCCCTCATAGGACCGATTTGGCACGGAATATTCTACAACGAATACCCCGCAAGAGTCACTAATTTCGAATTCAAGAGCGGTACTCGCAGAGTAGGCAGCGATGACTTTGGCAAAAGCTATTGCAACTGTGAGCACACGTGGGGGACTGTTTGAAGCATCTGTTTCTTGCAGCTTTCTTACTCCAAATGCAAGCGCGCGCTTGCACAGATCCGCTGATTTCGCATGGCGCCAAAATCCTCTGACCGCCGCGCAGTAGCGCGTGCAGTTCAGATCTGAACGGCCGAACCACCTGTGGCACACACACAATTTTCTACTGTTCCCACTAGGGAAAATATTGACCTGCGATTGTGTTCCTGACACCCATGGCTCTGACGCACACCAGATGCGCTGAAAAAAGAACAACATGCGACAACCGGGAGATCCTCTCGTTCTAGTGGAGCTACGTAACAAGAGCAATGATTCTGTATAGTGCGAACGAAAGGATAGCTGGTACCGGTATTGAAAGTATCCATGCAAATGCAATCCTTCTAGTGTTGGCCCACTTTACTGATTTGGCTCCATGAGCCAATCCGGCACCCATTATCGCTCCGCTTATCACATGAGTGGAACTAACTGGCAATCCGAGTAGTGCAGTCGAGCCAAGTATCAGAGAACTCCCAGTCTCAGCTGAAAACCCTTGATATGGCCGCATTCTGGTGATTTTTGTAGCCATTGTCTTCACGACTCTCCACCCACCTAGAAAGGTTCCCAACGAAAGAGTCAGATAAGCAACTCCTACAACCCATGGCAGAACCACAAACTCCGAAAGATATCCGTAATAGAGCAAAAGAACTGTTGCAATCCCCATGACTTTCTGAGCGGCATTCGTTCCATCTGTGGCCGAGACAAACAAAGCCGAAAACAGCTGAAGTCTTTTGAAGTACCTGTTTGCTCTTGGAGCTGCGACATTTCTGCATGTGCGCATTATCATGAGCGTAATCATGAACACTATGCCCAGAGACATTGGAGGCACTAGGATCATCGGGATAATGAACTTGTAGAATATCTCCACAACCTTTATGGCTTCAACGCCACCAGCAGCGAGGCCCGCCCCAATCAATCCGCCCACGAGAACATGGGTCTCCGATATCGGCAACGAGAATGTCCAAGAGGATATGACATCAAAAATCAGGGCGCCTGCCAAGGCAGCAATCACTACCTCACCAGAGATTACGCGCTCAGATATGATCCCAGTTCCTATGGTCACAGCGACCGCAGATCCAAACATCATACCGATGAGATTGCCTATCGTTGCCAAGGCAACTGCAGAAATTGGCTTGAGAGTTCGAGTGCCTATGATAGTTGAAATCGCGTATGCTGCGTCCGTGAAACCATTCCAAAACGAAAGAAAGAAGGTCAGAATCATAGCAGCTGCAAGAATGAGCAGCATCCTCGCAAATCATCTCTATGCGTTCTTGATCACTATGTCCTGGATGACTAGTGCAACGTCTTGGCACTTGTCTGCGATTTCCTCTAGTTGCTCATAGATGTCCTTCATGATTAGAATCTTCTTAACATCATTCTCCTCGAAAAGGGCAGGAATCGCACTGTCATACAAATCATCCGATTTGTTTTCCAATACATGAATCTTCTCAAGGCTATCTCGAATCTGGCGATAGCTAACCTTTCTCATCTGCCTTATTGCTGAGTCTATTTCCTCTATGGCCTCGACTATGATGGCTACAAAACGCTTCACTATGTCGCTCGGCTGAATGGCTTTGAACATGTGCATTCGCACTGCTATGCCCTCCATATAGTCGAGGACATCGTCGTAAGCTGTGGATAGGGTCGATATGTCTTCGTGGTCTATCGGTGTGATGAAAGTTCTGTTCAGCTTGTAGAAAATCTCTTCTACTACCTCGTCACACTGTTTTTCGAGCCTTTTGATCTTGTCAATATTCTTCTCGAAATCAACTGGGTTATTGACGACTTCAAGGAGCAATCTGGAGGCTTCCATCACAATGCTGGATTCTTTTTCAAGAAGAGAGAAGAAAACCTTGTCCTGAGGGACTATCCATTCCTTGAAGCCCATGTTCCCTACGTTCCCTGATGAGAGATTGGATCCTTCTCCAACTCACGTTTGCGTCTATTTGAGGCTTTGGCGTTTGAATTTTCCGAGAGGATCGTATCTCTCGGCTACCTTCGGACAGACCCCAATAGTAGATTGGAAAAGAGTGGCTTTGTGAGTTCTTCTCCCAACATGCTCGTCGTCCGTCGTTCGTCTCGTCGTAGTCAGTGATTTTATGTGTGTGCGAACCACCTGTGGCACACACACAATTTTGACAGAACGAACGACACACGCTGTATACTTAAATCGGTCAGTGTCCCCTTTTCTGCGAATTGAACTAGCTCGCAGAACAATAGGAGACTGTGACTGAGAATATGCGAATTCTATCTCAAGCCATTCAAGCAGCGGAGAGAATGCGAATACTACTACTCTTTGTAGCGCTGCTCTACGTTGGTTCTTATCTCGCTGGTTGGTATCTGATCAGCATCAGCTCACCGGTGGCCGTTGAAACAGCTCAGGCAATATCAGGAAGCGTTCTCACAGAAACACCGTTCACTACAATAATCCGGTCTCTGCAGCGAGGCGAATTGGCTCAGGCGGTCCTAATCACTTTTCTTTTCAATTTGGCAAGCGGAGCCTTCCTTACGACGACACTGCCGGGGACAATACCATTGGTCGGAGCGCTGGGTACAATTACGATCACATTGTTCAGAGGCTTCATCATCGGCGTCACCTATCCTGAAATTCTTACTTCCTCTGCTGTGGGGTTTGCGCTTGGTTTGGGGACAATGATTTTGGAACTGGGTGCCTACGTTTTCTCAGGTGCAGCCGGAATCTACATCACTCTAGCCCCAGTCATGCCGAGAAGATATGGTGTACAAAGCAGATGGACAGCCTTCAAGATGGCCTGGAAGGACACTGCCAGAATCTACGTTATCGTAGTGATACTTCTGGCGTTAGGCGCAATATGGGAAATGACTGGCATCCTTCTAGTTCTTCGCCCGATTTAGCCCGCGCCATTGGACCGAGACATTCCAGCTCCCACAATCGCGGGCAACACCTAAGTAGAGTCGGACGAAGCGCGCTATTGTTCCTTGTAAGCTGATTGGAATATCTTCAGGCGGAAAAATCAGCTGGGCGGAGGTCTCTCCCCCAACTCAACGGCAATTGACATAGCCTCGCCATCTCTGATGATATTGAGTGTCACAAAATCGTGAGGCCTCCGATTGTATTCGATATGCACCAGAATGTCTTCGAGTCTCCTCACTGTCACGCCATCGACGCCAACGATGACGTCTCCTCCAACATTGATCTTTTCGCCATCTACGATTACAGATCTATTACCCGCCTTTAGTCCTGCCTTTTTTGCAGGGCTTTCCTGAGTCACGTAGGTCACAAGAAACCCTCTAGCATTGCTGAGACCCATCACCTTCGCGATGGCGGGGGTTACGTCGACTCCTGCCAGCCCAAGCCATGGATGCGTGTATCTTCGTTCTCTTATCAGGAATGAGACTACCTTCACCATTAGGTTGGACGGAATGGCAAAACCAACTCCTGAGAACTCCCCTGTTTGCGAGACTATTGCAGAGTTCACGCCGACCACTTCCCCTCGCATATTCAACAAGGGCCCTCCCGAGTTTCCAGGGTTAATGGCAGCATCCGTCTGGACAACACCTACGATCAGGTATCCATAATCCGTCCTCAATGTTCTATCCAGTTGACTTACAATCCCCTGAGTCATTGATCCACTCAACCCATAGGGATTCCCGACAGCTAAGACGGAGTCACCGACCCTTAGGCTAGAAGAATCGGCTATCAAGACTGGTTTCAAATCTCCTAGCTTCAGATCCACTCTGATTACAGCTAGATCACTGTAGGGATCAACTCCAACAGGCTCTGCCTCCGTAGTAGTTCCATCAGAGAGTGTAACCTCAACCTCGTCCGCTTCTGCAATCACATGATAATTGGTCACGATGAATCCGTCTTTACTATAGATGAAGCCTGATCCCTGAGCGTATGGAACGAACCCGTAAGCGCTCTCAACCTTGACTGTGACCATCACGACCGAAGGCTCTATCACTCCATAAATCTGCTGAGGGGTCAAACCACGATTAACAATCAGATTGACGTAGAGAACAGTAAACCCGCTGCTTGAAGCGATAAGACCAACAATCAGCACAAGAAACAGATACGTAGATCTTCTATGTAGAGACAATGCCCTAACGCCAGAAACAACCATCAGGCTTCTTCTCCCTCGGAACCGGCCAAGCAGCCCTTGTATGCACTCATTCTTCCATCACCCGCGACCGCAGCGCTAATTAGTGAAGCGATATAGGTGTTGTGTTCCTCTCCGCACGCACACAAATCACTACTGACAACGGTTCAAATTCTGTGGGCCGCACCAATACATACACATTTGTAACGACGGACGACGACGCATGTCGAAGGAAGAATCCTCCAGACCTCCTCTTCCTGCTGCTCTCGCTACACGAAGATTCAGCTTAGGAAGGTTGAGACTTCGCATGCATGCGGAACAGTGATAGGTGAGGCTCTTCACATATTTCATGGCTGCTAAAACGTTGAAGAAGAATAGGACTTTCTCTACGGGCCGACAGTCGATGCGGCGTCGCCGGGAATTCACGAGAACCCACCGGAAAGCTAAGGAACCTTAGATTTGAGCAATAAAATCCCTTGTGCCGCGGCAAAGGCAAGGCTTGCGAGAGTTGTCTCAACTGCGGATTTCAAAATCTAATACCGGGTGGTTTGACATTACACGGAGATGATTGGGATTGCGGATACGGAATGCTGAGGACGCCAAGAGCATGGTCAGCAAGTACATCGTCGGTACTCGGTCACGGCATGGAAAAATAGCTTCGATCCTGATGGAACAGGAAGCTAAAGGTCCAGACGATAAAGGCATGTGGACGATAAGAGGAACCTACGTTACGGAAGAAGGCAAGAAGGAACAGTTCACTGCTTCAGTGACATCTCGTGGCGAAGTGCTAATGATCAAACCTAGTTCCCAAGATATTAGCGTAAAACGTCCATCAAACATCAGCAGGTGACGCTCGGAAAGTCTTTGCGGTCAATGATGGGAACACACCAAAGGCATCACACACAATTCTGTGACGACGCGTGCGCGCGCCAAAAGAAAGACCAGACTTTAGTAAGGCGAACGCCTGTGACTAGTTGTTTCTCCTACTTGTGTGATGTGCATGAACACGATGCTCGTCGAGTGCCGGTTACCCAGTTCTCCTTCAAGGATGGAAGAGGTGGCAGACATGGCGAAGACTCTCGACTACGAAGTCGTCGAGACGATCGTACAGAATCGAGAGAGCGTTGACGGCGCCTATTGTGTGGGAACTGGTAAAATCACCGAGATTGAGCATCTAGTGGAAGAGAAGAGCATTAAGGCCATAATCTTTACGCGTTCACTCTCATCGGGACAGGTTTTCCGGATTCAAAAGAGGCTTGGGGGACAGGTCAAGGTAATCGACCGGAATCTTCTGATTTTGGAAGTTTTCGAGAAACGTGCTGCTACTTCTGAAGCAAAGCAGCAGATAGAATTAGCGAAACTGCGGTATACATTCTCTTGGGGAAGAGAATCAGTCAGAGCAAGGGGCATCGTAGGAGAGCAGATGGGTCGAGGGGGACCGGGAAACTACCCATACGAAGCCTATGAGGCTATGGCGAGGAAGAGAATCAGCAAGATAGAAGACCAACTTCGACGGTCGCGCGGAAAGAAAGAAACCCTTAGAGAGAATAGAAGAGAAACCGGATTTCCGATCGTCGCGTTGACCGGATATACCCAGAGCGGAAAGACAACTTTCTTCAATCGAGTTGCATCCGAGTCGAAGAGCACCGGACTCGGACCTTTCACAACACTATCCACCTGCGCCAGAAAGGTAACTTACTATTCAAAAGACAAGATACGAACCGAATTCATCATCATAGACTCTATCGGATTCATCGAAGACCTTCATCCAACTCTACTCAAAGCCTTCTACACGACTCTGAGTGAAATTGCGAATTCCGATCTCATACTGCTATTTGTAGACGCAAATGATGATTTGCCGACAATAACTAGGAGGGTTACAATGGCTGAGAAGATCATCAAAGAGAAATCTCCCAACATTCCCATCATTATCTGCGTCAACAAGATAGACCTAACCACGCATGAGCACCTCAAACAGGTGACTGAGTCACTGAGGAACGTCTATGAATTTCACGTGAGAGAGATAAGCTCAACGACAGGCGATAAGCTGGATATGCTTCTTGAAGCTGTTCACGAAGCAATTGTAGGACCGGAGATAGAGCACGCTACCGGGAAAATCTCCCGTTGCGTATCACCCAGTTCGTTATAGCATGTGAGTGCAGACTCTCTTCTAGACTAGATTCATTGTGTGGTGTATAGCGTGGTGCGCACACACAAAACTAACTCCCTTTCCTACGACGCATGTTGGGGGAGGAATCCCCCAAACCCCCTCTTTCACTGACTATTGCTTAAGAGGATTGATCAGGTGTTGTTAACGTGATACGTGACGAAAATTCCTACAGATCACTAGCTGGCCGAAGGCCGCGCTAAAGTGTAGGTTGTGGATGGGATCCCACTGGACGTAACCTAAGGCGGACATGATTCTAGACTGAACCCTGTGTCTGGTATCTTTGTCGCAGAAGCCACTAATCAAAACTCGCGATTATTGGCGATCACTGTTTCTTGACTTATTGTTGTCATTCCTGAAAGTGACTGATCCATGCTTATATAATTGTGAACAATAATTATTGCTTGAGGAAACACGAAAATGGATCTTAATGCAATCTACCAGTTACTGATACACCTGAATCCAATCATACTGATAATTGTGGGCGTAGTGCTGTTCTTCGCGGCCAAGCTATCGAAATTCATCGGCATAGTTAGCGTCATTCTCGGAGTCATTCTTCTCATATTGCCATACGTGCTGAGAGCAATCTAGCATCCCGCCTTTGAGTGAATGGGGGAGACGGTTAGCGCGCGCTTTTAAAAAGAACCACAATAAAATGAGTGAGCGCTACCAGGGTCTTTTCCCTTGAATGACTCTAAGTAGTACAATGATAATGGCGATCACTAGCAGTACGTGAATAAGACTCCCAATCGTCACTGAACCAACAACCCCCAGTAGCCAGAGAATCACGAGAATTATCGCTACGGTATAGAGTAGATCCATTGTCAAACCTTCCTATTTATTATTCTGGAATGATTATTAATAATTCTTTGCTTTAGCGCGCGCTCCATGAAGACAACTTTTCGATGAGATGGTTCTGGAAAATGATGAAATGGAAACGTAGTTCATCAGTATGCATCTACTTGATTTCTATTCTTGTGGCAAGCGTTGAAGTCAGCGGTTCAGTTCCAGCGGCCAACCATGTGTCCTCTACAAATTCTGGTGCAACTGCCGCGCAAATACTCGTAGTGGACATCTACTCCGATCAGGGAGGTGAAGGACCAAACAAGACAATGGGAACCTACACAATTGGCGATACTGTCAAGTTCTACATCTACATCAGCAGAAACAGCACGATACGAGAAACTATCATCACTCCAGACGGATCGGTTTGGTTACGTATGGCTGGATCATTGAATTCTGGAATAATCATCGAGTACTTTGACACTCAATACCCAACCGGTAGATGGGCAATATCAGTTGAAGCTCAAGTAGAGGATGGTATAGTATCAGATATTGCTTTCTTCGAAGTGGTAGACAAACAGCCATACATCTGCACGAAAACTTCTTCGTTCAACACATCAGGGAGCTCTGGAGAAACAAGATTCACCGGAAAAGTTGTCAAGACTTACCATTATTCAGTGGGAGGAGTTCACGGCTGGGATGTTCAAGTCGACAATGTCTATTTTGGACCTGACATCCGAAATCAAACTGTACACGTCCAGATATTAGCCATCACACGCACACTGGGTAATCCTCCGGGTTATCTTGAGGAGAACATAACGTTAGGAGATGAGGTTGCAGTATATGGCTTGCTCAATGGACAGTCAATTAGCGTCAATGGATCCGTGAACTACTACGTTGTAAAACTCAGTACGTTGTGCCAACAAACCTATCCTAAGACTCCCCAAACAGGATCTGAGAGAATTGGACTACAACTGGGAGAATTCCTAATCGTAATCATTCTACTAGTGATAGCTTTGATAGCTATACGCAAAAAGGTTCTCCGTGTCCGAAGTCAAACTGTAAACTCTGGGTTAACACACACCGGAAAACCGCATGGACTGAACTCCGAACTCTAGAACTTATCGATGTCCAGCATGATATCGGTCTGGGAGTATTTTCCTCCGTACATTCTTTCCCTCCGCTTCTCAAAATCAACGGTTCAAATTCTGTGGGCCGCACCATGCTATACACACACAACTAAACTCAACTTATCGGAAAAGGATACAATTCGCTTAACTTGACCTTGACGAGTTTACCACTGATTTTGACGATTACGTATGGATTTCCGAAGACACTTATGAGTTGCCTGCATTTTCCACAAGGAGCTAGAACTTGACGCCTTGTACCAACCGCTGCGATGGTTTCAATCCTGTCGTATCCCTCCGAAACCATTGTTCCGATTGCCGCGTATTCCGCGCAGATTGAGCACGGACTGGAACCCTCAATCTCTATGTTAACTCCACAGAAAATTCTGTTTTCATGTGTTCTAAGCGCAGCCGCGACCGTGGACCTTTTAGACTTTCTTCGCTCAATAAGTGTCTTCGCTGCATCGACCAAGGCGAGATCTTGTTTTGACAGACTAACCGCATTCATTTGCGATCGACGTGACCAAACAGGCGGTTCGAATGGATAAGTCCTTGACATTGTCTCGTGTATGTGTGCACCATGATAATGCGCGCGCTATTGCTCATACGCACCGAGTATCAGATAGCAGTGCTTTGGGAAAAATCAGAAATACTTGGCGGCTCATTAGCTCAATCCGAAGAGAATGACGAATCCGAAGGTTGAAAAAAGAAAAGCTGCAAATCTGGCTTACATTGAGCACCAAGGACCATACGACAAGGTGCCGTGGGAAGACTACATCAAGCGGTTGTATGGTTGGGCTAAAGAACAGAAAGTCATGCCAGGGTTCTATCCAATGGCAATATATCATGACCGCCCAGAGACGACTTCTCCGGACGACTGCAGAAGCGATATCGGGATCACCTTCAAGGGCAGAGCCAAGGAGCAGGTCGGCGTAAAGATGCGAAAGATGCCCGAGATGGAAGTAGCCACGATTTCTCACAAGGGCCCTGGAAGCGAATTCAAGAACACATATGCAAAGCTTGCTGACTGGATCGAGAAGAAGGGGTACAAGATATCGGGGCCTCCGATCGAGATCTATTCAAAGAAACCGGAGGTCCATGGTGACGTGACTATTCTCTATGCAAAGGTCATGATGCCAATCAACAGAAAGTAGTGTGCTGACGGAATATCCTGTTTGAGATTCGAGCCAGCAGCGCGCGCGGATTATTTTCTCTAAGGAGCGAGATCTGACATGCCTTGGTATGGATCGCATCTATTTCTTAATGAGTATATTCGCGAAAATAACTGCAGGAGGGTTATGGAGATTGGGGTTTTGAATGGCGATAATGCGAAAAGTATGGTTGAAATCGCTATCCAGAATGTTCCACCAGACAATGTCGAGTATTATGGATTCGACCTTTTTGCTGAATATAGCTCTCGCCAGGTGGAGCAAAAGTTGGAGAAGACGGGATGCAAGTTTAAGCTTTTTGAAGGCGATACTGTACGCACGCTTTCTAAAGCTGTTAAGATCTTGCCTAAGATGGATTTGATCTTCATCGATGGAGGCAAATCTTTGTCAGAAGCGGAGAGTGATTGGGAAAACTCGAAAACCCTCATGCATGATGGGACCGCAGTCTTCGTCCATAATTATGAGTTCCCAGGTGTCCATAGAATGGTTGACAACATCCCCCGAGACAAGTATCAGGTTAGGATAATCCCCACTTCCTCAGACGGCAAGATAGCTCTGATTAAGAAACGTCAAAATCACTCTAGGGCATAATGTTATGTGTGTGCGCACCAGCGCCCGAAGAAAACAGGAGGTTGGGCGAAGAATTCTGATGATATTGCTGATACCTCTGCCTAGATTACAGATTTATATGAGGGGGTCAGGACCGAGTTGTGTTACAGGTGAAAATCGCTGGCTAGAGTTGGGTATTTCGAAGGAACTGCCCCGCTTCTCTTGTCGACGCTTGCGGCTGAAGGTGTTGAGACACTGCCAGTTGCGAACATGTGGGACCACCACGGAAAGTACGTCAGTCATCTCAGCAAAGGCGAAGTAAACGTAGTGGTCGGATACCTGCACAAGATCCTGCCAGCTGAGGAGGTGCGTACTGCATTGCTCTCGATCATGGTGGATGATATGCTCTCCGCGTGCAAGGTCCACGACATACCTGTCCTGCTCATCGTGCCAGCCACCCTGCACGAGAAAGCCAAGAAGATACTAGGTGACACCAAAGTAAACATACAGCTCGTGGCCCCAGAGGAACTTGAAGCCCAGATCAGAAAACACCTTTAGAGTACCTGTCAACGCGCGCGCAAAACACTGACGACAGTTCAAATCAGAAAGGCCACACCAAACCCACTTCGAAATGTTCAAGATCTTTCCCACTTGAAATCGGTTCACATCAACATCTTAAGTGCGAGTCAATGATAGCTCAGTGCCCGGCTTGAGCGGTTCCGGAGAGCGTCGACATGAAGAAAACAACTCTTGCTACAATAGTAGCCGCAGTTGTGATCCTTCTTACTATTGTTCTCTCAGTTGTCAAGGTGGAACATATTCGTGGCTTGATGCATGCGCTCATACATCTCGGTTACTTGGGCGCATTCTTGTCCGGATTCTTGGGCACTAGCTCACTCATGATTTCGTTCTTTCCCCCTCAGGTAATCGTTTTTCTCATGAGCGCTCCCCAACTTGGTTTCAATCCGCTCTTGCTGGGCATTACAGCTGGGCTGGGCGCTGGCATAGCACAATACATGCACTATTACGTTGGCTCAGCAGGAAAGTTCCTATTATCAGAGAAGCAAAGGAAAATGGTGGAGAGATGGAAGACGAGAGTAGCCAAGTATGGGCTAATCGTAATCTTCCTTTTCGCTGTTACTCCTCTAACGCCTGATGACTTGATCTGGATACCGTTAGGAATGATGAACTACCCTAAAGTGAAGGCTCTCATAGCCGCAATCGTTGGAAAAACCGTGATGCTAGTCACATGTGCGTATGGTGGCCACTACGGCATAGGATTGATTGAAAAATACCTTATCAGTTAGTGCCATGAAGGTTTCGAAGACCTTCAAGGGTCAGTCACTTGTATATATCATCCGGTGTGCCTTTCGGATTTGAACCGTCGTAAGTAGTAATTGTGTGTGTACGCATCAGAGTATGCTTTATCTCGAAACTGACTCCCTACGACGACGCATGTTGGGGCAGGAATCCCATGACAATCCTCTCTCTGTCCCTCCGACTTCCAAGTCAAGCGCACGCTACGACTCTACTGAATGGGTGAGATGTGAAAGTTCTTTAGCATGTCAGCAAGCTTTGGCAACGGTAACCCGACGACATTGTAGTAGCAACCATCGATTCTCTCGATGAGAATGGCGCCCTTGCCTTGCACTGCGTAGGCGCCTGCTTTTCCCAACGGTTCACCAGTCGCCACGTAGGCTTCAATCTCCTTACTGCTCAATCTCTTCATCTTGACTGACGTCTTGACGCAGGCGGTTGCTTCTTTTCTTGCTGCTGCATCCACGATGGCGATTCCAGTGACAACGCAATGCCTGCTACCGTTGAGACGGTTGAGAATCTTCCTGGCCTCTTTGCGGTTTCGAGGTTTACCAATTACTTTTCTTCTATGGATAATGACTGTGTCTGCGCCTATGACTATGCCATTCTTGATTCTTGATGCGACCTCTCTGGCCTTTGCCAGTGCAAGGCTCTTGATCTGCTTTTCTGAGGCCAGGAACATAGTTTCGATTTCTGGGATTCTGCTTGGTGTGACCTTGAAACGTATGCCGGTCTGTCGAAGTAAACGTTCCCGTGCACTGGACCTTGAGGCCAGGACTATTCTACGCATCTGGAAACCTCTGGCGAGAGTGTCTCTCCAGAGACTAATAGAAAGGACTCAAGTAATGGTCCTTAGTCACTAACGCGCGATAGTAGCCATGGTCTCCATTATCTTCGACTTGGAAGGAACCCTTGTGCGAACCGTTGAGATGACAGAGGAAATCATACTCGACTTCAGGTGGCAGACTAGGAAGAAGCTGATTGAGCTTGGGGTACCTGAGGAGACCTTGGCTGGTGTTGATTCATCTGCCTTGATGCGAAACAAGGCGATCCAGTATGCGGACGCAAACCTCTCCAACTCGGAGAAAGTCAGGCTGGTGCAGGAGCTGAATCGATTTCTGCTAGGATATGAACTCAAATGGGCTGACGACTCGAGGCTTTTTCCAGACACCTTGCCTGCACTCAGGACACTCAGGAGCCGAGGGATTCGTATGGCAATCGTAACCAATACCTCAAGGCAAGCGGCTCATAACATTCTTGTCAAGCACGCATTATCTGAGTACTTCGACGTAGTGATAACGCGAGATAGTGTGGCGCAGGTGAAGCCGGATCCTCAAGGAGTCTTCTTTGCGATGGAATGGCTTCGGGAACGGAATGTAATCTTCGTGGGAGACATGCCGGTTGACTTAGAGGCGGCGAGAAGAGCCGGCATCAAATCAATCCTAATCAAGAGAAGCTGGCCTCCTCATCTCTTCTCATTCGAGTTTCCAGCGGACTACACGGTGGAATCACTCGCAGAGATCCCTAGAATCCTTGAAGAAAATCACGCCTTTTGATCCTTCAATCGCATAAGAGTCATGCAACGAGACAGCGCGCTCAAGGTTTACTAGTCGTGCCTTTTATCGTGGTGGCAAACTCGTCAATCTTCCTTAGATATTCTTCGCTTTTTGTTTCTTTCTGCGTGATTGTTACCAATGCAACTGTTTCTTTTCCACACAGATCCTTCATGGCTTCGAGTGTCTTGTCCGCATTCATACCGCCACATGTGCAGAAAAACGCCACTCTCTTGAAGTGTTCCTTGTTCTGGCAGATGTACGTTCTAATGGGAGCAGACATAGCGCGACCCCAAACTGGCGTGCCAATCACGATAATGTCGTAAGCACTTGGATCCATTTTGGTCTCTCGTATCACCGTAAGTTTCTTATTGGACGCGTCTCTCGCAGCAGTGATGAATCCTAAAGGGCCCGCTCGATTCTTCGTATCGAAAATCTCTTCAATATCGCAAGAGAGAGCTTTCGAAATGGACTCGGCAACTTTTCTTGTTGTTCCAGTCCTTGAATAGAAAACTGTCAAAACTTTCATGCCAAATCACTCATCAATTGCTTTACCGCACTTCGGAGGACGGCGACCATGTGATAAGTATGAATTGGTTCTCTTTTCATTCAGCCATCATCCCATCGGTACCGTTTTCTCTTGGCTCTCAATTCATGTAACCTACAGTTGAAGCAGATACCGTTGTGGCAGCAGACTGTGTCACCACACTTGGGGCATTTCCATTTCTTCGTTTCTCTTTCGAGAAATTTCTCGATACCACTCTTCTTGATGAATTCAAGGTTCTCAATCATACTCATTTTGAAGAAAGTTCTGTATCGTTTGTCAATCCGTTTGAGTCTCATGCACGGAAAGGTCTTGCACTCATAACAGTATTGCACCTTGTTGTTCAGCAGGAGGCTGCATCTCTTCTTGAGAAAGGCGCAATTCTTCTTCCTTGGCCTGCAACCAATGCAGTAGGACATTTTGATTTCTTCGCTTTTGACATCGTGCTTGAAGGCGAGGTATGCGCTGCATATTGCACAATTCATTCCACATGGAGCTATCAGCTCAAGACTAGCTAGTTCCACTTGTCTTCTCCTCTAGCTGACTCAAAGCGTGCATGCCTCAGGCTTCATAAGACTCCAGCTTTGCAGCGAGTTTCCATTGAACGTTTAAGTACGTTTCTTTGGTTTTCTCGCAGCATGATAGGTGATTCTGCATGGTGAGATTCAACGGAGTGAATCACTTGGCTATGGCGACGGGGGATATGGATAAGACGATAAGATTCTGGCGTGACCTATTGGGGATGCGACTGGTTGCTGGGCTCGGACAGCCTGGATACAGGCATTACTTCTTCGAGATCTCGAAGAACGATCTCATAGCATTCTTCGAGTGGCCAGGAGTCAAACCGGTCCCTGAGAAGGATCACGGTGAACCCGTCACTGGACCATACATATTTGATCACGTATCCTTCGGGGTGGAGACGGAAGATGATCTTTGGGAGATGAAAGACAAGTTATCTGCAGCTGGCTTCTGGGTTTCGGATGTGATCGACCACGGGTTCATTCACTCGATATACGCATTTGATCCAAACGGCATACCCATCGAGTTCAGCCACAACGTGGAAGGCATCGACGTTCGCAGTAGCCCTAGGATGGGTGACTCTGCGCCTTCAGCCACGACCCGAGAAGGTGCTGAACCGAGATTTGAAAGGTGGCCACAAGTGAAGAGCTCAACACCGGTTAGACAACGCAGAGTCTACCCCGGTGCTGGAAGCGAGCTATTTCACGGAATAAAGAAATAGTTGATCGACAAGCCTGCGCTATCTAGCGCGATGGTATGGGAAGAAGAAGTGCGCACTAAAACTGAGGCGGTTCGCCAATCCACGACTTTCGAAGCAACTCCTCATGAGATATATGAGATGCTGATGGATATAGTGTCCGCGCGCGCTTTCTCCAGTCTGGCAGGTCGCTCTCGACGATGTGGGCAATAGAAACTGAGAATCTGACCAAAAGATACGGTCTAATCAATGCAGTTGACCACTTGAACATAAGAGTGAGACAAGGAGAGATTTTTGGGCTTCTTGGCCCAAACGGTGCGGGCAAGACCACGGTCATATCGATGCTGTGTACGATGCTGAGGCCGACGGAAGGAAGCGGGAAGGTAAACGGCTTTGATGTAGTCTCGCAACCTGGCGAAGTAAGAAGATCGATCGGAATCGTTTTTCAGGAGCCTAGTGTTGACGACGAGCTCACCGGATTGGAGAACTTGCAGCTCCATGCGATGTGGTATGGTGTCCCTAAGGGGGTGAGAGTTGGCCGGATAAGGGAAGTGTTGGCACTTGTTGGTCTGGAGGATCGCAAGAATGATCTAGTCAAGACATATTCTGGTGGAATGAGAAGAAGGCTAGAGATCGGCAGAGGTCTTGTTCACCACCCGAAAGTACTGTTTCTGGATGAACCAACTCTTGGGTTGGATCCACAAACACGGAGCCAGATCTGGCATTACATTGGGGACCTCGCGGAGAGAGAGGACATGACCGTAGTCCTTACAACTCACTACATGGAAGAGGCAGAAGAGCTCTGTGATAGAATAGCAATCATCGACCAAGGGCGAATCATTGTTCTAGACACTGTTGAAGCGTTGAAGAAGTCGATAGGCGGAGACTTGGTCTGCCTAGGAGTCTTGAAACCAAATCCTGACGTTTTCAGAGATCTCGACTACATCAAGAAAGTGGAGACAGAAGAGGATCTGATCGTACTAACAGTGGAGAACTCGAGTCAACATCTCCAGGAGATCCTGGAGCGAGCCGGAAAAGTGGAATCCATCTCAGTCAGACCCGCCACTCTGAACGATGTCTTTCTCCACTTCACTGGGAAGGAGATACGGGCCGAAACCGGAGAAGGAGGCATCTTTGAGCGAATTATGCGTGCGGAGGCCAAAAGATGAGTACTTGGGAGGCGATCTACGGAATCTGGCTTCGGGAGTTCAAAGTCTTCAAGAGAGAAAAGTCGAGAGTCATTACGTCTCTGTTCACACCGCTTCTCTGGATCTTCGGATTTGGCGGGGGGTTAGGACCTAACATCTCCATAGGAGACGTGAACTATCAAGTCTTCATTTACCCGGGCATCTTGACAATGAGCATTCTCTTCAGCTCGGTCTTCTTTGGGGTCTACATTGTCTGGGATAGAAAGATTGACATTCTCAAGGAGATCTTGGTGGCGCCGATCTCAAGGACAGCCATATTCTTCGGGAAGGCACTCGGAGGAGTCACCGATTCTATGATTGAGGGCACAATAATGCTGCTCATAGGCGTCGCATTGGGCATTTCGTTCACTCTCATCACAACAATACTGGTTCTCCTTTTTCTCTTGATATTGACAATAGGTCTCGTAAGTCTCGGACTAATGCTCGGTTCAGTCCTGACGAGCCCAGAATCATTTGGAACTGTGGTCAGCTTCTTAGTGTTCCCTCTCTTCTTCTTTAGCGGTGCACTCTTTCCACTTGAGAATCTGCCCGCATGGCTTGCTCTTCTCACATACATAGATCCGGTAACATATGCGGTTGATGGGATAAGAGGGATCCTCATTAGAAACGCGAGGTTCCCGTTGATCGCAGACTTCTCTATCCTTTGCGTGTTCGCTTTTGTTATGATACAAGCCGGAGCATTCTTCTTCAGGCGGATGCAGTAGCTTCCAAGTTATCTCTCGTTCGAGTAGCTCTTTCTGTCTGGGATTCTCTGCAAAGAACGCACATCCTTGCTCTCCAGTGAGGATTCGAAGGAACTGTAAGAAGGCCGCAGCTTTTGCACGAGACTTTTCCTCTACCCCGCACGAGGCTGCTCAACACCATTCGGACTGCCAGCCCTATTAATAGTGCAAGAAGTGAAACGGTTATCAGTGCAGACACACGTACGGCCCCTGGCCAACCAATAGCGAGGGTTCCTGTTTTATCTGTATGCACAGCGCGTGGCTCCCCATCACCTCCACGAGTTGGATTCATACCCATTTGAGTGCGGATCCATCCGTGGAGAGCTCATTTCGCCGCCTTGTCTTCGAAAGATGAGTTCGCGTCAGCCAGGCATTCTGGCAAGGCTAGAATGGTGCGCGCGCACACACAAAGACTGGACATGGCAAAGTGATTCGAGAGCATTAAATAGAAGAGATAGCTAGCATGCCCCGCCAGTGACAAAGATGCAGTCCACGTCGATCCGTCTAACAATGACAGCGTTGAATGCTGCACTATATGCCACGATTGGATTGTTGACGTATCTTGGAGTCTTCGCTCCAATCGTTGGCGTGGTCAGATTCTGGGGTTTAGCGGTGGTGGTCCCCGCAGTTTTTGCGGCTTTGTTCGGGCCTTTTGTCGGAGGCGTCGGAGCTGCTATCGGCATATTCCTGAGCGACATGGTGGTGCACGGAAACGCCTTGGTCAGCCTCGTGGCTGGTGTTACGTCGAACTATGTGATGTTTCATCTGATTGGCTGGATTTCCGGAAAGGATTTTTCATCCAAGTTAAGAAACATGCTCGTGGGATTTGGTTCAATTTTCGTGGTTTTGGCTTTCGCCGCAACTTGGTACGTAGGTGGGCAGGTAGATCTTCTCACCACATTGACATTCGTGGTTTTCTGTGGAATCAGCCTTATGCTTCTGCTGATTGTTGTCAGATTCTGGCCAAGATGGAGGAGTTATGCGATCGGAGCAATCATCGGAAACGCTTGCGGCAGCGCCATCATCGGCCTCACCTTGTGGGCCATGAGCCAATTCTTTACGCTTCCGGCCAACCTTGGACATCAGGTTCCTCTCTACGCAGCGGCTGTGTGGTTTCTCTGGACCTTCTCAAATCAGATGCCATTTCTTCTGATTCTAGTGCCCCCCATCCTCGACGCATGTTACAGAGCTATCCCCTCTGTTAGTATTACCCGGGACCGGAGAGCATCGGATTGAGAATGGCGAGAGCGTACTCGCCAGCAGGTGTCTCCAGTTTCTTCGAAGTCGTAGATCATGACGCAAACAATGTTCCAATCCCAGATCCTTTGAAGATTGGCGCAAGAGGCGGAGGTTATGTCATCAACCGTGGAGTGCAGACCGAAGTAAGGGTCGAGAGAAGACAAAAAGACCAGATCATTGTATACATGAATGGCCAGGTTAAGGAAGACGCCAGGGTCTCTGAGACCGTTGTCCACACCCTTCTAGAAAGAGGCAAGGTTCACGCCAGAGTCACGGTTCGTCATATCATTGAACCACCGACAGGCTGCGGCTGCGGAACGAGTGGTGCTGGAGCGTTGTCAACCGCTCTTGCCCTTTGCAAGGCTCTTGACTTGGACATGACGTACAATCAGATTGGACAGGTAGCCCATGTCGCGGAAATAGCCTGCAGGACTGGTTTAGGTACAGTCGCACCACTGATGGTAGGCGGCAACGTGATCACGGTACAGCCTGGTGCTCCAGGTCTCTGTGTGGTTGATCGAATCCCACTGGAGCCCAACTATCGGATCGTATTAGGATGGTTTGGCCCGATTGCAAAATCGGCCGTTCTTTCAGACCAGAACCTCCAAGCAAGGATAAACCGGTACGGAAGGTCTGCTCTTGAACACATTCTGAAGGAACCTACGCCAGAGAATTTCATGATCACATGTCGAACGTTCGCTGAGAACGTAGGCTTCATGACTGAGAGGCTGAAGCACCTCTTGTCTGTGATGGAGAGGAACGGTGCGATTGGCGCGACACAGAACATGTTGGGGGAAGCAGGACACGCCTTGGTGGAAGAGGCAAAAGTGGAGAGCGTATGCAAGGCAGCGAGAAGCATCCTCCCCAAGAAGCAGATTCTGACCAGCACAGTGGAATCTGGCATTGCCCGGCTAATCTAGAAGTTAGAGCCCGTCTATTTTCTCGCTGAGCGTTCTCCGGACACGATGTATAGTACGCAGTCGCGCGCGCTATCCAACAACCGATTGAGGTTGAGATTCAACTAAGCCGCACTTGACAAAACCATCTTGACAAAAAGATTATTGCAGCAGCCTCCCGCGCTAGATGGTCCAGCGCAGGCTAGTATTCTTTCGAGTGTTATCTCAACGTCACGCGTTTCTGAGGCGTTCGAGAGATGAATGCCAGATGGAGTAGAGGATTGTCAATTCGTGACCCAGTTCGATGAGTGTACATCCCAGTTCAGTATATTGCTTGACTTTCTCCTCCCACGGATAGTTGACTCCGATCATGACATGCTTTCCGTGTTTCTTCGCGGACTTCACAGTTTTCTCCAAGGCCTCTTGAACCCTCGGATGTGACGTCTGGCCAGGAATCCCCAGTATCGTGGAGAGATCCGATGGGCCGAACAGGAGAAAGTCCAAGCCCGGAACAGAGGTTATGTCATCAATCTTTTCTATGGCTTCCGGTTCCTCGATCATTACTCCAACCATCAACTGGCTGTTGCTTGACGCAATCCATTCCGCCGCTTTGCCCGTGCCCCATTTTCCGGAAAACGAGATCGACCCGTAGCCTCTCTTCCCTAGTGGAGGAAACTTGGCAGCGCTGACAATATTCTTCACGTCGGACTCATCGCTGACGTGTGGAACTATTACTCCTTCAGCTCCGGCTTCAAGCGCTTTTCGGATTAGGTTCTCATCATTGTCGACTCTGGCGAGAGGAACAATCCCTCCTACGCGGGCTGCTCTCATGAGGTGCTCCGGGCTATCGCCTCTCTGCCAACTATGTTCGTAGTCAACTCGGACGAAATCAAGTCCAGAGTAAGCAGCGACCTCGATTGTTGCAGGGCTATGAGTATCTACACACGTGCCGAAAGCGACCTTGCCACTGAGAAGCTTCTCCCTCAGCCTACTTCCTTTGTCACCCATACAATCATCACACCATTTCCTACGTTCCAGGAATTGAGCGCGCGCATTCTCAGGTTGATTGTCGGACGTAGAACTCTGTGTGTCCGCATACCGTGCATCTCCACCTGAAGATAGTAAAAGTCTTCTCTTCCTCGCTCCTTTTCAACCAACCTGTTAGCGCGCGCCATGAATTGAAAAGTTCTGAAAAATAATCAACTGGAACGAGGTAAACGAGAGGCGCGCTAGGCCAACGCCATGCAGCACTGTAGTGGCTGTTTGTCGCAGTCTTGATGCTCAATCCGCTTGGTTGGAAGCTAATGCGTGCTAAGCGTATCGGAGAATTCAGGTTTTCCAGTGTTTGAATAGTGCTAAGATGACTGTAAGGTAGGCGACTGTTCTGATTGCGATCAGGGTGCCTGTAAAGGCCTCTGAAAGGCCAAGAAGAGTTGTCAGATGAGAAACCGCGAAGAGCCCAAAAGCTGCCCCAATATAGAGAGCTGCAGTATCCTTCTTTCTGCTGTAAACCGAGATGCCTAGGCCGAGTATTACGACACATAGAACAAAGTTGATCACTGTCACCGGATCCAGAACTGACGTCATCTTTGATCTCGCGAGGTCAATGTTTCCTTCTCATATATATTGTCTCCTACATGACGCGTGTTGCGATAGTGGGTCTCCTTCACATAGCAGCGCGCCAGTACTGTATTTCGAGTCTATGATACTTTCATCATTCTCTAAGATCTAAATGGTAGAGATGTGGTTAGAAGCAGGTGCGAGCTGGGATACCGTTTCCGTCTTGTCACCTGGTTCACAATGTTGCCTGGGGAGAGTATGGTGTACTGCGACTTGAGGATTGAATATGTCAGGTGACCCTGAGATCCTTTTGGCTCAGCTGCAAAAGGAGATTCCGAGAAGGCCATTTGTTCCGAGCGTGGTTGAGATTGCGGGAGCAGCAATGTGTCCGCGGAGTGTCCTTCTCAAAGTGATCTATGGAGCATCTGGTGAATACAATGCGGGACTCGCCATTGGGACTGTAACGCATTCTGTTCTTGCGGAGCTGGGTCGTATCGAGTCAAGAATTGTGGAAGAAGTGGACAGAAGCCTACCTGAGAATGCTATTGCTCAGCAGATTTACAGCCTCTGGTTGAAGATGGCCGAGGCCAAGATTGATGGTTCTTGGAGGTTTTTTGCAGATGCGCGGATAAGCGCTCAGGAGGGGAGGGATGCGATTCTCAGGAACCTACAGAAGTTTTCGCATCACCTGGCAGAAGAAGTACGGGAAGGCTATAGAAGACCGGACAGAATCGTCACCGGCCATCACATAATCAATCTTGATCTGCCGCTTGAAGGAATCCCGGACGAGTACAGAGTATTCAGTGACCCGTCGCAGATTGAGATCCGCGAGTTCAAGAGTTATGGTGGCTCGAAAGTCACTGAGATGACTAAGCTTCAAGCATGCGCGTATCAGCTTCTTCTGGAACAGATCCATCCTGACATTGATTTCACGATCAAAGTGTTCTCTACGGATGACGTTGTCAATGTTCGAATGACTGAGAGCAGGCGAAGCAAGCTGCTGGAGAGCATCGCAACAGTCAAAAGGATCTACGAGACCGGAAGAGGACCAGCAAGAGCAATTCCTCAGATTTGTGAAGTGTGCTCACTCAACGACGCGTGCCAATACTACTTTCGAGATGTTCAGCCGGCGCATGTTAGGAGGTACCTTTGGCGTCTGAGAATGGAAACCCTTGAGGAGAAGGGGCTTTCGCAAGTTTGGAAATGGAAGAGCATGAAGCTGCCTACGGATGCGAGAGTTCAACTGGGATATGCTGACACAGGATATCGAATCGTTGAGACGCAACCGCATAGTGTTCGTCTTTCAAAGGATGAGCGTATCAACAACATTCTGCCTGGAGACACGGTGATCGTCAGCGGAGGAGACCCATTGTCTACGCCCAGTTTCACAGGTGAAGTCTCAGATCTAGACCTAGGCGAGAACTCCCTGACAGTTTTCCCCTATCGAGATTTGCCCCTGGGCCTTCCGAACGAAGGCTTGGTAGTCGACTATTATGATGTTGATTTGACTCGTCGTCAACTGAGATCGATAGATATCGTTCACCGTTCTTCTGGGCGAGCTGGCGAACTCGCAAGAAAAATCCTGGGGATTGAGAGCCCTAGACCGTTGGCTGGAACGAGCGCTGTGCAGATTATGGGGGATCTCAATCAGGAACAACGTCAAGCGGTTCTGTCCGCGCTGAATGCTCCAGACTTCATGGTTGTTCTTGGTCCTCCGGGAACAGGCAAGACAGCTGTGATAGTGGAGTTTCTGACTCTGCTGGCGCAACAGGGAAAACGGGCCTTGGCTGTATCGGTCACGAATACGGCTGTGGACAACATTGTCGAGAGGCTTCTGGATCAAGGCCATAGATTCGGGATCAGATTCGGGAACTGGTACAAGATTAGGGAACGCGCGATGGAAGCCGCTTTGATCAACATACTCACGAATGAAGAAGATCGCGCATTGGCTGCGGTTGAGAGGATGAGAACGGCAGCTGCAGTCCTGACAACGTGCAGCAGCGCTTCACTAGACTTGGTCAAAGCTGGGCAGTTTGATGTGGTCATATTCGAGGAGGCAAGCCAGATTAGAATGCAGGATGCGTTCGGTGCCTTGGTGCAGGCAGAGAAAGCCATCATAATTGGTGATGATAGGCAGCTTCCTCCTGTTTCGCAGTTGCATAGGCATGTGAGTAGCCTTCTCGAGATTGCTCTTGCGACGTTGGAGAGGCATGGCTTGGCTCAGGATCTGGTGGCTCCTCTTCGGGTTCAGTATCGAATGCAGCGGGAGATATGTGACCTCATTAATCGAAGATTCTACGAGGGCACGCTTCTCTCAGCTCCAAGCATTGAGGCGAGATCTTCGCTTCCTGAGGCAGCCAAGCGTACGGGCCTACCGCAACTAGACCGAGTTCTTGATCCGGTGATCTCAATTGGGGTGATTGATGTGGAGGGGGTTGAAGATCACCGGGGATATAGTTTGTTCAATCAAGCCAATCTTGTGGTGGATTCTTTTCTGATTGGATCGTTCAGATCAGCTGGATTGGCCTCAGATCAGATTGGAGTGATTACGCCGTACAAGGAGCAGCAGCGGCGGCTAACTGTGGCTCTTGGCCGCGAGGCTGATGTGGGGACTGTGGATGGTTTTCAGGGGCAAGAGAGGGATGTTGTGATACTTGACCTTGTCCGAGCCAATCCTGATAGAGAGATCGGGTTTACGTTAGATCCCAATCGACTCAATGTGGCCTTGAGTCGAGCACGTCAGAAACTGGTGATCGTGGTTAACCTCGCGACTTATGAGGGGCATGCGGAGTTCGATCAGACCATGAACCTGATCAGATCACTGCCTCACACATGCATCGAGCATGTGACTGCTGAAGAGCTCGGCGTCCAACTTCCACAATACAGAAGGAGAAGAGAGATCGAGATCACGCCGGGAATGGTTGATAGTTTGGAGGAGCCTGAAGAGCAACCTCCGACTGGACCGATACCTCGACCTGGAGGCTACTTCGATGTCTACTAGGAAGAAGAGCTGTGATCTGAAATTCATCCATGTTGCCGACACGCATTTGGGGCTTAACTGGCCTGCTATTGGCAGACGAGAGCATATTCAGATCCCCGTATACGGGAAAGCGTTCGCCACAGTCGTGGACGCAGCGATAAAAGAACAGGTCGATTTCGTGGTGCACGCCGGGGACCTCGTCCATCGTCCCCGCCCGCCTACTGCTGCTTGGAATAGGCTTCTGCAGGAACTGCCGAGGCTGAAAGAGGCGGGTATTCCTTTCATCATAACGGTCGGATCACACGACAAGCCGGAATCATACTTCGATAGAGCGGGCGGCGACATACTCCAGATCCTCGACACAAGACTAGGCCTAGTGAAGAGAACTGATGTTGATCAGAATCAATGCGTTGAATTGAAGACCAAGGGAGGAGCCAAGGTTTCGGTATACGGATTGGGCGATCACGGACGGGAGCAAGAGACCCATCTTCAGCAACTCCGCAAACTGATGAATCAAGCCGCAGATTTCAGCATCCTACTTATGCATGGATCAGTGTCAGTGATGCCGCAGATCGTAGGGTCAACCGTTAGCATGGAGACAATGGAGGGTCTTCTGTCTCGGAAGTATGTGGACTACGTTGCGCTCGGCCACAACCACAAGAGGTGGGAGCATCGGGACATGCAGATCTACAACCCTGGCTCAACCGAGTACACCAGCTTCGCGGACGCACCCACCATAAGTTACTCCTACGACGGAAAGATTCTGAGGGAGGAGAATCGTGAGCCGGCTGAACACGGATACTACCTTGTTGAAGTTGCGGGAGAAGTCATCGAGGCACAGTTCAAGACGATCCCGACGAGAGATGTTCGAAGCATCGAAGTTAGATTCGACCAGGCTACTGCGTCACAGGTAACGGAAGGAGTCAAAGCAGCGATATCGCGAAACGCTTCAAGCTCAGCAATCATACGTCCGGTGATAAGGGGGACCTTGCACGCTTCGTCTTCTCGAAGCGACATCAACCTTCAGGAGATTTTGTCATTGAGGGAGAAGCTGTTGTTCCTCGAGTATCCGTTAGTCGGGCTTGCTGGAAGTGAAGTGCAGCTTGAACTGGCAGGGGAATCAGACATAGAAAAGATCCTCAACCAGTATCTGAAAGCGAGACTTGGACAAGGAGCCGAAACCACTGCTGACGTAGCGATGAAGCTGGTGGAACTCTACACTCGCAAGAGCAGAACCACGAATCAGGAAGCGCTCAGCATCGTAGACGGGTGGAAGCCGAGTGATTAGAAGGATCGAGCTTCACAATTTCGCTACGCACGAGAATACTGAGGTAGAGTTTGGAGACGGAAAGAACATCGTAATAGGCGGAACGGGATCGGGCAAGACGAATCTGCTGCTCGCCGTTGACTTCGCGTTTATGGGAGAGGTTCCCAACGTCAACCTGGCCGAACTTATCGCAGATGACGCTGACACAGCAGAAGCAATCCTGTACTATATTGATCAGAGAACAGGACAGAGCTACAGCATACATCGCACTCTAACCCGCGAAACAGACGGAAGAGTCACACATGAATGTACTTTGACAAATCTGGATACGAAGGAGACCGTTGAGAAACCAGCGCCAGTTCAGAAAACGCTCGAGACACTTGGGGTGGTGCCTTCAGTGTTCCGAAACGTGATTCATGTCGCGCAAGGTAAGTTCGCTGACCTGCTTGACGAGACGCAGGAACGAAAGAGCTCCTTGGACAGATTGTTTCAGATATCTCAGCTTGAAAACACGTATCAGGAGCTCGGCCGGCAAGAGGGGCCGATCCGACAAATAGAACTGCGAAAGCAAGGCAATCTTGAGAAGAAAGGCAGGCTTGAGACAGCTGCCTCGAAACTGGGGGAAGAGAGAGCAATTCTAGCAAAGCTGGAAGGAGAACGGGAAGCGAAAGAGGCAAGGTTGGACGAAGCCAGAAAGGAACATGGTAAGCTGGAGGAGGTCGCGAAAAGAAGCTTAGAAGCCTTGACTGAGCTTCAGGGCGTCCAAGATAGACTCGCGAAAGCTGAAACAACTGTCAGGAGCTGCGCAAAACAGATAGAGACGTTGACATCGCAGCTGCGCCCATTTCTCTCGGCCACGCAATGTGGCAAGATCGAGAAGCAGAGATACGAAGAAACCAAAACGTACGTCGAAACGCTCAGATCAGATCTCGAGAAGCTGAAGGCCAATCAGAAAAACATCAGTGAAAACCACAAACAAAGCCTCTCAGAGTCGACAACAACCCAATCACACATCGACCGAGCAAAAGAGGAACAAGCCAACGGCTCTCGTGAGATAGATTCCATCCAAAAATATCTCCAAGGCAAAGCAGAACTTCCCAAGATCCAATGCGACAGATGTGGAAGCATACTCACCAAAGAACAATGGAAGAAGCACATCGTAGAGAAGCAGACGTCGCTGAAAGAGCTGGATGAGAAGATCGAGCAGCTCGCAAGGAAACTGAAAGACCAGCAAGACCTCGTGCAGGAAAACCAAACCAAAATAGACGACACAGACTCGAGAATCAGAAACATTACCAATGGGGTTTTCCTTGTCGAGCAACTCGCCAATCAACGACAAGAACTGGAGCAGAGTTCCAGTTCCAGAACTATGCTTCTCGAAGAGCAGGCAGCGCATGTCAACGAGTTGAGACGGTTGTTCGGAGCCAAGCCTGAACAGACAGATCAAGACGTAGTGAACCAAGCGCTGCTGGTGAGGGAGAGGCTAGGCCTACTCTCGAAACAGATGCTTGACCTCACCAGAGATCTGAAGTCGTATGATGAGAGTCAACTAAAACCCCAGCAGAAACGCGTCTCCGACGCCGAAGAATCAACAAGTCAACTGCGGAAACTGGAGCCAGAGATCAGACTGGATGAGAAGAAGATTCAGTTGCTGCAAACGATTAGAAGCTCTCTCAGAGAGATCCAGCCGGTAGTACGAAGAAGCTTCGTCTCGAAGATTACGGCGAGCGCAAACGACTATCTCAAGCGGCTATATGGGGGCACGGAGATTGAAAGCTTCGAACTCACCGAAGACTACGAATTCCTCGTCACAAGAGTGGGCCACAAGAGACATGCAAACCGATTAAGCGGTGGACAGCAGGTCCTTGCAAGCATGGCGTTCCTGCTAGCTCTGAGTGAAGTTCTCAGCCAACTCGACTTCCTCATCCTAGACGAGCCTACGACCCATCTCGACGAGAATCGACGCAAAGAACTGGTCAACGTTCTCGAGAATCTCCGACGGGTTCCGCAATTGATAATCGTTGACCATCACCCTGAATTGCTAGTGGCGGCGGACACGAGATTCCACGTATCGCTCACTCCAGAAGGCATGAGCCAAGTCGAGCAGACAGAAGGTTGACGCCGAACCTTGAGCGCACGACTAGCCCGCGTATTTGCCGCTTTTCCAACGGTTCAATTTCTGCCGGCCGCACCAAGGTACCCACACACACACACGAAACGACTTTTCGAAAACGACGACGGCCAACGACAACGGTCCGATTTCTAGCGGCCAAGCCTCTTGATACACACGCGAGCTCCGCTCGCAGAAGCATTTGTTAGGAGAGGTTGTTCAGCTCAAGATGGCAAAGGGTTTGTCACTCGCATTCTAAGGAATGGCAAAGGAGTGTGGCTCGTGTTGGATTCGTTGAGACGTTTTTCCCTGAGCTTGCAGACTATCAGTGCTTCAGGTTCCGACTTCTAGTTATCTCTCTCTGAGCATCAATTTCACAAGACTTTCTTTAAGTTGCTTCTCTAGATCAGCGAGATCATCATACACTAGGATTTTTTTCGTTCTAACGTCGAATGGGGGCTGAGATTTCAATTCTCTAGCTCCACGCGCGCCCGCGCTACCAGATTCGGCAATCAAGATCACTGGTTTGTCGATCGCATGAGCAATGCCTAGTTCATAGAAGACATTAGGATTTCTACCATTGATGTTTGCGATAATCACAGACGCTTTGACCATGTACTTGAGCAAGAACGGGAATATTTCCTGTGAAACAAATTCCTCATCTCCTCGACGGCAGATGAATCCATACGGACTGCACGCATTGACTATGGTTTCGTACACTCTCCTCTGGCTTGGGTGGAAAGATGTCAGCACAAAAACAAAACGTCGGTCCACATCGAGATCCTCTTTGGTCAGTCCCATATCTTGGAGAAATTTGGATAATGTAGGGACTGAATCGAGTTTTTCAATCTGACGGTCTATGCCCGTTTGGGACGATAACAGAATGTGATACATTTCTTGCCATTGCTTAGTCGAAGCCAGCAACTGGTTTGTCAGATCGTACATTCTTTCTTCCGTTCTGATCCTGATGTCATCCATGTGCGCTTCTCTTTTTTGCATGTCGTAGTGCACTTCATCAATACGTCGCATGAATCGCCAGTACATGAAGAAAACTATCGCAACAAACAATCCTATTATGCCAGTGATCAAAGACGAGAATTGAAGCAGTTCAACAGTGTCCATTCCCTCAACTGCCTCCCATAACCAGCCCGATGGAATAGATCAATGCCGTAATAGACAAAAAGAAATCAGAGAATGTCAACAAGAAAAGCCGATAGTTCGGTCCAGATCTATCGAATAGGCGCCTCGACCTTCTGAAAATCACAAGTAAAGCCAGCAACAAGCCAAGATAGAGTATGAACAAAAGAAGCCCTTTGGTTACATCGTGATTTGGCGCTATAGTGAAGGCGATTATGAATACGGTAGCCTGAGCACTCAAGTCATAGGGTAGTTCAATTACTGACAAGATGAATTCGTCTCTTGTCAGAGTTCTGTCTACGAACAGCTTCAGGATGAATGCCAGTACCACGAAAGCAATAGGCAATACTACTTCCAGCGGTTGCATGATTTCGCTAGCGCCAGCCCTTGGAAGCGCACAAGTCCTGCTGAACAAAGCAGACGACCTTCCTATTATACCAAACGAAATCAGGCTGAGGCATAGATAACTCTCCCTTAGGGTGCTCAAGATTTGAACCGTCGTTCGTCGTTTCGTCGTCGTCAACAAAAAAAGTGTGTGTGTGTGCGCGCACCAAGTTTGGAAAAAACTGTACTATGGTAGACCAGGTTACATGACCAATAATAGCGATCTTATCAGCGAACTTTCGATAAGCTCCTGTTCTAGATGCACCAAATACAGCCTGTGGTATTCTGGGCGAATGCTGTATCCAATCTCTTCAGTTGCGCCATTACCAGCCAAGGACATGCCAAATGATGCCAAGAAGGATTTTGAGGAAGCAAGGAACGTAGTGGGTTCGTCCCCTAGGGCAGCTGCCGCTCTATTGGGATTGGCATTACAGGAACTTATGATTCACTTGGGAGAAAAGGCTGAGAACCTTAATGATGACATAGCATCTTTGGTTAAGAAGGGTCTTCCACAGAAGATTCAACGCGCTCTCGATGGAATTAGAGTCATTGGAAATAATGCTGTTCATCCCGGACAGATAGACTTGAAAGATGATAAGCAAACCGCCATCACCATGTTCGAGCTAATGAACACTATCGTGGAAGTGATGATAACACAACCAAAGCAAATTGATGAAATATACGGCAAGCTTCCCAAATCTGCGAAAGACGCTATTGAGGAAAGAGACAAGCGTTGAGAAACAAGGTCTGCCTCAAAATTATCTAGCTTTTACCTAACATCCACGTGGACATCAGAAAGAGGGGTCTGTCTATATCCCCCGCACCTTATGATGCACACACACAAAAACCACTAACGACGACGGACGACGAAAACGTCCGTGAGTTGCAGATCTGGCAGCCACTTCGATAGGCGCTCGCGTAGAGTCTCAAGTTTCGAGGCCTGCAGGCTAGGCGTCTAGTGGCTTGTTTACTCGCAGCACGGGCTTGATGGTATCGCCGCGCTTGGCATCGGCCATAGCCTGGTTGATTTCACTAAAGTCGTAGAACTTTAAGAGACGATCAAAAGGGAACTGCCCTGCCTGGTATAGTTTGATCATCCTTGGGATGAACTGCTGCGGTATGGCGTCGCCCTCGATGATTCTAAATATCTTCCGCCCTTCAGGCAAAGGAGCGCAGCGCGCGCGGCCGCTTGCTCCCGAAAAGATTGCTACGGCACCCTGCGGATTCAACACGTTAGTGGCGAGTTGGAGCAGCTTCGAGTTGCCTGTAGTTTCCAGCACATAATCCACACCGCTGCCGGTAATATCAGAGAGGCGGGAGGCGATGTCATCATGACGATTGTTGATCGTGTGAGTGGCCCCCAACTCTTGAGCAAGTTCCAGCCTCATGGGGATGATGTCGACACCGATGATCGGGTTGGCGCCAACGATGCGAGCTGCCATGAGCGCCGCCATGCCGACTGCTCCCGTACCGAAGACGGCTACGCTTGCGCCGTCCGGAACCTTCAACGAGTTCAGCACAGCGCCGGCACCGGTTTGTATGCCGCAACCCAGTGGAGCCAGAACCTCCAAACGCAAGTCTTCAGAAACCTTGACGAGATTGCGTTCGGTCGCCAAAACATGCGTAGCGAATGAAGACTGACCGAAGAAGTGTCCCCGCACGCCGCTACGATACAGCGCATTGCTGCCATCCAGGCGTTGGAAACCGAAGTTCACCTCGTAGAAGCGTTGGCAATCCGCAGGATGTCCGTCCAGGCATGGATGGCATTGGCCGCAAGACTGGTAAGAGAGCACGACATGATCACCGCGCCTGACATCCTTCACCTTCTTGCCAACCTGCTCCACTATCCCCGCGCCCTCATGACCCAAAACTACCGGTTTGGCTGCCCCGTCCCAGTCGTCGCACATTTTTATATCGGTATGGCAAATGCCCGTGGCGATGATGCGCACTAGGATTTCGTCATCTTGCGGACCTTCTAACTCAAGGGATTCAATCTTCAGGGGGCCGCCCCGCTTGCGTAGAACGGCTGCCTGAATCTTTTGTACGCGCGCGTCGGAAGAGTGAGCCATTATTCAGTTCCTTTCTATTTCGACGCTATCGTTTCTTGTCATTCGTGATCACGATTTGGCGATGTGATGGAGAGCGTTAGAGTCATATTAACGTCGCTTCCTAATTGGGAGCGAAGGCCCTTGCACAAACGAATCCTTTCACCAATAGAGACCCGACGAATAGCGCGCGCTATTAGCTCAAGAGAATTGCGGAGAATTGGCATCCATATTGTTCCATCGCTTCACTGTACCTTTGGCGTGAAAAGGATATTTGAGAATAGCGGCATATGTGTTATCAGAAGGTTGAGTAACGCTCGCATCAAAATTCCCGAAACCAGAAAACTCGCTGCTAGGATGTGAGGCCCGGCGGCCGCACTAATTTTCATGGGCCTCGCCTTTCATGGTCTTATGCCACGCGCTCCCAGATCAATAGCGAGGTTACCGCAATACCGCCCATTTGGATTGGGGGTGTTCTGAGCGTCAAACGATTGCCCGAAAACTCGAAGAATCTGAAGTGATCCGAGCCCACCCAGTTCGGAAAGGAACTGCCCCTCATATGGTGAGTGACGGTGCCTTTTTCTTCATTTATTTCGTAGGTGCCAAAGTAGGCTAAGAATCCCTCGAAGGCAGCCCTAATTTCCTCTGGGGTACCTTTTTGAAAGTCATTTATGGCAAACGTCGGACGGTCCGAACGCATCAACTGCCCAGACATGTTTCCCCTCGCATCATAGCTGATTGCGCCGATTACGTCTCTGCCAAAGGGGTAGACTATCTGCCCGTCTGACTGTCGGGCTTCAAACGAGACAAGTTTCCATGTGCCCACAAATTCATCTTTTCCCATTGTTGTTCACCTCTTTCTTGCTAATACTTCTGGAACCGGAGATTAGGGGAAGAAAGCATGCGATGTTAAACCCGTGCAAGATATAGTATTAACTGATTGTCTTAAAAGGACGCGGTAACAGACGACCGCGATTTCCCGAACCCTAGAAATTCGTACTTTACACGGAGCGTGATGGTGAATCCCGCCCGATTCACTATCGCCATATTCACAGAAGCAAGTTTCCTTCGGTTTTACTCGTAAACTGGTGTGGGGTTCCCACCCACGCACCAATTGCCGAACCCCCGAAGAGAGTCAAGTGAAGGTGGGCGTTTTGCGTTTTGGATGAGTAAGCAGGGCTACAAGGAAGGCACGATATGATCGGCAGTAAGCTCGTTGAAAGCGATTGCCAAACGAACCGACTTGTTTGATTCGGAAGGCGTCAAAGCATATTTGGCGAAAGCGAAGCTGACCGATGGGCGCAAGGAAATCACTGTGACGTACTTGGCGAGGTTCCATGAGTTCATGCACATACCATTCCAAAAGCCACGCTACAACCGAGTAGACACGCTACCCTTCATTCCAACTGAAGCTGAAATCGATGCGCGCACAGCTGGACTGGGAAAGAAGTCAGCCGCCTTCATGCAGTTGATCAAGGAGACTGTGGCAAGGCCGGGTGAAGCATGGGCACTCAAATGGACGGACATAGACTTTCAGTCGATGGCAATCAGCATTACACCTGAAAAGGGAAGTAGGGCGAGAAGGCAGAAGGTGTCACATCAACTATTGGCGATGCTTAATGCCTTACAGAAAGACTGGTCAATGATATTTCATCGACCCGACATTGACCCTATTGATTCACTTGAATGGTTCAGGCGAAGAAACGGGAAGGTGTTGTAGGCGCGGACACAACACATCTTTTTACAAGGGAAATCTCCTTCGTAGTTCCTAAGGAAGGTTAGGGTCTATGGGGGGATCTGACTCTAAATTGTGGGAACAGAGAGTTGCCAATGCCGAGCAGTCACTGGGTCGTGCAGAGAAGGCCCTCTGGCAGAAAATAGAGCCTGTTCTCATTGATGCTTTGGACGAGATAAAGGCTAACGGAAAACTCGAAACGATTTATGTAAGAACTGAGATGGACAAACTGAGCGGTACGTTAAAGACGTTTGAGGAAACAAGCATAGCGCATAACGTTCTAGGTCATCTCTTTGACAGAACAAGAGAAGAATGGGTGAGGTTCCTACGAATTACCGAACAATTCGGTTTCACACAAACCAATGTGGCTCGGATATATCTGACACTGGAAGTAGCTATCGCTCTTCTTTCCACCGAACTCTTCAAGCTAGTCCTGCTGTTTCACATGAAAGATGTGAGCTACGATGTCTCGAAATTCCCTTCAACCATGCGAGATTGTGCTCCGAAAACTTGGCACCGGCTTAAGCCTTTCGTGGATAATGACTTTCGCAACGCTCTGGCGCACGGTACCTACACTATCGTCAGCAAAGGAGTTGTTCTCTATAAGGACGCAAAGTTGTCTCCCTTCGACAAAATGAAACTGCACGAGTTCATGATGAGGACGAAAGAGCAGAACGTCCTGTTTATGTGCCTCTTCAACGTCTTGGCGGCCAAGAAGAAATCAGGATTCTTCACTTGACGGACGCTAGTTGAGCAACTGTTTCTAAGCATCTTCCTTCTGGGCACACCACTTCCGGTACTCCTTCGAGTGTAGAACTGGAATCTCTCTTCGAGCCTTGCTGTGAAGGATGTCGTCGGCCGCTAGGAGGGTTGCTTCTCTCCTAGGCCTTCGCATCTCGCTTGACGGTTACTCAATGATTCGTGATATCCCGGCCTTGAGGCTTTCCAGTACGCTAAGAGGAGTTCAAAGTTGAATGTAAAGAGCATTTCAATTGATCTATGGCGGAATCGAAAGGAGCCGGCCGGCCTGCAGTCAGACTGCTATCTCGCTGTAATGGATTGGCTTACGTCAGAAGGCCTTCTGCGAATATTCTGCTGAGGCTTGACTCGCATGGAAGAAGAGAAAAACGTGATTGAGGTCTTTTCCAGGAGTGGCGAACAAGTTAAGAGCGCTCGCGGCCGATAAGGGAATCTACTTGGAGTGCGGTTTATGACGACGGAGCTGACCATATTGGAGAGTGTGGAGCGTTAGATGGTGAGAGATCGGAATCGTAGGGTTGGCGTAGCTGTCTTCACAGCTGGTGCGCTCTTGATGGCTGTGGGCTCGTTGCTCCCTTGGTTCCTTTATCCGTTGTATGCTAAATACGGGTGGACGAAGGGCTTCCTAGAACACGTTTGGCCTCAGACCCTCATTGGCAATACGCCTCTAGTGGTCTTGGCGTGGATCCTAACTCTGCCTCTAGGGATCATGTTCGCCGTTCTCGGCGGGCTGATCTACGCCAGAGGCGGGATGGAGGGAGCATGAGGGTTTGGAGATTCTCTCTTGGTACTTTGGGATTCTGGGCGGTCTATTGACAGTTCTCTTTCTCGGGACGCTGTGGTATTGGATGAGGTATAGTCGACTCGAGAAAGGCGGTATGAGGAGGGCAGGTGACTTGAAGGTGGTCGGCTACGGCTTCGTTATGCTGGCTTCTTGGCTCATGTGCGGTATTGTTGGTCCTCCCGGTTCAGCCGCGAGGCCTGACGGAATGATGGTTGAAAGCATTGTCACGTCTTCCTATGCGGTCATGCTATTCCTGTTCTTGGGGTTCCTTTTCGTCTTTCTAGGTCAACGTACGACGTACAGAGCGAAAGCAGCCTCGCGGGCGTGAAGAACTTGAGCGGTTTTGGTCCGTGAGTGGGTAGGCCTGCTGATAATAGCGCGCGCTAGCGTGCAGTAGAGGCGCGCCGTCGTTTCGCCGTCGTCCCGTCGTCCGTCGTCGTTACAGTAAATTGTGTGTGTGCGCACCAGCAGATGCCAGCTAAACATGCTGCGATGGCGCGTGTTCGCGCTTTCGCCGTAACATTAAGCCGGAGGCGATAACTACCGAACCGATGGCGCCAGTACCAATAAGCATGATTCTGTTCATGTCCTGAGAGCTTCGCTCGAGCCGTTCTGATCCTGACATAAGTTCGTTGCATCTCTTGAGATGTTGAAGGGTTGATTCAAATTGGAGTTCCTCAAATAGCCTTTTCGCCTTATGCAACTCTGCTGCAGCTTCGTTGCATTTGGCTACAGCCTCGACGGATTCGAGTCTCTTACTCCATATCTCCATGAGCCTTTCCTCTGTTTTCTCAAGATCGGTCTTTGCATCGTAGTAGGTCTCTGGGATGACGGCCTTGTCCGCCAGAGCCTTCGCAGTTTCAGCTAGTTTGATCGAGTCTCCGAATCTCGCTTCTTGATAGGCCGCTATGCTGCTTCGCAGTGCGGTCCTTGCTTGTTCTAGTCCCTCGACTCTGAGTTCACGCCACGACTTCTGAACGCTTGCGTTTGCCGAGAGGATGCTATAATGAGCTTCTAACGCTTTCCTACCTAGGTTAGGCGTTGCAATTGATACGGTATAAGCAGGCCCGGTCCTTGCCAGTAGAATTATGGCGAAACCTTGGTCTGAGTCAATGTAGACTGGGTTCTCTCCTTCCCAGAGGTTGAAGAGAGCGTCAGATAGTTCCTCCCAAATGTATGTCGTAGAGTTCGGATGGGCATCCATTGCAGTCACTATTCCTCTGCCCGGTCGCTTTGTCTCATCAATACAGGTGATCAGCACACCCCGGCCTTGCCGCACTTCAACAAGATAGTAGTTCTTCTCAATCCTTGTTTCAACCATGAAGGCCAAGATGCCTTGACCGGTTTCGATTGGGGATATTGTAGCTGAACTGTTCCACGAGTTCCACTTCGCTTTGAATGTTTGGTTTTCTGATATCCAGCCAAGTTTGATCCTGTCATATGCAGACACCGAAGTTCCATAGCTGGAATCACTCATTATGTCCCAAGAACCAACAAAGACACCGCCAAACTCGTCTTTCGCGCGCGCTTCATAACTGTACAGATCGGGCAGGCCTAGGAGATGGCCTACCTCATGCGCAAAGGCATTCCACGTGTCTCTCTCGTTCAGTGCTGCGACCGCTTCATCCGGTAGAGCGTAACCCCAAACATCACCGCTGAAGACGAAAAAAAAGAAGGAGTATGATTGGGGCAGCATCGGCTTCGCCGTGAGAAGAGCCAAGTCAGTCAATCTGTGGACTTCCTCCCAAGGAGAGGTCCAGTTACACTCGTCAAATTTACTTAGAGGAAGGGGCATCATATACCAGCCAAACACGTCTCCCGTCACTACGAGTTTTCCGTAGCTCATCTCCTTATAGAAAGCGGCGACCTTGTCGATCGCATTTGTTCTTATGGTTTCGACGTTGATCCTGTGTGGAGTGTCGGGAAATTCCATGCAGACAACGGCCAGAGACACCTGATTTGGCACCCCCGCTTCAACACTCAAAGTCGGGGTGATGGTTGCGAGGATTATGACTGCAAGAATGAGTGGAAGATATGGCTTCTTGTTAGACGAGGATCTTCCCGAACTTGTTCTCAATATCCTCCAACCACTCTTTGTCCAATCGTCATCTGAGGCTGAGCACTCTTTGTTGGCTCAGAGCTCCTTCCAGCACTTGTTTTCCTAAGGATCAGTGCCGCAGCCACTGCAGCTACTGACACGATAACGATCATTAACCAGGGAAGTGCTGGCTGGCTAGCTGATTTGAACTCTGTGTATTGAAGAAGGATCGTGTGGGCAGTTGTCACTGTGGTTGTTTTCACAGCCACCCTTGATCTGACTGTAGCGGTTGTCTGTAGGAAGGTTGTTACTGGGATTGTTGACGTGTATTGATCGATGCCACGGTATTGAATCCAAGTCCAGTCGTACCTATATTGTCCGCGTGGGGTGTAGGAGAATTCTAGGCGTAGTGTTTCGCCTGCACTCATCGCCGGTACATTGTAATAGAATGTTTCAAAGACTTCCCATCCCATGCCCAACTCGAACTTCAGTCGGACATTTCCCCATGCCACCTCAGCTCGATTCGCGAGGTTTCCTGTCATCGCCACCTTCGTTAGATACTTAGTTTCCCTGTTATACCATTTCGTCGTCCAAGCAAAGTCCGCCAATTCTGGTAGCTTAGGCATCGCGACCGTGAGAACGGTAGTTCTCGTTACTGGCATCGTTTCAGTTGTGGTGATCGTCAAGAGCTCAGTGCTGCATGTCGTGGACATCCTGACTAGTTGCTCGTGCACCTGTTGAGTCTGAGCTTGTCCAATTCCAACTACCACCACAAGAACAAATAGGATCCAGATTGGCTTTGGGTGCAAGCAAACCAACCAATGGTATGTCTGGCGTTTTTCTTCTTGAAAAGCCTTGCTAGACTGTAATACTGAACTTCATAGCGTGAACTTCTAATCCTCTTGTTTCTAGGGCGCATTCCTTCGATGAGCTATCCAATTCCCTGGGGTTTGGCGCGCGATGCCTTCTTATCAAGCCTTTCTGAAAGGTCTGCCTGGCTAAGCCTTCCCTTTCTCAACTCTTTGAGTATGAAGAGTTCCAGTTCACTTGGGATTTGTATCTCGGCTTACGGCCGGTCTTAGAAGATTGGATCAGACACTTTTCATGGGTGCGCACGATTAGACGAAATATGCCTACGGATCGTGCGGGTCCCTTCCCCCTCGATTATTCTCTCGAAGTGCGAAGTCTTAAGTGGATGAAGGAATCTGATTTGGGAGTCATCAAATGCGAGGTGCCTCAGACGTTTCTTCAGAGGAGAAGTATCCCAATGGTTCTGTTGGTGACTGCTACAGTAGGGATTTTTCTTTTCTCCGTGCAGGCCGCAGGTAGTCAGAGTATCTCCGATTTGACAGCTTCCAAAACAGCAAATGCTGGAACGAAGTTTACGGTATCCGTCAAAGTCCAGTATGATTTCTCCGGGCAGGGGGATATTGAAGTCTGGGCCAGAGTGAGAAGAGACTTTGCCGGTTCAGGCGATGTGGCACGAGCTGTCGAAGACACTAAGACGGTCCGCGGAAAGGGAGACTTAGCTTGGAGCTTTCAAATAGAAGCGCCGAGTGGCCCAGGTGACTGGGGGCTTGAAGCATATGCCTTCCATTGGGAAGCGTCGAAGGAGATCATAGATGACACCAAGAAGTTCACGGTGACAATTGTGGGAGTCGCTCAAACCACAACGTCAGCCACCACCAGCAAAGCGACTTACACATCCGCTTCCTCTACGAGAGACATGTTCTCAGACCTTGGACTGTCTTTGAAGGGAAGCGAGCCAATCCTGCTCACCATGCTTGCTGTTCTGATCATAGTCCTTGTGGTGGTTGTGAAACGGAAGCCTAGAAAAAGCACTGTCCCGAAGGAAGCATTCGCGTTCTGCATATCATGTGGCTCAAAGATACCGTCCGACGCATCGCACTGTCCGAAATGCGGAGAGAAGAAAGTAAGCACCTAGCTCTCATTCTCTGCGTGTCTTCTACAACTGAGCGCGCGCGCTAAACAGTGAGAGCAAATATTCAGGCCTATGTGACTAAAGTCAATGGAAGACCATCTTAGCCTTGCGAGGATTTAATCCAACAGCCGACTGGGTAGGGAAAATTTATGTAGAAAGTTTTTGTGAACAAATCCTTGCCATTGGTAAACAGTTTCAAGAAGCAAATGGTTTGGCAAGTGTCTATATTACTGAGCAAGGAGGATGGCATGCCTTGTCTAACCGTGAACAAGTAGCACAGTATTTAATGGGTCGCTATATTAACAATCAACCATTTATCCTATACATTAGACCCAATACTTTCGTAATAAACCCATATTGGAAAAAATAACTGGTTCTAAAAAGGTAGAAGAAAAAGTACAAAAAAAGATGAAGATTAAGGCTTAAGAAGTCTCACCGTGGAGGACCCACCCCAACTCCTAGTGCAAAGCCTATTGCCTGTACGGTGCATATCCAAGCGAGCCCGCCCAAAGTCTCGATGCCACCACCCAGTCGGCACAAGGTCAGCATATTCTACTTTTACATATTGACCAAGACACCATAAGGCATTGTTATCATACCTGTCATTACTTACTTCATTGGTTGTTTCGAGGTGGGTAAGAAATTTTGTAATAAAATCTTCAAGTGTTTTTCCTGTTTCTCCTTGATAAGCTTGCGTCTGTAATGTTCGTAAGTAATCACGAGGAGAAGAGCCTGTTTCTAATTGTCTTCTGCCTCCTAATGTCTTTCCTCGGCCTTGTTGAGGCATAATGGGTAAACTTTCAACTAATCCCACAGACCAGCCTGGAACGGCACAAATACGTCCATTATTGACTGCTTCTAATTTGGTCTGTCCCCGATGATTGCTTGAATATTCTTGAGGAAAATACACAAGCTCGTCTGTATCTAGTGTCTGTCTTAAGGTATCCCATATCCAGACATGTTTTTCGGTATTGACACGAACAGATATTAAAGGATCAGAAGGAGAACGTCTGGTTTGATAAATTTTTCCTTCTGCTGCGTGTTTAAGAATAGCTGCTTTCATTCGGTCAATAAGAAGGGGTGTTGGCATTGCCATGGGTGTTAATTCTAAACGATCAAACCCTTGTGGAACTTTTCTACCTACAAGCTCTCTATTATGATCAAATAGTTCTACAACCTGTTCTTGGGTTGGTATTGGATACTCTTTTCCATCTATTCCAATCACCCCAATGCTTTCTGATTTCGGAAGAAGCGTGAGAATGCCGGTGCGGTTTAAGGCGGTAACGCAACGGGCATATTCCCTTTCAACAGGAAATAACTGTTCTGATTGAGGAGCTCCTTCCATGTATCTGCGGTAAAGCACTCCCTTCGGCTCTTCGATTGTTTTAGCCTCCGATGCTATTATCCTTGCCTCCCTTGAAGGCTCGTATCGCTGACTGGATGACCCCAAATAATCCTTAGTAAAGTCCATAATTACCATTAAATTAGCTATTTTTAGCGCGCGCGCAGGTCTTTCATGTTTGAGTTCCACGGGAATCAATCTGTCATTGGCCATGACGGATATTCGACATGTGTACTTAACCTAAAGTAGAATCCATGTTGAGTACAATAGACACCAATATGGAAGGCTTTGACTCACAATCGATCATGCCCAGGAAATCAGACGAACCAGCAACGCTAATTGGTCGAAAAACCAACAAACCAAACACCCACACCCGACCAAAAAGCCTCTGACAATCAGCTCTCTCATGTGGTCCACGAAAAAAAATAGAGGTGCAATCATGCAACTACTTCTTGAGAACACTCGCTCGAAAAACCCAGCAGTTTTCCGTGGGCGTGTGCAAAACATAATATACGCCACAGAATCGATCTTCTCTCATGCGTCTGAGAATCTTGGCTGGTAATGATTTCATGCGAGGGAGAAGCGCTGTCTCTGTCCTACTTCTGATCATCCTCGCGCTTATGTTCACACCTTTCCAGATGAGGCTGGCACCAGTCTTCTCAGCCAGTGAGGCATACTATGCGGACCCGAGTCCCGATTCTGGTCTCGCCGCTCACGTCAAAGGGTTGACTGGGTACGTCTTTCCGGGGGGAGACATTGACTCCTCAGGCGCGATACTCACCTCACTCATCAAGGCTGATGCGTCGTTCAACAGGCTATTCCACAACGGCAACCCGACGATCTGGGGCCCGTTCGACAACGAGATCAACGCGTTGCCCATCGCGCAACCCATCCAAGGAGACCTTCTCTTCGCCGTCAACTTCGAGGACACCCTCGGCTCAACATACAGCTTCGACAGAATGGAGGTCTGGATACCGCCTGAGTTCCAAGGCATCAAGACCGAAAGTGTCGTAGCCTCGTTCACAAACAACTGGGGCAACGTGCGCCCCGTCACCAGAAGCGACGTTCAAGCATTGACATTCCCCAACCGTTGGACATGCATCAGAGTCAACAGTGACAGCGGCCTCCCCGGTCTGACGACAGGCCGCTTCATTCAATTCGGAAACGCGTCGCTAGGCGACGTCTGGGCATACGTGCGCGTCAACAACGTCACCGCTCCCACGATCGCAGGCAGATACTTCTTCAAGATAGGACTGCGAGTCGCAAACCCAATCCCGCCAGGAAGCTCAACAAACGTCAACCCCGGCGAGATGATCTGGCTCGGAAGCCCAGAGAAACCCTACCAGACATTCCATTCCAACGGTGTCCCAAATTGGCCCACGCTCCTCGTGCAAGGAGAGATCGATCCAGCGTACGTGCAAGGAACATTGAGGTATGGCGGACATTCCAGCGGAGTCCAGTACGGAGCAGCGCTAAACCTACCGGGAAGAGTGCGACTCGTAGGCCGAGCCATCGACCCATACACGTTGCAGACGACCAACCGGCCCGTGGAGGCCAGAGGCTACTTCAACGCAAGCGCCAACGGCCAATTCAAAGTTGAAGGAGTAGCACCCGGCATCTACGACCTATACGCATCGGCGGCCGGATTCCCCGAGAAACTGCTCCAAAGCGACCTCAAGCTACTCAAAGGCCAATCCTACCACACCGACGGCTACCTCATACCCGGAATCGTCATCCAAGGGGACATCCTCAGCAAATGCGGAACAGGCGGAATCAACTGGGTAACATGGCAGAACGATCCCGATGACGGAGCAACAAAACAGGACATCAAGGTCGAGATCTACAAGCTCGGCCAACTTCCCGCCTCGCCCAGCTCCACATGTGAAGCAACGCAGGACAACTACGACGGGTTCAGCTACACGTTGACCACTCAGGCTCTATCCTGGTCACCCGTTTCAACACCAACCAAGCTAGGTTCACCAAGCGGCGTCACAGCGAATTGGGGCGACATCCCAATCGGATTCCCGTGGCCAGGATACGGCGGCAAATATGCGAAAGGCTTCGACCCTGACGGAGTTGGACCTGCGCAGAGATGGCAGGTGTCGAACACACAGTCAAGCTTCAGATTCAAGTTCGGTGACGGCGCCCTCTACGGCGCACCAGCCCTCCTTGACGGCCACGTCCCACAACTCAACGCGACATGGATCGACGGTCTACCACCAGGAAGCTATGAGATACGCGGATTCACATACGGCTACGCACAGGTCCAGCCAGACGGCGAAACCTTCGAACACGTAACATTCGACGTGCCCGCAGCTGAGTGGCCCGGCGGCATCTCCATCCAGTTCGACCTGCGCCTCAGCAACTACATGAAGAAAACCGTCCACTTCAACGAACTACAAGGCTCCCTCATGGCGAAGCCCATACCTGGAAAAGCCCCGGACCTGCGCCACCTTTACCTTCAGATTCAGGGACCCGAAGGTTCTCTCTGGGGATGGAAAGCGGACGAGATCCCAGCAGGAAGCACCAGCGCCACAATCTATTCACGTGGCATACGAGCGCAGACAATGAGCTACTGGGGCAGCGGTAGCGGAAGAAACTACGGCTTCCACTCCGGCACATACACTGTCCAAACATACATGTATGGATACGTTGGGCAGGCCTTCCAACCAATCTCATTCGGATTATGCGGAGGCGAGATCGCGATCAGCGACCGCATGTACCGAGGAGCCATGTTCAACATAACCTTCCAATCAACAGACTGGCAGCGCCCCACAGTCAGCAAGCCATGGAAATATCCTGACGAGTACATCTATCTTCAGATCTGGAAGGATGGGGAGCAGCTGACTGGCTACGGAGTGAACCGCCTGGCAGGACACACATTCTGGGCGCCTGACGGCAACTCCTACACGCACGACGGCCTGACGCAACCAGTCGGAATGGTCGGACTGATCCGAACTTCATATCGAATCAAGCAAGGTGACTACGTCATCAACAAGCTAGGTCAGAGCTGGGCAAGCAAGCAGAGCTCATTCGCCATTCTCTTCTATGAGGGACAGGAGGCCTACAAGCATTCTGATACGGATGTTGGCTACTACCCGTGCAGCCTCGACTCCGGTTCATACGAGCTGCGAGCCCTAACCTATGGCTACGTCATGCAACTGGATCAAGCCACGAAGCAGGCAAAGCCAATCCAGATATATGCGACAAGAGGCGGCGTCTCTGACATCTTCATCAAACTTGCCGTCGGAACACAGATCACACTTTCAATGCGCTTCAGGCATGAACAAATCTTCGAGCAGCTCCGCTACAACAGCACCGTGCGCGTACGTCTCTTTGACGTCAATGACAATCTCGTCGGCGAATGGCTCACAAGCAGCAGCATCAACGGCACAGCCAGCTCATTCAACTCCGCCGGACAGGTGATCAAGGGACTGCCGTCGGATTCTCTTCCCACGACAATTAGCAGCCTGAGAAACGTCCTCGGGCCGGGCCACAGCCTCAGGGCAACCAGCAGCCTAGGCGCCCAAGTGCTGGAGACAGTGAACTACGTTCCCCGCGGCACTGAACAACTCGGAATCACCATTTCTGGACTGCCTGACCCATATGCCTCAGGCTCAGGATCGCTGTATGCTCAGAACGGCTTCGATAGAGCATTTGATGCATCTCCTTGGAAGCCTGGTGGATACGGTGCGCCAGGAGCACCATACGGGATCTATGGCGCCCCCTGGCAATCGGGCGACTATTATGTTGAGGTCGAGGTTGTGCCCTTTGGCAGAGATGTTGGGAATAGGCATGTGAAGATCACCGGATCGGGCACGGCTGTGTACGATGGCTGGTATCCAACTCTCTCAGGCCTGCTCAGCGGCGAGTCATGCACCATAGACCCGAGAACAGGCACTTTGTACAAGTGGAGCATAGCCGAGAATCGGATCGGCCCCTACCAGCAATATGGTTATGTTGCGATGCCAAGCGCATACATGAGCGGCGAGAGCGGTGGCGCGTTGGAGCTGGACCATCTAGGATACTGGGGTACCGTGATCCCTGAGTTTCCTTCAACTCTGATCGTAGCGGCGTCATCCCTCACAGCAGCACTAACCCTGCTGCGGCGAAGAAGAAAAGAAGAAGAAAGAACATAGGTGCAGACACAGATTTGCGGCGCGTGCCCAAGGACATCGGCTTGCGCGATCAGCTTTTATACTGTAATGGTTGTTCTTGGCTGGCCGACTGTTGAGGATCAGTGTTCAAGAATACTGAACGTCGTAGTCCGTTCTTTCTGAGTTTTTGCACTGAGATGATTGCTAATATTGTTGCCGTGACGATTCCGCTGCTCGCGCTGTCTCTCCACGCGTCTCCTTTCGAGATAGGATTGCTGGCAACATCGAGAGGAGTTGTGTATTTCGTTTGGACATTCGTGGCTGGGTATGCTCTTGCTAGACATGACAGGAGACGGGTTTTGCTCTTGGCGACGATGCTGGATCTTGCTGCAGTATTGCTGTTCTACTTGTCACGAGTTCCATCAGAGCTGATTGTGCTAAGAGCCTTGGAAGGATTAGCAATGGCTACGTTCTGGCCAACCCTAGAGTCACTGATCGCGAAGATCAGGACTTCAAGAGAGAGTGGAGATGCGCTGAGAGGATTCAATATCTCCTGGGGCCTAGGGCAGATGATAGGCCCGATCATCGCAGGCAGCGTCATAATGTTCTTCGATGTTAGGAAACCGTTTCTCGTGGCAGCCGCGTTTGCCATTCTGAACGCGATCTTGATTCTTCGATACAAGTCAGCGAGTCACATTGTGGATCAGAATAAGAGGCCCGTAGCCAGTCTCGGTGGAATGCCGGCGAAACTCATTCTTACGGTTGCTTTCCTAGGCGGAATAGCTTCAGTATTCTTCGCCTTCTTTCCAGTGTTTGCTGTTACGCTTGAGATCAGCGCTTTGGAAATCGGGATCTTGCTCTTCCTTTTCGGTCTCACTAGAGTCCTTGTTTTTCACAGAGCGCCGAGCATCCAGGCACGCCCATATTTGAGGATGTTGCTGGCGTCGTTGGGTTTTCTCATGGTCTACGTCGGGAATAGATTCCTCATGTATGTAGGAGTAGTCGTTCTTGCGGCAGGCCTCAGCCTACTTTACGCGTACGCGCTGGATCTGGTCTTGCGGGGTGATGATCTCTCGGTTAGACGTAGAGCAGGTGTTTTCGAGGGATTGCTTGGTGTTGGGTCGATGGTTGGTCCGTTTCTTGCGGGGTTCGTGGCGGAGTTCTCTTTTGCTTATACCTTCATGGCGGTGGCGCTGGCCAGTTTGCTTTTCGCCGCCGTGTTGAAGCTATTAGAGATTCACAGCGCGCGTGCCTATTCATGTTGAGCGTGCGCGCACGTGCGCCTGAGGAATTCAGTAGTCGCTAAGTGGTGCTCTGTAGTTTCATCTTTCTGAAAGCGAGCCAGAAGATGGTTATGGAGACTATGTAGAGAACAGTCGCCAGGTAGAACGGTTCCGCTAACATGCCTGCTCCCATCAGGGCCGCGCCGATTCTTGTGCTTAAGGAGTTGGGTAGTCTCCAGAGGGCGGCGCTGATCCCTGACGCGGCTCCTCTCTCATCATGCGCCACTAGGCCCATGATCAGCGATTGTTGGAGTGGACTGGACATGTTCATCAGGAATGCTCTAACGATGTAGGTTGCGCTGGCAACGAGATAGTTTGGGGAAAGTGGTGTGGCGAGCATGAAGAGTGTTGACATGCTTTGAGTAAGCACGATCGCCTTCACTATTCCGAATCTCCTTGCTAGGGCCGGGGTTGTTAGGCTCGCGAAGCCGATCAGGAAGCTAGATGTGCCGAGGATTGGGCCGCTTACTGCGTCCGAGGCTCCGTACTTGAGATAAAGCCATCTTGTCATCAGGGGCACGAACATGCCTGCGCCGAAAGCAACAATAGCGCTAGGTACCACGTATCTAGCCAGCATCTTCATCGATCTCTTCGACAGCACTCCTCTCCTCTTTGACCCTGGCGGACGCTTCGACTCGCTCATCTTCAACATGAGATAGGTCGACGACAGGCTGAGCAGACCTAGAGACACGTAGAGCATCACATGAGCATTCTTGATGCCGAGCCCAAGGCTCTCCACGCCGAGCATGATTGGAATCATGAAGCTACCCAGCCCAGAGGCAGCACTGTTGGCGAATGAGTAGAGAGAGAACGCGGAGGTTCTGTTCTCGTCTCCAGCCTTCTCGGCTAAAAGGGCGCCTCCGGCAGCGTTGAAGGCTGCCTGAGAAATCCCTCCCACCACCGCGGACACTAGCAGTATGAGGTAGTTCGTCGTGAGGCCGAACGTGACGATTGAGCAGCTTGCCAGAATGTTTCCTATCACCAGAGATCTTTTCCTGCCGTACCTGTCGGCCGCTACACCCAATGGGATACTCGTCGCTACCGCGGTGATTCCCATCACCATAATGATTGTGCCCATGAGAACGTCAGATAGCCCCTGTACGGTGGTCAGGAAGTAGGAGATGTCTATGTAGAACATCCCCATGGCCAAGGAGGGAAGGAAACTCGCGTAGACCAAGTATATGGCTTCCTTCGGTATGCCCTTGTAGTCCCCGATTGCCAGCCCAACCACAGACATAATTCTGTTTCTCCTCATCGCCTTCTAGCACGCGCTGTCATAGTCCGGAAGGATGTCCTCAACGTTCCTGACCTGTTTGGACATGTAGCCCGCTGATCCGACAAACAGGCCCAGCAGACCCATGAAAATGAACAGGAGTGAGATTCCTGCACCTGGCCCTATACCGACAAGCCAGCTGAATGAGGGCGTTAGCCAGCCTTCAGGCATCATTCCCGGGATCAGGAGACGGTCTGCTAAGGGTCCTGTTATGGCCATGGCAATCGGGGCGGACATGGTAGCTATGAGAAGCCTGGTGGAGAAGATTCTTCCTTGCATTTCAGGAGGCACTTTGGACTGCCAGATGGCCTGGTTGGAGCCGTTGATGAGCGGATTGAATACCATCATTATGAAGGCGGCAGCTATCCATGTTAACGGTTCTCGTCCCAGTCCGAGGGCAGCAGTTCCAAGGCTGCTCACGGTTAGGCCTATCACGATTCCGTGTACCTTGCGCTTCGTGCCTCCGGTTGCGCTGAGAGCCAATCCTCCAGCTACCCCTCCGACGCCGAACGCTGATTGAACGCTGCCGAGGATCAAGGAGTTGTTGCTGGTTCTTGCCAAGACCATGGGAGTCAGCAGCGGGTAGCAGAGGTTGCCTATGAAATTCGTGACGAAGAAGGTCAGCTGCAATCCAAGGAGGCCAGGTCTGGCGAATACGTACTTGAACCCGAAGACGCTGTCTTTGATCAGACTGTTTTTCTTCACGTTCTTGGCTTCGATTACTTCCGGTTGCGGTATCTTCACTACCAAGAGGGCTCCAATGGCTATGATGAGGCTGATCATGTCAAAGAGCAGGATGCCTTCAGTGTTGACGATGTTGAGTGCCACTCCTGCTGCAATCGGACCCAGTATCCCGGAAGCGTTCTGAGCAAGAGAGAGCATCCCGCTAGTCCGTGCATACTGCTGCTTGGGCACCATCGTGCTTACAGCGGCGGAATACGCCGGGAACTGGAAGGATTGGAACAAACCCGCGAATGCGAAGATAGGGTAGAGATGCCACATCTCAAGTCTGCTTGATACGAGAAGAATGAATATGATCAAAGTACCGAGACCCGCTGCGATGTCGCTCAACATCATCGCGAGCTTTCGGTTCCAGCGATCCACTAGAGCCCCGGCGAGAGGGCTCATGAGTATGCTGGGCGCCATAAAGAATAGTCCCACAAGTGCCAGTGCGGTGGCCTCATGTGTAAGCTGCCACGCCCATATCGTGAGGGCGAAGTTGGTCATACGAGTTCCGAGCATGGATGCGAATTGGCCAGCCCAGACGACCGTGAAGCTTCTCATTCCGGATGGCGAATTCCCGCTCCTCACTGACTCCACCCTTTTCTGCTAGACGTCTTCTGTGAGTATCTGATCACGCAACATAGTTCCTTTGGGACAAAGTGACCAATTGTTTGTTCACTTTAGCACGCGCAGTAAACCGCGTCTGTTTCCTGCCAGTTGTGTTCCAAGGCTATTCCAGGTATGTAGCGAGTTTCTTGTATGCGTCTAGGAATTCGATTCCTCTTGTCGTGATGAGGTAGATGGCTGGGTCGTCTGTTCTTCTTGTGATCAATCCTGAAGAGATGAGTTTCTCGGCCAGTTTTTTCATTCGGTCGAGCGGCATGTTCGCTCCATACGACAATCTCGTGATCCTGTATCCTCCGGCATGTGTTCTGAGAATTCTGAGTACGTCTGCGTAGAGTTCGATTCTCGTTCTCTTGCTTCCGCTGTTGTGAGAATCGCTCAGATTGGTGGGTCCGGAAGTCTTTCTACTTTCTTGGGCTCGGATTGAGATCTCAGATCCTCTCCAACTCTCAATTCCTCAACATACAGTAGCTCACCGGAAACTCTGCAATCTGAACCGAGTATCGCGCGCTTCGCGTATATGTTGCGGGCCGAAGCATCATCGCCCATTTGCAGTTCGCCAGCATAGATGTCGTCCGCCTCCGCCTTATCGCCCATCTTGACCCTCTCGGCGACGAGGGGTCCTCTTATTCTTCCTCGTTTTCCTATCTCGAACCTCTCCGCCTTCGTGCCCCTCCTAGTTTCAACCTTTCCGCCCACCTCAACTTCTGTAGCTCGACAAAGCTCAGCCATCAGAGAACCTCCCACCTCTACCGTACGCGCTTCCAATTCGCCCTCAGCCTCCACTGATCCGCCCACATCCAGTTCTTCCACAGAGGCGCTGCTCTCCATTCTCAGTCTTCCACCAACTTTCACTCTTCCTCCTTTGACAGGGCCCTTGATCCTTGTAACGCCTCCGACGTCGATCTCATCGAAGTTCATGCTGCCATCAACGTCGAGCCTTCCGCCCACGTCGATCTTCCCGATTCGTTCACCATCTGCAAGCCGCACTGTACCACCTACATCTATTGATTCTGAACTCAGCTTTCCTGATGACTCAAATTTCCCTCCAACATCTATCGACCGAATGGTTCCTCCAGCAACCTCGGCCTTTCCACCCACATCGAGCTTCTCAAGCTCGGTCAGCCCCCTGACTCTGACCGATCCACCAACGTCAAGCGAATTTCCCTTGAGGTTACCATCAACCGAGACTCTTCCCCCAATCTCCGCTTCTTGCACCTCCATGTTTCCTTCAACCTCGAGACTACCTCCCACGTCAAGGCTCTGGCACTTCAAGTCTCTTCCAATTCTGAGCTCCTTTCCAACTTCAACGTCATGGGCCTGAAGACCACCGTCTACGACCAATCTTCCGTCCTCCACATCGACAGACTGCTCAACGAGCAAGTCTCCTTGAACGTGAATGGTTCCATCTTCTCCGTCAAGATCCCTAGCCTCAAGACTCGAAAGTATCTCGCAGTCCGCTTCGAATCTTGCCACTCCATGTATGACGATCTTGTTTCCAGACTTCGCCTTGATCGTCGAACCGTGGCCGGCTAGGAGATTTCCTTCAACTAGATTCACTTCGATTGTTGAGTGTTTTTCCACTGTCAGATCCTTTGTCATTGTAGCTCATCGAAGAGACCGCGGATTCTGAATTTAAGGGAGACTCACATCTTGTGAACTCAAGTTGTGTCTGTCGAGTCATTCTCTGAAGACAGAGTGCGCGTGCTAAGTGCATATCTAGGCCGTTATATGCGACCTTCTAGATAGTGGATTGACGAGTGCTATGACGAACCATTTGAGAGACAGAGTGATTCTGATCACAGGTTCCAGCGTAGGCATCGGTAGAGAAACGGCATATGAATTTGCCAAAGAAGGATGCAAGGTCGTAGTAACATATTACCAGGATAGGAAAGAGGCTGAGGAGGTTGCAGAGAAGTGTCTTGCTATAGGTGCGCCAGATGTTCTAGTAACGCAACTAAATCTTATGGATGATGACAGCATTAGGAATACTGTCAAGAAGACTGTCGAAAGATTCGGCGAGATATCTGTTCTGATAAATAACGCCGGAGTAATGGTTCGTAAACATCTGAGGGATCAAAGTTTCAAAGAGATCGAGGTTCAAATCGGGACAAACTTGGAGGGGTTGATGAAAATGACTAGAGAGTCTTTGCCTTACGTAAAAGATACGATCATAAATATCGGAAGCGGCATGGCTTTTGAAGGGCGTGAAAACGCGACTTCGTATTGTGCCACAAAGTTCGGCGTGAGGGGATTCTCTAGAGCTCTCAGCAAAGAACTACCCAACGTGAAAGTGTATGCAGTCCATCCTACAGCGACTGCGACGAGGATGAACAACTTTAGTGGCAAAATGCCGCCTGAAAAAGTCGCAAAGGTAATACTCAACACTGCCAAAGGCGAGTACAAAGTAGATTCTGGTGGCGATGTCAGAGTTGAGGAAGTGCTTGCTAGCTAGCGCGTTAGCGCGCGCGGCCGGCCGAAGAGTACTCTTCACTACCTGCACGGAGCTTAGGAGCGAAAGAGTTAGGTTCGCTCGCGCACTTGTCCCGTAGGAAGAACGCACGTTAACCGAGGAGTAGATCAGGCTTGTCTATCCCGAGTGTTCAATACTCAGACATCCTCGCCGCACATGAACGGATCAGATCTGCTGTAAACCGGACGCCTGTGATGGTCTCACGTACGCTGAACGCTCGTACAGGTGCTGAGGTTTTTCTGAAGTGTGAGAATTTCCAGAGAATGGGGGCGTTCAAGATGCGGGGTGCATACAACGCAGTATCGCAACTTACGGAAGAGGAACGACGACGAGGCGTCGTCACTCACTCAAGCGGCAACCATGCTCAGGCTCTCTCGCTAGCGGCCCGGCTTCTAGGCGTCAAGGCCGTTGTTGTGATGCCGAAGAATTCTCCTCAGGTCAAGGTGAGTGCCACGCGAGATACATATGGCGCAGAAGTTGTGTTCTGTGAGAGTACTGTCAAGTCGCGGCAAGAGACGACGGAGAGGCTCATCGCCGAGCATGGCTACACATTGATTCACCCCTACGATAATGATCGGGTGATAGCCGGAGCCGGAACAGCTGCCTTGGAACTCCTACAAGACTACAGTGACTTGGAGATTATCGTTGCGCCTGTCGGAGGAGGTGGCTTGTTGAGCGGCACATCTATTGCAGCTAGAGGGTTCAACGCCAGCATTCAGGTATACGGGGTTGAGCCTAGACTCGTTGACGATGCATCTCGGTCCTTTAGATCAGGCAAACTAGAATCGAACACTCGCATCGACACTATTGCCGATGGCCTCCGAACGAATCTGAGCGAAAGAACTCTTCGTTACATCCGGGGAAACGTGAACGACATCCTTCTCGTCTCAGAGCGAGAGATACTTGACGCAATGCGATTTCTCTGGGAACGAATGAAACTTGTAGTGGAACCCTCAGGTGCCGTATCCTTGGCAGCGATACTCACCGGGCACATCCCTGTGAAGGGTAAGAAAATAGGAGTGATTGTCAGCGGCGGCAACATAGACATCGAAGGATTCTTCACTCTTCTGGCGCGGAAAATCCATGATTGACATTTCACTCCGTAGTAGTCGTTAGCGTGCGCTATCCAATCCGTTTGATTTTTCAGGTACTGGTTACGTCTTTGGGTAAGCGCGTGCGAACCAGATGATTGACGAGGAGAAAGCGATTGCGGCTGTTGGCGAGGCAGGAGTCGCACTTTACAGGAGGATTCTGGGCGATATTCAGAAGTTCGAAGGAGTCGGCAGCAGCGGAAGAATTGGGGGAAGATTGTCCATCATCTGCAAGATCAAAGGAAAGGGACCTGTGTACATTGACATCTACAAGGACAGAGTCAACATGCAGCTGGGAAACAAATCCTACGAAGACATATCACGTGAAAGGTGCCTCGTCGAGTTCGAGATCTTCTTGAAAGACTAGATTGACCGCGAGAAAGCATCTCACGCACATTTCTGATTCTAGAGAAGGCTAAGGTCTTCTTTTGCTGTTGTGAGAACAACATGCGTATTGGTTCTTTCGATGAGAGGTAGAGAGAGCATCCACTTCGTGAAGTTGCTCATCTCGCTACGATTCTTGAACTTCGCCAAAATGAGACCGTCAGACAAGCCTGTAATGTTGTAAACGCAACAGACTCCAGGATAGTCTGAAATCTCTTTCGCCACCTCCATCATCTTACCCTTGGACACAATGATCTCTGTGGCTGTTGTGAGCTCATAACCAAGCTTCTCATGATTGAGACGTACAGTGTAGCCCTCTATGATCCCAGCTTTCTCCAGCTTCTTGATCCGGACCATAGCTGTTGCGGCGGATACTCCGCTCTTTTTCCCAACCTGTCTGTAGGATAACCTTGCGTCGGAAATGAGAGTCTGGATGATCTTAACATCCGTTTTGTCTACGGGGACCTCTTGCATCTTTGCTAACCGTTTGTATTGGAAATGGAAAGAATATTAAACATTTGCGCTACTCTTCTTCAGATGACTTTATATTTGAATTGCAACTGCACTAACCAGAGCACAAATGAAAGCCGCCAGCTTCGCTCCAAACAGCAGGGAGGCCGAGGACTGGTACTACGAGTACTATGACAAGGAACGGCTCGAATCGCTAGGAGTTCTACAATAAGTCCACAGCCTCATGTGGCTAGCCTCGATGACCTTTGGATAAAGCGTCAGCAAGTAAGCGCGCTGTCTTGCTAGGCGAGGCAACCCTAAGCCAAGAAATGACAAAACCACCTATGAAGACTTCAGGAGAAGGGCGCAAAGATACTCGATGTCAAAGTCAGTCTCGCTGGTTCAATCAAGACCGCGGCAATCTACGTCATAACGTATGCGATGTAGATACCGACCGTTTCCCATATGGCTCCAAGTGCGAGTAGGATTATGACTATGACATAGATCCTGGCAGCGTCTTTCCACGACTCTTTAAACGCAACCCATCCACTCTGAGTTTGATACCTCTTCGGGAATACTGAAGATAGGCTGATGTTGATTCCAGCAGTCGCAGAGAAAACGTAAGCGCCTAACTCGAGGATCGCTGTGCCTAGGGCGACAAGGGTATAACCCATGGAAACTCCGAAAGCATAGTAGTATGTCATGCCCACAACTAATCCGCGTAGTGCACTCATTCCTGCAGATCCTAGTCCGCCTACAAAAGGAATCAATCCAGGAAGGGTTGTTGTCGCAAAGGCGGCGAGCAACAGGTTGACAAGGAATGTAGAAGCAACTGCTAGTGCCAGATTTCCGCTCTTAAGAGCCTCGATAATCGGCGAAAGGACTGACCTGCCAACGATACTCTTGATAACTGCTTCGCTGAATGCCACGGCAAAAGGCAGTCGGGCGTAAATCATCGCGTATCCGGCCAGGAAGGATACTACATAGATTGCGGCCACGATGAAGAGGAGTTTTCTCATCTTTTTGGCCGTCTCTAGTGATTGATGCAGAATTCCTGTGATCCTTTGCATATTGTGTTACGCCTAGGCGAGGCCACTTCTGCATGCAGATTGTACTATTTCTTGCTTACTATGAAGCCGACGGAAGTACCAATGCCGTCTAGAGTTGGCTCCAGCGCGCTAGTTTGGTCGGAAATCTGAGTCTCTGTGTCAAGAATCGATTTCCTAGGTGTCGGCCGCAGGAAGAGTCCAAACAAGATCATCTAAATCACAGTAATTTTCAATCATCCTGGCGCGCTTCCTGACTGACCAAATAAGACAAAACCTGAGAGGAATGGGATACCTGCTTGAGCTTTCTCCTTTGAAAGACCTGACAGAGAATCAGGTGTAGCGCGAGACCTGCACGTATTCGTCCCAGCGCGCGCTTGGTGCACGCACACACGAAATTCTGTTCCCACGAACGGACGACGATACGACCTACTACGATTATTGGAGAGCGAGCTGTACTCATGGATTGAGTACTAGAATTGAATAATTCAGATAGCTTGCGACGCTTACCCACATCAAATAGGGGATCAGAAGTACAGCGGCTTTCTTTGATATCCTGAAAAAAACGAGTATAGTCGAAAGAATCATGAGCCACATCACCACTATCTCAACAAGACCAAGAAGCGGTGACTTTAGTCCAAAAAAGAGATAGGACCAGAAGACGTTCAACAGAAGCTGGATGCCAAATACGACGATTGACTTTCTGACTGAGTTCTTCTCAAGGCCGATATTCCACACAATGAAGAACGATATTCCCATCAAGAAATACAGTGTTGTCCATACTGGCGCAAAGACCCAGTTCGGCGGAGCGAAAGCTGGCTTTCTCAGACTAGCATACCAACTGTTTATCGCCGGAGTAGTAAAAAGAGAACCGATTATCCCAGCTGCTTGACACAAGGCAACAGAGATTATCAGACGAATGTAGGTCTTCATTCTTGGTCCTCAAACATGCTAGTTATGCCGGATCTACTTATGAGTAGCGGGTCATTATCTGGGCTCTAAGTCGCACTTCTAAAGGTTCAAATCTGGTCGGCCGCACCATGTATGGCGCACACACTTTTACTCCCACGAACGACGACGAAACGACGGTTCAAATTACGACGGCCGCACCATATTGCCCACACACAATTACTACCACTCTGACGACGATTGTCAAGATAGGAAGCGCGCGATCATTTCTGCACTTGGTCTCAGCGACGGATCTTCTAATGATACTTCTGGCCTTGATCAGGGGAGTCAACTAACGAAGAAAACCTGGTTGGGAACGATGCCGCGCGCTAGACAAGCCATACGATCAATTCGATGACGACCATCTTCAGCCTTCTCTACCCACGCGCTACGTTTCTGTTCGGAACTCCTTGAACCAGTTTAAGCCCGATGCCTCCATGCCACTCAGATACTCCACGTTGCCTTGGGGCATTCTGTCCGCTCGGTAGTGAAGGCCGAAGTATCTCTGTACAGAATGAATGTAGCCATTTTGCTTGATTTTTTCCACGCACCTTTTGGCAAAGTCCTCGTTCCGAACTTTCTTGCAGACCTCAAAGATGGTGTTGATCCGTTCTTCGGTAACGTCAAGTCTCCGGTCATCCTGGCCACTGTACTTCTCATTGAAGGCTCTCAGAAGCTTGCTGTCCTCTATCTCACGATACTTCTCGTTGTGTACGATCGTATCTGTTCCAAGCTTCTTTCTAGGCGCAACCTTCGTCTCAGGGTATCCCAGGCATAGGAGGACGACGGGGAAGACGCCTTTTGGAAGCTGCAGCATTTCTCGCAGCTGAGGAAAGATCTCGAGCACCGTACCGATGTACACTGACCCTAGTCCCATTGAATCTGCGGCGGTGCAGAGGTTCTGCGCGCACATCACAGTGTCTTGAAACGAGACCCAGAAATGGCGAAACGAGCTTGTCGCAGTAAAGGGTGCCGTCTCCAGCTCCGCCCATCTCTCCAAGCGGTGAAGGTCGATGCAGAAGATCAGATTGACAGGGGCCTCGCCTATGAACTTCTGTCCGCACATTTCTCCCAGTCTTCTACGTGTCTCCGGATCCTCAATCTTGAGTATCGAGTAAGGCTGCAAGTTGCCTGCGGTCGGTGCATGCGTACCCGCCTCAAGAACTATTTTGAGAACATCTCCTGGGACGCTTCTCCGTGAGAAAGACCTACAGCTAGCCCTCTCGAACAAGAGTCTCATGGTCTCGTTTGGGTAGATGACGTTTCCCATTGTTTTCCTTCCTGTTTGCGAGGTATTGTTGTTGTTACCCATATCGGTTCAAGGTGGTGTTTCTTTCACACCTTAATATGAGTAACACTCGAGCCGGATTTTGGATTATCAGATCAGTGTTTGTCCACATGCACAAAGGACGCAAGCCAATCGGACAATCCTGTCACAAGATATCGCTACAAAAAAGGGGCGTTATACTCGGAGACAGCCTGTTTCGCGAATCATTCACGCAGATCGAGAAAGGCCACCGGACCAGGGTTACGTGACTTGTCCAGTACCAAGGTCAGGTTGCCGAGGATCTTAATTTCCGCACTCATCCCAGTCACCTCACGGTGACTGACGTGTTGGTGGCTTTAGGAAGCAGCGCACAAATCGAGAATACAAACAGCAATCACAAAACGTGAGTACTTCGAGTCACATTTCCCTGCATGGTGCATGCGGTTCAATTGAGCTTGAATAGGAGGGACATATCCTGCTTACTACACATCTTTCGCATAGGGGTTTCTTCGCAGTACAGCTTCGTCGTCCGTGAAAGATCAAAAGGTCAGTGAACTTTGGCCACTGTTCTCTTGGAACAAGTTTCATCAGGTCTTGTTCAATCTTGTTGGGGTTGTCGCTTTCCGTTAGCCCAAGCCTTCGTGCAAGTCTGCGCACATGCGTGTCTACCGCTATTCCCTCTATGACGCTGTAAGCGTTTGACAGGACTATGTTCGCGGTTTTTCGAGCGACTCCTGGCAAAGTGAGTAGTTCGTCCATCGTTTTGGGAACTTGCCCATTGAATGTTTTCATCAGAATTTGCGCGGTCTTCTTCAGGTTCTTTGCCTTGTTGTGATAGAATCCGGTGGACCTTATCTCTCGTTCAAGTGCTTTGATGTTCACTCGAGCGTAGTCTTGGGCGGTGCGGTATTTCTCGAATAGTGCATTTGTAACCTCGTTAACTGTCTTATCCGTGCATTGGGCAGAGAGAATCGTGGCGACAAGAAGTTCAAGTGGATTGCCGTAACGAAGGGCGATGTTGGCATCTGGATGTTCCTTCTCCAAGAGTTTCAAGATGTCTTGGATTCTCTCTTTCATGTCCAAGTTGTAAGTTTCCCCACATCCTTTTCTTCTTCTAGTTCTAAAGAAGCTTAGCCGGCGACCGTGGTTGTGGGCTTGATGCAGGACGCAAAGCAAGATAGACTTCCGCCTAATCAGCGTTGGATAGGTCACATTCTGCGTTGGA